>Ga0136846_1236385_pt1 | contig 12489 bp, 10 predicted proteins | sample HopSoiMetagenom2_FD_96841 | JGI IMG/M metagenome (GOLD analysis project Ga0136846, IMG submission 96841) | Grasslands soil microbial communities from Hopland, California, USA - 2 Assembly 2016 (version 4) | ecosystem: Environmental > Terrestrial > Soil > Grasslands | place: USA: Hopland...
AGAAGCTTCTAGGTAAACACCGATATTTCCTCGGTGAATTGCGGGCATCGTTTAAAACGAAAAAGGCATATAGAGCGTTCCGGTATCGGAATGATCTCCATACGCCTTTTATTATCCATATACTCAGAACAATGTCCTACTTAAGGATCACCGTCTCTGTCCAGGCATTATCTTTTCCGGATATTCTCATCCTATATACTCCGGCTGCCATGTTTGACGGCAACTTGATCGTTTCAACCGAACTACCTCCGGTCTGTATAATGTTTTTGCTGAATACATTCTGTCCGGCCGCATTGATTGCACTGATGGTATAAGTTCCTTTTCCGGCATTCTCAAATCTCAGGTTGAATTGCCTGTTTTCAACCACTGTTGGATAGATTGATACGGAGGGTTCTTTCTGATCCATACTCACTACTACAATACTGCTGTAAAGCACACTTGCGTCAATATCCACTGCGCGGATACGATAATAATTCTTTCCCGCGAGAGGCTGGGCATCCAGCCAGCTATAACTATTTTGATTGCTGGCATAAACAGAACCTGCATCGGTGAAGTTGCGTCCATCGGGAGAACGTTCAACCACATACTTCAACACATTTTCTTCCATGGCTATATTCCACTGAACCTCCACTCCGCTTCCCTGCCTGGTTGCCTTTACACTGATAAAATGAACAGGTAATGTACCAACTGTTACACGGAAAGCCAGGGCACCCGAATTATCTTCCAGGTCAAGCAGGCGGGTAGTACTTCCTCCTGCAACTGGAATGGATTTGATACGGCTATTGGCAAAGCCAGGAGCGTCAACTGTGGTCAGGTAGATAAGAGAATTGCTTTCATCTACAAATACATCTGAATAGTATTGTCCGGCTTCGGTAACAAGGCTGGTAACCGTGCCGCCTGCAATTGGTTTTGATTTTACAGAAGCATTATTACTGCCGTCCATCTCTGTCCAGTATATCTTTCCATTGGAAACGGCCAATCCATTAAGCAGATTGATACTTGTATAAATGGTAGTTGTTCCGGTACCATCAATATTTGTTTCCAGGATATTATAATTGATTGCATCCGGACTATTCACATAATATAATTTGTTATTGGCATATTCAATATCTCCGGTGATGGCAAGATCATTTGCCTGCCCTGCACCACCAGTTAAACTTGTCATACCACTACCGTCTGAATTAAAGCTGTAAAGAGCCGTACCATAATCAAGTACATAGATCTTGCTTCCACTTGCCGCAACACCTGTTGGATAGCTTAATGTTCCGGTACTAAGCGTTTGAAGTGCTGAACCGTCGAGGTTACTGCTCATTAATTTTGTACCATCGCTGCCGCCAGACCAAACCAGTTTATTGCTGACAGGGTCAATATCAATATCCACGGAATAACCACTGGCATTGTCAGTAGTAACTTTATCTGGATTCTTCAATGAACCGGTATTACGGGTAAGAGAGGTTGACTTTACATTCCATAGATTATCATTGCTGGCCATTGTTGCCATGAACACATTTACATCAGATGCAGTTGAGGCAGTTGAATAAACAGTAAGAGAAGCAGTTTTGGAAGCAGTGCTGAATGCGGTAGCTCCGCCGCCTGTAGTCGTATTTCCATATCCACCAATTGTTCCTGTGCTTCTGTCCCATGCTTTAAAATCCAGGCTTGCATTGCCGGGACCAGAAGGAACAAATCGGAGGCGACTATTTAAGGTAGTGGCATCTCCTGCAGCCAGTAATAGGGCATTTGAAACCGTAACAGCCCCTACATTGGTCCAGGCTCCGGTTCCATTTTTATATTGCCATTGTCCAGGACCGCTAACCGAAGTAATGGCAATACCATTAGCTGCACAGGTATTGGCATCAGATTGCAAAGAGGAACCGGCCGAAGATGATTGTAATAATTGAGATATTCCAAATCCTTCATTATTGGTTTGAGACTGCTTCAAAGGGTTTACAAATGCGGATGCAGCACCATTAATTACCGGAGCGGTATTGGCTGCCACAGTTAATGAATAATCTTCTATTTCACCTGTATAACCACCGCATGCTGTGGCTTTGCTTCCACCTTCCCGCACAGCCATTCTTAATCGGATAGTAGAGGGAGCATTTACGGCCACCTGGAAACTTGCAGCAGCACCAATGGAAGCGCAATCTCCATCAGGTGCAGTATAATCATAGTCATATACGGTCTCGCCTGCATCGTCAAAATCAAAATCACTATTATAATCGGCAAATATTCTTACGTTATAAGGTATGGGGCCACGATTACCACAGCTGAAAATATGATAGTAAATACTGACTCCGCAATAACGGCTAACAGTTCCTGAAGAAGAGACACTATTATTTACATATCCCTGCGAACCGGTGCCAGTATAAGATAAACCACCAGCGATGCCAGAGCTTCCTGATCCGTTGAAATAGACATTGTAAAAATAAACTCCTGTACTGGTAACGGCCGGAGTGCAATATTGGCCGTGCATATTAGAAGAAAGGCATAGGGCTATCCCTACAAAAATTAAAATTTTGTTTTTCATGGCTCTGGATTTTAAAAGTCTTGATAGGATACAAATATCCCTGATGGCTATATTGCGAAAGGAAACAAAAACCGTACTACTTCAAAGGTTTGTTAATATTTTTTTTGAGTTTTACTAATTAGTTATTAACAGAATCCCGGAAAACACCTATCACATAAAATAAATTCTTCATCCTGATCAATTTTCATTCGGCAAATTACTTCGTTGATCCACATCGGTGCAATGAAGATTATACCAGATTAATGATTGAGATCAATCGGAACTACTGATATTGAAGGCCAGATTAGCTGATGACATTGGGATGACGCGAAGGGAGAATCCTGACAGCTTTAGATATTTTACTTTTATTTTATTGCGTTTTTGCTCCCTTCTCAATCCAGCAACGAATTAACTCCCGCTCTTCCAATGTCATATTGGTCTTGTTGTTTTGGGGCATTGTTTTGGTGAGCACTACCCGCTGAAGGATCAGGTCCTTCTTATTGACAATTTCCTGAGGTGTATCGTATTTCACGCCATTAGGGGCCGACGTATAAACTGCATCAGTGGGGCTGGATGAGTGACAGGTAATACAACGCTGCTGAACAATGGAGTTTATCGCAGCAAACGATACATCATCACACTTCGCATTATTCAGTTTGGGTGCTGTGCCATACGCAACTGCTAACAGTAAAATAACAGAAGCAGGTAGTACCCATACGCTCAATTGTCCCCGTTCACGCAGATTCAACCAGTGTTTGATACCGGCACTTCCCAATGATATTGTAGCCAAAACTGCCCATTGGTACTTATTACCAAATGTGCTGGGGAAATGATTGCTCACCATTACAAAAAGAACTGGCAATGTAAAATAGTTGTTATGCAGGGAGCGGAACAAAGCTTTCTTCCCTTTTTGCGGGTCAGGCGGAACTCCTTTTTTACCTGCATTCACCATTGCTTTTTGCGAAGGAATGATGACAAAGAAAACATTCGCTACCATAATACTCCCGATCATGGCGCCGAAATGAATAAAAGCTCCCCGTCCGCTAAATACATGACTATAGAAGTATGCGAAACCGGCAAGGAGAACCAGACCTGTTAAAGAAAAAAACCATCCTGTTTTAACAAGTGGGGACTTACACATCAAATCATACAATACCCAGGCTACCACAAAAGAACCAATGCCGATACTGATAGCTGCTGACGGGCTTAGCTTCATTATATTATTATCGATCAGCATTGCCTGGGCATTGAAATAATAAATAATGAAGAGAAGTGCGAAACCCGATACCCAGGTGAAATAAGCTTCGTATTTAAACCAGTGGAGATTTTTGGGAATGGATTTAGGCGCTACCTTATATTTTTCAAGGTAATAAAACCCGCCGCCATGTACAGCCCATAAATTACCCGCTAACTCATCTCTTACATTTTCTGTTCTATTTAATGCATTCTCCAGCCATACAAAATAGAAGGAGGCTCCTATCCAGGCGATCCCGAAGGTGATATGCATAACCCGCACAACGATATTCAGCCATTCCATCAGGTGCCCTTCATAAGGAGTGCCCTTTACCATGAACCAGATACTGGCAATGATCACAATGATCGTAAATACTATGGCAGCATAGATCCATCCCTGGATTATCCCGGTTCTTTCATGGTAGGCATCATCATCAGTATTTTTTTTTGAAATGGAATGGATGCGATAAGTCATCATGACTAACATCACGAGAATAATCGCAGATAATATAAGCAGTAGTATTGCCATTGGATGATTGCCCGATCAGGAAATTGATATCAGCAATGTAATTTGTTTTTTTGACAAAATGCAGGGCTTATATCCTTTATGTACCTTCGATATTCTTTCTTTCCAATTAATAATATGCTGCAAAAGGCGATTCTCAGCGAAAGAGTAATAACTCCTGATGGTACCCGCAAGGCTGCGGTATTGATCAGGAATGGTGTTATTGAGGATATATTGCCCGACTTACCGACAAGTAAATTTGATGTGACCGATATTGGTAATAATATACTAATGGCCGGCATCATTGATCCACATGTACATATTAATGAACCCGGCAGAACAGAATGGGAAGGGTTTGATACTATTACCCGCTCAGCCATTGCAGGGGGAATTACCACACTGATAGATATGCCTTTGAATTCCTCACCTGTTACAACAACTGTTGAAGCTTTCGATACCAAGCTCAATGCAACAGATGGCAAACTGCATGTGAATTGTGGATTTTGGGGTGGCATTGTGCCAGGAAATGACACCCAATTAGAGCCATTGATTGAAAAAGGGGTTTTAGGATTCAAAGCTTTTCTAACGCATTCCGGGATAGATGATTTCCCCAACGTTACAGAGGCTGATCTGAGAAAAGCCATGCCAGTCATTGCCAGGCATCAACTGCCATTGCTGGTCCATTGTGAATTGGAAACCATAACGGTGGATCAAACCGGTTTTCACCCTGGTTCATACCTGGACTACCTTTCCTCGCGTCCAAAGAAATGGGAAGATGACGCCATTTCATTAATGATCCGGTTGTGCGAAGAGTTTGGCTGTCGCACCCATATTGTTCATCTTTCATCAGCTAATTCAATTCCACAAATAGCAAAGGCAAAAAAGAATGGATTGCCGCTGACAGTAGAAACTGGCCAGCATTATTTGTTCTTCCATGCAGAGGAAATAAGGGATGGCCAGACTGCATTTAAATGTGCACCTCCTATCCGGGAGAAAGCAAATAATGAAAAATTATGGAACGCATTAAAGGATGGGATCATTGATTTTGTAGCCACGGATCATTCGCCTGCTCCACCTGATATGAAAGAAATTGCCACCGGAAATTTCATGAAGGCCTGGGGCGGCATATCCTCCATTCAGTTTGCCTTACCTGTTCTATGGACTGCCGCCAAAAAACATGGAGCAGGAATTGAGGATATTGCCAAGTGGTTAGCGGCTAAACCGTCAATACTCCCTGGTTTGCAGAAAATAAAAGGCCAGATCGCGAAAGGCTTTGACGCAGATTTTGTGGTTTGGGACCCTGATAAAACTTTTATGGTAACAGAAGAGATGATTCAGCACAGGCATAAGGTCACTCCTTATTCCGGGCAACAATTGCATGGAGTAGTTGAACAAACCTGGCTGGCTGGAGAAAAGGTTTTTGATCAGGGAAAGTATTTACATTTGAATAGAGGAAAAGTTGTTAAAGCTGATGACTTGTAACATTCACGTTTGACGTAATCATGGAAAAAACCGTATCAGAAATATCATTTACAAATCTGACTGATCTTGCCGCTGAACGATTGGGGGGAAAAGCATTATTATGCTCTGATGATTTTTTTGCCGAGAAAGAAAATCTGCTGAAACCTGGCAGGGGCATATTCATCGTCGATAAATATACTGACCGTGGTAAATGGATGGATGGTTGGGAATCCAGGCGCAAACGAGTTTCCGGACACGATTGGTGCATCATCCAGCTAGCTGTTTCCGGTAAGATCCATGGAGTAGATATTGACACTAATTATTTTCTGGGGAACCATCCTCCTCACGCATCAATTGATGCCGCGAATATACCAGCCGGTCAGTCCATTGATCTGGAAAAGATCCAGTGGAAAGAGATATTGCCTAAATCACCCCTTGATCCTGGTTCACAGAACTTTTACGCTATTACGGATCACTCCATATATTCCCATGTCCGGTTAAACATATATCCCGATGGAGGCGTTGCCCGTTTGAAAGTATATGGTGAGGTATTCAGGGACTGGAATGCGGTGAATGAGAAAGAACAAATTGATCTGGCTGCTGCTGTCAATGGAGCTAAATCTGTACTGTGCAATGATATGTTCTTCTCGCATATGGATAATCTGATAATGCCCGGCAGAGGTATCAATATGGGTGACGGTTGGGAAACGAAACGTAATCGCACGCCGAATAACAGGGATTGGGTGATTGTTCGACTGGCCCATAAAGGGGTTATAGAAAAGATACTGGTGGATACCTGTCATTTTAAAGGGAATTACCCCGACAGCTGTATTATCGAAGGCACTGTGTTGCCAATTGAAGAAGAAAGCAAATTGGGTACAGCTGCTGTGAAATGGACAACCATCCTTCCTCAATCGAAACTTGGTCCCGATCATGAACATTATTTTGAAAACGAGATAGCCATTAGGGATCCTTTTACTCACGTGCGACTCACAATATTACCTGATGGAGGAGTAAGCAGAATGAGGCTCTGGGGGAGAAAAGCATAACAAATGACGCTGCATGATCTAAATATGCTTCCGAAAGTCCAACTCAGGCAGGAGTTGCTGAAATGTTGCGGCTCATCTGCCTGGGTTGAAAAGGTAATGAACTTCTTTCCGATTGAGGACCTGGTTGAATTACTGGATGATGCAGAAGAGGAATGGTATAAATGTTCACAGGAGGATTGGAAGGAAGCCTTCTCCCACCACCCTATGATTGGAGATATCGATTCATTAAAGAAAAAATTTGCATCAACAGCAAACTGGGCGATGGGCGAACAAAGCGGTACCAGCTCTGCTTCTGAAGAAACAATTAAAGCGCTCGTGAAAGGGAATAAGGAATACCAGTATAAATTTGGATACATTTTTATTGTTTGTGCAACGGGGAAATCAGCCGATGAAATGTTGACCTTATTGGAATCCCGTTTACTGAATGATCCCGAAAAGGAAATAGAAATTGCGGCCGATGAACAGAATAAAATAACCAGGCTCCGCCTGCAGAAATTATTGGATAAATAACCATGAGCCAGTTAACCACACATATTCTTGATACTACCAAAGGCAAACCCGCATCCGGAGTTTCTATTATCTTATATCAGCAAAAGAATAATAACTGGACAGAACTGGCCAGGGGAATTACCAATGCAGATGGGCGCATACCACACCTGGTATCCAAAGACACGATACTGGAAACCGGGAACTATAAAATGAAATTCGAAACGAAGGCCTATTTTGCTAAAGACAACATTTCCAGTTTTTATCCTTATGTTGAAATCGTTTTTGACATTACAACAACGGAACACTACCATATCCCTTTATTGCTTAACCCATTTGGTTACTCAACCTACAGGGGTTCCTGATTAGCAGTGATTTTTTCTATTGAGCTCAAAAATCCAACGGTATTATGCATCTCTCCATTGAAGAAAATGATAAAGAAGCCCTTCTTGGGAAATTAAAGATCGCCAATCTGAAATTTCAGCAAACCTATCCTGGTGATAAGCCAGACAGGCAGGCAGTTCATACTGTCTACGGTGGCGCCAACCTGTTTAAATCAGATACCTGTATCCGCATGGGAGAAATTGCACTTAAGAACCTGCAAACTTATGCACCTGATTTTATTACACTGGGTAAGGTGCTTAAACTGGAGGGTCATGAAGAATTGCCTGATTCAGAAAAGAAGGCAGAGAAACTGCTGAAGAAACTGGAAAAGGCAGACGAAGACAAACGGAAAAGAGAACCAGGCTGGTTATCCTATGCCGTTTACAATAAGATCATTCAGAAACTGAGAACTGAGCCGGTCGAAGATTTCCGGATTGATTTTGAGGACGGTTTCGGTAATCGGCCAGATGCAGAAGAAGATGAGACTGCTGTTGCGGCGGCAAGGGAACTGGCAAACGGAATGAAAAATAAAACCATCTCTCCCTTTATTGGCATTCGCATAAAACCATTTACAGAAGACCTGAAGAATCGCGGGGTAAGAACCCTGGACATATTTCTTACCACTCTACTGGAGGAAACAAAAGGAAGACTTCCTGACAATTTCGTGGTGATGTTGCCTAAGGTTACCATACCGGAACAGGTAATTACACTGATAAGATTATTTGAATTAATTGAGAAGAAAAATAAGCTGGTTCCCGGCACTCTTAAAATGGAGACCATGGTAGAAGCTACGCAAATAATCATGGATGATGAAGGACGCAATCCATTAATGAGAATAATCAGGAGCAGTGAGGGTCGTTGCATTGCCGCCCATTTCGGGACCTATGATTATACGGCGAGTTGCGGCATTACAGCCAAATACCAGACAATGGATCACCAGGTATGCGATTTTGCTCACCACATGACCAAAGTTGCATTGGGGGGTACGGGGATCTTTCTGTCAGATGGCGCTACCAATGTAATGCCGGTCGCTCCCCATCGTGGTGATGATCTTTCAGAGGAGCAATTGGAAGAGAACAGGCAATCTGTTCATAATGCCTGGCGGATTGGTTATAACCATACCATGCATTCACTGGTCAATGGATTTTACCAGGGCTGGGACCTCAATCCTGCCCAATTACCGATGCGGTATGCAGCAACCTATAATTTCTTTCTGAGCAGTTACGATGATGCGGTATTCCGGTTAAAAACCTTTGTGGACAGGGCTGCCATTTCAACCCTGACTGGCGATATTTTTGATGATGCAGCTACAGGACAGGGGCTGCTGAATTTCTTTTTAAAAGCAATGAACTGCGGGGCCATAACCGAACAAGAGGCGCTTGCAACCGGGCTTACTGTTGAGGAGATCCGCAGCCGTTCATTCTATAAGATATTACACGGGAGAAGAGGAAAAAAGTTATAATAAACCTTATCACATGACGATTGCAGTATTGGGAGCAGGCATGGTTGGTCGTGCAATAGCTTTGGACCTTGCTAAAGAATATAAAGTATCTGCCTTTGATCTGAATAAAGACAATCTCTTATTATTAAAAGATCGAAATGCAGCTATTGAAACTGCTGCGGCTGATCTTTCCAATTACAGCCTTTACAAAGAACTGCTGACTCCCTTTGATCTTGTTGTGACTGCTGTTCCCGGATTCATTGGTTTTCACACGCTGGAAGCAGTAATCAATGCAGGAAAGAATGTGGTAGATATTTCCTTCTTTCCTGAAAATGTATTGCAACTGGACAGGCTGGCAAAGGATAGGAATGTGACTGTAATAACTGATTGCGGAGTAGCGCCCGGTATGAGCAATTTCATTATTGGACGTTACAATGAAGAAATGAAGATATCCTCTTTTGAATGTTATGTGGGCGGATTGCCAAAAGAAAGAAAACCACCCTTTCAGTATAAGGCTCCGTTTTCTCCCGTGGATGTGATCCAGGAATATATTCGTCCGGCCAGAATGGTGGAAGGCGGTACAATTGTCATCAAAGATGCCATGAGTGACAGGGAAATTATCAGTTTTCCGGAACTGGGAAACCTGGAAGCATTCAATACTGATGGGTTACGGTCATTGACAGAGACCATGGCCCATATTGCAGATATGAAGGAAAAAACACTCCGTTACCCGGGACATATCGACCTCATTATTGCTTTGAAACAGGCAGGATTTTTCAATACTGATCCCTTACGTATTAATGATACAGATATAACACCACTTGAATTTACTTCCCGTCTGCTGGTAAATGAATGGAAACTCGGTGCGGAAGAAGAAGAGTTCACCATTATGAAGGTGGTCATTAAAGGACTGAAAAATGGAAGGCCTGCAACTGTTGAATATAATCTGCTGGACAGGTATGATAAAGATAGCAGACTCTCCTCCATGGCCCGTACTACTGGTTATACATGCACAGCTGCAGCTAATCTTATCCTCAACAGCCTGTTCAGGGAAAAAGGAGTTTTTCCTCCTGAACTGATAGGAAAGGACAAAAAATGCTTTGATTTTGTTCTTGAATATCTTGCCGAACGCAAAGTCAACTGGAAAGTTTCCAACAATTGAGTTAGCCGGTAATATTTTCTTTTTAAATAATTCAACAGTTCTTAACTTACCTCTACTTATTTCTTTCGGTTACTTGCCTGTCTGACAATCTATCAATTATTTTATGCACTTATCTCCCAGAGAAACGGAAAAACTATTGTTATTCCTGGCCGGTGAATTGGCGGAAAAAAGAAAGGCAAGAGGTCTTAAACTCAATTATCCAGAAGCCATTGCACTGATCAGCTCCAGGCTGATGGAAGCGGCTCGTGATGGTAAAACGGTTGCGGAACTGATGCAATACGGAGCTACTATTTTAACAAGGAAGGATGTGATGGAGGGAGTGCCAGAGATGATCCATGATGTGCAGATTGAAGCCACATTCCCTGATGGAACAAAGCTGGTAACAGTTCATGACCCAATACGCTAATAATCCCTACTTAAATTATAACAATGATTCCCGGAGAATATATACTGGCCCAAAGCGATATCATCGCAAACGAAGGACGAGCTACCGTTAAAGTTACCGTGGTAAATACTGGCGACCGGCCAGTACAGATCGGCTCCCATTTCCATTTCTTTGAAGTGAACAAAGAGCTGGAGTTCAACCGTGAAAATGCATTTGGCATGCGATTGAATATTCCTGCCGGAACAGCGGTGCGTTTTGAACCGGGTGAAGAGAAACAGGTAGAGTTGGTTGAATTTGGTGGAGCTAAAAAGGTATTCGGGTTCAACAACCTTACAGACGGCTCTACAAAAAACAAGAATAAAAAGAAGGCGATGGAGGAAATTGAGAATAGAAAATTTAAAAACAAAACAGTATGAGCCTGCATATTAGCCGGATCAAATATGCCAATATGTATGGCCCAACTACGTGTGATAAAGTTCGACTGGGTGATATGGAACTGTTTATTGAAATAGAAAAGGACCATGCCGTTTATGGAGATGAAGCGAAATTTGGAGGAGGAAAAACAATCCGGGATGGCATGGCGCAATCAGGCAGAGCTACCCGTGATCAAGGAGTGCTGGATTTTGTTATTACCAGTGTTATGATCATTGACCACTGGGGAATTGTAAAAGGTGATATTGGAATAAAAGATGGGAAGATCGTTGGCATTGGAAAGGCTGGTAATCCTGATACCATGGATGGGGTTTCACCCAATATGGTAATTGGCGCTTCAACCGAAGTACATGGTGGTGGAGGATTGATTGCAACTGCAGGCGGTATTGATACCCATATACATTTCATTTGCCCGCAACAGATAGACCATGCATTATACAGTGGTATCACCACTATGATCGGTGGAGGAACCGGCCCTGCTGATGGAACCAATGCTACAACTGTAACGCCTGGCGCCTGGAATATCCGTAAAATGCTGGAAGCAGCAGATGCTTTTCCCATGAACCTTGGATTTTTGGGAAAAGGAAATTGTGCAGCCGCAGAACCGCTGGAAGAACAGATTGAAGCCGGAGCATTGGGACTTAAGATCCATGAGGATTGGGGAAGCACAACCGCTGTAATTGATGCTTCACTGAAAATAGCTGATAAGCATGATGTGCAGGTAGCCATCCATACAGACACATTGAATGAAGGAGGGTTTTTGGAAAGCACTATGGAAGCGATCGGCGATAGAGTGATCCACACTTATCATACGGAAGGCGCTGGTGGTGGTCACGCACCTGATATTATCAAGGCTGCCATGTATCCTAATGTATTGCCTTCTTCCACCAATCCAACAAGACCATTTACTGTAAATACCATTGATGAACACCTGGATATGTTGATGGTATGTCATCACCTTGATAAATCCGTTCCCGAGGATGTATCCTTTGCCGACTCACGAATAAGACCTGAGACCATTGCGGCTGAGGACATCCTTCATGATTTGGGAGTATTCAGCATGATGAGCAGCGATAGTCAGGCAATGGGTCGTGTGAGCGAAGTAATCACCCGGACCTGGCAAACCGCTCACAAGATGAAAGTGCAGCGAGGAGCATTACCAGAGGACAGGAAGAACAACAATGACAATTTCCGTGTAAAAAGATATGTGGCAAAGTATACGATCAATCCTGCCATCACTCATGGGATCAGTGAATATGTTGGTTCACTGGAAGCTGGAAAGATTGCAGATATCGTATTGTGGAAGCCAGCACTTTTTGGTGTTAAACCTGAAATGATGATAAAAGGCGGAATGATCATCGCTGCCCGCATGGGAGACCCCAATGCATCCATTCCCACACCGCAACCTGTTATTTACCGTCACATGTTTGGGGCATATGGTA
>Ga0136846_1215545_pt1 | contig 12488 bp, 14 predicted proteins | sample HopSoiMetagenom2_FD_96841 | JGI IMG/M metagenome (GOLD analysis project Ga0136846, IMG submission 96841) | Grasslands soil microbial communities from Hopland, California, USA - 2 Assembly 2016 (version 4) | ecosystem: Environmental > Terrestrial > Soil > Grasslands | place: USA: Hopland...
ATCGCGCGACGCCGATGAACGGCGATCAACCAACCTTGAGCGACGGTTTCGTGTGGCTGACGCCGTTCGCCCCGAGCGACGGGGTCGCGATCGGCGACTTCAACCTCGACGACGATCACAGCCGGTGGTTCGACCAACCGCCGGCGGATCCGGAGCCCGAAGGGCGCCGCCGTCACGGCGAGGAGATCGCCGAACGCTGGCGCACGGCGTGGGCCACGGGGAGCGAGCTCACGTTCGCGGTGCGCCTCGACGCAGACGGCGAGGCGATCGGGATGGCCGAACTCCAGCCGAGGACGGACGGCGGCGCGGACATCTCGTACGCGATCGCGCCGGCCCACCGTCGCCGCGGCTACGGCAGCCGAGCCGTTCGACTGCTTACCGACGCGGGACTCGACCGGTTCGGATTCACACGGATCGAGCTGCGGTGCGACGTCGACAACCTCGCGTCGGCACGGACGGCCGAACGCGCCGGGTTCGCGTTCGAACGGGTCGATCCGGGTGCGGGGGTGTTCGAGAACGTCCAGGAGTGGCGGGACACCCCCCGTGACGAACGCGTGTATCACCGCCGATCCGGCGTCGACACGGGCTAGGCTCGGGCCGATGACGGCCGCGTCCGCACTGTCCTCCGTTCGTAACCGTGCACGCGAGGTCACGACCGTCGCGTTCTACGTGTCGGTGACGCTCGCCGCGGAGCTCGCCGCCGCGTCGTCGGACGACTCGAAGGCGATCCTCGTCGCCGCGCTGTGGGGCACGGCGGTCGGGCTCGCGCTCGCGCACTGGTACGCGCAGACGATCAATGCGGCGATCGCGCGGGGCGCGTTCCACAAGACCGACGCGATGGAAGGGCTCCGCGAGATCGGCGCCGCTGTTGGCGTCGCGCTCGTCCTGAGCCTCCCGTTCGTCGTGTTCGCGACACCGACCGCGCTCGTCGTGTCTCGGTGGGGCGTCGTGATCGGATCCTCGCTGATCGCCTTGTTGCTCGCGCGGAGCGCGGGCGCCGGATGGGGGCGATCCGTCGTCGAGGCGGCGATCGTGTTCGTCATCGGGGTTGCCGTCATCGAGACCAAAGCGGCCCTCAGCCACTGATCGATCAGAACCGCTTGATCCAGATCGTCAACGGATCGACGAGATGGACGCCGGACCGGTCAGGGTCGCTCCATCCGCCGAGATAGACGCCACCTTGATCGACGTATCCGAGTGCTGCGTAGAGCGCCCGCGCCGCCGCGAAGTACTCGTCTACCCCGGTGTCGAGGATCACACCGGGCATCCCCGCATCGCGCGCGACCGTCTCGAGCGCCTCCATCAGCGCACGCGCGGCGCCGCGCCGTCGGTACGCCTCCTCGACGTACAGGTCCTCGACCAGCGCATAGCCGCGCGCTTCGAGCATCTCGTCGACATCGCGATCGTTGTGCGTGCCGACGCCGACGAACCCGATCGCCCGGCCCTCGAGCCACGCGACCAACCACACCCCGTCGCCGCGCTCCTGTTGCTCGAGGCGCCGGCGATACATCTCGGGCGCGCGTGCCGGGATGTCGGCGGTCACCGCATCCAGGTCGGAGCGGTCCAGCGACCGGACGATGATCATCCGAACAGCAAGCGTCGGGCGGTCCCGGCGTACAGGGCGGCGAGCGCGTCGTCCGACAGCGAGAGCCCGCTGATCGTCCACCGCCCCTGGCTGGGCGGCTCCTCGGGATCGGCGTCGTACGGGAACGACTCGTCGGCGGTCTCGAAGAACCGACGGTGGACGGCGTAGACCGCTCGGTCCGGCGGGAACGCGTCCGTTCCGAACACGAACCGGTCGGGATACCGTTCGATGAGATCACGTGTCGCGTGGGGGAACCGGCCGAGTTCCGCGATGCGTGCGGCGACGTCGGCGTACGCGTTCGCGTACGTCGCGAGCATCCGCTCGACCCACACGAGGTCTTCGGCAGCGCATAGGGCGTGCGCGCCGATCCACGTCACGTCGCTGCGCCGTGCGATCAGGGACTCGAGGGCGTCGAGGATGCGGTCGAACGACGGGAAGCGCTCGCGGTCGCCGAACCACCAGTCTGGGTTCTCGAGCAGTTCCTCCAGGCGTTCGTTGCGTTCGTCCAGCGGTTCGAAGAACGCCGCGGGATCGCCCACGTGGATCGTGACCGGCCGCCCGGCTGCCGCGACCGCGTCCCACACCGGGTCCAGTCGTGTGTCGTCGGGCATGACGAGCTGGCCGTTCGCGTCCCGCAGGTGCAAACCCAGGTCCTTCCAGACCTTGAGCCCGCTCGCGCCGCGGTCGAACGCGTCGGCGATCTGCGCACCGAGTTCCGCCCACCCGTCGCGTGCGAACGGCGCCCGGTCCCACTGCGCGAACGTCGCGAAACGCCCGGGATACGCGCGGTCGTACCGGTCCAGGTTCGCGTCCAGCTCCGCGCCCCACATCCCGTCGAGGTTCACGATCGTGTCGATACCGAGTTCGTCCATCAACGCGACGAGCGCGCCGGCGTCGGCGATCGACCACGTGCCCGTGAGCCAGCGCCCAAGGTGGTTGTGCGCGTCGATCAACGGATACGGGAGTCGCGCGGCGAGCTGCGTCGGCTCGCGCCGCGCCATCTGCCGCGGCCGGTACGCGCGCAACGGCAGGTCGCGCATCAGACCGTCTCGACCGTGAGTCCGGCCTCGCGCAGCGCACGGAGCGACCGCACGTTGGCCGACCGATCGGTGATCAGCGTGTCGATCCGCGACACCGGGCAGATCCGCGCGAACGCGACCCCACCGATCTTCGAGGAGTCGGCGACGACCACCACGCGCTGTGCCCGTTCGATCAGCGCGAGGTCGGTGTGCGCCTCGACCTCGTGGTGCGTCGTGCAGCCGGCGTCCGCGTCGATCCCGTCGACACCGATGATGACGAGGTCGAGATGCAATCCCGCGAGCGACGCCTCGGCGAGCGGACCGACCAGCTCATAGGACTCGGGACGCGCGGTCCCGCCGGTGACCACCAGCTTCAGGTTCGGCCGGACGGCGAGTTCGCTCGCGATGTTGAGCGCGTTCGTGACGACGGTCAGCCGCTCGCGATCGACGAGCTCGCGTGCCACCTCGGTGCACGTCGTGCCGCCCGTGAGGCCGAGCGACATGCCGTCGGTGACGAGCCGGGCGGCCGCCTGCGCGATCTTCCGCTTCTCGTCGTGGTGCCGCGCGCCCTTGTACCGGAGGGGAAGTTCGTACAGGACGCCCATCGTCACCGCACCGCCGTGCGTCCGCGCGAGGAGCCGCTGTTCTTCGAGCAGCTCGAGATCGCGGCGGATCGTCGCGGCCGACACGTCGAGGCGGGACGCGAGATCCGCCACTTCGACGCTGCCGCCCGCAGAGAGGTCCGCGAGGATCGCCGAGAGTCGTTCGGCCTGTTGCACGCCGCGGACGATACACCCGGGCTGTGCGTTCATGCACGTTTCGGCTTGACTCCGAACATTATCGCGCAATAGCCTGCGCGACAGATGAGCCTCACCTCGGAGGAGATCGCCTCTCAGCCCGCGTGCTGGCGAGAGGCGGCGGCGCTGGCGGCCGAGTCGGTCCTGGCGCTCCCCTACGCCGGCGAGCGGGTGGTCGCGCTCGGCTGCGGCACCAGTTGGTTCATCGCGCAGGCGTACGCCGCGCGCCGGGCGGAGCTGCATTGGGCGCTTGGGGTCACGGACGCCTACACACCGACCGAGCTGCCGATCGAGCGCCCGATCGATCGCACCATCGTGATCACGCGCAGCGGCACGACGACCGAGGCGCTTCGCGCGATCGAGCGGATGCAGGCGGAGGCCACGTTCACCACGGTGATCACCGCCGTGGCGGACTCGCCGGCGGCCGAGCTCGCCGGTCATCTCATCACGCTGGATTTCGCCGATGAGAAGTCCGTCGTGCAGACACGATTCGCGACCAGCACCCTCGCCCTGCTGCGCGCCCATCTCGGCGAGGATCTCGAGCCCGCGATCGCCGACGCCGAGCGGGCGGTCGGCATGCCGCTCCCCCACGACCCGGCCGGCTTCGACCACTTCGTGTTCCTCGGCGCCGGGTGGAGCGTCGGCGTCGCCCACGAAGCTGCGCTCAAGCTCCGCGAATCCGCGCAAGCGCACACCGAGAGCTATCCCGCGATGGAGTACCGCCACGGCCCGATCAGCGTCGCCGGCCCCTCCAGCCTGGTCTGGATCCTCGGTTCCCCCGACCCTGGCGTGGCCCACGACGTGGCCGCGACCGGGGCAACCGTGCGGATCGGTGAACTCGACCCCATGGCAGAACTCGTACTCATCCACAGGACGGCGGTCGCGCTCGCGGAGGCACGCGGGCTCGATCCCGATCATCCGCGCCACCTGACCCGTTCGGTGGTGCTCCAGGAGGAGGGAACCGCATGAGGAGCCCCAAGGGCAGTCGCACGAGCAGCCACAGGAGCAAGAGGCGACTGGTCGTCCCGGCCGTCGCCGCGATCGCGCTGATCGCCGTCGCGTGCACATCGAGCTCGGACTCCGGCGCGACGGCGAGCGGTTCGGGGAGCCCGGGCGCCCCCGTCACGCTCACGATGTGGCACGGCTACGGCAACGTGATCGACAACCAGGGCCAGACGAACTACGAGGCCAAGTCGCTCACAGAGCTCGTGAAGCAGTACAACGCGATGAACACGGGCATCCAGGTGAAGCTCGACTACATCGGCTCCAACGACCACGCGTTCGACAAGCTGACGGTCGCGTTGAACGCGGACGAGGCGCCCGACATCACCTATCAGTACGGCACATCGATGGCGGCGCTCGCGACGGCGCCGGGAGTCATGGACCTCACCGACGACGTGCAGGATCCCACCTTCGATTGGAACGACTTCTCCGAGGGCGCCCGCCAGGCGGCGACCGTCGACGGGCACGTCTACGGGATCCCGGCGCTGATCGACAACCTGGCGATCGTCTACAACAAGGACCTCTTCCAGCAGGCAGGCATCGCCGCGCCGACGCCGGACTGGACCTGGGACGACTTCGCGGCGGCCGCCAAGGCGCTCACGGATCCGTCCAAGAAGCAATTCGGATGGGCGTATCCGATCGACGGCAGTGAGGACACCGTCTGGCACTACGACGCGATGCTTTGGGAGGCCGGCGGCGACATCCTGAACGCCGACAACACGCAGGCAGCCTTCAACTCGGACGCGGGCGTCGAGGCGTTGACGGCGCTGCAACAGATGGCCGTAACCGACAAGTCCGTGTACCTGGACCAACAGAACACCGGCCAGACGGACACCTTATTCAACTCGGGGAAGATCGGGATGCTCGTGACCGGCCCATGGGCGCTGTCGGGATATCCGGACGCGAACTACGGCGTGCAGATCATGCCGTCGTTCTCGGGCGGCTCCCACGCGACGATCGCCGGTCCCGACATGTGGGTCATGTTCGACAACGACGGCCACGGGGATGCCGCGTGGCAGTTCATGCAGTGGTTCACCGCGGCCGAGCAGGTCAAGGAAGACGCGATGACGAGCGGCCACCTGCCCATCCGCAACTCGGTCGTCACGCCGAGCTTCCTCAAGGAGTTCGACAACAAGTTCCCGGGGGAAGGGCTCTTCGCGGAGAACTTGCAGAACGTGACGAAGGCGCGGCCGGTGATCACGAGCTACGACCAGATCAGCCGGATCATGGGCGAGGCGATCGTGAAGGTGATGCTCGGCCAAGATGATCCCAAGTCGGCATTGGACGACGCCGCCAACCAGGTGAACCAGGCGCTGGGAGGCTAGATGGCGGCGGTTGCCGCGAGGCCGCAACGTGGCGCGCCGGGCTTCGCCCGGCGCGCCCTGACCTCCGACCACCTGGTCGGATGGTTGTTCGTGCTGCCCGCGGTGTTCCTTGTCGCGCTGTTCAGCATCTTCCCGATCATCTGGGGCTTCGTGCTCTCGCTGCAGAAGGCGAGCCTGATCTCGCCCGACCGGCCGTTCGTCGGGTTCGACAACTACTCGCGCATCGCGAGCGACCCGTTCGCGCGACAGGCGGCCGTCAACGCGGTGATCTACACGTGCCTGTTCGTACCGATCTCGATCATCATCGCCCTGTTCCTGGCGATCGCGCTGAACCAGAAGATCCGGCTGATCCGCTTCTACCGACTCGCGGTCTTCATCCCGGTCGCGGTCTCGACGATCGCGACCGGCGTCATGTTCATGTGGTTGTTCGACGTGAACTTCGGGCTCGCGAACTGGGCGCTCGGCGGCGTCGGCCTCGGCCCGTTCGGATGGTTCAACTCGCCGTCGGGCGCGATGCCGTCCCTCGTGATCATGACGGTCTGGGGCTGGCTTGGGTTCGACGCGATCATCTACCTCGCCGCGCTGCAAGGCGTCCCGCACGAGCTGGTTGAGGCAGCAGCCGTCGACGGCGCGTCGCGTTGGACGATCTTCCGGCATGTCACCCTGCCGCTGCTCGGGCCGGCGACGTTGCTGCTCGTCGTGTGGTCGACGATCAGCGCAGTCCAGCTGTTCGACGAGGTGTTCTTCGTCACGAAGGGTGGCCCGCTCGGTCACACCAGCGTGCCGGTCTTCTACATCTACAAGCTGGCGTTCACGAACCAGTACGGGTTCGGCATGGCGGGCTACGCGGCGGCCCTCGCCTATGTGTTGTTCGTCGTCATCTTGATCCTCACGCTGGTCCAGTTCTGGATGGGCAACCGGGTGGTGCACTACTCCTCATGAGCGTGCAACCCGACGTTCGCGCGACCGGTGCGACCCTCGCTTCGATCGACCGTCCGGAGCTCCGTGGCGAGGCCGGCATGGTCGAGAAGCCTCGGGCCTCATGGCTGCCCTTCAGCCCGTGGCACTTCGTCCTGATGCCGGTCGCGATCGTGATGCTCGTGCCCTTGCTCTGGGTCGTGATGACGTCACTCGAGACGCTCGCCCAGACGCAGCATTTCCCGCCGATCCTGTGGCCGGGGTCGTTCCAGTGGTCGAACTATCCACGCGCCTGGTCGTCGGTGCCGTTCGGCACCTGGTTCCTGAACACGATCATCGTGACGGTCGCGGTCGTCGTATCGAATCTCCTGTTCTGCTCGCTCGCGGCCTACGGGTTCGCACGGATCAGGTTCTTCGGCAAGACGGTTGCGTACTTCTTCCTATTGGCGACGTTGATGATCCCGCTCCAGGTCGTCTTGATCCCGACGTTCCTGATCGTGAAGCAGATGCACCTGATCGACACGCTCGGCGCGCTGATCGTGCCGAACCTTGCGAACGTGTTCGGGATCTTCCTGCTCACGCAGTTCTTCCGCACGCTGCCGATCGAGCTCGAGGAGGCGGCCCGGATCGACGGCGCCTCGCGGCTCAAGGTGCTGTTCCAGATCGTGCTGCCGTTGTCGCTGCCGGCGCTCGCGACGCTCGCGGTGATTCAGTTCCTGTGGCGGTGGAACGACTTCCTGTGGCCGCTCGTCACGATATACAACCCGAACGTGTACACGCTGCAGCTCGGGCTGATGAGCTTCCAGGGCTCCCACGTGAACGACACCAACCTCTTGATGGCGGGCAACGTGATGAGCATGCTGCCGATGCTGATCCTGTTCATCGCCGCCCAGCGGTATTTCGTGCGCGGCATCGCGACGCAAGGGCTGAAGGGGTGAAGCGATGACCGACGTGGTGTTCGACCGCGTGACCAAGGTCTATCCCGGGCCGGCGCTCGCCGTCGAGGACCTCTCGCTCGAGGTCGGCGACGGTGAGTTCCTGATCCTCGTCGGCCCGTCGGGGTGCGGGAAGACCACGGCGCTGCGGATGGTGGCGGGCCTGGAGAAGATCAGCGAGGGCACGATCTCGGTCGGCGACGAGGTGATCAACGACATCCCGCCGAAGGACCGCGACATCGCGATGGTCTTCCAGAACTACGCGCTGTACCCGCACATGACGGTCGAGAAGAACCTGGGGTTCGCGCTGCGCCAGCGCAAGACCCCGAAGGTCGAGCTCGAGCAACGCGTGCACTCGATGGCCGAGCTGCTCGGCCTGGAGGAGCTGATGAAGCGACGCCCGGGTCAGCTTTCGGGCGGGCAGCGGCAGCGGGTCGCGATGGGCAGGGCGCTCGTTCGCGAGCCCAAGGTGTTCCTGCTGGACGAGCCGCTGTCGAACCTCGACGCGAAGCTCCGGGTGCAGATGCGAGCCGAGCTCAAGCGCCTGCACCAGCGTCTCGAGATCACGACGATCTACGTGACGCACGACCAGGTCGAGGCCATGACGCTCGGCGACCGGATCGCGGTGATGTCGGCCGGCCGGCTGCAGCAGCTCGGCGCGCCGCAGGACGTCTACGACCACCCCACCAACGTGTTCGTCGCCGGGTTCATCGGTTCGCCGCCGATGAACCTCCTGCAGGGCGTTGTCCGGGACGGGCATGTGGAAGCGGGCGATCTCACGTTCCCTCGCGAGGGGCTGGACGGCGGTGAGGTGGTCGTCGGCATCCGGCCGGAAGGGTTGCGGCCGGTCGGTGAGGCCGACGTCGGCCCGGGGCTCGCGGTGCACGTCGACGTCGTCGAACCGCTCGGCGACGAGGTGCTCGTGCACGGCTCTGTCGAGGCGCGTGACGCAGGCGTCCAGATCGAGCCCGAAGAGGCGACGCTGCTGGTGCAGACGTCGGACCGGGCGGCGATGACCGTCCGGCTCGAGCCCGACATGCGGCCGAGCGAGGGAAGCACGCTCCATCTGCACGTCGATCCCAAGACGGTGCACCTGTTCGACGCGTCGACGGGCGTTGCGCTGTAGCGGTTCGTGGGCGGCGCCGCTCGTCCCTAGACGATCCTGACACCGGCCTGCGCGGCAAGCGCGAGTCCGCGCGCCGGATCGAGCTTGCCGGCGCCGGCGATCTCCGCGTTGGCCGTGGCAGCACCGAGCGCGACGCACAGCGCGCGATCCCATCCGTCGCCACGGTCGAGCGCGGTGACGAGTCCGGCCAGGAATGCGTCGCCGCTGCCGACCGGGTAGCGACCCCGCACGTACAGCATCCCTTCGTAGAGCGAACCGTCCGGCGCGGCGAGGACGACGCCTTCGGCGCCGCGCGTCACGAGCCCCGCGTGACCGTCGCCGCCGGCGAGGTCGCGAAGCTTCGCCGCGGCGGTGAGCGCTTCCTCCCGCCGGGCGGTCGGAACACCGAGAAGCTCGCGCGCCTCCGCCTGGTTCACCTTCACGATGTCGGGGTGCGCCCCGAGCGCGAGCCGCAGACGCTCGCCCTCTGCGTCGACCGCGACCTGCACACCCGCCGCGCGCGCCTCGGCAACGAGGTCGCGGTAGCCGTCGTCCGGCGCGCCCCGCGGCAACGACCCGCTGATCGTGAGCCATCCCCTCGGCGCCCACGCCTGCGAGGCGACCTCGACGAGCTCGGTCCAGGACGCCTCGGGCGCGACGGCGCCGTGCTCGTAGAACTCGGTGAGGCTGCCCGTCTCTTTATCGGCGACCGACAGCGACGAGCGATTCTCGCCGTGGGTCCAGACGTAGGCGCCGCGCACGCCCTCGGCGGCGAGCTGTTCCTCGAGCCACCGACCGGCGTGGCCACGCAGCAGCGCCGTCGCGGTGACATCGGCGCCGAGCGCGTTGGCCGCGCGAGCGACGTTGAGACCCTTGCCACCTGCGACCTGCACGAAGCCTTGCGGCCGGTGGATGTCGCCCTTCACGAGCCGGTCGATCTCGAACAGCTTGTCGATCGACGGGTTGGCGGCGAGGCACACGATCATGCCGGGCTTCCTTCCAGCGATGCGGCCGCCTCGTCCCTCGTCGCCTGTGCGCTCGTCCCGCCCATCGCGCGCGTCGACAGGGCGCCGCAGACGTTCGCGAAGGCGAGCGCGCGCTCGACGGGCGCGCCGTCGAGCCACGCGGCGAGGAAGCCCGCGTCGAACGAGTCGCCTGCGCCGGTCGAATCGACGAGCTGCACACGGACGGGATCCACCCGATGCCTGACGCCGTCGGAGACCGCGATCGCGCCACGGTCGCCGTTCTTGATCGCGACGACGCCGGCGTGTTCGGCGAGCGACGCCGCGGCGGCGTCGAGGTCCGAGGTATGCGCCACCCGCGTCGCCTCCATCGCGTTCGGCAGGAACACGTCGGTCAGCGTCAGCAGATCGAGCAGGCCGCCGTTCCACCGCTCGCTCGGATCCCAGTTCGGATCGACCGATGTCGTGCCGCCCCGCGCGCGGACGCGCTGGAACACGTCGGGCAACGACGGCGTCAACGCCGACTGAAGGAAGTACGAGCTGACGTGCACGTGTCGCGCCCGATCGAGCAACCCTGGATCGATCCGATCCGAGGAAAGGGACGCGATCGTGCCGGGCATCGTGAGGATCGCGCGGTCGGCGGCCCCGGAGAGCACGACCGTGACGCCCGTCGGCGTTCCGGTATCGACCACGATGCCGGAGACGTCGACGCCCCCCTCGACGAGACCTTCATGTACGAACCGCCCGAACAGGTCGTCGCCGACGACCGCAGCGATCGCCACGCGGAGCCCGAGCGCCGCCGCGCCGCACGCGAGGATCGCGCCGGAGCCACCGATCGTCAGTCGTGCGTCGTCGACCAGATGCTCGGCCTGTCCGAACGCGGGCACCACGTCACCGCCGTGCAGCACGAGGTCCGGGTTCGCGTCGCCGAGCACGAGCAGGTCCAGGTCGGCCGCCACCCGAGCACATTACGTCATGCCCGTCCGGCTACGATGCCCGGATGCCCTCGATGACGTTCGTTCAGGGCGACATCACCGCGCAGCAAGTCGACGCGGTGGTGAACGCGGCGAACCGTTCGCTGCTCGGTGGCGGCGGGGTCGACGGCGCGATCCACCGGCGCGGTGGCGACGCGATCCTCGACGAGTGCCGGCGCCTTCGCGCGACAACGCTGCCCGATGGCCTCGCCGTGGGCGACGCGGTCGCGACGACGGCCGGCGCGCTGCCGGCGCGGTGGGTGATCCACACCGTCGGGCCGATCTACTCGGGCAGGCCGGGCGATGCCGAGCTGCTGACCGCCTGCCACAACGCCAGCCTCCGAGTGGCCGACGAGGTCGGCGCGACGACGGTCGCGTTCCCGGCGATCTCGACGGGTGCGTTCGGGTACCCGGTCGAGGAGGCGGCGGCGGTCGCGGTACAAGCGGTTCGCGACGCCGCCACGTCGGTGCGAGCTGTCTCGTTCGTCCTGTTCGATGCTCGGTCGCTCGCGGCGTTCGAGGCGGCCGCGGCAGCGGTGTGATCGCGGGCCGCTGCTAGCATCGGAACCGATGAGCGACCTCTCCAACGTCCGCGACGTACACGACCGCCTGTCCGAGATCCAGCTCGTGGATGTCCGTGAGCCGTACGAATGGGAGGCCGGCCGGGTCGACGGTGCTGTCCACATCCCGGTAAATGCGATCATGTCGGGCGCCGGCGGCGACCTCGACAAGGACACGCCCGTTGCCGTGATCTGTCGGACGGGCAACCGCAGCGAGCTCGCCACGATGATGCTGCAGGCGCGCGGCTACGACGCGCACAACGTCGAGGGCGGCATGGAGGCCTGGGAAGCCGCCGGGCTCCCCTTCGAAGCCGCCGACGGCTCCGCGGGCCGCGTCGCCTGAGCGCGCGTCGTCGATGGCGGCCACGCTTCCGCTGATCCTGCTTCCCCCGTCCGAGGGCAAGGCTCTGGGCGGAACGGGCGGTCCGTGGACGCCACGCTCGATGGCGATCGACCTCGACGACCAGCGACGCAAGGTGATCGCGGCGCTCGCGACGGCGATGCGCGGTACGGAGGCCGAGCGCGCCAAGCTGCTCGGCGTGACCGGCCGATCCCTCGCCGATGCGAGCGCGGCCGACCGGCGCGTCACGAAGAGCCCGACCCTGCCGGCGATCGAGCGCTACACCGGCGTCTTGTACGACGCCCTCGATCACCGCTCCCTCACGCCGGCGGAGCGCCAGCGTCTCGCCAAGTGCGTCGTGATCGTCTCGGGACTGTGGGGCGCGGTGGTGCCGGCGGACCCGGTTCCGACCTATCGCTTGAAGATGAGCGCCTCACTCCCGAAGCTGGGCAAGCTCTCGAACTGGTGGCGCGAGCCATTGACCGACGCGCTCACCGGGCTCGCGCGTGGCAGACCGATCTGGAACCTCCTGCCCAAAGAGCACGACGCCGCGTGGGCGCCGCCTGCCGCCCGCGAGCAGTACGTCGTGCGATTCCTCGACCGGCGGCCCAACGGGTCACTGGTCGCGGTGTCTCACGACAACAAGTTGCTGAAAGGGGCGCTCGTGCGGCACCTCGTCGCGCGTCCCGACGCAACGCCCGCGGATCTCGCGCGGTGGAAGCACCCCGGCGGCTACCGATACAGCGCCCGAGCGTCCGAGCGCGATGGCGCGACGACCGTCGTCGCGATGGTCGGGCGCTGACGGGGCGTAGCCTGTCCCGCGTGACGGACCTCGACCGCGCCCGGCGAGACCTCGAGGCCGCGCTCGGTCCCGCCGCGGTCGTCGACGACCCGTTGGAGCGGCGGCTCTACGCGCGCGACGCGTCGCTCGTCGAGGGCAACGCGGGACTGCTCGTCTTCCCGACG
>Ga0136846_1225545_pt1 | contig 12488 bp, 12 predicted proteins | sample HopSoiMetagenom2_FD_96841 | JGI IMG/M metagenome (GOLD analysis project Ga0136846, IMG submission 96841) | Grasslands soil microbial communities from Hopland, California, USA - 2 Assembly 2016 (version 4) | ecosystem: Environmental > Terrestrial > Soil > Grasslands | place: USA: Hopland...
CCTTGAGCATCAGCGGCCCGACCGACTCGGTGCGGATCGCGTCGCGGGCGAGGTGCTGGGTGACGTCGCCGATCAGGATCTCTCCCGCTGCGGCCGCGCTCTCGAGCCGCTGCGCGACGTTGACGGCCTCGCCGGTCACGAACGTCTGCCGCGCGGCGGCGTCGCCGGCGACGACCTCGCCCGTGTTGACGCCGAGGCGGACCGCGATGCTCATGCCCCATTCGCGGCGGAAGGCGTCGTTCAGGGCGGGGATGCGCGCGCGCATCTCGAGCGCGGCGCGCACGGCGCGGATGGCGTCGTCCTCGCGGACGACCGGCGTCCCGAACACGGCCGCCACGTGTAGGCCACGCACCGCAGGAGCAGGCGCGACGGACCTCGAAACTAGGCGCTCCGGCGCTTCAGTCCTACACTCAGGACATGGCCGTCAGTCGCCGCACGGTCACCGTCCTCTTTGCGGACGTCGCCGATTCGACACCGCTCGGCGAGCGGCTCGACCCGGAATCGCTGCGACGCGTGATGACGCGGTTCTTCGAGTGCGTCTCCGGGGTCCTCGAGCGGCACGGCGGGACCGTCGAGAAGTTCATCGGGGACGCCGTGATGGCGGTCTTCGGCATCCCGGAGCTCCACGAGGACGACGCGCTGCGCGCAGTGCGCGCGGCAGCCGAGCTGCGCGGCGCCCTCGCGGTGCTCAACGACGAGCTGGAGCGGGACCTCGGCGTCCGCCTCGGGATCCGCGTGGGCGTCAACACGGGCGAGGTCGTCGCCGGCGACGGCACCGGCGGGCAGATGCTCGCGACGGGCGACGCCGTCAACGCCGCCAAGCGGCTCGAGGAGTCCGCGCGCACCGGCGAGATCCTGCTCGGCGAGCCCACGCGGCGCCTCGTCGAGAACGCAGTCGTGCTGGAGCCGCGCGAGAACCTGACACTCAAGGGGAAGAGCGAGCCGCATGCAGCGTGGAACGCGCTCGCCGTGATCGAGGGAGCAAGTGCGTATGCACGGCGCCTCGACGCGCCGTTGATCGGCAGGGAGGCAGACCTGAAGCAACTGCGCGCCGCGTACGACGACGCTGTGACGACGCGCTCGTGCCGGCTGTTCACCGTCGTCGGCCCGGCCGGGATCGGCAAGTCGCGCCTCTCGGCCGAGCTCTGCGCCTCGCTCCGCGACGAGGCGACGACCCTCACCGGGCGGTGCCTCGCGTACGGCGACGGGATCACGTTCTGGCCGCTTGTCGAGATCGTCAGCGCGCTCGGCAGCGACGAGGGCGTGCGTGAGGTCCTCGGCGACGTCGAGGATGCGGAGCTCGTCGCAACCCGCGTGCTGGGCGCGGTCGGAGCGAACCAGGCGGCGCCGGGCGGCGAGACGTTCTGGGCGGTCCGCCGCCTGTTCGAGGAGCTCGCGCGGGACCGACCGCTCGTCGTCCTCGTCGAGGACATCCACTGGGCCGAGCCGACGCTGCTCGATCTGCTCGAGTACGTCGCCGGCTGGACGCACGATGCGCCGGTCCTGCTGCTCTGTCTCGCACGGCCCGACTTGCTCGACACCCGGCCGGGGTGGCTGACACAGACGGGCGGGGGCGTCGTGCTCGACCCGCTCACCGACGAGCAGTCGCGCAGGCTGCTCGACGAGATCGCGCAGGAATGGCCGCTCGACGGGGCGGCGCGCAAGCACATCACGGAGGCGGCCGAGGGCAACCCGCTCTACCTCGAGCAGATGGCGGCGATGCTCGCCGAAGGCGGGCCGACACATGCGATCCCGCCGACGATCCAGGCGCTGATCGCCGCGCGCCTCGACCGGCTGCCTGCAGAGGAACGTGCGGTGCTCGAGAGTGCGGCCGTCGCCGGAAAGCACTTCGTCCGCTCGGCGTTGCGCAAGCTGCTCGCGGAGACGGACCAGACGACCGTCGATGCGTCCCTCTTGAGCCTTGCTCGAAAGGATCTGCTCGCCGCGAGGCCCGGGCGCGAGGACGCGTACCGCTTCCGGCACGTGCTGATTCGCGACGCGGCGTACGCGGGGATCCCGAAGGAGCTCCGCGCGCGGCTCCACGAGCGCTTCGCCGACTGGGCCGCGAACACCGGCGCCGGACGCGCGGGCGACCTCGACGAGATCGTCGGCTACCACTTCGAGCAGGCGTTCCGCTACCGCGAGCAGCTCGGGGTGCTCGACGACGACGCGCGCGAGGTCGCGCACCGCGCGGCGGAGCTACTAGGGGCGGCAGGACAGCGCGCGTTCGCACGTGACGATGCGCCGGCCGCCGTGAACCTGCTCGACCGCGCCCTCGCGCTCGCGACCGAGGGCTATCCGGCGCGACTCGAGCTGATGCGCCAGCTGAGCAGCGCGCTGTGGTCGGTTGGCGAGGTGGCGCGTGCCGAGACGCTCCTCAACGGGCTGCTCGATGCTGCGACGGCAACGGGCAATCGACGCTACGAGCTCTACGGGGCGTTGCAGCAAAGCGCGTGGCGCAGTGCGCACGAGCCGGCGACGGATTCGGCCGAGGCGGCCGAGCTCGCGCAGGAGGCGATCCGCGTCTTCGAGGAGTTCGGCGACGACCTCGGGCTCGCGCAGGCGTGGCGCCACCTCGGCAGCGCGCTCGGCGCGCAGGGCCGGTACGCAGCCTCCGTCGAGGCGTGCGAGAGGGCGTTGCACCACGCGCGGCGCGCCGCCACGGGCCGCGAGGAGTCACGCGGCGCCGATCTCCTCTGCATGAGCCTCCTGCACGGACCGACGCCCGTCGATGCCGCGATCGAGCGCGCGCAGAAGCTGCTGCGCAGCGCCGACAACAACCGCCTGCTCGAGGCGAACGTCCTCGCCGCGCTGGCGGAGCTGAAGGCGATGCGAACGGAGTTCGACGAAGCCCGCGAGCTGCTGATGGCCGCACACCGCACGTACGAGATCCTCGGCCTGCGGCTCGCCCGCGCAGGCGTCATGCAGGTCGCCGGAACGATCGAGCTGCTCGCCGGTGACGCGGTCGCCGCAGAGCACGTCTTCCGTGAGGGCTACGAGCTGCTCGTCGGAATCGCGGGGTGGCAGGGCCCGTACGGGCTGAGGATCGCGGAGGCTCTCTACCGGCAGGAGCGCTACGCCGAGGCGGCAGAGCTCGTCGGTGCGGTCGAAGGAGAGACGGTGTCAGGCGAGCTCGAGGATCGCGTCTTCTGGGCGACGCTCGAGGGACCGCTGCTCGCGCGCGACGGCCGGACAGCGAGCGGTGAGCAGGTCGTCCGCGAGGCGCTCACGGTCGTCGAGTCGACCGACGCGCTGAACCTGCATGCACTCGTTCTCTCCTCGCTCGCCGAGGTCCAGCAAGTCTCGGGCGACGATGGCGCGGCGGAGACGCAGCGCCGTGCCATTTCGCTCTTCAGACGCAAAGGGAACATCGCTGCCGCAGACCGCGCCGCCGCTCTCCTCACGGCCGCGATTCAGTGATTAGAGTCGCCCGGTCCTGCGGAAGGGAGAGACCATGCCCACTGGAAAGCACCGGCCGGAGACCCCGGCGAAGCACGACCACATGCAGCACTTCGAGCTGGCCATGAAGGATGCGCTCGACGGCTGGAGCGCCCACGGCGACAAGGAGCACAGGGTTGCGTTCGAAGTGACCGTGTCCCCGAATCCCGGCGGCATCAAGGAATACCGCGTCGTCATCGTCGAAGGTCCGTAAAGGAGGAGATCGAAATGGCAGACGTCGTCAAGGTGATCACGATCATCGGCTCGTCCCCGCAGAGCTTCGCCAAAGCCGCCGACGAGGCGGTGCGCACGGCTCAGAAGACCATCCGCAACATCACCGGCGTGGATGTCGTCTCGATGAGCGCGACGGTGGATCCCAATCCCGGCGGCATCAAGGAATACCGCACGACGATCAACGTCGCGTTCGTCGTCGAGAACCCGAGCGAAGACTAGGGCCGAGAGTCAACCCGACACGAGGGCCCGAGCGAAATCGCCCGGGTCGAACGGGCGGAGGTCGTCGAGCGTCTCCCCCACGCCGATCAGCTTCACGGGCAAGCCGAGCTCGTGCGCGATCGCGACGGCGATGCCGCCCTTCGCGCTGCCGTCGAGCTTCGTCAGCGCGACGCCTGTCACACCGACGGCCTCGCCGAACAGGCGTGCCTGCTGCAGGCCGTTTTGCCCGGTGGTCGCGTCGACGACCAGCAGGGTCTCGTGCGGCGCGCCCTCGAGCTTGCCCTCGATCACGCGTCGCACCTTTGCGAGCTCCTGCATCAGGTCCGTCTGAGTGTGCAGCCGCCCGGCGGTGTCGACGATCACGACGTCGGCGCCGTTGCGTCCCGCGCGCTCGATCGCGTCGTACGCGACGGACGCGGGATCGGCACCGCGCTCGGCTCCCACGAACTCCGCCTCCGATCGCTCCGCCCAGATCTCGAGCTGCTCTTCGGCCGCCGCGCGAAACGTGTCGGCAGCCGCGAGCACGACCGCGTGGCGGTGCTGGCGGAGGCGAGCCGCGAGCTTCCCGATCGTCGTCGTCTTCCCGGTGCCGTTGACGCCGACGACGAGGATGACGCTCGGCTTGGCCGCGACATTGAGCGTTCCGGGCTCGCCGAGCAGCTTCGCGATCTCATCCGCGAGCGCAACGTTGAGATCCGTCAGATCCTGGCGCGCCTCGAGCCGTTGGACGAGCTCCGCCGTCGCGGGCACGCCGACGTCCGCGCGGATCAGCGCCTCCTCGAGCCGCTCCCAGGCGGCGTCGTCGCCCGGGTCGAACGTTGCCGACGCGAGCTCCGCGGTCAGCGCACGGCGGCTCTTCGACAGCGAGTCGCGCAGGCGCGAGAAGAGGCCGGTACGGTCCGCCTCGGGCTCGGGTTGCGCGTTCTCCTCGCCGAGCAGCTGCGCCCAGCTACGAGGCAACCGCGACGGCCTGCTCGCGGGGCAGGCGCCGGGAAACGAGCTGGGAGACTCCGTCGGCGCCCATCGTCACGCCGTACAAGATATCGGCGGCCTCCATCGTCCTCTTCTGGTGCGTGATCACGATGAACTGCGTGCGGTCGGCGTAGCGCCGGAGCAGCTCCACGAAGCGTCCGATGTTCGTGTCGTCGAGCGCCGCCTCGACCTCGTCGAGCAAGTAGAACGGGCAAGGCCGCGCGAGGAAGAGCGCAAACAGGAACGAGATCGCGCCGAGCGCCTTCTCGCCGCCGGAGAGCAGGGACAGGCGCGTGACCTTCTTGCCGGCGGGCCGCAGCTCGACCTCGATGCCGGCCTGCTCGCCTTCGTCCTCGGGCTCCGTCAGGCGGAGCCGCCCTTCGCCGCCGGGGAACAGCGTCGCCGCGACCTCGGCGAAGTTCGCCTGCACCGCGCCGAACGTGTCGGCGAAGCGCTCCTCGACCGTGCGCGCGAGGTCGTCGCGGAGCTTCTCGAGCTCCGCGAGGCTCGACTCGAGGTCCTCGCGCTGCGAGGACAGCTCGAAGAGGCGCTCCTTCTCCTCCTCGTACTCCTCCTTCGCGAGCGGGTTGACCTGGCCCAGCGATTCACGCCGGCGCTCGAGCCGCTCGATGCGGTCCGACAGCTCGTCACGGTCGTCGCCGTCCGCCGGCTCTGCCGCCGCCGCGTCGAGCCGGCGCCGGGCCTCGTCGACCTCGGCCTCGGTGCGAGCGCGTTCGACGTCGATCGCGCTCAGGCGCTCGCCGGCCTCCGCGGCGGCGCGGCGCACTTCCACCTCGTCGGCGCCGAGACGCCGTAGCTCCTCTGCGAGCCCCGTCGTCCGCGTCGTGCCTGCGTCGGCGCGTGCGCGGAGCGGGGCCTCGTAGCGATCGTCGGTAGCACCGGCGAGCGTCTCGACGAGTCGCCCGGTCAAGCGCTCGAGCGTTGCTGTGAGCGGATCGTGGGCCGCGCTATAGGCGTCCTCGGGGATGGGCGCAGCGGCGCGGGCCTCGAGCTCCTCGACCTCGGTCGCGAGGGCGCGCCGGCGCGCTTCCAACTCCAGCCACACCGCTTCGGCGGCTTCGCCCGCAAACCAGACCTCGCCGCGCCGCGGGTCGTAGCCGAAGCCCTCCGGCGTCACGGCAGGCACGGGCGAATGCAACAGCTCGTCCTTCGGCACGACCGGCAGGTCGTCGACGATCTCCGTGGGCGGACGCGTCAGGACGACCACGTTTCCGAGGCCGCCGGCCCGCGCACGCTCGGCGAGCGCGAGCGCGGCGCGTGGATCGTCGGCGACGATCGCCGCCGCCCGGTGCCCGAGCGCTGCCGCGACGGCGCGCTCGTTTCCGGGCTCGACATCGAGCAGCGAGAGGGCGAGCTTCTCCCCCTCCTCTGCCAGCGCCCGCGCTGCGGGCGGAAGCCCTTCACGCTCGGCGAGCGCACGCTCCAGCGTGTTCAGCCGTTCGCGTGCCACACGCGCCTGGTCGCGGAGCGACTCGCGCTCGGCCCGGACCCGCGCGTCGAGGACGCGGCGCGGCCGGGCGAGGTCGGCGCGCAGAGTGGCGAGCAGCGACTGCGCGCTCTCACGGCGCAGCTCGAGGCGCTCGCGCGCGCTGCGCAGCCGGTAGAGCGTCGCGGTCGCCTGCTCGCGGCGGCCGGCCGCGTCGGCGAGCTCTTCTTCAGCGCGCCTGCGCTCTTCGAGCAGCACGTCGAGCTTCTCGTCGGCGTGCTTGCGGGCGAGCACGGCGGCGGTGCGCCGGCCCTCGCCGTCGAGCAGCCGCTCGCGTAGCCCGGCGAGGTCGAGCTCGGCCACGCGCGCGCGCAGCGAGGCGATCTCGCCGCGAAGCTTCTCGGCGCGCTCGGCCGCCGTCGCCTGCAGCGCCAGTGGCCGCAAGCGCTTCTTCACCTCGGCCTCGACGTCGCGTGCGCGCTCCACCTGGATCGCAACACGTGCGAGCTTCAGCTCGGCACGGTGCTTGCGCCGCTTGAAGCGGCCGAGCCCGGCGGCCTCCTCGAGCAGCTGGCGCCGTTCCTCGGGCTTCGAGCCGAGGATCTCCTCGACGCGGCCCTGCCCGATGATCGAGTGCATGCCGCCGCCGAGACCGAGGTCGGCGAGCAGCTCGACCAGGTCGATCCGCCGGACGGCGGTGCGGTTGAGCAGGTACTGGCCCTCGCCGCCGCGGTGCAGGCGCCGTGCGACGGAGAGCTCGGTGTACGGAACAGGCCCCTCGCCCGCGGGGTTGTCGAACAGGAGCTCGACCTCGCAGAAGTCCTCAGCCGCGCGGCCGCTGCCGCCACCGAAGATCACGTCGTCGGGCTTCTCCGCCCGCAGCTCCGACGGAGCCATCGACCCGGCCGCCCAGACGATCGCGTCTGCGACGTTGGACTTCCCGGATCCGTTCGGCCCGACGACGACCGCGACGCCCGGCTCGAGGCGAACCTCAACGGGCTCCGGGAACGACTTGAAGCCGCGCAGCTTGATAGCGCGAAGGTGCATGCGCCCGGGAGGCTAGCGGGAAGTGCGGACGTCGATTTTCCGTCGAAGACGCCAGACAACGCACCGAACACCCCGGACGCAAAAGGCCGGAGGCTAGTGCAGGCGAAGCCGCACTAGCAGGAGGCCGAACTCACGCAACCGGCGACGCAAAGCGCCGCCGGTTGCGGACCAATTCCTCCGCCGCCCACCTGTAGAGCGTGCGAGCGATGCTCGCGCGCGTTCACCCGCGAAGCGGCGTACCTCAAGACGCGGCTATGCCGCGTCTTTTGCCATCCCGAGGATCTGCTCCCGCGACATCGTGCCGACCATGTCCGGGTGCATCTCCTGGACGTGCGCCTCAACGTTCGTCACCAGCTCGTCGTCGCTGTCTCCGCTAACCGTCTTCCCGCACGGGCAGTTGACTTCCTTGGCCATCTCGGGCTCCTTTCGCGTAGGCGACAAGTCTAGGCCGCTTGCCCAACACACGCCGCGTGGCCGGAGGCTAGACCAGGCGTAGCCGGACTAGCCGGAGGCCGGACTCACGCGCGCGGGAACGCCTCGCAACCGCGCGCGGACCACGCCCGTCGCCGAGCACCCTTGGAGTGCGCGGGCTCTGCCCGCGTACGTTTCGGCGCGAAGCGCTGAACAGAAATCCGAGCGGAAGCGAAGCTTTCGCTCGCGCGCCCTACGCGGCGGGGGTGTCGACGCCGAGCGCGGCGAGCGCCTGCTTCGCCGCTTCCTGCTCGGCCGCTTTCTTCGACTCGCCCGAGCCTTCGCCGAGCTGGTCGCCGTCGATCACGGCTGCGCAGCGGAAGCGGCGGTCGTGCGGCGGGCCTTCGACCTCGAGCACCGTGTAGTTCACGGACTGCCCGCGGCGGGCGAGCGCCTCCTGCAGCTCTGTCTTGTAGTCCACGTGACTCGTCAGCGCGTACTCGATGCGGCCCGAGAACGCCTGCACGATCGGCCGGTCGATCGGCTCGAAGCCGTGCTCGAGGAAGAGCGCCGCGAGCGCGGCCTCGAGCAGTGCCGCGAGCACGTTGCGGTTGTGCGCGAGCCGGTGCAGCTCGTCGTCCGGCACGTCGACTCCGCGGTCGGACAGCCGCTGCCCGAGCTCGAGCTGGCGTGCGACGACAGCGCAGCTCGCTCGCGAGACGACGTGCGAGCGGACCTTCGCCAGCCGGCCCTCGCTGAAGTCCGGGTAGCGCTCGAACAGCTCGCGGGCGATCGCGAGCTCGAGGACGCTGTCGCCGAGGAACTCCAGCCGTTCGTACGACGCCGCGCGGTCGGCCGCCCACGAGGCGTGCGTGTACACCTGCTCCGCCCGAGCCTCGGGAAGCTCCTCGATCAGCCTCGCGAGCTGAGTGACGTCCCCGCGGGGTGCGCTACTGGTGGGAGGAGACGTAGTCGACGGCCTGGCCGACGGTTTGAATCTTCTGTGCGTCTTCGTCGGAGATCTTGATCCCGAACTGGTCCTCGAGCTCCATGATCAACTCGACGAGGTCGAGCGAATCAGCGTCGAGGTCCTCCTGGAAGGAGGCGTCATCCGTGATCTCGCCTTCGTCGACACCGAGTTGCTCGGTCAGGACTTCTTTGACTCGCTCGAAGACTTCCTCGCGCGACGCTGCCATGTCACCTCACGTGGGGGTCGGGGTCGTAGAGGCCGAGGACTCTAACACGGTGTCGCCGACGCGCTGCGCGAGCCTGCCGACGACGTCGTGGTCGACGCCGCGCGCTGCGAGCCGGATCGCATTTGCGATCGCCCGGCGCGAGGAGTTGCCGTGCGCGATCACCGCCAGCCCGCGGAGACCGAGCAGGTAGGCGCCGCCGTAGGTGTCGGGGTCGAGCCGGCTGCGCAGGCGCCGCGCGGCCGGCCGGATCAGCAGTCCCCCCAGCTTGCCTCGTGCCGTCGCCGTGATTTCCTCGCGGAAGGCGTCGAGCAGGTTGCGGATCGTGCCTTCCAGCAGCTTCAGCGCGACATTGCCGGTGAAACCGTCGGTGACGACGACGTCGGCGCCGCCTCCGAGCAGGTCGCGGCCCTCGGTGTTGCCGGCGAAGTTCAGCTCGCTGGCGCTCAGGAGCTCATGGGCTTCCAGGGTCAGCTGGTTCCCCTTCTCGGCCTCCTCGCCGATCGAGAGGAGGCGGATCTGCGGGTCGCGAACGTCGAGGATCTCCTCGGCGAAGACGGCGCCCATGTGCGCGAACTGGACGAGGTCCTCCGGCCGTGCGTCGGCGTTCGCGCCGGCGTCGAGCAGCACGGACGCCCCGTTTTTCGACGGGATGGTCACGGCGATGGCAGGGCGGCGCACACCGGAGACGCGACGGATCTCCAGCAGAGAGGCGGCGAGCATCGCGCCGGTGTTCCCTGCCGACACGACGGCGTCGGCCTTCCCCTCGCGGACGGCGCGGCAGGCGACGACCATCGAGCTGTTCGGCTTGCTGCGAACGGCGTCTGTCGGCTTGTCGTCCATGGAGACGACGTCTTCGGCCTCCAGGAGCTCCAGGCCGCCGGTATCCAGGCCGCGCGGGCCGACGACGACCGGACTGACGTCGTCCGAGCGTGCGTCCAGCGCGCCGGCGACGATCTCCTCGGGGCCGCGATCCCCGCCCATCGCGTCGACCGCGACGCGGATCACTGAGGCGTCGACTTGGCGACGCCGACGTCAGGTCGGCGCGCTCTGCGCGGCGACCGTCGGAACTGACCGGTCGACACGCCCGAAGTCATTCCGACCGCAGGAGCCTCAAGGGGCCGGCGTGTGGAGCGGCTCGATGTCGCGGCCGCGGTAGGTGTGACACCGCGGGCAGACGCGGTGCGGCCGCTTCGGGCTGCCGCACTGCGGGCATACGTTCAGCCGCGGCGCCTCGATGCCGTGCTGCGCGCGGCGCTTATCCCGTCGCGACTTGGAGGTTTTCTTCTTGGGGACGGCCATCGGAGCGGGCAGTCTAGCTGTCGTTGCGCTCGGCAGCCATCAGCAGAAGGCCGCCGTCGGACACGATCGTCGACCCGGTCGTGTACGCGGCTCCGTCGGAGCACAGCCACACCACGAGGCTCGCGATCTCGCGCGCATCGCCGGGACGGCCCGCCGGAATCGAAGAGCGCTCAACGGTCCGTGGGTCGACGTCCTCGTTGCCCGTCATCGGTGTCGCGATCTCCCCCGGCGCGACGTTGTTGACCGTGATCCCGTGCTCCGCCAGCTCGAGCGCCATCACCTTCGTCAGGCCGCCGAGGCCATGCTTCGCCGCGACGTAGGCCGAGGACTCGCTCTTCGGGACGAGCTCGTGGACGGACGTCACGTTGACGATCCGGCCGCCGCGGCCCTGCTCGACCAGCCGCCGGGCTGCGCGCTGCGCGCAGAGGAACGCACCGTCGAGGTCGACCGACATCGTCTCGCGCCAGTCGTCCCAGCTGAGGTCGAGGAAGCGGTCGCTCTTGCCGAGCCCGGCGTTGTTCACGAGTGCGTCGAGGCCTCCGAGCGCGTCGCCGAGCTCGTCGACGACGTCGGCCGCTTTCGGCAGCTTCGTGAGGTCGAGGCGCCGGACCTCGGCGCGGCGGTTCAGCGCGCGCACCTCGCCGGCGGTTTCCTCGGCGCCGTCCTCGTCCTCGTGCCAGGTGATCCCGACGTCGTAGCCGGCGCGTGCGAGCTCCACTGCGGTTGCCTTTCCGATGCCCGAATCCGAGCCGGTAACGATCGCGACGCGCGCCACAGGGCGGCGGAGTCTAGCTAGGCTCGCCAAGTGAAGCGGCGAACGCTGGGCCAGGGTCTCGAAGTCTCCGAGCAGGGCCTTGGCTGCATGGGCATGTCGGCCTGGTACGGGCCAACCGACGAGGCCGAGTCGATCGCGGCGATCCACCGTGCGCTCGAGCTCGGAATCGACTTTCTCGACACGGCCGACGTGTACGGCCAGGGCGCGAACGAGCAGCTCGTCGGCAAGGCGATCGCCGGGCGACGCGAGGAGTTCGTGATCGCGACGAAGTTCGGCAACCGCTGGTTCGACGACGGTCGCCGGACGATCGACGGCTCGCCCGAATACGTGCACGCCGCGATCGACCGCTCGCTGCAACGGCTCGGCGTCGACTACGTCGACCTCTACTACCAGCATCGCGTCGACGCGAACACGCCGATCGAGGACACCGTCGGCGCGATGGCGGAGCTCGTCACGGCCGGGAAGGTGAAGCACCTCGGCCTGTCGGAAGCGGGCCCGGACACGATCCGGCGCGCGCATGCCGTGCACCCGATCACCGCCCTGCAGTCGGAATGGTCGCTCTGGACGCGCGACCCCGAGGACGAGGTGCTCGAGACCGTGCGCGAGCTCGGCGTCGGCTTCGTCGCCTACAGCCCGCTCGGCCGCGGTTTCCTCGCAGGGCGGTTCTCGTCGCCCGAGGAGTTGAGCGACGACGACTTCCGGCGGAGGCATCCGCGCATGTCGGGCGAGAACTTCGATCTCAACCGCGCGCTCGCCGAGAAGGTGCGCGAGATTGCCGAGCAGAAGGGCTGCACGCCTGCGCAGCTCGCGCTCGCGTGGGTCTTGTCGCGCGGAGACGACGTCGTGCCGATCCCGGGCACGAAGCGCCGCACGTATCTCGAGCAGAACGCGGCCGCGTCCGAGCTCGAGCTCACCGAGGACGAGCTACGGGAGCTCGACGAGGCGTTCCCGCCCGGCGCCGCCGCGGGACAGCGCTACGCGGACATGTCCTCGATCGGGCGCTAGCCGCCGGTCAGGATCGCCGCGAGCGCTCGCGGCCGCACGTCGTAGTGGGGTAGCTCCGCCACGTCGAACCACTCGGGCTCGAGCGTGCCGCTTCCGAGCTCGCCGCCGACGATCAGGCCGGAGAAGTAGTGCACCGTCTCGCCGCGGAATTCCTCGATCAGCAGGCGCGGCCCGAGCACCACCGTGACACCGAGCTCGTCGCGGGCTTCACGCACCGCAGTCTCGGCAGGTGTCTCGCCGCCGCGCATCCCGCTGCCCGGGAAGACGAAGAAGGTGTGCCCTTCACGCCGCTGCCGGATCAGCAGGACCCGGCTGTCGTCGCGCAGGACGACGGCGGCGCGCTGTCCGCTCAGAGTTGCTCGCGCAACGCTTCGAGCGCGGCCCAGCGCGAGTCGGCGTGCTGCTGCTCGTGCGTGTGCGGCTCGTCGTTCAGGTCCTTGCCGCA
>Ga0136846_1216912_pt1 | contig 12487 bp, 8 predicted proteins | sample HopSoiMetagenom2_FD_96841 | JGI IMG/M metagenome (GOLD analysis project Ga0136846, IMG submission 96841) | Grasslands soil microbial communities from Hopland, California, USA - 2 Assembly 2016 (version 4) | ecosystem: Environmental > Terrestrial > Soil > Grasslands | place: USA: Hopland...
ACGCTTCGAGAATATGCGCCGCGAGCCTCTTGCCCTTGGCGATGATCTTGTCGCTGACCATGACGATGGCGCCGCCGCTCATCGTGGTCGAGCGCGAGCCGCCGGTGCCCATGCCGAACGCCACCGCGTCGGTGTCGCCTTGAATGAACTTGATCGAATCCGGATCGACGCCGAGCCGGTCCACCAGCATCTGAGTCTGAATCGTGTTGTGGCCCTGGCCGTGCGAAATCGAGCCGGTGACGAAGGTCATGCCGCCGAGCGGATCGAAGCGGATCTCCGCGGTCTCGATGGTCGGATCGGCGGCCTGCTCGATGGTGTTGGAGAGGCCGATGCCGCGAAGCTTGCCGCGCTTCGCCGCCTCCTTCCGCCGCGCCTCGAAGCCCTTCCAGTCGCCGAGCTTCATGGCGCGATCCATGTTCTCCTCGAAGCGGCCGCTGTCGTAGGTGAAGGTTAGCGGCGTCTTGTAGGGCATGGCCGACGGCGGAATGGTGTTCCGCCGCCGCAGCTCCGCCGGATCGATCTTCATCTCGTCGGCGGCGATATCGATCAGCCGCTCGATCATGTAGGAGGCTTCCGGCCGGCCGGCGCCGCGATAGGGCGAGGTGCAGTGCGTGTTGGTCAGCATGCCGGAGATGGCGACGTGCAGCGCCGGCGTGGTGTAGACGCCGCAGACCGTGCCGATGTTGACCACCGGCGGCATGGCGCCGCGAAACGAGACGAAGGCGCCGAGGTTGCCGAAGCTGCGGATGCGCACGCCGAGGAACTTGCCGTCCTTGTCGAGCGCGAGCGCCGCGTCGACGATGTTGTCGCGGGCGTCGTCGTCGCTGATGTGCGCTTCGTTCCGCGTACAGGTCCACTTTACCGGCCGGCCGACCCGGCGCGCCGCCCACAGCATCAGGATGATCTCCGGATAGACCGAACCGCGTAGGCCATAGGAGCCGCCAATATCGCCGGTGATCAGCCGGAGCTGGGCCTCCGGAATGTTCATCGTGGTTTCGGCGATGGCGTTGCGGAACAGCCACGGCCGCTGGAAACCGCAATGCAGCGTGTAGCGGCCGGTGCCGCGATCGTATTCGCCAGTGACGCCGCGCGGTTCGAGCGTGTTGGCGGTGACGCGGTTGATGACAAGGCGCTGCTCGATCACGTGAGCGGCCTTGGCGAACGCGGCGTCGGTCGCGGCCTTGTCGCCGGCCTGGTAGAAATAGGCCTCGTTGTTCGGGCAATCGGCGTAGAGCTGCGGCGCCCCGGGCTCGAATGCTTCGCGCGCCGACACCACCGCGGGGCGCGGCGCATAGTCCACCTCGACGCGCTCGGCCGCATCGCGGGCCAGATCGAGCGTGTCGGCAACCACCACGGCGACCGGATAGCCGACATGGAGGGCACGATCGACGGCGATCGCCGGCCGGCGCGGCAGGTACATCGCGCTGCCGTCGCGCTTCTTGTAGGGCGCCATTGACGGCATGGTGCCAAGGCCGTCGGCCTCGTAATCCTTGCCGGTCAGCACCGCATGCACGCCGGGCATTTGCAGCGCCGCCCCGGTGTCGATGCCCTTGATGTCAGCATGGGCGTGCGGCGAGCGCACGATCGCCGCATGAAATTGATCCGCGAGCTTGAGGTCGTCGAAATAACGCCCGCGTCCCATCAGCAGGCGAGGGTCCTCGCGCCGCCGTACCGATTGACCGATCGAGAATGCACCCATGAAGAACTCCGCCGCAGGCGATCAGTCTAACCGGCAAAGGTTGCCGTGCGCCACGACCTAGGCATTTGACCCGCGAGACCGTAGCATGCGCTGAAACGGTGTCTGCAAACGGCGCCGTGCCAAGGGACGGAAATGCCAAAGGACGGAATCATGGGGATCGCTGCGCTCGCTCTCGCTTTCGGATTGGTGCTGACGGCCGGCGGCACGGCCCGGGCGCAGACCGACGATTATCCGAACCGAACCGTGACTTTCATCTGCCCGTTTCCGGCCGGCGGCGGTACCGACATATTGGTGCGGCTGCTGGCGGCCGAACTGCAGGACAAGCTCAAGCGGCCGGTGATCGTCGACAACCGCGTCGGTGCCGGCACCGTGATCGCCGCCAACGCGGTCGCGAAATCGCCGCCGGATGGCTACACGCTGTTTCTCGCCCCAGTGACCACGCTCGCCATTGGGCCTGCCATCTATAAGAAGCTGCCCTACGACACGGTAAAGGATTTCGCGCCGGTCGGTCTCGTCGGTTCGGCGCAGTTTGCCTTGATCGCCAACCCCAACATCGGCGCGCCGACCCTTCCCGACCTGATCGCGCTTATCAAAAGCAAGAACGGCCAGATGAGCTATGGCACCTCGGGCGCCTCGACGCCGCACCATCTGCTGATGGAAATGTTTCTGCACCAGATCGGCGCCAAGGCGCAGCATGTGCCCTATCGCGGCAGCGTCCCGGCGATGACCGACGTCATCTCCGGACAAATCCCGTTCATGGTGGTCGACCTCGCCGTGGCGATGGGGCCGATCCAGGAGGGCAAGCTCAAGGTTTATGGCGTGACGTCGCCGAATCGCATCAAGGCGATGCCCGATTTGCCGACCATCGCGGAAGCCGGCCTGCCGGGCTACGGCACCAACGGCTGGTTCTCGGTGGTGGTGGCCGCGGGCACACCGCGACCGATCATCGACAAGCTCAACGGCATACTGATGCCGTATCTCAGCCGGCCCGACGTGCAGGACCGGCTCAACGGGCTGGCGATCACGCCGCTCACCAGCACGCCCGAGGAACTGGAAAAATTCATCCCCGCCGAGATCGAAAAGTGGGCCAAGGTGGTCAAGGACGCCGGCATCGAGCCGCAGTGACTCTTCAATCGAGCCGCTGAATCTTCGCCTGCTCGATCACCTTGGCGAAGCGCGCCAGGTCGGACTTGAACAGCGCGTCGAACTCCTCGGGCGTGTTGCCGATCGGGTCCTGGCCCATGGCGAGAATGCGGTCGCGCACCTCGGCGGAGGCCATCGACGCTGCGACGGCCTTCTGAATCGTCAGCACGACCTCGCGGGGTGTGCCCGCCGGCGCGAACAGTCCGTTCCAGCTCCGGACTTCGAGGCCCGTAACCCCGGCCTCAGCAATTGTCGGCACTTCGGGCAGCACCGGCGAGCGCTTGGTGCCGGTGACGCCGAGCGGCCGGATCGAGCCGGCCTTGATGAACGGCAGGCCGGTCGATTGCGGGACGACGGCGAGTTGAATCTCGCCGCCGATCAGTGCTGCATTGACCGGGGCGTCGCCCCGGTAGGGGATGTGCTGAACGTCGATGCCGGCCGAGTGCTTGAACACTTCCATGGCCAGGTGGAGCGGCGCGCCGAGTCCACTGGAACCGTAGTTGAGCCCGCCGGGCTTCGATTTGGCTAGCGCGATGACTTCGGCGATCGAAGCAACCGGCAGCTTCGGGCTCGCGACCAGCACGAAGGTGGTGGCCAGGACCTGGCTGACCGGCGTGAAATCCTTCACCGCGTCGTAGGGCACCGTGCGATAGAGCGCCGGCGTGATCGCGTGTCCGCTCGTGGTCAGCAGCAGCATGTAGCCGTCGGGCGCCGATTTCGCGACGGTGTCGGCGCCGATATTGCCGCCGGCGCCGGTGCGGTTCTCGACGATGACCGGCTGGCCGAGATGTTCCGTCATCTTGGCCGCGACGATCCGCCCGACGGTATCGACCGCGCCGCCGGCGGCGAACGGCACCACGATGCGGATGGGGCGGTTCGGATAGTTCTGCGCGAGCGAAGGACCTGCCGACGCCCAGGCCGCGGCGACCAGGCCGATCACCCAGCAGAGCGGCCGCCAGATTGGCATCGATTTCATTCCTGCTTCGGAATCTTCGCGACCTCGATGGCCTTGGCGTAGCGCTCGATATCCGCCTTGTACTGAACATCGAACTCGGCAGGCGAGTTACCGACCGGCGTCTGCGAGGTCGACAGCAGCCACGGGCGCACCTGCGCATCGGCCAGCGCCTGCGCGACATATTGTTGAATGCTCTGCACCACATCGGGCGGCGTACCGGCCGGCGCAAACAGCGCCACCCAGCTTCCGACCTCGATGCCCTTGAAACCCTGTTCCGCCGCGGTCGCTACGTCGGGGATCTGCTCCATCCGCTTGGTGCCGCTGACGCCAAGCCCGCGGATGAGGTTGCTCTGGACGTTGGCGATGCCGTTGGCCTGCGGCAGGAAGGCGAGTTGGATGTCGTTTGCGATCAGTGCGGTGATCATCGGCGCGTCGCCGCGGTAGGGGATGTGCACGAGCTTGATTCCGGCGATGCTGCTGAACATTTCGGCGAACAGGTGCAGCGACGAGCCGGGCCCGCTGGAGCCGTAGTTGTAGGCGCCGGGCTTTTCCTTGGCGAGCGCGACGAACTCTTTGAGGTTCGCCGCCGGATTCTTCGGCGATCCACTGATCACAAACTGCGTCGAGATCACCATGGTCACGGGGACGAAGTCCTTGACCGGGTCGAACGGCAGCTTGGCATACAACGACGAGGCGCTCGCCATCGCGCTTGAGTGCATCAGGAGGGTGTAGCCGTCCGGCGCCGCTTTCGCGACCAGATCGGCGCCGAGGTTGCCGCCGGCGCCGGGCCGGTTATCGACCACGACCGGCTGCTTCATCAGCTCCTGCATCTTTTGGCCGACTTGCTGGGCGAGCAGGCTGACGCCGCCGCCCGGCCCATAAGGCACCACGATGCGCACGGTCTTGGTCGGGTAGGTCTGTGCATCGGCGCGTACCAGGCCCGCGCCGATCGCCAGCGTCGCACCAAGGATCATAAAGAGACGTCGCATCATCGTCCTCGCTTGCAGTCTATTGTTTCGGGATTTTCGCGTCCGCGATCACCCTGGTGAACTTGGCGATCTCGTCCTTATAGTACGTGGCAAATTCGGCGGGCGGCTGGCCGACGCCTTCATAAGCCATTGCGGCAAGTCGCTGCCGTACGTCGGGTAGCGCCAGGGCCTTGGCAGTCTCCTGCTGGATACGCTCGACGACGGGGACCGGCGTCTTCGCTGCCATGAACCAGCCCTGCCAGCTGTTGGAGGCAAAGCCGGGCACGCCGCTTTCGGCGACCGTCGGAATGTCGGGGACGGTCGATGAGCGCCGGGCGCCGGTGATGGCGAGCCCGCGGATGCGGCCGTCCTGAATGAGCGGAACCGCGGTCGCGAGCGGTACCACCGCGATTTCGACGTCGCCGGCGATCAGCGCCGCGTTGATCTGGGCGTCGCCGCGGAACGGCACCGCGAGGATGTCCATCCCGGTTGCGTGCTTGATCATCTCCATGGTGAGATGCAGCGGATTGCCGACGCCGCTCGATCCGTAGTTCAGCTTGCCCGGATTGGCCTTGGCCTCAGTAATCAACTGCTGCATCGAGGTGATGCCGGACCTGGGGCTCGCCACCAGGATAAGGTTGGACGCGACGAGCTGCGTCACCGGCGCGAAGTCGTGGACCGCATCGAACGGCAGGCTGTTGTAGAGCGCCGGCGCAATGGCGGCGCCATTGGTGTTCTGCAGGATGGTGTAGCCATCGGGCGGCGACTTCGCGACCTGGTCGGCGGCGAGCGTGCCGCCGGCGCCGGGACGATTCTCGACGATGACCGGCTGGCCGACCTGATCGGACAATTTTCCGGCAATAAGCCGCGCCAGCACATCCACCGCGCCGCCGGCGGCGAACGGCACGATCAGCCGGATCGGGCGATTGGGATAACTTTGGGCATGCGCGGAGGTCACGGCCAGCGCCAGAACGAATCCAAGTGCAATGCCGAGCCGTCGCATGAAGGCGCTTCCCCGTGATGCCGGCTTGCCAAGCATCCGTGTTTTTATCTCGCCGCAGCAAAACAGACGGAAACGGCCGGCACAAGGCCGGCCGTCTCTATCGATACAGCGACAGATTGTATCGCTATTCCGCAGCGGCGCGCTTCGGGCCCGCATGGGCCGAGGTGATGTAGTCGAGTGCCGCCTGCACGCCGCCCTTTTTGTGCGGAATGCCGGCGAGCTCCAATGCCATCTCGGTGATGCCAAGCGCGCCGATCAGCGTGCCGTCATTGATGTCGCCGAGATGGCCGATGCGGAAGTATTTGCCGGCGTAGGCGCCGAAGCTCGCGCCGTAGGAGATGTTGAACGTCTCGAGCGCCAGCGCCCGGAACTTGTCGGCGTCGTGGCCCTCCGGCAGCAGGATCGCCGTGATGGTCGGCGACAGCTGGCTCGTGTTCTTGTTCAGGTTTTCGAGACCCCAGATCTTCACCGCGCGACGCGTCGCTTCGGCCAGGCGTTGATGTCGCGCGAACACGTTGTCGAGGCCTTCCTCGTGCAGCATCTCGATGCCGACCACGAGACCGTGCAGCATCTGGGTCGCCGGGGTGTAGGGGAAGAAACCGATCTTGTTCATGTTGAGCATGTCGTCCCAGGCGAAGAACGACTTCGGCATCGCCGCGGTCTGGCTCGCCTTCAGCGCCTTGTCGCTGATCGCATTGAACGACATGCCGGGCGGCATCATCAGGCCCTTCTGCGCGCCGCCGATCGAGACGTCGACGCCCCACTCGTCGTGGCGATAGTCCGCCGAGGCGAGCGAGGAGATGGTGTCGACCATGAACAGCGCCGGATGACCTGCGGCATCGATGGCTTTGCGGATCTCCGCGATCGGCGTCAGCGCGCCGGTCGAGGTCTCGTTGTGCAGGACGCAGACCGCCTTGATGGTCTTGTTCTTGTCTTCGCGGAGCTTGGCTTCGACCACCTTCGGGTCGATGCCCTGGCGCCAGTCGGTGGTGATGAATTCCGGCTTGAGGCCGAGCCGCTCGGCCATCTTCTTCCACAGCGTGGCGAACTGGCCGGTCTCGACCATCAGCACGCGGTCACCGGGCGACAGCGTATTGACCAATGCGCCCTCCCAGGCGCCGGTGCCGGTCGCGGTATAGATGACGACCGGGTTGGTGGTCTTGAAGATGGTCTTGATGCCCTCGAGAGCGTTCTTGGCGATCTTGGCGAACTCCGGACCGCGATGGTCGATGATCGGCGTGTCCATCGCCCGCAGCACGCGGTCGGGCAGCGGGGTGGGTCCTGGAATCTGCAGGAAATGGCGCCCGGGGTTGCGTGCGGAATTCTGGGCCATCGAAAGGCTCCTTATTACGGCTGAATTTATGGGGCTTTGACGGCCCGGCTGCGGGCGTTGAACTAGAATGTTGCAACGCGGTCAAGGCAATTTAGGCGCTACCCCGCGCTATTGTCAGTGCCTCACAAAGCAGGGCATCCAGTAACCTGGAAAACAGGCGGAATCCCGAAGCGGAGGCGATTGTGGCAGAGCGCCTGTTGCCTGGACTGGAGCGGCGGCTGAAAGCCGAAGTGGCTGGTGGCGTCGATTTCGGCCGCTTTACGCGCGGGCGCTATGCCACCGACGCCTCGCACTACCAGATCATGCCGCTCGGCGTGGTGATGCCGCGATCGATAGAAGAAGCCGAACGGGCGATCGGGATTTGCCGGGCAGAGGGCGTGACGGTAACGGCGCGCGGCGGCGGCTCGTCGCAGGCCGGGCAGACCGTCAATTCGTCGGTCATCGTCGACTGCTCGAAGCACCTCAACCGCATCCTCGAACTCGACGTGGCCGGCCGCCGCGCCAAGGTCGAGCCGGGCATTGTGCTCGACGACCTCAACCGCGCGCTGAAAGCGCACGGGCTGTGGTTCCCGGTCGACGTCTCGACCGCCTCCCGCGCCACCATCGGCGGCATGACGGCGAACAATTCCTGCGGCGGACGCTCGCTCCGTTATGGCAACACCCGCGAGAACGTCATCTCCATCGACGCCATGCTGGCCGACGGCGCCAAGGCGCATTTCGGTCCGGTGGCGGCGGACCTTTCCGACCTGCCGGAGAACTCGCCGATCCGTCCGCTGGCGCGCGATCTGTTTGCGCTCGGCGCGCGTGAGGCCGACGAGATCGCGGCGCGTTTCCCCAAGGTGCAGCGCCGCGTCGGCGGCTACAACATCGACGCGCTGGTGCCGGGACGCAACGACGTCAATCTCGCCCACATTCTGGTCGGCTCCGAAGGCACCCTGGCGTTTTCCACCGCGATCGAGATCAAGCTGTCGCCGGTGCTGGGCAAGCGCGCGGTCGGCGCCTGCCACTTTGGCAGCTTTCACGAGGCGATGGCGGCGGCGCAGCACATCGTCAAGCTGGCTCCGATCGCGGTGGAACTGGTCGACGCGACCATGATCGGGCTTGCCCGCGAGATCGATATGTTCCGGCCGACACTGGAAGCGTTCGTGCGCGGCGTGCCGGCGGCGGTGCTGCTGGTCGAATTCGCCGAGGCGCCGGATGAGAATGCGCGTCGTCTCCAGCGGCTGCACGAGCTGATCGGCGATCTCGGCTTCAACTGGAGCCATGACGGCATCTATTGGGGCGGCGTCGTCGACGTGCTCGACGCCAGGCTCCAGGCCGCAATCACCGAGCTCCGCACCGCCGGCCTCAACATCATGATGTCGATGAAGGAGGCGGGCAAGCCGATCTCCTTCGTCGAAGATTGCGCCGTGCCGCTCGAGCACCTCGCCGATTACACGGCACGTCTCACCGATGTGTTCGAGACGAACGGCACCACCGGCACGTGGTACGCTCATGCTTCGGTCGGCTGTCTGCATGTGCGGCCGATCCTGAACTTGAGGCTCGACAAGGACGTCAAGACGATGCGCAACATCGCCGAGCAGGCCTTCGCCTTCGTCCGCGAATACAAAGGCTCGCACTCCGGCGAGCACGGCGACGGCATCGTGCGCTCGGAATTCCATGAGTTCATGTTCGGCCTGCGGCTCGTTCGCGCCTTCGAAGAGGTCAAGGACCGCTTCGATCCGGACGGCCTCTACAATCCCGGCAAGATCGTGCGCGCGCCGAAATTCGACGACCGGACCAACTTCCGCTACGGGCCGGACTATCACGCCGACGAACTGACGACGCGGCTCGACTGGTCGGCCTACACCGGCTCAGGCGGCGGATTCCAGGGCGCCGTCGAGATGTGCAACAACAACGGCGCCTGCCGTGCCTCCGCGGGCGGCGTGATGTGCCCGAGCTATCGGGTCACCCGCGAGGAGCGCGACGTCACCCGCGGCCGCGCCAACACGCTGCGGCTTGCGATCACCGGCCAGCTTGGGCCGGATGCGCTGACGTCGGACGAGATGGCCGAGACATTGAAGCTCTGCGTGTCGTGCAAGGGCTGCCGCCGCGAGTGCCCGACCGGCGTCGACATGGCGAAGATGAAGATCGAGGTGCAGGCGGCACGCGCGGAAAAGCACGGGCTGTCGCGGCACGATCGGCTGGTCGGTTATCTGCCGCGCTACGCGCCTTATGCGGCGAAGCTGCCGTGGCTGCTCAATCTGCGCGACATTATTCCCGGCGCGGCGAAATTGTCGGAAGCGATCACGGGCTTCAGCGCCAAGCGCTCGTTGCCGCGCTGGCGCTCGGATGTATTCGAAGACGCCGTCACGCCAAATGCGAACGGTAGCGAAGTCGTGCTGTTCGCCGACACCTTCAACCGTTATTTCGAGCGCGAGAATCTGGACGCCGCGCTCGCTGTGCTCAACGCCGGTGGTTATCGGGTACAGGTCGCCAAGCCGTTGGATGGCTCGCCGCGACCGTTGTGCTGCGGGCGGACGTTTCTTTCCGTCGGTCTGGTGGATGAGGCGCGCGTTGAGGCCGAGCGGGTTCTTGCCGCGCTGGAGCCGTTCGTGTCGCGCGGCGTGCCGGTGGTCGGCCTGGAGCCAAGCTGCCTTCTCAGCTTCCGCGACGAGGTGCCAGCGATGGTGAAAGGCGAAACGGCCAAGCGTGTCGCCGACCACGCGATGACCTTCGAGGAGTTTCTGGCGCGCGAGGCTAAAGGAGGGCGGCTCGACCTGCCGCTCAAGAAAATCGCCGACCGCGTGCTTGTGCACGGCCATTGCCACCAGAAGGCGTTCGACGTTTTCACACCTGCCGAAGCCGTGCTCAGGCTCATTCCCGGTCTCACCGTCGAGCCGATCGAATCGAGCTGCTGCGGCATGGCCGGGGCGTTCGGCTACGCCGCCGACACCATCGACGTGTCGAAGGCGATGGGCGAACTGTCGCTGCTGCCGGCCGTGCGCCAAGCCGACGCCGGCACCATAATCGTCGCCGACGGCACCTCGTGCCGCCATCAGATCCATGACGGCACCGGCCGCGAGGCGATTCATGTTGCGCGCGTGCTGGCGATGAGCCTCCAATGACCTCCGCACGCCCACTCGCGGCGTGACGAACAAGAAAAGTGGGAGAACGCCCAATGCCGTTGCCGTTGCTGCCGACCTCGCTGGTCGGCTCCTATGCCCAGCCGGAATGGCTGATCGACCGCAAGAAACTCGCCGGCCGCTTCCCGCCGCGGGTGCGCGCCAAGGAATTGTGGACCGTGCCGCCTGAGCATCTGGCGCAGGCCCAGGACGACGCGACCTTGCTCGCGATCCACGACCAGGAGCGCGCCGGCCTCGATATCATCACCGACGGCGAGATGCGGCGCGAAAGCTATTCCAATCGCTTCGCCACCGCGCTCGAAGGCGTCGATATCGACAATCCGGGCACGGCGCTCGACCGCTCCGGCCATCCCAATCCGGTGCCGCGCGTTGCCGGCAAAGTGCGACGTAAGCATGCCGTCGAGGTCGACGATGTGAAGTTCTTGCGTGCCCACACGACGCGAGCGATCAAGATCACGGTGCCGGGGCCGTTCACCATGTCGTGCCAAGCGCAGAACGATTTCTACAAGGACGAGGAGGAGATGGCGCTTGACTACGCCGCCGCCGTCAACGCCGAGATCAAGGATCTGTTCGCGGCCGGCGCCGACATCGTGCAGATCGACGAGCCGTATATGCAGGCGCGACCGGAGAAGGCGCGCCAATATGGCTTGAAGGCGTTCAACGCCGCGCTCGACGGCGTCAAAGGCACGACCGCGGTGCACATCTGCTTCGGCTATGCCGCCGTGATCCATGTGCGTCCGGAGGGTTATTCGTTCCTGCCGGAGTTCGCAGGCTCACCGGTCCAGCAGGTGTCGATCGAGACCGCACAGTCCGGCCTCGACTGCTCGGTGCTGGAAAATCTGCCAGGCAAGACCGTGATCCTCGGCACGCTCGATCTTTCCGATATGAAGGTCGAGACACCGGAGACGGTCGCGGCGCGCATCCGCCGCGCGCTGCCGTATGTTGGGCCGGAACGCATCGTGGTGGCGCCGGACTGCGGGCTGAAGTACCTGCCGCGCGAGGTGGCGTTCGGAAAGATGTGCGCGATGGTCGAAGGCGCTAAGATCGTGCGCAAGGAGTTAGTTTAGGGCAGCCGGGTCTTCGGCTTGCCGTCGTGCTCGTCGACTGCGTCCTTGTACTGATCCGAATTTACCAGCACGTCCATGTAGCGGATGACGCGGCGCTTCTTCAGCTCGAACGCAGTGCCGTTGTACATGCCGCGATTGCCACAGGTTCCGATCGCACAAGCGCCGTCCTTGTCGTCGAGCGTGACCTTGCCGGCCTGAACCTTCACGCTGAGCAGGCACGGTTTGCCCTGCGAGTTGGTCTCGCCATGATAGACCAGCCCATCGCCTTCGACCTTAGCCACGCCCCAGATGTTGCAGACGTGGCCGTTGAAGAATTCGAGATGGGTGCGGACGTAAGCGGTGGTCGGCGAAATCTTGACGATCTCCAGAATGTCCTCTGACTGGTATTTGCCGCCGTCGATATTGCCGTTCTGGAATGTCTTTTTGTAAACGCCCGCCAGCACGTCGATATTGACGTTCGCCGCGAATGCCAGGGTCGACACAGCAGTGAAAAGTGCGGTTGCTGCAACAAGGCTGCCACGTCTCATAGATCGGCCGCCATCAGCCCTGCTTGCCGGAGAGAAAATCGAAGTCGCAGCCGTGCTCGGCCTGCGTCACCCGATCGGTGTAGAGCCGAATGAAACCGCGAGCCGGCTTCTGGGGCGGCTTCCATTGCGAACGACGTTTACTGAGCTCCGCGTCGTCGACCTTGAGGTTCAGCTTGCGGCCCTTGGTGTCGAGCTCGATCTTGTCGCCGTCGCGAACCAGCGCCAGCGGTCCCCCGGCGGCCGCCTCGGGCGAGACGTGCAGCACCACGGTACCGAAGGCGGTGCCGCTCATCCGCGCGTCGGAGAGCCGCACCATGTCCTTGAGGCCCTTGGAGCCGAGCTTCTTCGGGATCGGCAGCGCGCCGGCCTCCGGCATGCCCGGCGCGCCGATTGGGCCGGCGTTCCGCAGCACCATCACGGTCTGCGGCGTGACGTTGAGGTTCGGATCGTCGATGCGTTTTTCCAGGTCCTCCAGCGAGTCGAAAACGAGCGCCGGCCCCTCGTGCTGGAACAGTTCAGGCGTCGCCGAGGCAAGCTTGATCGCGGCGCCGCCGGGCGCAAGGTTGCCGGTCAGGATCGCGATCGCTTCGTTCTTCACCAGCGGGTTGTCGAGCGGGCGGATGATCTTGTCGTCGACGTAAGCCGGCCAGCGCGCAATGATCTCGCC
>Ga0136846_1236345_pt1 | contig 12486 bp, 14 predicted proteins | sample HopSoiMetagenom2_FD_96841 | JGI IMG/M metagenome (GOLD analysis project Ga0136846, IMG submission 96841) | Grasslands soil microbial communities from Hopland, California, USA - 2 Assembly 2016 (version 4) | ecosystem: Environmental > Terrestrial > Soil > Grasslands | place: USA: Hopland...
TTGACACAACGTTCACCGCGAACTTTAAGGAAGGAAAATTTTATAAAGGAACTAAGGAAGGGATACTTGCAATTATCAAAAAGCTTGAAAAAAACGGCTTAAGTATTTATTATAATCCTGGCTGAAAAGTCTGGAACGGAAAGAGATATAAGATTGTTAAATCTGGCAGGATTAATAACCGTGATTTGTTTAATGATGTTTCTTTGGATGAGAGAATTTAGAGATTTGTAATTTAAATCAAGCTAACTTATGAAACACATTTTTACTTTCCTGGCAATTATTTTTATCTCTTTCAAAGGTTATAGTCAATTAATACTACCAGAAGGGATTCCAATTAAAGTTAAAACACTAAAAGAGCTATCCTCCAAGAAGGCACAGGTTGGAGACATTGTTTATTTCAGACTGGTTGAAAATTTACAGATCGACAGTATTACTGCGATTGACAGCACGGCTGAAGTAATAGGAGAAGTGATTGAAGCTGGAAAGGCGCGATCATTGGGAAGACCAGGGAAACTGGACTTTACAATCGATAACGTAAAAGCTGCTGATGGCCAAAATATAAGACTAAGAACAACTCCAAAAAGAATGATAGGCAAAGATAAAACTGGTGGGGTGGTAGCAGCTGCGGTGATTTTTGCTCCGGTAGCAATATTTTTAAAGGGAAAAGAGGTAGTCATTGAGGCCAATAAAGAATTTTTAGTGTATGTTGATTCCGATTATACTGTAAATGCCGCTAGATAATTAAGATAGAATAGAAAAAGGCCCCTTCCCTTGACCCAGGTTTTTATTTATCCAGGGTGCCAATAGTAGTTTCAGCCGATGGAATACATGCATTTGGTAATGCTAAAACAGAGGCTGGATTCAAAACCGTGCTAGAGATATTTGGAACTATGAAAAATAAAAAATAGTTCCAGAGATCCGGAATGATTAACTGGAGTAACATGAGAGCGAGAAATATAAGAAATTCATTGCTGTCTGCATTAGTCATTATAAGCTGGATTGTCATCTTATTCAGGATACTCAATTTAGTAAGAACTGATCAGGAGATTTCATACATTTTAATATCCTATTTTCTGATGCTTGGAATTGGGAGTCTGGGTGGAATCTTACTGCTAATCCTTAATGTCCTGAAACCAAGGAAGGTTAAATGCCTTTTTGTTTTTAATTTATTCGCTACCTGGAATTTGCTTATAGGAAGTTTTGGATTAGCTACTTTCTTTCAGCCAGGTCATAATCCTTATTTTGCGGCAGGTAGCATCTCTGTTGGAATTCTAATGTATAAGGCCATATATTCCTAGGAATTTTTAAAATTAGTAAACAGGTTGTTCCGGAAACTTTCGATCAATACAGGTTTGACTATGATAAAACAAATGATTAATAGAATTATTCTACCTATTATTTTTGGATGCTATATTAATTTGGTGTCTGCTCAAAGGCCAAAAAATGGCACGTATACTTATCAAATAGCCTTTGAAGAATGGGGAGGAAAATCTTTAGGAACAACCTGTACCGTTATTATCAAAGGCGACAAAATAAAGGTTTTGGATAATGGAAGTCGTGGCCTTATGGGCACTAAGGGCGACGTACTCGATAGTGGGATAATTGTTTTGCATAAATCTGGTAAATGGATAATTGGACATACCATTAAGGACAAAAACGCCAAAGAAATAGGAGGTTGTTCGGATGGACCTACGGTAATTGACTTCAAACGAAAAAAGTGGAGGACCTGTTAAGCCACCAGGTAAGATTCCATTCAAGCCTAAAAGAAGCAACGAATGTTTCGGGAACCGTCCAATGGATTGCGGGTGAAGAAATACCAGGGTCAGGTATAACAATGTTTTTGTAATCAAATATTGGTATATTCAGAATCTTAAATTGATGATTAACTTTAATCCCTGCGAATGGCAGTCTAAAAAAGGTAATTTACTATATCAATTAGCTACAATAATATGAGATATTTCTTTTCACTTATCCTGATTTCTTTCGTTAGCCAGGTTAATGGCCAGTGGAATCTTTGGAAATCGGAGCCAATTGACGAAAAGAATTTTAGCACCTGCCATGTGGCACAGCCTGTCTTGATCAAGCTATCAGGAGACAACGACACATTAACACTTGATGATATGAAATTCAAAATTCTTGGAAATTTTAAAGGATTGGAAGATTTTATGTTGTTAAGAGTGATTCCTTTTGGAAGGTATTTTTTAGCAAATGATGGGACTGGGGTATTCGAAGAGCTTATTGCTATGCCAATCTTTTCTCAATCCATGAAAGCATTTGTTTGCCAGGGAAATATTGCGGGCAGACCTAATATTGCATTCTACAAGATAAAGAACAATACAATCGATAAAGAGTTCGGTGTGGAATTAAGGGAAACCATAAATGTAGTTGATTGTGTGAATGATTCTTCATTTTGTGTTAAAGATATAAACAACAAATACTGGAAATATATTCGTAAGGAAGTAAAGTAATACAAGATTATGACCAAAGGCATCGATATTAAATATGTCCGTGAAACATATGAGCGTATGGCAGATAATGAACTAATCCGGATAGCCACCCGGGACGCCGAAGGTTTGACGCCAGAAGCTCAGCAGGTGATTAAAGAGGAAATTATCCGACGCAAGCTGGATATAAACATTATGAAGGCCGTGGAGGCGCAAAACAAAACGTTTACACTTGATGAGATTGACAGTTATTGCAATCTTATTCGCAATCTTTCCTGTCCTTCATGCGGTGAAACTTCCCGTAAGCTAAATGCAACTTTGACGAGTCAGGTTATGAGCTTTATAATATTTACCCACTGGTCCAAAAAAATTAAAATTGGCTGTCCAGACTGTCTGGACAAAGCTAATAACAATGCCCTGGTAACGTCCATATTTCTGGGATGGTGGGGTTTACCCTGGGGCATTATTCGTACACCAATAGCGATCGGACGAAATATCAAAAGTAAAAGAACAAATCGTGTGGACTTTCCAAATGATTACTTAAGGCAATATGCGCTGTCGAGGATTGGCCAACTTGAAACTTACCGAAATAATCAGGAACAATTGCAGCTATTAATTTCTTCTTTATAAATTGACTCGTTTTGCACAACCCATCCCGAATTTCTCTTTATTGTAGTATTATACACCGCATCAGTATTCGTTCAGGTTGCAGTAGTCAGCATTGAAAAAAAATGCCAAACTTTTTCCAGCAGAATAGCGGTAAGTGCAGAAATCTTTGAAGATGAATGGCGATGAGTTCAGAAGAAAATGGTTTTGATTGTGTCATAAAAAATATTGAATTTAATATATGAACATCCAGGTCATAAACACCCCATTGTCAATAATCGTCTATGGTTTTTCTGGCGCAGCCGGCGATAAAGATTATGCTGGAAAGGCATTCCAGCTTATGGATAGGATGTGGAAAGTTGTAAAAGGACAAAACCTGAAGAACAAAGGAATGAATATCTGGGTGTATGAACCGGATAATATGGTATTCGCAGGTGTTGAACTCGAAAATGGTCCAGATGCTTCCACAGGCCTGGAACAGAAACTGATCAATCTTCCCAAATATGCCTACTACAAACACATTGGTCCTTACAACCTGATTAAGCAGGCTGGTACCAAAATGACTGATGAACTCAGACAACAGGGGCTGGAGACCATCCTGCCATACGTTGAAATTTACGGCCATTGGGGTCCGGATGAATCCAGGCTGGAAACGGAACTCCTGATGTCAATAAAGTAGTCTGTTTGATTTAAATTCTAGTAACAGTTACCTGCCGATTAACTGCATACCTATTTCACTTCCCCATTAACCTGTCGGTTGTTTACATTATCTTGTTGGGTACCGATATTATTTTATACCTACTATGTATTAAGGGTGATAAGTATAAACTATTAAATCGAACAAAATGGTTGCCAAGCTATCTATAAGTTATAAATTGGAGGTATTATTTGCTTTGCAATCCAATTAGTCTTATGCTTACATCAGGCGATATTCTATTGCGTCCATTACAGGACCATGATACAGGTGCATTGGCACATCTGGCCAATAATAAAAATATATCAGATAATCTTCGCGATTTCTTTCCTTATCCTTATTCCACTGCAGACGCTATCTTTTTTATCAGGCTGGTAAAAAAAGAAGATCCGCAAATGACATTTGCCATTACCTATCAGGGACAGTTCTGCGGTGTTATAGGGTTAATTGGACAGCCTGATGTGTATCGTAAAACTGCCGAGATCGGGTATTGGCTGGGGGAACCATTCTGGAACAAGGGCATTGCAACAATTGCTGTAAAGCTCGTGACGGAATATGGACTACAGCAACTGGACTTTATCCGTATTCATACCGGAGTTTTTGAGTATAATATCGGTTCCATGAGAGTTCTGGAGAAAAATGGTTATAAGTGTGAGGGTGTTTTTGAGAAATCGGTAATAAAGAATGGAAAAGTATGGGATGAACATCGCTTTGCAAAGACTAAATAAGATAATCGTTTTGCCAGAATTCATAAATTCTTCAAACCTTATTCCACACATCAGCTAATACGAATAAGTCATTTAGGGGACCTGCACATAATCAAACGATTTCTCCAGCTTCGCAGTCATTTCAAATCTCATTATTTACTTCTTCGCCAGCACTTCGGGATTAATGATGTTCGGAACCTTGCCATTGCGATAGAATTCCACAATATTCACTGCAGCCATTCTTGACATTTCGCCCCTTGCCTCAATAGTGGCTGAACCAATATGTGGTAGTATAGCCACATTCTCCATTTCCAGTAAGGGATTGTCCTTCTTCATCGGTTCTGGATTAGTTACATCCAGTCCCGCTCCCCAGATTACTCCATTTTTCAGTGCTTCCAATAGATCCTCTTCATTGTGTACTGGCCCTCGCGCAGTATTTACAAATATGGAAGTAGGCTTCATTTTAGAAAATGCCTCCTTATTGAAAATGCCCCTTGTTTCATTTGAAAGTACACAATGAGCAGATAGTACATCACTTTGACTGAGCAGATCATCAAAACTAACCAATTTGGCATCCAACAATTTCTCAGCTTCCTTATCAGGCTTACGGTTGTGGTATAGAATCTTCATGTCATAAGCACCCTTACATCGTTTTGCCATTTCAATACCAATTCGTCCCATTCCGAATATCCCTAAAGTTTTTCCCTTAAGCTCCATTCCCAAATTAGCTACGGGACGGAAATGATTCCATTCGCCCCTGATAATTCTTTTGTGCATATAAAAAAACTTCCTGGAAACTGATAGCATTAATCCGAAAGCAATATCAGCAGTAGCATCACTCATGGCTCCGGGTGCATAGCCCAATGGAATGCCTAACCTGGTAGCCGTTGCCACATCTATATTATCAAAGCCGGCAGCGAACTGGGAAATGATATCCAGGTGCTTGCATTCAGTAATAAAAGCTGAGTCAATCCTATCTGTACTTATACATAACACTGCATTTGCTTTTTTCCCTTCGGCTATTAGATCAGCTGATGGTATTGGTCGGTCATGCGGCCAGATTGTAACCGAAAATCCTTCTCTTTTTAATAAGTCGATCCCCGTATCAGGTATCACACGGGTAACAAATACTTTGATCTCCTGCATGTTTATATATCCATTAGTAGTTCTTACGATTATACTTTTGGTTCCCAGCCTTTCTGATATTCTCTTTTCCACAATTTCATGGCTTCTGCATCATTAAGGATGTGTCCATTATTTGGATCACAATGCAAGGTACGTCCAGTACGTTGTGCAATATTCGCTAAATGACAAAGCAATACTGATTTATGTCCTTCTATGATCGGAGAAATTACTTTACGGTTGCCCCTGATTGCTTCTGCAAAATTTTCAAAATGATAATTGTCGAGATTTCCATTGGCGCTAACAGAATTGGCTCCATTAGCGGCAGTGCTGGATTTAACTTCTTTGATCAATTTGTTGTTATAATCAAAGATCTTATAATCGTCATTACCTAAATTGACCAAAGTGCCTTTATCTCCATAAATGATAAATCCTCTGCCATTTCCTTCGGTTGGAAAATTATTACAACTTCTGCCCTCCCAGGTTATGCTTTTGTTGTTGCCGAATTCAAATGACGCGGTTTGTGTATCTGGAGTTTGCCAATCATCTTTAAAGGCATAGCGTCCACCTGCAGAAGTTACCTTGGTAGGATAATCTACTCCGAGGAACCAGCGACAGCAATCCAGTTCATGCGTAGCATTATTACAGGTCTCTGATGTTCCCCAATGCCAGAACCAGTGCCAGTTATAATGAACCAGGTTGTCCTGGTATTCACGCCTTGGTGCAGGTCCCTGCCAGAGATCAAAATCAAGCGTTGGGGGAGGAGCTATTTTCTTTCCAATTCCAATGCTCTTGCGATTATTATTGTACCAGCTTCTTGCGAAATAAGCATTTCCAATAACGCCTTCTTTAACCTGTTGAGCTGCTTCAATTAAAGTAGGAAAGCTTCTTCGCTGGCTACCCATCTGGATTACGGTATTGGGATATTTGTTCATAGCCTGTACCAGCATTTCTCCTTCATTCGGGTTATAACCACAGGGTTTCTCAACATATACATGTTTGCCATGTGTAATTCCAAGTAATGCTGCAGGTGTATGCCAGTGATCCGGGGCGGCAACGATCAACGCATCAAAGTCTTTCTTCCTGACCAACTCTCGAATATCTTTCATTACTAATGGTTTTTTATCGGCTGTAGCAAAAGGTTTCATGCCATTGGCAAGTGCTTTTTCTTCCACCTCACAGATGTAGGCAACTTCTACGTTGGCTAATCTTGAAAAGCTTTCTGCGAGGTAGGCGCCGCGACCATTAACTCCCATTACAGCTACAACTACCTTATTACTGGGAGCATGCTTCCCAAATACCGGAAAATTGAGTATGGTTACACCAGCGGTGGCAAGCGAGGAATTCCTGATAAATTTCCGTCGATTCATAGCATAATTGATTGATGGTAATAAAGATAAGAATAAGAAGTGAAGTCGGACTTTTTCCCGACCTTTGGACAACTCTTAAGCATGAGCCGAAAAGAACGAAGCCTTATTTTTTTGCTGGCGGCCCTCAATTTTACTCATATCCTGGACTTCATGATCATGATGCCACTGAGTAATTACCTGATGCCGTATTTTTCTATCTCGCCTCATCAATTCAGTTTGCTGGTAGGTGCTTATTCGCTTAGCGCTGTATTTTCCGGAATTTTATTATCCTCAATGGTAGACAAGCATGATCGTAAGAAGGTATTGCTTATAGTTTATGTCGGTTTTCTGCTGGGGACACTTGCATGTGGTTTTGCCAATTCCTATAAATTGTTAATGGCTGCCAGGCTTACCGCTGGTTTCTTCGGTGGAATTATTGGCGGCCAGGTATTTTCCATTATTTCTGATACTTTCTCTTATGAAAGGCGGGGTATGGCAGTTGGCTCCGTAATGGCAGCGTTTGCCATGGCTTCCATTGTAGGAGTGCCTGTTGCTTTATATCTCACCAATCTGTTTCATTATAACTGGCATGTACCTTTCTTAATGGTGGGTGGACTAGCCACTCTGCTTATACCCGTTATGATTATGATCCTGCCATCATTAAAAGACCATATCAACGACAATGATGATGCGAAATACCGATTCCAGGCATTGATAAAAGTTATTCAAAACCCTTCGCAGGGCATGGCGTTAATATTTACCATGCTGATGATGATGGGTCACTTCCTGATCATTCCCTTCATAAATCCTTATATGGAGTTTAATAAGGGATATACAAAGGGACAAATTCCAATGGTTTACCTGGTGGGAGGAATTGCCTCCCTGCTTTCCGCCATTTATCTGGGCAGGGTATCTGACAACCTGGGAAAGTTCAAAGTATTCACCGTTTCCGTATTGTCCTCTCTTATAATGGTCATCGGAATTACCAATATGCCTGTACTTCCTTTTTCCCTGGTACTTGTGTTTTTCGCCATCTGGTTCATCTTCGCAACGGGAAGAGGTGTTACTGCTCAGGCAATGGTAACTAATGTAGTGGAGAAGGAACAGCAGGGAAGTTTTATGGTACTCAACAGTAGCATGCAACATGCAGGAACATTCCTGGCCTCCATCATTTCCGGATATATTGTTATTGAGACTAAAACCGGAAGAATTGAGCGGTATGAATGGGTGGGTTATCTGAGCATCGTTGTTTTACTTGGGTGTTTTTTGCTTGGAAGGTATTTGTTCCGTCATATGGATAAGAAAGAGCCAGAGGGAGTGATAGCAAGCCAGGAGTAATCTGGGGTTTCCTTCTATTATGCGTTTCCATAGCTTGCAGTCCAGCATTTAATTTTCTATATTTATTGGGAATACCACACTCGCCCAAACCATTAACTCCACAAAAATGAAATTATTTATTGTTGTTGCCATAGTGCTGCTGGCAACTGTTTCTGGATGCAAATCCAAAACAGCTTTTGATTACAGTGAAAAGATCGTCAGGCTTGAAAGAGATCTTGGGCCACATATTGAAAAGGCAGATCAGCAAATGGCCAAATACCTGGAAACGCAAACCTATGATAGTGTTATTAGCATTAGTACACGGATGGAAAACCTGGTAGAAACCAAACTGGAAGTAATCAAAAATTCCCAACCACCTTCTGTTGAAGAGGCGGATAATTTTAAAAAAGCTGCGATCCGGTATTTCAATTATATGAAGAGTATGTACACGTCCTATAAAAATTTTGCAAGTCAAACTGAAGAAGAAGGAAAAGAAAAGGCAAGGCAGCAACTGGTAAGCCTGGCGGGGCAGGGTGAGGATGAGGTGAAGAATATGCAGATGGCTCAGCGGAAATATGCCCACGCAAATAATTTCAAGATAAAAGAAGAGAAAAAAGAAGCAGCCAGCCGTTAACCATTAACTTCTACCTATTAGCTTTTGTTTCTTATTATTGTATAACCCTATATACCGGATACCTTAAGTAGGCAGGTTCAAAATAAGGGGAATGCTGGAAAACAAAATTCAATTGTGCACTAGCACTTTTTGCAAAGGCTGTATCAGATAAGGTGCGTTTCTCCAACAGATCTTTCAAATCGGCGTTTTTCTTCAAATAATCAGCAGCGAAATCTTCAAACATGTATGCGGAAAAACCTTCTTTCTGGCCGAGTATTCCATCAAAAAAATTCCATGCGAAATAGGAATCCTCAGCATCTGGCTCCAGTGTTTCAATCAGAAAGCGGTTGCCCGCCTGATTCATGGGGATATACCAATCACCTTTTCGAAAACGGAGCTTTTCAACAGTTGTTTCTTTCATTACATCATTGTTCAGATGATGACCTTCATAAGGTTTGGCCAATGATTTGTAATCTGTGATATGGTATACCTCAACTTCTATAGTAGTATCTTTTTTCATTGGCTGCATTGATACCTTATTTAATTTTAAAAGATCGATTACTTTCCACCATCCCTGAGGAATAATATAGGCCAATGGTTTTTTGACAGTATGGTCCGGAGTATATTCATTATATATTTTCACTTTTTTCTCATACGGTTTATTCCTGTCGTAATACAAACGCGGTTGACCTGAAACTTCACTGACCTTGTGGCCTGCCTGGTAGCCTTTAAAAACATATTCCTGGAACCGGGTACGATCATTAGTCCAGCTTATGGTGAATTCCTGCTGAGTACTGCCAGCCTTTTTTGCATTGGAGCGATATAATCGTATTGCCTGGCTATTGGCTGCAGTGAATGCAATGAAGGATTGCATTAAGGCATAAGTTGCTTCTACCCGCTGCTTATAGGACTTCAGCATATGGGTCTCCGGAAGAAATGAAAAAGTTTGCCAAAGCGTGCCATAACCACTTCCATAGCGCGGACTATCCCAGAATTCCTGCCAGCCATTTTCTGGTGTTTCACCAAAATGGTTGACATAAGGGATGAGGTCATACCCCTTCTCCCGCATCAATGAATAAATACCTGGCTCAAATTTTTTGTTCATGAACTCACCCATTTCCCCGCCAAGCTTATTGTGCTGAGAGGCAAGGAGGGAAATTATGTGCTGGTAATCGGCCCCATTGCTTACGTGATTATCAATGAATACATCGGGATCGAGAATATGGAAGATTGCTGTAAAGGCGCGGGCGTCCTTTGAATCACATTTGATGAAATCCCTGTTCAGGTCGAGGTTTTGGGAATTGCCCCGAAATCCAAATTCTTCCGGGCCGTTCTGGTCAACCCGGTAGAAGGCGCTTCGATCAAGGCATCCACCAATATTATAAACCGGAATAATGGCCAATAAGATGTCTGGTGGAAGAGCAATATGGTTATTGGCAATATCCCTGGCAAGCAGCATGCTGGCATCAATGCCATCAGGCTCGCCGGGATGGATACCGTTATTGATAAGGATAAGGCTCTGGGACCGATTGTGAATGCCAGTTAGCGTGGTGGGTGCTTCCTTTGGAGAAATGATGACCAGGTTTAGTGGGAAACCAGCATCTGTGGTACCCATAGTAAACATTTTCACCCTGGTGGAGGCTGCATCAAGCTGTTTCCACCAGCTAATAACCTCCGGATAGGCAGGAGTTTGAGTGCCGTTGGAGCGCTCATATAGAGTCGGGGGCTGGCTGTAGCATGATAGAGCGGCGATAAGTCCGGTAAGGAGGCAAAAGGCTTTCATTTATCTGTTTTAGCGCTTAAAAATAAGGTATTGGCGTGTGGAAGACAGGATCGGGAAAGGTGACCACTGTTTAAACGTGAAGGGTGAGGGAATAAAAATATTTATGCAATCGGTTGCAACTTTCACTGCAAATCCCTTAATTTTAAGGTCAGTTAAGTTCTGTAACCGATTGCATAATTCAAGTGATAATATATGCCTTATCGGATAATATTATCCACTTTAAATTAATCCAGCCATGTACGAACGAAAAATGCCATTAAAGAAAAGAAGTGGAATTGATGTTACCTTCTACGTTATCGGGGGTAAATGGAAACGGGATATTATTTCCTGTCTCCATAAAGGCATCAAAAGGCCCAGTGAATTACAAAAGCACTTGGCCCAGGTGAGTGCCAGTGCAAGAGTATTGCGCCAGCAATTGAAGGAACTGGAAACATTCGGGATCATCTATAAAAAAGTATACCCGGTTGTGCCGCTTAAAGTAGAATACTTCCTTACCGATATTGGTCTGCAGTTGATCCCACTTTTTTCAGAGATGGAAGATTGGGGAACTAAATATGAAGGCACCAATAAAGTGCTTGAGAATGGCCATGTTATTTTCTCTCCTTCACCTGTTATTGTAAATAGCCAAAATTAAAACGGCACCCAAATGGATGCCGTTCTTATCAAAAAGGTTAATAAGCTTTTTAAGACAATTATTTTGACATGCTGTTCACTTTGCGAGCCAGTTTGCTTTTGAGATTGGCCGCTTTATTCTTGTGAATGATGCCTCTTTTAGCCAGTTTATCAATCATAGCGGCTGTAGCTGGAAACTGGTCAGCAGCCTCTTTATTAGTTTTTGATGCTTTCAGGTCACGGATCGCATTACGTGTGGTTTTGCCGTAATATTTATTCCTTTCCCTGCGTTTTGCAGCCTGGCGAACATCTTTTTTGGTAGCGCTGTGATTAGCCATTCTTCTTCAGATTTTAGCCCCTATTCCTCCCGATAATTATCGGGATTTCCGAAGGGACGGCAAAGGTAAGGCCGGGAAGGGGAATTGCCAAATTTTGATGCCTGTAAATAGCTTCTCCAATCCGGACAGCCCAGAGGGCTAAATTTCGGCAATTTGTGGCAAATAGCAGCCCTTGACAGACAGAATGGCCTCTGATTTTCAGACTTTTTAGGCGATATTTGTGTCCCTGAAATTGCAATCCAAAATTTCCTCTTTCATGAAGGACTTTTCGTATATCACCAGTTCACACCCTGAGTTTATTGAGAATCTGTACCGGGAATTCCAAAAAGACCCTAATAGTGTAGATCCTGAGTTAAAAAAATTCTTCGAAGGTTTTGACTTCGCTATTGGCAATGGTAAATCATATGCTAATGGCGCTGCGGTAACAACTGCTCCCGAAGCGCCTGCTGGTAAATCAACTGAAATAAAACCGGCGGATGTCGGCTGGAAAAAGGAACTGGGAGCCTATCGTCTGATACTCGGTTATCGCAATAAAGGCCACCTTATCGCCAAAACAAATCCTATCCGGGAAAGAAAAGACCGCGATGCGAATCTCAACCTTTCTTTTTTCAATCTTACGGAAGAGGACCTGAACAAGACCTTCCAGGTAGGTGAACGCATAGGAATTGGCGCCTCCACGCTTCAAAATATTCTCGGCCATCTTCAAAAAGTTTATGCTCATCACGTAGGTATTGAATTCAAATATATCAGTGACCAGGAAAAGGTAAACTGGCTCACCAAAGAAATGGAGCATAAATTTTCTGATGAGCTTTCCCTGGACAAAAAGAAAAGAATACTGGAGAAGCTGAACCAGGGTGTAATGTTTGAAAAATTCCTACACACCAAATATGTAGGTCAAAAA
>Ga0136846_1209398_pt1 | contig 12483 bp, 10 predicted proteins | sample HopSoiMetagenom2_FD_96841 | JGI IMG/M metagenome (GOLD analysis project Ga0136846, IMG submission 96841) | Grasslands soil microbial communities from Hopland, California, USA - 2 Assembly 2016 (version 4) | ecosystem: Environmental > Terrestrial > Soil > Grasslands | place: USA: Hopland...
GTCCCCATCAATCGCGCTGGGGATCTACAGGGCTGCAGATTTGAAGCCGGTCGCGTTCTCGCGCCGGACTGTTACATGCAAGCTTGGGAGGAGATCACCTCTGCCGGTTGGAACAGTGTCGATCAGCCCTCGAACTTCGGCGGTCAGGGCCTGCCATTGTTCGTCAACACGGCGTGTCGTGAACTCTTTGATCGGGCATGCATGGCTATCGGCATGCTCACCGGTCCAACGCGGGCCGGCTCGCAGGTGCTGCTGGAGTTCGCAGATCCCGCGGTGCAGGACGAGTGGCTTCCTCAGCTTGTTGCGGGCAAGTGGTCCCTTACGATTTGTATCTCGGAAGCCGATGCAGGTTCGGATGTAGGGCGGATCCGCTCGCAGGCGGTGCAAGATCCTGATGGGCGCTGGCGCGTGACCGGCGAGAAGATGTGGACCTCTTTCGGCGATCACGATCTCGTCGAACGCATAGGTCATCTCCTTCTTGCCAGGAGTCCCGGCGCCCTACCCGGAACGGCGGGTCTGAGCCTCTTCTTAGTGCCAAACAAGGTCCGGAGCTCATCCGGTGAGTGGGTCGTCAACGGAGTCAGCCCTCGACGCATCGAGGAAAAGCTAGGCCTTCATGGCTCGCCGACCTGCGCTATGGGCTTCGAGGGTGCCGAGGCGTACCTGCTCGGCCGGCAGCATCGCGGCCTATCCCAGATGTTCGTAATGATCCAGAGCATGCGCCTGATGGTCGCGACCGAAGGCGTTGGCATGTCCTTTGGCGCGGAACAGGCAGCACTGAACTACGCGGCGGAGCGAAAGCAGGGGGGGAATCCGTCGAGGCCGCCCGTCGCGATCAACGACCATGCCGATATTCAACGCCAGCTTCTTTCCATGGCCGGGCGCGTCGAGGTTCTTCGCGGCATGCTCTACGAACTTGCCATACGAATCGATCTGGAGCGGCAGGGCATCGCTGCGGATGAGCGCCACGCTCGGGTTACTCAGTGGCTTCTCCCCATCGCCAAGGCGAGTTGTGCCGAAGCAGCCTTTGAAATCTCTAGCGCCGCAATTCAGGTTCTCGGATGTGCATGATACACCCGTGAATGGCCGTGCGAGCAGTGGTTGCGCGATGCGCGCATGATGTCGATCGCGGAAGGCTCGACCGGGATACAGGCTCTCGATCTCTTGCATCGGCGCCTGTGGCGCGACAACGGCGAAACGTTGTCCGCATTCGTCGACACGGCGACGAAAGAGCTCCAAAGCGCCAGCAGTGAGTTAGCGGCGCCCGCGATGCTCGTGATCGATCGCCTCAAGCGCGTCGGACGGCACCTGCTTAGCTGGCATGAAAGCTCACGCGACGCGGAAGCAGGAGCTGTCGCGTTCCTTCAACTGGCGTTCCTCGCCGTCACCGCCTGGATCGCTGTCCGACTTGCGTCGGGCGCGGGCGACGACCGCATAGGCCGACGGCTCGCTGCTGCGGGACGATATTGGTTGTCCGACATCGATGCGCGCTCGGCCCTCCAAGAACGAGATGCCCTTGCCGGTGCGGCTAGGCTCGCGGAATTCCGTCAAATCCAAAATGGTTGAAAACATGTCCAAACGCGATAATCACATTTCGTACGAACTGAGTGACGACATTGCTCTGATTGGAATTGATCGCGCAGCCAAACGGAACGCGATGAACCAGGCGATGTTCGAAGCCGTTGGTCGTGCCGCTACAAGAGCCCAGGAAGAAGCGCGGGTCGCAGTAGTCTTCAGCCATGGCGAGAATTTTTCGGCGGGCCTTGATCTGGCGGAACATGTGGATCGAGACCCTATATCGTCAATGCATGATTCGCGTGCGCAGCACGCGATACTCAATCTCCTGGAGCAAGGTCGGATACCCTTCATCGCGGCGATTCAGGGCGCCACCATTGGCGCGGGACTAGAAATAGCTGCGTCTACACACATGCGGGTCGGCGATGAGACGACATACTTCGCTTTGCCGGAAGGAAAGCGCGGGATCTTTGTCGGAGGAGGCGGTTCGGTTCGCGTGGCCCGGCTTGTCGGTGTGGCCCGCATGATGGAGATGATGCTGACCGCAAGGACGCTGACGGCGTCGGAAGGTTTTAGCTGCAATCTGCTGCAGTTCATTACCCCGCGCGGCGAAGCGCTCGCAAAGGCGATCGAGTTGGCGCGCGGAATTGCCAAGAATTCCGTCCTGTCGAACTACGCGATCATCAATGGGTTGCCGAGGATTCGCGATGCATCGCACGACGATGGCTTGTTCTTCGAGTCCGTGCTCGCCGCGCTCACGCTCGCTGGGCCAGACGCTCAGGCTGGACTGCGCGAGTTCCTGGAGAAGCGAGCAGATCGCCTAAAGCCGGCCGCTGCGGACGCTGCGAAGACCTCCGCTGGTTGAACGAGGTGCGTATGATGGACAGCAACGGGCGAACGCTCTGTGATGACGACGACCAAAGCGCGTCGGGTCTCGGCGCGATCATCCGCCGTCATGCAGGGCTCGGCGACAAAGTCGCCTTTGCCGACGCGGATCGCTCGGTCACGTTCGCAGGATTCAGTCAGCGCGTCGATCGCCTGGTCGATTCACTTTACCGTCTGGGGCTCAAACCGGGCGACCGGATTGCGCTGCTGAGTCGAAACAGTGTTGGTGCGGTGGAGTGCATTGCGACCGCCAAGGCAGGCTTCATAGTAGTTCCGCTCAATTGGCGGTTGGCACCAATCGAATTGATTGCATTGCTTCGTGATTGTGCGCCCACCGCGCTTGTTTGCGACGAGAAATGGGCCAGTGTTGCGAGCGCCGAGTTGCTAGATCACGTGGCCATTTGCACTCGCATTGTACTGGGCGACACGCGCGAAGGGTGGCTTGGCTTCGAAGACGTCGTCGCTATGGGGCTTGCTCATGAAGAGCATGCCGAGGCGAAGGGAAGCGACACGGCGCTCCTCATTTATACCAGCGGGACCACCGGCACCCCCAAGGCCGCGATGATCAGCCACCGCGGAGTAGCCGCGAATGGTAGGGCTTCGGCGGGTGAGGCGATCGGGGTTACAGCCGACGACAGAGTGCTCTGTGTGATGCCACTCTTTCATGTAGGCGGCCTCTGCTACTATCTGCTGCCGAGCTATATGGCCGGAGCAACTGCGATTCTGCGGCCAGCGTTTGAAGTCAACGATCTCGTTGAAAGTCTTGCGTCTCTAGCGGTCACCAATGTGCATTTGGTACCGACAATGATCTCGGATCTGGTCGCCCATCCGCGTGCGCCGAGTGCTGCCCGCAACCTCAAACGCATCGTGTATGCCGGATCAACGATGCCGGTAGCTCTGCTCGAGCGCGTGATGAAGGTACTTCCGTCCTGCGCGTTCTCGCAATCATACGGTCTCACCGAAGGGGGGATTGTGACAACGCTTGGACCTGAGGAGCATCGAAAAGCGGCGGCATCGGAAACTCACGCGCATCTTCTCAAATCCTGTGGAAGAGCATTGTCGAACACGGAGTTGAGACTCGTCGACGCAAACGGCGAGAATTGCAAGGTCGGTCTGCCCGGCGAGGTTTTGGTACGAAGCGGGAGGGTAATGAAGGGTTATTGGAACCAACCCGAGAAGACCGCGGAGATATTTGCCGGCGACTATCTGCGTACCGGTGACATCGGCTGCCTGGATGCCGGCGGGTATCTTTATCTCGTCGACCGCAAGAACGACATGATCGTGACTGGAGGAGAGAACGTCTTTCCTTCCGAGGTGGAGCAGGTCCTCTATCGTTCTCCTGATGTAGCTGAGGCTGCCGTCTTCGGAATAGCGGATGCGCGTTGGATCGAGAAGGTGGTCGCTGCGGTTGTGCTTCGGCCTGGCTCGGACGCTACGCCGGAGACCATCGCGAGCTTCGCCAGACAGCACCTTGCTTCCTACAAGTGTCCCAAGGTGGTTTTTATCGTCCGTGATCTGCCGCGTACCGGGGTCGGCAAGATCTCGCGGAAAAATCTCCGGCAATTCTTTAGCGCGGGCAATTCGAATAGGCGCAGCTAGTCAATGTCCGCGCGCCTCACAATTTCAACTGCAAGCTGCCGGAGTTCATCATGAAGTACATTCGAGATATTGCGCTAACCGCCTTCCTAGCGATTGCTCCCGCGCCAGTCATGGCTCAAGTGACCGTCGGCGTGATCACCGCGGGTACCGGGCCCGGGGCGTCGCTCGGGATACCGTACAAGAACACTTTCGCGGCTTTGCCGAGCACTCTAGGTGGAGAGCCGGTGAACTATATCGTGCTTGATGATGCGACCGATTCCGCAACAGCCGCTCGCCTCGCGCGCAAGCTCGTAACGGAAGACAAAGTCGACCTCCTTATTGGATCGGGTAACGTTCCGACTGCGGCCGCGATAAGTTATGTCGCGCTGGAGACCAAGACGCCGCAAATTGCACTTTCACCGCTGAGCGGAGAGCCGGCAAAGAATCCATGGGTATATTCTGTATCCCTGCCGACCACATTGCAGCTAGGGGCAATTGCTGACGACATCGTGGCACGGGGCGCAAAGCGAGTAGGATATATCGGATTCAGCGACGGGTGGGGAGACCAGGTTTACGGCGCACTTATTGAGCATGCGCCGAAGAGTGGCTACGAAGTCGTGACCAACGAGCGGTATGCTCGCCTCGATACCAGTGTAACCAGCCAAGCGCTAAAGGTCATCGCCGCCAAGCCCGACGTCGTTGTGCTGGGCGGTTCGGGCACGCCGGGTGCTCTTCCCCATACAACTCTCGTAGAGCGGGGTTACAAAGGCCAGATCTATCACACCGCAGCAGTCGTCAACCCGGATTTCCTGCGCATAGGCGGGAAGGCTGTCGAGGGAGCTCTGGTTGCGGCGGGGCCCGGGGTGGTTGCTGAACAGTTGCCGGATGACAATCCGCTCAGGAAGGCCGGTCTAGAGTTCACCAGGGCTTACGAAGCCAAGTACGGCCAGGGCAGCCGTAACTCCTTCTCCGCCTACTCGTGGGATGCATACCGCATCACTGACCAAGCAGTAGCGGTCGCCCGACAGAAGGCAAAGCCGGGTACAGCCGAGTTCCGACAAGCGCTGAGAGATGCGTTGGAGGAAACTAAGGAGCTCGCGGGTGCTCAGGGCGTCTACACGATGAGCGCCACCGACCATGCGGGTTCCGACAAGCGAGCCGTCGTGCTCCTGCGCATCAAGGAAGGAGCCTGGGTTCTCAACAAGTGACGAACCGTCTTCGGGCGTGGGCGCTCATCCGCACGCACCAGTTAGTCTAACTCAGTTCATTGTGAGATCAGGGAGGGAAACATGAGCAATACGGTCATGCATGCAGCGCGGCTTCACCAAATCGGGGGCCGCTTCCAGCTCAATCAGGTTCCGATGCCAGAACCGCGCGACACGGATGTGCTGGTACAGGTGAAAGCTGCTGGCGTAGTGCCCAACCTACGCAACGTCATCACACATTATCCGACTTGGTTTCCCTATTTGCCGCTTCCGAAATTGCCCGCAATCTGTGGGCTCGACTCCGCGGGAGTTGTCGTAGGAGTGGGAAGTCGCGTCCGTGATGGTGTTAAGCCGGGCGATCGGGTCTACGTCAATCCTGGGCTGTCATGCTCGAGCTGCGTCGCGTGCCGTAGTGGCGATACCGTCAACTGCTCGTCCTACACCTTCATGGGCTATTTCGGCTTTCGGTCTGGTTCCCAAAAGATCTTCGAAGATTATCCCTATGGAGGTTTCGGTCAGTACCTGACGGCGCCCGCGGCCAATATCGTTAAGATCCCCGACAGCGTAAGCTTCGAACAGGCTGCCCGCTTCGGTTATCTGGGCACGAGCTATTCAGGTCTGCGCAAAGCCAAACTTGAGGCAGGTCAGACCATCCTGATTGACGGCGCGACTGGAACCCTTGGGCTCGGAGCCGTGGTTTGCGCACTCGCGATGGGTGCTTCCAAGGTGTTCGCCACCGGTCGCAACACGGCTCTTCTGCAAAAACTTGAGGCTGTGGATCGGAAGCGTATCCAGGTCGTCGCTCTAGGGGAAAAGCCGGCGTCGGAAGTCGTGATGTCGGCGACCGACGGACTCGGCGTTGACGTCGTTATCCAGGCGCTCGGCGCCAACGCGCCCGCGGCGACCGTTATCGATTCCATCAACGCGCTCAGAAAGGGTGGGGTGATCGTAAACGTGGGTGGGGTCGCCGAGACGTTGCCCATCGATCCGATCCTGATGATGGTGCAGCAGAAGTCATTCGTCGGCTCGCTCTGGTTCACGACTGCTGAAGCACAGGCGATGGCCACGATGGCCGACGCCGGAACTCTGAACCTCAGTGTGTTTGAGCACGAGCGTTTCGGAATTGAGACTGTCAACGACGCACTTGACGCCGTTGAACAGCGCACTGGCGGGTTCACCAATATCGTCGTGAACCATTAGCGCCGGACATAAGAGCAGCAACAAGAGGCAAAAATGAAAGTTCGTCGCATTGTCACGACGCATAACAGCGAGAGCACAGCCGTTTTCTCGTCCGATGGCTCGCCGTCCAGGATAGTCGAATTCAGGCACGTTCCAGGTATGAGTGCCGCCTTGCTCTGGGAGACAAGCGCATCCACCGAGGTTGGAGGAGACGTCAAGGATCCAGCGCCGCAGGCCGCGTCCTGGGTGCCGACTGCAGGCGGCACCAACTTTATGATCGTCGTATTTCCGCCGGACTCGGTGATGGCAAGCTCCTCTTTCGACCCCATGGCGGCTGGCGGCGAATACATGGAGAAGCTTCCCGGTCTTGCGGAAAAATTCGAGATGGATGCGCCGGGCATGCATAGGACCGACACCGTCGATTACGGTGTTGTCCTCGACGGCGAAATCCATCTCGAACTGGACAACGGACAGATCAAGAAACTCGAGAAACATGACGTCGTCGTTCAGAACGGGACCCGGCATGCCTGGCGTAACCCCGGGACGAAGCCGGCTACTGTTCTGTTCGTGCTCGTTGGCTCCAGACGCGTTAGCTGAAGAGAGTGTGGTGATATGGACTTCACTGTCGCATCGATGCTTGCGTTCGAAGGAATTGCGAACGGCGCTCTTTACGCGCTGCTAGCGATGACGATCGTCCTCGTGTTCGCCGTCACGCGCGTCTTGTTCATTGCGCAGGGAGAGTTCGTAGTCTTCGGAGCGATGAGCTTGGCCCAACTTTCTTTGGACAAGCTTCCCAGTACAGTATGGCTGCTTGGCGTGCTGCTCGCGGCAGCCATACTGCAGGAACTATTCGTTGGGATTCGCGGGCGAAAGCCGAATCGGGATCTTGCGCTGTCGATTTCGCGCTTGGCGATCGTTCCTCTGATCGTCATCGGTGTAACCGGGGTTCTGGTTCCGCTGCACCCACCAGTCGGGGTGAAGGCGTTATTGTCACTTGCGCTGGTAGCGCCGATGGGGCCCTTGCTCTATCGACTTGTCTATCGCTCGTTGGCGACGGCGAGCGTACTGACGCTGCTGATCGTGTCTGTCGGTGTTCACTTTGTGCTGGTCGGACTGGGGCTCGTGCTCTTTGGTCCCGAAGGCTATCGGACGCCGGCTTTCCTTGAGACCTCGTGGGACATCGCCGGCGTCCCGGTATCGGGTCAAGCGGTTCTCGTGATCGGTATGACGGTCGCTCTCGTTGGCGGTCTCTACTCGCTATTTACCTTCACGTTTCGCGGCATGGCGCTGCGCGCGGTGGCGGTCAACGAGCTTGGCGCGCGTATTGTCGGACTTTCTGCCGAGCGGGCGGGAGAGATTTGTTTCACATTGGCGGCCGCAATCGGGGCGCTGTCCGGTCTTCTCATCGCGTCGAGCACAACGATCTATTACGACACCGGCTTCCTCATAGGTCTGAAGGGATTCGTTGCAGCTGTATTTGCCGGACTAGCGAGTTTTCCCGGGGCGTTGGGTGGCGCGATCGCCGTCGGATTGATCGAATCGTTCGGATCGTTCTGGTCCAGTGCATTCAAGGACTCAATCGTATTCGCAGCCGTCATTCCGATCCTTCTGTGGCGATCGGTTTTCTTCAGCGTCGCAGAAGAGCATTGAAATGACTCAGGTAAGTCAAGTCCCGGCAAAGCGATGGTCGCAGCGACCAGCAAGCGGCTGGATTGGAAATTGGGGATATGGGGCAGTGGCGCTCGTCGTTCTGCTGATCCCGTTGCTGCCGGTTCCGGAACTCGTCATTACGCAGATGAACTACATTGGGATCGACGCCCTCGTGGTCATCGGACTGGTCCTTTTGACAGGAATCTGCGGGCTGACTTCATTCGGCCAAGCCGCCTTTGTCGGCGTCGGGGCCTATGCCACTGCCTATGTGACGACGGCTTTGAATTGGTCGCCGTGGGCCGGGCTATGCCTTGGTTTGCTGCTTACCGCGGCGCTTGCGTTGATCTTGGGTGTGATCACACTGCGCATGTCCGGGCACAATTTGCCGCTTGCGACCATCGCTTGGTGTATTGCGCTCTATTACGTGCTCGGAAACATGGATGCTCTGGGCCGTTATGATGGACTCGTCAACATCCCCCCGGTGAGAATTTTCGGTCTTAGCCTGCAGAACGGTAGGCATTATTACTATTTGATCTGGGCCTTCGCCGGGTTGGCTGCATTTGGGACCCTTCGCCTGCTCGACTCACGAAGCGGGCGCATCTTGCGAGCCATGAATCCCGACCACGGCGGGGGGGCCACCATGCCGGAGGCCATGGGCGCTTCGGTCTTTCGGCATAAGCTATTGGCCTTCCTGATCGCCGCCTTGTTCGCATCCGTAGCCGGTTGGCTGTTTGCGCATCTGCAGCGGACCATAAACCCGTCCCCATTCGGTATCGGTCGCAGCCTGGACTATTTATTCATGGGCGTGCTTGGTGGCGTTGGTTATATTTGGGGGGCTTTCGTCGGCGCAGCATTTACCACCGTCTTGAGAGACCTTCTCCAAGATTGGCTTCCAAAGATCTTTGGCGGCAGCGGGAACTACGAAACAATCGTCTTCGGGATACTGCTTATTGCGGTACTGAAGATTTCGCCCGGAGGTCTCTGGTCCCTGGTCAGCGGCCGTTTCGAAACGAAGCGGCCCGAAATCGGCTCGCCTGGACGTGATACGCTCCCACGCCGGACCAAGCCTCAAGCCGGCGAACGGCTCTTGGATGTACGGGGAATCCACAAGCAATTTGGTGGTCTCGCGGCCGTACAGAACGTCAGCTTTTCGCTAGGCGCGGGCGAGATCGTTGGCCTTATTGGACCGAACGGAGCGGGTAAGTCGACCACGTTTAATCTGATCTCCGGTGCTCTCCGGCTTTCTGAGGGCGAGGTCGTATTTTCGGGCAAAAGAGTCGATGGCGTTCCCTCGCGAAGCATTGCCCGGCTGGGGCTCTCGCGAACATTTCAGCACGTCAAACTTGTTCCCGAGATGAGCGTGATCGAGAACGTCGCACTCGGCTGTTATCAACGCACGGATTCAGGACCGCTTGCCGCCATTTTCCGAACCGATCGACGCGAAGAGCGTAAAGCTCTTGCGGAGGCGGAATGGCAATTGAGCCGCATCGGGCTAAAGGACGTTCTCTTCGAGAAGGCGGGCAATCTTTCACTTGGAGCACAACGGCTCGTCGAGATTGCGCGCGCTTTGGCGACCGATCCCGTGTTGCTTCTGCTCGACGAGCCTGCCGCCGGCCTGCGGCACGGGGAGAAAGCGGCGCTTGCCAAAGTATTGAGCCAACTCAGGCAGGAGCGATTAGGTCTGCTTCTTGTGGAGCACGACATGAACTTCGTTATGGGATTGGCGGATCGCATCGTGGTGATGGAATTCGGCCGTAAACTGATCGAGGGCACGCCAGCCGTGGTGCAGGCCAGCCCTGACGTCCGGGCCGCGTACTTGGGTTTGGAGGCTTCTTAGATGATGCCCGCGCTGCTTGAGGTAGACCGTCTAGTGTCGGGTTATGGAAAGGTGCCAGTCCTCGAGGAACTGAGCCTGTGTGCCTCGGCAGGCAGTATCGTATCGGTACTAGGCCCAAACGGTGCCGGGAAATCGACGCTTTTGAACGCACTGGGCGGGATACTCCGATCAACCGGTAACGTTCGCTTCGACGGCGAGGATATCTCGCACATTCTGGTAGAGGAACGGCTCATGCGCGGAATCGCTTTGGTCCCGGAGAAGCGAGAACTCTTCGGCGCGATGACCGTCCAGGAGAATTTGCTGCTCGGTGGATATCGGCTACGGCAGCTTGGGGATCGCGCGTGGCGCGCCGGGCTCGATCCTGTCTTCGAACTGTTCCCGCGATTGAAGGAGAGGCGAGCGCAACGCGCCGGTACCCTCTCTGGAGGTGAGCGGCAGATGCTGGCCATCGGGCGCGCGCTGATGAGTCAGCCGAAATTGCTCCTTCTCGATGAGCCTAGCTTGGGCCTCGCTCCCTTGATCGTCCAAGACATCATGCGAGCAGTTGCCGAACTGTCGGAGCGCGGCTTGACGGTGCTTTTGGTTGAGCAGAACGCGCGGGCAGCGTTGAGAATCTCAACCTACGGCTATGTCCTTGAAATGGGGCGCTTCGTAGCTGCGGGCGATGCCAAACGGCTAATGAATGACGAAAGGCTTGTTGACAGCTACCTTGGTACAAGCAGCAGTCAAGCGACGGCGGTGTAGTAATCAGCGACATGCATAAACTCGGAGTCATCGTGGAGTTTGTTGAGAAAAAGAAATCTGCAGGAGGATTTATCGAAGACCGGAAGATCTAGCTCGGAATGACGCCGGTTATCATTGCAATCTTTTAGTGTGTCCTAAACGCGTTTCTTCCTGCGATGAGATGACAGGGTCAAGTGACAGATGCTTGTGATCAAGCGTCAGATAAAAGCTGCTAGGTCCCTTCTTGGATGGGAGCAACACCAATTGGCGGTTCAGTCCGGAGTCGCGATTTCCACAATTCGCAGACTGGAAGGATTGAAAGGGGCAACCATTGGCGCGCACTTCCAGACGATAGAGAAAATCAGGTGCGCCTTCGAGAAGGTGGGCGTTGAATCATTGGATATCCGGGTCCCGGCGTTCGCTTGAAAGCGGCCGAACCTCCGCCTAACGCATCAGGTTTCGAACTACACGGGTAAGGGGTGGAGTAGCGCTTTGCTGCGATTTCCTAAGCTCATTAGACCGGTCTGGGCGCGAAGCCCGACGTACCTTCGAGCTATGGGCGACTATAGAAAACCGCACATGGCGCCGAGTAGGCGTTCACTAGTCGCCAATTAGCCAACCTTCCCACGCGCTTTGTTGGCGGTGGACCCTCGACGCTCGATTTCTCTCACGGCTATCCTCATGCTGGGTAGATACTTTCGGGCGGCGACCTCAGGCGTCATCGACGACGAGCCTGCTTCAGGGTAGCGGCCGCTACGGCACTATTCGCATCGGTGTCGGCCTGCCCGGCCTTTCCGTCTAGCGAGTCATATCAAAGAGCTCCGAGGTCGGTGCTGATGGTGCTCCGCACAGCGTCGGTCAGTCGGTCTATAGGTCTCGTGTTGCCATTTCGGCAACACGACATCGCCAACACGGCATTACGCGTTCGCGATCACCGGCCCCTATGCTCATGAGATCGGATAATGACGGCACAGTGATGAGGCCTCTCGCCGCATCGAGCCGCGGGTCTTGGCGATGGGTCGGTCAGACATTGCGCCGTCTGATCCGGTCCAAATCAAGCCGGGCGGTCAATGTGGCGCATTGCTTGGATTCGAGCACAGGAGCGGTAGAATGCTGTCTGACGTATTCGTTTTTGACGCCATCGCTCACGCATACAATTTTCGACAGTCAAATCGAATTGGTCAGCCGTATGCTGACGGAATTGCCGATGGCGTCTTTCAGATGCATCGGGAGTTCTCGCCGCCCAACAGGCCGGATCTGCTGCTCGACCTCGATACCTTTAATAACCGTATTTGCGGCGCTCAGGTGACGGGAGGGGCGATTTTCGGCGAAAGCCACACCGACGCGATCATCTATCACGAACTGCCACTGTACGGATATTTCCGCGATGGTGGATCGCCACTGTCGGTCGGCGAAGAGATGCGTCGCCGCTGGCCCGGCCGCGTGTTCATTTATGGTGGGATATCGCCGCATCAGCCCGGAGCGCTCGATCGCGTCGATGAATTGGTCGAAAAGCACAAGGTGTCGGGGATCAAGCTGTATCCCCATGACATGGTCGCCGGCAAGCTGCGGAGCTTCGGCATCGATGATGCCGAACTGTTGTTTCCGATCTTTGAGCGCGTCCAGAAGTTGGGATTGCGCACGGTAGCGGTTCACAAAGCGATTGTGATGGGGCGAGTTCCACTGGAGCCTTATTATCCCTTTGAAGTAGGCGCGGCGGCGCGTGCATTTCCCAAGCTTAACTTCGAGATAGTCCATGGTGGCTGGGCGTTTCTCGAAGAGACGGTGTCGTTACTGCAGTGGCATCCAAACATTACGGTAAGCACCGAGGGCACCACCGGGCTGCTATTCAAAGCGCCACGAAAGTTCGCCGAGATCATTGGCACCTTGATGAGTGCAGGCGCGACCGAC
>Ga0136846_1239076_pt1 | contig 12483 bp, 9 predicted proteins | sample HopSoiMetagenom2_FD_96841 | JGI IMG/M metagenome (GOLD analysis project Ga0136846, IMG submission 96841) | Grasslands soil microbial communities from Hopland, California, USA - 2 Assembly 2016 (version 4) | ecosystem: Environmental > Terrestrial > Soil > Grasslands | place: USA: Hopland...
AACCATTGATCCCGAGGCCCTGTGCATCATCGGCGGCATCCCGCGGCACAACGCGAGCGGCCTCCCGTTTGAAGTGCTGCAGGGATCGAAGAAAGTTGCGTTCCTCTACTTCTACAGCTACTACCGCCTCATCCCGACCGACGGGCGCAAACATACGGAAGACCCCGACCCGTCCTTCTTCGGTGAAGAAGTCGGCAAGTGGGAGGGCGACACGCTGGTCATCGATTCAATCGCGTTCAAGGACGAGAAGGTGTGGATCGACGAGAACGCCAACCCGCACAGCGACGCGCTGCATGTAATCGAGCGGTGGACACGCCCCGACATGGACCATATCCACGTCCACACGACGATTGAAGACGCGAAGTTCTACACGCGGCCGTTCACGTACGAGCGAACCTGGGTGCTGGGGAAGCCTGACGAGTCGCTGCAGGAGTACTCCTGCAGCGAGAACAACGTGGACCGGGAGCATCTGGGATTCGGGCCCGGGCCGATCCGTCCCGACGGGACGCGCGGCTATCTCGATCCGGCGCCGCTGCCGCCGTTGCCGCCACCCGCGGCTCCGCCAAAGAAATAGCGCGTGAGCCGCGCGTCGTACTTCAGCCACCTCGAGTGCTCCGTCCCCTGCGGTGCGGCGGCCCTCGATCCGCGCGGGCGTCATCACCTCTGCACGTGCGGCGCCCCGCTGCTGGTGCGCTACGACCTCGACAAGGCGCGCGCCTGGCCGCGCGAAACCCTTCGCGATCGCGAGCCGACGATGTGGCGGTATCGGGAGATGCTGCCGTTGTTCCCGGACGAGTCGCCCGTCACCCTGGGCGAAGGATTTACCCCGCTGGTGCACGCACAGGCGCTCGGCGCCCGCGCCGGCCTCGATTGGCTGTACATCAAGGACGAATCACCCAATCCGACGAACTCGTTCAAGGCTCGCGGGCAGTCCGCGGCAATCACTCGCGCGCGCGGACTCGGCGTGACGACGGTCTCCGTCCCATCGGCGGGAAACGCCGGCAATGCCATGGCCGCTTACGCGGCGCGCGCCGGCATCCACGCGAAGGTGTTTCTGCCGCGCGACGTGAAAACTCCGTTCGCGAAGGAATGCCGATTGTACGGGGCGGACGTGACGCTGGTCGACGGCCTCATCACGGACGCCGCGCGCGTGGCCGCCGAACAGGGCGCGCCTCACGGCTGGTACGACGTCTCGACCCTCAAGGAGCCCTACCGGATCGAAGGCAAGAAGACGATGGCCTACGAGATCGCGGAGCAGATGAACTGGATGTACCCCGACTGGATCATCTATCCGACCGGCGGCGGCACCGGTCTCGTCGGGATGTGGAAGGCCTTCGACGAATTGGAACGGATCGGCTGGGTATCGCCACAGCGCCGTCCCCGAATGGTGGCGGTGCAGGCCGAGGGCTGCGCGCCGATTGTCCGCGCATTCACCGAGGGCACGGAGAAAGCGGCCATGTGGGAAGGCGCGCGTACAGTGGCCGACGGACTGCGTGTTCCCCGGGCCATTGGCGATTTCCTGATTCTGCGCGCCGTACGGGACAGCGGAGGCGCCGCGCTCGCGGTGTCGGATCAAGCCATGGTGGACGGCATGCTGACGATCGGCGCGTGCGAAGGCGTCAGCGCCGCGCCCGAGAGCGGTGCGACGTTCGCGGCGCTGATGGTGCTCGTCGGGAGCGGCGCGATCAAGCCGCACGATCGCGTCGTGCTGCTCAGCACCGGCGGAGCGCTGAAATATCTCGACGCGCTTCCGACGTAAGGCGGGCGGGCTCCGCTACGGCTTGCGCATGGTGCGCGCCGTCTCTTCGACCCGGCGAAACACTCGAAGGAAATTCCTTCCCCAGATCCTGGCAATCTGATCTTCGGTATAACCGCGCCGCACGAGCTCGCGCGTGACATTCGGGGCCTCGCCCTCATCGTCGAAACCCTCGATGCCCGCGCCGTGATTGAAGTCCGTTCCAACGCCGACGTGATCGATCCCGATGCGCTTGACGATGTAGTCGATGTGATCGACCAGATCGCTGACGGTGGCGCGTGGAAGCTTCGCGCGGGCCTCCGCGTCGAGGCCGGGAGGAACACGACGGAGGTAGTTGTTGAACGGCGTCACGTCGACGATCCCGCCATTGACCTTGATGGCGTCCAGCTCGCGGTCGCTCAACGTTCGCGTATTCTCGACGAGCGCCCGCACGTCCGAGTGGCTCGCGATGACCGGCGCCTTCGACAGCTCGAGAACCTGGAGCACGCCGGCAGGCGTCAGCTGCGAAATGTCGATGATGACGCCCAGCCGATTGAGCTTCGTGACCGCCTGCTTGCCGATCGGCGACAGGCCATGGTGCTCCTCGGCGGGTTCCCCGCTCGGCCGCGACGAATCAGCGAAGTCGTTGTTACCGGCGTGGCTGAAGCCGAAGAGCCGGACGCCGTCGCGATACAGTCCATCAATCGCCGAGATGTCCGCGCCAATCGACCGCGTATTGAGGAAGCTTTCGATGACGGCGATCTTGCCGGCCTTGTGAATCCTGAGGATGTCGTCGGCCGTGAGCGCGAGTGCGGCTTCGCGTGAGTTGTCGTTGACGAACCCGCGAATGGCGGCGAGTTTCGCATCGGCTTCGGCGCGGGCGGCCGCGATGCCGTCGGGCGTGCGAACGCCGTTGCCGACGGCGATCGCCATGGCGACGCAGCCGACGCCGCCGCGCTTCAATTTTTCGAGATCCGTGTGCGACGTATGGCCGGGCGCGTACAGATTTTCGGGCGAACCGGGCAGCAGCACGTCGGTGTGGCTGTCGAGGACGAGGATGCGGCGATGGATTGCCCGCGCGCGGGCATCGACATCACCGGGCGTCTGGGCGCCGGCGGAAATGACACAGCAACTCGCGAGTCCGAAAATGGCCGCGCGCCACAACGTGTGCGACGACATGGATTGGCTCCTTCCCGAGTCTGCGGATGCGCAGAGCCTAACATGCTTCACGAAAAGGGGTTATTGCCTGCAATGGTGAAAAGTCGGCGCCCATTTGACTGATACTCTATAGAGTTGGTAGACTTTATCGACTTTTACATGCTGACCCGCAGAGGCAAGTACGGCCTGAAGGCGATGCTGACGCTCACGCGCGAGCACGGCCATGGCCCGATGCTCATCGGCGACCTCGCCGAAGCTGACGCGATCCCGAAGAAGTTTCTCGAAAACATTCTTCTCACGCTCAAACACCGGGGCCTCGTCCAGAGCCGCAAAGGACCCCACGGCGGGTATCAGCTCGCGCGGACGCCGGACCGCATCAGTGTGGGCGACGTGATTCGCGCGCTGGACGGCCCGCTCGCTCTGGTCTCCTGCGTCAGCCAGACGGCATACGCATCGTGCGAGGAATGCGTCACCGAACACGACTGCGCGGTGCGCCGCGTGTTCCAGCAGGTCCGCGACGAAACCGCGCGCATCCTCGACGGCACCACGCTCGCAGCAGCGGCTCACGCGCCGCAATCCGGCGCTGATCACGACACGCGCCACCCCGTCCAGCTCGGCGGCCCGCAATGACGCGCGTCCGCTCCGCGTCGTCCATCTCCCGCTGTTGTTGTCGCTGCGCCTGTACCGGGCCGGCGGCGTCCTGACGGGAGTCATTACCCTTTCCACTCCTCGACGGTCGACGACGGCGCGCCCGGCCTGTCGATCGTCAATCTTCACTGAGGAGTCGAGTCAATGTTTCCGTTTCGCGCCGCCGCCCCTTTCGCTATCGCCGTGGCTCTGCTCGTTTCGTCTTCCGCGTCTGCCCAGAACGCAGCCGGCGTCATTTCCGGGACGGTGAAAGACTCGTCCGGGGGCGTTCTCCCCGGCGTGTCCGTCAAGATCACCGGTGAAACCAGCGCCGGCAGCGCCGAGATCGTCACGAATCCCGACGGGGTGTACACGTCCGAGCCGCTGGCGCCGGGACCGTACAAAGTCTCGGTGTCCCTCGATGGTTTCGAAACCGTGGAGCGGCGCGTCGCCGTTGCGACCCAGCCCGTCACGAACGACGTCACGCTGAGCCCCGCGCGATTTTCCCAGTCGGTCGTGGTGACGGCCCGGCGCATAGAAGAGCAGGCGCAGGATGTCCCCATCCCCGTCTCGGTGGTGCGAGGCGATCTTGTCTCCGACGCGGGCGCCTTCAATGTCAACCGGCTGAAGGAGATGATCCCGACCGTGCAGTTCTACAGCAGCAACCCTCGCAATTCGGCGATCAACATCCGCGGTCTCGGTGCGCCGTTCGGTCTGACCAACGATGGCCTCGAACCGGGGGTCGGCCTCTATATCGACGGCGTCTTCTACTCGCGGCCGGCCTCGGCGACGCTCGACTTCCTCGACGTCGATCAGGTCGAGGTGCTGCGCGGACCGCAGGGGACGCTCTTCGGCAAGAACACGACCGCGGGGGCGATCAACGTGACCACGCGCAAACCGTCGTTTACGCCCGGCACCGAGCTCGAAGTGAACTACGGCAACCTGCAGTTCGTGCAGGCGAAGGCTTCGGTGACGGGACCGCTCGGAGGGAAATGGGCCGGCCGCGTGTCGTTCTCCGGTACGCAGCGCGACGGCACCGTATACAACGTGGAGTCTCAGGAGCCTACGAACGCACTGAACAACGTCGGCATGCGCGGCCAGCTGCTCTACGCGCCGTCGGCGAACCTCGCGGTCGCGTTCGCCTTCGACGACACGCGACAGCGCGCCAACGGCTATACGCAGGTGATCGCCGGCGTCGCGCCGACCAGGCGGCCGGCCAACCAGCAGTGGGCCGCCATCGCGTCGGATCTGCACTACACGCCGCCCAGCTACAACGCGTTCGATCGGTTGACGGACATCGACTCGCCGCTGCGGTCCAACCAGGATCTTGGCGGCGCGTCGCTGAATGTCGACTGGAAGCTGGGGCCCGGCCGCCTGACGTCGACGACCTCGTGGCGTTACTGGGACTGGGATCCGTCGAACGACCGCGACTTCATCAGCCTGCCGGTGACGACCATTTCGGCGGGCACCTCGAAACAGCGGCAGTGGGCGCAGGAAGTGCGATATGCCGAAGATGTCTCGCGCCAGTTGAATTTCGTGGCGGGCGCGTTCGTGTTCAGCCAGGGCATCCAGTCCGATCCGGTCATCAAGCAGGAGCAGGGATCCGCAGCCTACCGGTTCCTGCTGGCTCCGAGCGCGGCCGCCTCCACTCCGGGTCTCCTGGACGGCTACGGGTTCAACCAGTATCTGGACTACACCAACCTGAGCGCCGCGCTGTTCGGCCAGCTGCAGTGGTCTGTCACCGACCGTCTGCGCGTGCTGCCTGGCGTGCGGCTGAATTACGACAGGAAAGGCGTCGATTTCGACCAGGAGGTGTACGGCGGACTGCAGACGACCAACCCGGCGCTGGTCGCGCTGAAACTCTCGGTGCTGGCGCCGCAGGCGTACACGGCGAACGTGGACGACACGAACACGTCGGGACAGATTACCGCGGCGTTCAAGATCAACGCGAAGGCCAATCTCTACGGCACCTTTGCGACGGGTTTCAAGTCTGTCGGCCTGAACCTCAACGGTCTCCCGACCGATGCGCTCGGACGGCCGATCTTGTCCACGGCAACCGTGAAGCCCGAGGATGTTCACAACTTCGAGGCCGGCCTGAAGACCACGCCGCATTCGAACGTCACGGCGAACGTCGCAGTATTCGACACCGAGATCAAGAACTACCAGGCGCAGGTGACCAACGGCGACATCGGCGTCGTTCGCGGCTATCTGGCGAACGCGGACAAGGTGCGTGTCCGCGGTGCCGAGTTCGATTCGAACGCACGGCTGAATCGCAACTTCTATCTGTACGGCGCGCTGGCGTACACGGATGCCAAGTACGTCAGCTTTCCCGATGCACCGCCGGCTATCGAGGACACGGGCGGTCCGCAGTTCGTGGACGCTTCGGGGACAGTGCTGCCAGGGATCTCCACGTGGGCCCTGTCGATTGGCGGCGAGTGGGCCAGCCGGGGTTCGTTCTTCAGCCGGAGCGGCGAGTACTTCGTCGCGCTCGATACCAGCTACCGATCGTCGTTCTCGTCCAGCGCGACGTACTCGAAATACCTGATCGTTCCCGGCTATTCGCTGGTCAACGCGCGCATCGGGTTTCGCGTGGCAGATGGCTGGACGCTGTCGGTCTGGTCGCGCAACCTCCTGAACAAGGATTATTTCGATTTGATGTCGGTGCAGCCGGGCAACAGCGGACTCTACGAGGCGCAGCCGGGTGATCCGCGTACGGCCGGCGTGACCCTGCGCGTCAGCCTGAGGTCGCGGTGAAGGCAGCTATACTTGCGGGATGTACCTGGGCGCTGGGGCACGACAGACGGCAGCCTCGATGGCGTCAGCCGCCGTGTTTCTCCTGCTGTCCGCTGGGCGTGCGCTGGCTCAGTCCAGGATACCCTCTCCCGTGACGGTGACGTGGGACAACGGGTTGTCCGTGACGTCGGACGGCGCCGCCAATCTCTTCCAGCTTGGCGGCCTCGTGCAGATGGACGGCCGCTTCGCGCCGGACGATCCGCTCGGGCAGGTGGAAGACGAGTTCGTCATGCGTCGCGTGCGCCTGATCATGCAGGGGCGCATCGCGAAGTATTTCGAATTCCGCGTGATGCCCGATTTCGGCAACGGCACGGCGGTGCTTTACGACGCGTACGTCGATGTCCGTTTTTCCCCGGATTTCCGTGTGCGGCTCGGCAAGGACAAGACACCGGTCGGACTCGAGCAGTTGTACTCGGACTATGCCCTGCTGTTCCCCGAACGCTCGCTTGCCTCGAATCTGGTCCCGAACCGCGACGTCGGCATCCAGGTGCTAGGTAGGGTGGGCGTCCTCAATTACATCGGCGGCGTCTTCAACGGCGTACCTGATGCGGCCAGCGGCGACGTCGACAGCGGGGACGGCAAGGACCTCGCCGGCCGGATCACCGTCCGTCCGTTCGCGCGTATGAGCCCGGCGGCGCTTCGGGCAATGGGCGTGGCCGTCGGCGCCACCACCGGCACGCAGGCCGGAGTGCTGCCCATCTATCGCAGCACGGCCCAACAGGTGTTTTTTGCCTATGCGCCGGGCACCGTCGCCGACGGCGATCGCACGCGCGTGTCCCCGTCGGCCTTCTACTACTACGGTCCGATCGGCACGTTCGCCGAATACGCGCGCACCACGCAGGCGGTGCACGGCCTGCACACCTCGGACAACCCGACGAACACCGCCTGGGAAATCACCGGGGCGTTCGTGCTCACCGGCGAGGAGGCCAGCGACCGCGGCGTCATTCCGACGCAGCCGTTCGATCCCGCACAGCGGCACTTCGGCGCCGTCCAGGTCATAGCACGTTACAGCCGCCTGAGCGTCGATTCTTCGGTGTTCGCGAATGGTCTGGCGGTCGCGGGGGCGAGCCAGAGCGTAAGCGCCACCGGTGTCGGCCTCGCGCTGTATGCGAATTCTGCGGTCAAGTTCGTTGCAACCTACGAGCGGACGGTCTTCGACGCCAACCGCGCAGGCAGCCGGCCGGCCGAGCACGCGATCGTGTTTCGCGCCCAGGTGAATCTGCAGCCGAGCTTATAGAGGTTCTTACGTCTGCCCACGTGCTCGCCCTGATCGGAATCACCCTCTTTGCCGCCATCGTCAATGGCGGCCTCGGATATGGCTTCTCGTCGATCACCGTTCCGCTTGCGCTGCTGTTCCTCTCTAACCGGGTACTCAACCCGGCGCTGGTCCTTATTGAAGTGGCCCTGAACGCGTGGGTGCTATGGGTGAACCGGGACGCGCTGGGCGTCATCTGGAAACGCGTCCTGCCGATCGTGATCGGGCTGCTTCCCGGCGTCGCCGTCGGCACGCTGGTGGTGACGAGCGTCAGCCCCGCGTGGCTGAAGCTGTGGACGTACGTCGTGTTGCTGCCGTTGATCCTCGTCCAGGCCGCGGGTTTCCGGCGGCCAATCCGTTCAGAGAGGGCCATCGGCCTGCCGTTCGGCCTCGGGCTGGGGGTCCTCTATTCAGTGACGACCATCTCGGGGCCGCCGCTGGCGGTGTTGCTCAACAATCAGGGGCTCGACAAGCGCGAGTTCCGGGCGGCACTCGGGTTCATCCGCCTCGCGGAGTCGAGCTTCACGGCCGTCGCCTACTTCTCGGCGGGGCTGATCACGATGCAGTCGAACCTGCTGATCCCGCAAATCCTCCCGAGCGTCCTTGTCGGCGTGCCGATAGGCGCCGCGCTCGTTCGCCGGATGCGGGTCGAGACGTTCAGGCGGATCTGCATGAGCTTCGACGCGTGGGTGGTCGGTTTCGGCGCGTCCACCGTCCTGCGGGAGCTCCGGATCGTGCCCGGAGCGTCGGCGTATCTCTTTCTGCTGTCGGTAATTGCGATCGACGTCGTGCTGCTGTACAGGTTCTTCTCGGCCCGCGCCCGGGTTGACTTGGCTAAACCAACCTGACCATAATGGTCGGAGTTTATGCCAGTCAGGAGTGCGGCCTGCGCGTGTTGTTGCACCTGTAGCAGGACCTTAGTGGTCCCTGGCATGCGCGCGCGCTTTGATTCGGCTGTGTAACCAAGAATATCCAGACCGAATCGCAGACTTGCAAAGCCCGGGACATCCTCCCGGGCTTTTGTTTTTTGGTGTCTTATGTCAGCACTCGTCGCGTTTCAACGCTCCACCGCCCCGGTTCAGCCGCGCCTCGACCACCTGCGCGCGCTCGAAGCCGAGAGCATCCACATCATGCGCGAGGTGGTCGCCGAGTTCGAGCGCCCCGTCATGCTCTACTCGATCGGCAAGGACTCCTCGGTCCTGTTGCGGCTGGCCCAGAAGGCGTTCTATCCCGGCCCGATTCCCTTTCCCCTGCTGCACGTGGACACGACCTATAAGTTCCGCGAAATGATCGAGTTCCGCGATCGCTACACGAAGGAAATTGGTGCGCGCCTCATCGTCCACACGAACGAAGAAGCCATCACCGAAGGCACTCAGCCGTTCCTCGTGGGCACCCAGCGCTGCTGCGGGCTTCTGAAGACGAAGTCGCTGCTCGACGCGCTCGAAGCGGGGAACTTCGATGCGGCGTTTGGCGGCGCCCGCCGGGACGAAGAGCGCTCGCGCGCCAAGGAACGCATCTTCTCGTTGCGCGACGAAAAGGGCCAATGGGATCCGAAACGCCAGCGCCCCGAGCTCTGGACGCTGCTCAACAGCCGGATCCGCACCGGCGAGAGCATCCGCGTGTTCCCGCTCTCGAACTGGACCGAGCTCGACGTCTGGCAGTACATCAACGTCGAGAACATCCCCATCGTCCCGCTGTACTTCGCAAAGGACCGCGAGGTCATCGTGCGGGGCAACTCGCTGATTATGAAGGAGCAGCCGTTCGTACCGCTGCTCCCGGGCGAATCGACGCAGATGATCAGGTGCCGGATGCGCTCGCTCGGCTGCTCGCCGTGCACAGGGGCCATCCGATCGGACGCCGACACGGTGGAGAAGATCATCGCCGAGCTGGTCGTCACGAAGCATTCCGAACGGCAGCTGCGCATCATCGATCACGATCAGGACGGGTCCATGGAGCTCAAGAAGCGCGAAGGCTATTTCTGATGTCGGGCCTTCTTCGCATCTGCACCGCAGGAAGCGTGGACGACGGCAAGAGCACGCTGATCGGCCGTCTCCTGTACGACTCGCGCGCCGTCTACGAGGACCAGGTCGCGTCGGTCGAAAAGGCGTCCAAGAACCGGGTGGCCGGCCCCATCGACTTCTCGCTGTTCACCGACGGTCTCAAGGCCGAACGCGAACAGGGCATCACGATCGACGTCGCGTACCGGTATTTCGCCACCGCGCGTCGCAAGTTCATTCTCGCCGACACCCCCGGGCACGAGCAGTACACTCGCAACATGGCGACCGGTGCGTCGACGGCCGATGTCGCGGTGTTGCTGGTCGACGCACGCAACGGCGTCCGTACGCAGTCACGCCGGCATGCGAGGATCGCGCGGCTGCTGGGCATCAACGATTTCGTGCTGGCCATCAACAAGATGGACCTTGTCGACTTCGATCGCGGCGTCTTCGACAACATCGTCGACGACTTCGAGGAACTGCTGCGGGGCGCCCGCTACCACCCGATTCCGATCAGCGCGCTCGACGGGGACAACGTCATCACCAACAGCGGACGGACGCCATGGTTCGACGGCAAGCCGCTGCTCAGCTTCCTCGAGACGGTCGAAGTCGATCGCAACATGACCGCGAAACCCTTCCGGATGCCGGTTCAGATCGTCGCTCGCCCCAACCAGGAGTTTCGGGGATTCGCCGGCCAGATCGTCTCCGGCGTCATCCGGCCGGGCGACACGGTGACGACGCTGCCTTCGGGCCGGAGCAGCAAGGTGGGGCGCATCGCGACCTGGGACGGCGACCTCGAGATGGCGCACGCGCCGATGTCTGTGACGCTCACGCTCGAGGACGAAATCGACATCTCCCGCGGCGACGTTCTCGTCGCCGACTCTCAGCCGGCGGCCCTCAGCTATCAGCCGTCGGTCGAGAAGCGGTTCGAGGCCGAGATGGTGTGGATGGACGAGCGCCCGCTCGATCCATCGAGAGTGTATTTGCTCAAGCACGCGACTCGCGTCGTCTCCGCCGAGGTGAACCGCGGTCTCGTGCTGAACCAGATCGGGACCGTGGGCATTACCACCACGCGTCCGCTGGTGTTCGATCGTTACGCCGACAACCGTGCGACCGGCAGCTTCATCCTGATCGACCCGGCCACCAACTTCACCGCCGGCGCCGGCATGATCACCGGAGCGGTGATGGAACAGGCCGTCAACGTCGCGCGGCCGAGCGCGGCCGAACGCCTCGTTCAGATCGCCCGCGGCGCGTCGTCTGAAGCCGAGGCGATCGAGCTGGTCAGGCTCGCTCTCGAGGACATTCTGAAATGAGTACGGTCACCGATCTCGCGTCACAGGCCATCGATCTCATCACCGAGCAGCTGAAAGACGCGAGGAAGCCGGCCATCACGTCGAGCTTCCAGGCGGAGTGCGTCGTCCTGACCGATCTGATCCGGCAGGCCAAGCCGGACATTCCGGTGCTGTTCCTCGAGACGTTCCATCATTTCCCGCAGACGCTCGCCTATCGCGATGAGATGGCGGCGAAATATCACCTCAACCTGACCAACCTTCGGGCTCCGCAGCCGAGAGTCGGCCTGTGGCAGACCGAGGGTACGAAGGCGTGCTGCGACGTCCACAAGGTGGGTCCGCTCTTTTCGGCGCTCGAGAACTACGACGTCTGGTTCACGGCGCTGCGGCGGGATCAGTCGCCGAGCCGGGCCAACCTGGCCGAAGTCGAGCCCTTCCGGCTGCCGAGCGGCAGCGCGATCCGGAAGATCGCCCCGCTGGCCGCCTGGACGGCGCGGGACGTGTGGCGGTACGCCAAGGACCACGACATCCCGCTGCTGTCCCTGTACGAGCTTGGCTACACCAGCATCGGATGCGAGCCGTGCACGACGCTGCCGCCGGATCCGAATGACCCGCGGTCAGGCCGCTGGCAGGGTCAGAAGCTCGAATGCGGGATTCATATCCAGCCCGCAAAATAGGTCTGTCTGGTGTCGCGCGGACGTTCAGCTCGGCTGGCTAGTTGCCCGACGCGATCCCCGCGACGATCTCCTTCGCGCGCGGCAGGCTGACGGGGCAGCTCGGGTCGTCGACGCGGCAGCGCGCCACCGTCAGGTTGCAACCGCAGGTGCAGCCCTCGTCGTTCAGCTTCTGAATCGCCGCGATCCGCTTCTCTTTGGAAAGCGCCTTCAAATCAACGCCGGGAATTTCCGTCGTCTGGGCGGCGTTGGCGAGCTTGGTGGGCTGGTCTTTCTCGATTTCCTCGACGGACGCGTTGACGGGCAGCCCCGCCAGATGCCGCGTCTCCGCCTCTGTGATCGCTGCGGTCAGCATGCCGACGTGCCGCATCGCGATGCGGGACTGGCGGTCGACGATGAATGAGGTGGGCAGCGCGGTGACTCCCGCGAACGTCTTGCGCAATTCGGGCGTGTTCATGACGATCGGGTAATTCATGCCGTGCGCCGCGGCCCACGCCTTCACGGTTGCTGGCGGATCGTCATCGTCGGAGATTCCGATGATGAGCAGCTGATCTTTGTACTTGTTCTGCAGCGCGATCAAATCCGGGATTTCGGCGCGGCACGGGGGGCACCACGTCGCCCAGAAATTGACGATGACGACCTTGCCGTTCCAATCGGCCGAGGAAATCGGCCGTCCGTCCAGATCCTTCATCGCGATCGCGGCCACCGGCGCGGGCGCACGGTAGAACTGCAGCGCGACCTTGCCTTCCGGAGCCGGCGCAGCGGCGGCGGTGGCGGGCGAAACCGCTCGTTCGGCGGCTGGCATCGCTGGACGCTGCGCGACACGGGCCACCGCCCAGACGGCGGCGAGCAGAATCAATACGGCTCCGACGCCGAGCGCTCGTCTCGAATTCATCAGCCGATTATCGCACGGCGGCACAGGCGTTGCCACGAACGAGCGGCTCTCCCGGGCTCTACG
>Ga0136846_1219845_pt1 | contig 12482 bp, 6 predicted proteins | sample HopSoiMetagenom2_FD_96841 | JGI IMG/M metagenome (GOLD analysis project Ga0136846, IMG submission 96841) | Grasslands soil microbial communities from Hopland, California, USA - 2 Assembly 2016 (version 4) | ecosystem: Environmental > Terrestrial > Soil > Grasslands | place: USA: Hopland...
AACCGGGGAGCGGCTTCTCGGCGGGCGTGCGGCCATTGGTCAGCGTGTCGCCGACCTTCACTTCACTCGTCGTCTTGATGTTGGCGATGACGTAACCGACGTCGCCAGCATTGAGGATCGGCTGGGCAAAAAACTTGGGCTGCTGCGGCTTGAAGAGGCCGACTTCCTTCACCTCGTAGGTGCCGTTGGTCGCCATCATTTTCACCGGATCGCCGGCCTTGATGCTGCCGTCGACCACGCGCACGTAGGTGACCACGCCACGGTAGGTGTCGAAAGTGGAGTCGAAGACCAGCGCCCGCATCTTGTGCGTGGGGTGGCCTTTCGGATGAGGGATGCGGGCGACGATCGCCTCGAGGATGTCCTCGATGCCAATGCCGGCCTTCGCGCTGGCGAGGAGGGCTTCGTCGGACGGAATAGCGAGAATCTCCTCAAGCTGCTTCCGGACGGTGGGCAGGTCGGAATTCGGCAGGTCGATCTTGTTGATGACCGGAATGATGGTCAGGCCCTGCGTATTCGCGAGGTGGACGTTGGCCACGGTCTGCGCTTCCACGCCTTGGGCGGCGTCGACGATGACGAGCGCGCCTTCGCAAGCGGCCAGCGAGCGGGAGACTTCATACGCGAAGTCCACATGGCCCGGGGTGTCCATCAGGTTCAGCTTATAGGTGATCCCATCCTTCGCCGTGTAGTTCATGGCGATGGGGTGAGCCTTGATGGTGATGCCGCGCTCGCGCTCCAGATCCATGGAGTCGAGCATCTGGTCCTGTTGCTCACGCTTCTGGATGGTGCCGGTGAATTCGAGCAGGCGGTCAGACAGCGTGGTCTTCCCGTGATCGATGTGGGCGATGATGCAGAAGTTACGAGTACGCGTTTGGGGCATGGCGGAGAGAGCCGCGCACTATGGTGGGCAACTGGCCCGCGGTCAACCTGTGCTTGTAGGGCTCGATGGAGGGGGGATTGCTGTCGAGCGGATCTTTTCGTAAACGGATGAGCTCTCTCCCCAAGCCTCGCCGCGCATTTCTGAGCCTGTCGTCGCGAATTCGATCTGAAGACAGGGATGCTGTAGGACAGATGGTAAACAGCTTGTGTATGGTTGGCGGAGCGGTTGTCCGATCCGTCGGATGAGCCTATTGACCACCTCCGGATTTCTCGCTAGAGGGCATCTGATGACCAAGAAAAGGAGCAAGGCCGGGATATGGATTACTATTTTGGCGGTGGGGGTGATTGGGGGTGGGGGTGGTTGGTATCTGTGGCAGGCTAGATCGGAGGCGGTGGCCCGCGTCGGGAGCCAGGCAGCCGTAGCCCGGCAGATCATGACCCTCGTGATGGACTTCCGGGTAGAGGACGACGAAATTCAGATTCGCCGGTTGCGCGCCATGCGGGAGATCGCTGCGCGACAGCATCGCCAGCCCGATGAATTGCGAAAAGAGTTGGCCGCCGGATTGAGAGCGGCGGAAAAGCTCACGTCCTATGTCTCCGAGGAATCCTCCCGCCGCCTGTGGAGCGATGCGGGCGATCTGGCCCTCTCGGTCGATGAACTGGGAGAGGCGGAGAAGTGCTATCTGCAGGCGGGCCGGGAAGAGGAGAAAAGTATCGCAGCTGAACGTTGGGCGGCGGATTTCGAGAAACTCGCCTTGGTTTACCACTTGCAGAAGCGCTTCGCCGACGAGGGAAAAATCCGCGATTCGATCTCGTCGAATGCCAAAACCAAAAATGGCGTCGATCGGACCATCCGGTTCGCTTTTGGGGCTGTTTCGATGGGTCAGTCCATGTCCGGAAAAGTGGCAGTCATCAATGAATTGGCTTGGGCCGAACCGCGCTCGGGTGCAGACAGCTTGGAGGTGCTTCAATTGGTTGACGTGCTGGGGCAGATGGAATTGAACCTGGGCCAGTTTGACGAGGCGGAGAAATCGTTTCGCCGGGCGCTCGCCCTCGCGGAGCGGCGCTTTGGTCCGGAAGACTGGTGGGGCGTCATTATTTTACGCCACTTGGAAATGGCCTTCTACGGCCGAAAAAACTGGGCAGAAGCCGTGGCGTACGCTGAGCGGGCTTTGGCCATGAGCGAAAAGGTGCGTGGAACGGAGGATTACTTTACGGCCATGATTCTCCGCGATCTGGCGCAGATCCACAATGCGGCCGCCGAGTTTCCGGAAGCGGAAGCGGCGAGCCGGCGTGCCCTGGACATCGATGAAAAAGTTCTGCCCAACAATCATGGCTACACCGGTGGGGATATGTATCAACTGGCCCGCGCCGTCGCTTCTCAAAGCCGATTGGCAGAGGCCGAGAGGTACTATCGCGGAGGGGCGGAGATTCTGGAGAAAGCGTATGGTCCCGACTCGCCCATTTTTGTTTCTTGTTTCGAAGGCCTGGCCAGCACGATGAGCGATACCCATCCGTTCGAGGAGTTTGAGCCGTTGCTGCGGCGACTGATTACCTTGGATGAAAAGGTCTTCGGCGCCAATAGCGCGCGAACCGGCCAGGCGCGACTCTCGCTCGGAACGATATTGGACAAACAGGGACGCCATGCCGAAGCGGTGGAGCTTCTCCAGAGGGGAAAAGAAGCGTTCAAGGCGAATGCTTCGCTACCGGTGGAGCGCAATAGCGGCTATGAACGACCAGCAGTGACGGACTTGATCCTTCAGTCAAATGACGCCAGGGAGGCGAAAGATTTCGCAAAGGCGGAGAACCTCCTCCGCAAGGCGCTGGACATTGAAGAAAAAGCGTCTTCTCCGAACGAAACCACTCTGGCCACCTTGGAAAGCAATCTGGGAGTCGCCCTGCAAGAGGATGGACAATACACCGAGGCGGAGCGCCGGAATCGCCGGGCTTTGGAACTGCGGTTGAAATTGTTCGGACCGAACAATCATCTGGTGGCCAACACAGCGATGAACCTCGCGCTGCTCTACAAATTGCAAGGTCGACCCGCGGATGGCTTGCCGCTGGCTCGGCAAGCTATCGAGATTTATGAGACGACGCTCGGTCACGACCATGTGTCCTTGATCGTGGCGCTGAATAACACCGCGGCCATGCTGCAGGATCTGCATCGCTCGGACGAGGCGGAACAAATGCAGCGCCGTTCGGTCTCGATCGCGGAGAAGAATTACGGGCCTGAAACCGAAGATACGGCGATCCGCTTGAACTATCTCGCCGTCATCCTTGAGCAAGGGCAGCGCTTTTCCGACGCTGAGCCGATTCTCCGTCGCTTGCTAAAGCTGGCAATCAAGGACTCGCATCAAGCTGCCGCTCATCCCGAAATGCTGAGGAATGTGAGCGGGAGATATGCGCGTTGCCTGCAAGCATTGGGGCAGAATTCAGCAGCCATCGGGGCCCGCATCGAGCACCTGCGCCGCGGCGAGGAAGTCCCGGACCTTGGCGGAGGCAGTTCACCCGTCCAGAAACCTGCGGAGTCAATTCCCGAGCGGTCAAAGTCTCCGACCGGTCCTGGTCTGCTCCCCTCTAAAACATCGTAGTGGCAAAGCGAAGCGAATGAATTCTTCTGCTGCCAACCGCCGTGCGTTTCTTAGGCAGATGGCCCTGTGGTCGGCAGTTGCCCTGTCGAAACGCAGCCTGCTGAAGGGGGCGGAGCCGGAGACTGAAGGACCACTCCAGGCCTCGATGGACCGGGCGGCGAAATGCTGCCTGGTCTGGCTGAATACGGAGGAGGAATGGTTGCCGACCGGCGGTTACGAAGTCGCCCACGATACCGGCCGCTGGTGGGACGCGATGCTGCGTTACGAGGCTGCCACCGGCGAGCGGATTCCGGAGAGGGCAGAGGCGGCGATGATGAGAAATCTGCGCACGCTGACCGACAATCCCGCCGCCCTGCTCATGAACACGGCGCGCCTGCCCGGGCCGGAGGAGAAGATCAAGGTGAACCCGCATAATTTGCGGGAGACGATGCTTGCCTATACCGCGCTGGTCCGTCACCGGAATAGCGACTGGGCGCATGCCCAAGGACGCAAGTTGATCGAGACCATCGGGAGCCTTCTCGATGCGGATGGCCAGATGGATTACGAGAAGCTGGCGACGATTGCAGGCGGACCGCTGACGAAAGATCCGCTGATGGTCCAGCGCTCCCCGGCTGGCGAATGGTTCAACGCGACCGGCACGACCGGCCGGGCTATCGAGGCGATCGTATGGTTTCACGAGGCGACTGGCGACGCACCTGCCGTGGCCCTCGCGCAACGGCTCGCCGAGATTCACTTCCGGCAGTCGATCGATCCCAGTGGAGAGATTCGTGCGGAATTGCGCGATCCTACTCACGTCGGTCACACGCATTCCTATTGCGGCACGCTGCGAGGCTTGTTGCTCTACGGTCTCATCAGCGGAGAGAGACGCTATGTCGATGCCGTGGCTGCCACCTATCGGCGCGGACTTTGGGGCAACGCGATCAGCCACTCCGGCTGGACACCGCACGACCAGGGAAAAAGCCGCTTTCATGGTCCGGAGGGCGATCCTGTAGGCGAACACGCCAGCTGCGGCGATGTCGCCCAGATCGCGCTCTGGCTGGCACTCCGCGCCGGACAGGCTGACCTGCTCGACGATGTGGAACGTCTCATCCGTGCCCGCCTATTGCCGTCGCAAATCAATGACCCGCAGCATCCGCGCCGTGATGGCGCTTGGGGCGTCTACGCGCATCCGTTTGGCTACGGGGCCATTCTCGATGTGTTCGCGGCGGTGCTGCATTCGTTGGCGGATTTCCAGCAGCAAATCGTGACCATGACTGCTGCCGGCGAGGTCTCAATAAACATGCACTTCGACCTGGATGCGCCGTCAGTCAAAGTAACCGCCACACGCGACCAAAAAGCCACGCTCACGGTGCTGCCCAAGGAAAGCCGCGCGCTGCAGGTTCGCGTGCCGGTGTGGGTGCCTCGCGATTCATTGCAGTGGACATCGGCGGATCAACCACTGCCCACGAATTGGAACGGCGCCTACCTCATGCTCGCGCGAAAAGACGTCGTCGCCGGCCGCCTCATCACGCTGCGGCACGATCTGCCGTCGCGACAGACGACAGAGGAGATGCCCATCAGCCATCGCAAATTTCAGCTATCGTGGCAGGGAGACGAAGTCGTCTCCTGCGAACCGAAAGTGCCGATCTACGACAGGCCGAAGGCTTGAAACAAGCCAGCCTGAGGCAAGCGAGGGACGAGCGCCGTCCCAGGTAAACGCCCCTTCTGGAATTAGCCCCGAAGAGGCGTCACAACATCGGTGATGCCTTTCCGGCTGCGAGTTTTAGCGTGCCTGGATTAATCACGAGTGACCGGACATCTGCTTACCGGGAACTTTACACCCCCGCCGGCTCCAGCGCCACTTCGTCGAGGACTTCCTGGCAATCCTCCTCCGGCTTGACCCTCTGGCGGGTGCGGGCGACGAGGACGTAGATGGAGGGCAGGACGAAGAGGGTGAGGATGGTGCCGACGATCATGCCGCTGACGAGCATGATGCCAATGCTGTTACGCGCGGCAGCGCCGGGGCCGCTGGCGATGACGAGCGGGAAGTGGCCGGCCACGGTGGCAACGGAGGTCATGAGGATCGGGCGCAAACGGGTGCCGGCGGCTTCGGTCACGGCCTGGATTTTGTTCAGGCCAGTCTCCTGGAGGTGATTGGCAAATTCCACGATGAGAATGCCATTCTTCGCCACGAGGCCGACGAGCGTGATAAGACCCACCTGGCTGTAGATGTTCAGCGTGGTGAAGCCGAGGAAGCTGAACATAAGTGCGCCGGAGATGGCCAGCGGCACTGACCCGAGCAGGATGATGAAGGGATCGCGGAAGCTCTCAAACTGCGCGGCCAGCACGAGGAAGATGAGGATGATCGAGAAGAGCATCGTCGTGGTGAGCGAATTGCCTTCCGTGCGGAGCTGGCGGGCCGTCCCGGCGTAATCCACGGAGAAGCCTTTCGGCAGAATCTTCGCGGCCGTATCCTCGAGGACCTTCAGGCCCTGGTCGAGCGTGATGCCGGGCGGAAGAGCGCCCTGGATCTTCGCGGAGTTGAGCTGCTGGAAGCGGTTCAGCGTGCGCGGCTCGGTGGAACTCTTGAGCGTGGCAAAGGTCGAGAGTTGCACGAGTTGTCCGTTCGGCCCGCTCACATAGTAGTTCTGGAGCTGGTCGGGGTTGAGACGCTCGTTGCGCTTCACCTGCGGAATCACCTTGTAGCTGCGCCCCTGGATGGCGAAACGATTGACAAAGTTGCCGCCGAGCATGGTCGACAGGTCGGCGCCGACGCGGCTGAGGTTGAGGCCTTGATAGGCGACCTTGTCGCGATCGAAGACGATCTCCGTGCGCGGATTGTCGTACTTCAGGTCGGTATCGGCGAACATGTATATGTGGCTGCCAAAGGCCGCGCCGACGAGCTGGTTCGCATAGGCGACGATCTCGCGCGGCTCGGAAGTGGAATTGATGACGAACTCGACAGGGAACTGGCTGCCACCGGGAAGTGGTTCCGGTGTGGTCGCGATGACCTGGATGCCGCCAATGTGCGAGGTCTTGGCGAAGACTTCCCCGACGATTTGTTCCGCGGTGCGATGGCGCTTGCTCCATTCCGCCAGGCCCATGCCGCCGAAGCCGGTGAAGGGTTGGGTAAGCTGGAAGGTGTGGAGGTTTTCCGGGATCGACTGGAAGACCGCATTCACCGCCTCGGTGTAACGCGCGGTTTGCTCGATGGTGGAGTTTGGCGCGGCATTGACGATGCCGAGGATCACGCCCTGGTCTTCCTTCGGCGCGAGTTCCTTCATGCTGAACATGTAGAATGGCGGGATGAGGAGCACGACGATCCCGGCGAGTACGAGCGTGACCGGGCGCCAGCGGAGCGAATTCATCAGCACGCGCATGTAGCGGCGGCGAATGCCTTCGAAGCGGCGATTGACCCAGCCGGCGAAGCCCTTGTGCGTGTCACCCGCGCGCAGGAGCTGCGAGGACATCATGGGCGAGAGCGTGAGCGCGACCACACCCGAGACGATCACGGCGCCCGCGAGGGTGAAGGCAAACTCGCGGAAGAGCGTGCCGGTGAGACCGCCCTGGATGCCGATCGGCGCATAGACCGCGGCGAGGGTAATGGTCATGGCGATGATTGGGCCGATGAGTTCGCGGGCTGCCTTCAGTGCGGCCATGTGCGGTGGCTCGCCGAGGTGCAAATGTCGCTCGACGTTTTCCACCACGACGATGGCATCGTCGACCACCAGACCAACCGAGAGCACGATGGCCAGCAGCGTGAGCAGGTTCAGCGTGAAGCCGAAGGCCAGCATGATGAGCGCTGCGCCGACCAGCGAAATGGGGATGGCGACCACGGGGATGATCACCGCGCGGACCGAACCGAGGAAGAGGAAGATGACGACGACGACGATGAGGAGCGTCTCGGAGAGGGTGTGAATGACTTCCTTCAGTGCATCGCGGATGTAGCGTGTGCCGTCATACGGCACGTCCATCTTCATCCCGGCGGGCAATTGCTTTCGGATTTCCGGCAGCGCCGCGCGCACCCCATCGATCACGTCGAGTGAGTTGGCTGTGGGCATGACCCAGATGCCCATGAAGACGGCCTTCTTGCCGTTGAAGCGCACGTCCATGTCGTAGTCTTCGGCGCCAAGCTCCACATCGGCGATATCGCTGAGGCGGACGATTGCACCGTTCTGCTGGCGCACCACGAGCTGACTGAATTCCTGTGGCGTGTGCAGGTCGGTGTTTGCGATGAGGTCGATGAGGGTCATCGAGCCCTTCGTCGTGCCGAGCGCGGAGAGGTAGTTGTTCGCCGCAAGGGCGGCCTGCACCTGTGATGGTGAAAGGTTCAGCGCCGCCATGCGGTCGCTCTTCAGCCAGATGCGCATGGCGAAGAGGCGTGCGCCAAGAATGTCAGCCTTCTGCACGCCACCAATCGCGGTGAGCTTCGGCTGCACCACGCGGGTGAGGTAATCGGTTACCTGGCTCGGGTCCATCGTATCCGAGTCGAAGCTGATGTACATGATGGCGTACTGGCTGTCGCTCATCTGCAGCTCAATGGTCGGGGCCTGCGACTCCGGCGGGAGATCGTTGCGCACCTGCGCAAGCTTCGACTGGATCTGCGTCAGCGCCGCATTCGTATCGTAGTTCAGCTTGAGGTGAACGGTGATGATGCTCAGGCCCTGCGCGCTCTGCGATTCGATGTAGTCGATGCCATCCGCGCTTGCGATCGCCTTCTCCAGCGGAGTGGTGATGAAGCCGCGCACGAGATCTGCAGCGGCGCCGACGAAAAATGTTTTTACCGTGACCGTGGCGATGTCGCTGCGCGGGTATTGCCGCACGTTCAGGTTACGGATCGACTGGAGGCCCGCGACGAGAATGAGCAGGCTGAGCACGGTCGCGACGACCGGTCGGCGAATGAAAAGGTCGGTGAATTTCATATTCCCTTGGGTCGAGCGAGAGGTTACGTGTCGTTCGGCTTGGGGGTGAGACTGTTGTCCGGAGTGACGGCGTTGTTCACCTGGACGGCGGCGCCGGGGCGCAGCTTGAAGACGCCGGAGGTCACCACTTCCTCACCATCCTTGATGCCGGAGAGCACGGAGACCTGGTCGCCGCGCTTCGGGCCGAGTTTCACGATGCGCTGCTCGACTTCGAGCGGAGCTTTGCCATCGGGGCCAGGCTGGCCGCCAGCGGTAGGCTTCACCACATAGACGGAGTCGCCGTAGGGTGCGTAATTGATCGAGGAAACGGGAATGGCGAGGACGCCTTCCTTTTCCGGGAGCAGCACGTCGATATTCACATACATGCCGGGACGCAGCTTGCGGTCGGTATTGTGGGCAGTGCCCTGGACCATGATGTTGCGGGTGGCGTCGTCGACCTTGGAATCGATGGCGTTGATCTCTGCTTCAAATTCGCCCTCGATGTCTGCCGCACGGATGCGCAGCTTCTTCCCCACGGCGATCAGGCTCAGGTTCTGTTGAGGGAGATTGAACTCGACGTAAATCGGGTCGAGCGACTGAAGCGGAACGATAGCTGCGCCGGGGTTGAGATACTGGCCGAGGTTCACCTGGCGGATGCCGAGGTAGCCGTCGAAGGGCGCGACGATGCGCTTGCGGGCGAGGACCGCCTTGGCTTCGTCGACCGAGGCTTCCATCTGGTGAAACTCGCTCTGGGCGGAATCCCAATCGGAGGGCGAGATGGTCTTTTTGGCGATGAGGTCGCGTTTGCGATCGAGATCCAGCTTGGCCAGCTCGCGCTTGGCTTCGGCGGCGTGCAGTTGCGCTTCTTCCTGCTGCGTATCGAGCTTGATGAGCAGGTCGCCTTTCTTCACCGCGGCACCGGATTCAATATTGATCTCGGAAACGATGCCGGCGAGGTCGGTGCTCACCGTCACGCCATTCACGGCGCGGAGCGAGCCCACGGCGCTCAGCACCGGTTGCCAAGTCTGGCCCTTCACCACGACCGTGGTCACCGCCGACGGCGGCATGGCAAACTTGGAGTGCTCGGCGATGGCCTTCTTGACCATGCTGTATTTGGCGTAAGCGATGGCGGCCACACAAAGGGCGACAACCAGGAGCATGACGATCATTCGTTTCCACATAGGCAAAAGGAGGAGTAAAGGGGTGGGGTTTCTGCGCCGGGGGAAACGGGGCTAGAATGTCGTGGCCACATCCCGGCACGCCAGTGCGACGGGATGGCCTTCACTTCGAATTATCTGCGTTTTCGAAATAAGTAACGGCATGGAAATTACAGGTCGTTAATCAATCTTGTCGGCGATTTCTGTCAAGAAAAGGAAACGGGACAACGGCAGGTTTTTATCAGCGTCTCAGGATAGACGTTCGCGCGGCCTCGAAAAAGACAGAGGGAAGCGGAAATATTCAGTCCTCTCCTGTGGGCACGCGGTTCCGGATTCCCCGGCACAGGGCGGGGTGGTCTGCCCCACTCGGGTGAATCCCGAATTACACCGCACGGTTGCGGATTCTAATGAGAATCGGTTACGACCGGGCCGGTTCACCCGCAGCCATCTGAGGCTGGGATTCACCCTTGAATGGCACTGCCATGCAAATCGCAAACAAGAGCGTGAAGAAGAGATCGCTGATCAGCGTGTAGCGGTAGAACCACAACGTGGAGGGGAAGCGGGGCATCCCGGTCGTCATTGCCTGTACCCAGCCGGCGGCAGTCTTGGCATACTCCGGCTGGTAGAGCCAGGAACCGGTATTCGTGATGACGAAGAAAATGATCGAGCCGGCAAAGCTGGCGCCGAGCAGGCGCGGAATATTCGAGCGACCGCGGAGCGCGAAGCCCATGTAAGAGATCAGCCCCAGCGCGGCGTAGCGCGGGAGGATATCGAAAGTGAAGAACGGCTGGTGATAGTGGAAGAGATTCAGCACCAGATCGCTGATGAAGAGCATGGCGATGGGCAGCACCGCCGCGATGCGCCGCGGCAGGTAGACCGCGCCGCACAGGGCCACGGCGGCAACCGGGGCGAAATTGTGCGCCCAATGGAAATCGCCGCTCCCGAGGAAACCAGAGAGAATGCGATAGACCACGACGACGACCAGAAGGGAAAGTGCGGCGAACATCGCTTTTACTCTGGGGGCGAAGCGCTTTGGGATCAATGAGGAAAATTCGCTTGTCGTTTTACACCCTCCTCCGGCACGCTGATCCCAGTTCTTTGCGAGTTCAACGATAGTAGATCGATGGAAGGAATTCCGTGAAAGCCGGAAGCAGTTGCGCTGCTGTAACTGGATACGACTCCCCAATCGCCAATCGCCGGATGTCCCGGCGGTGAAGGCGGGGAGAAGGATGGCGGGTGAAGGAGCATTTCTCAAAATGCGCCCTCAACCGCCGGAAGCCAGGAGCCAGAACATTTCCCCGACCTGCTCTCATTCGCGCCGCCGTGTGTACGGGCCGGCGTGACAAAACTTCTTCGCAAAAAGAAGAATGAGGGATCAGTCCGCTCGCCGCGGCGTCACTACGCTGCGTCGTGTCCTGGTCTCTCCCAACCACAAGAGACCAACATGAAAAACTATATCTACGCCCTCATTGCGGGCGTATCACTGACTTCTTCCGGAGTCATCCAAGCTGCGAATGACTTCGCAGATTCCGTCATCAGCTACACGCAGGGAGGGGGAGGTGTGAGTGCTTCGTATAACAATGCATCCGTCGCCTTGGGTGCGCCCACGACTGGCCTCGATGGATCGACGCCTTACAGCATCACTTATCCGGCATGGAAAACTTCCCAGATCGTCGGAATCGGAGTCGGCGGCCAGCTTACGCTCGGGTTTAGCACCCCGATCCTCAATGATCCGACCGGCCATGTCTTCGGAATGGATTTCATCATCTTCGGCAACGATTTCTTTGCCAGCGGCTCCAATGGTTTCACCGGAGCATCTACGCATCCCGGCCTAACGGTTTGGGTCAGCCAGGACAACATAACCTACTATCAGCTTCATGTTCCGAATGGTTACGGCGCCGATGACTCCTTTCCGGAACAGGGCGACGGGAATCCACTCCTGCCGGTCGATCCGTCCCTCACGCTATCCTCGTTCGTCGGTCTGACGCAGACGCAGGCACTGGCCCTTTACAATGGCTCGGCGGGTGGCGCTCCTTTTTCCCTGAGCTGGGCTCAGGATGGCGGCGGAAATCCCGTCAATTTGGCATCGGTTTCCTATATCCAGATTCAAGGCACCTCCGGCTTCGGCTATGTCGATGCCGTCTCCCGGGTGCAAAGTGTTCCGGAGCCGGGCAGCGCGCTGCTGCTCTCCGCGGGACTGAGTTTGGTGTTTTTCCGTCGCCCATCGCGCACTAAGGCTGGTGAGCGCAGGGAAGATTCTTTTGCACTCCTCTCCTAACAATCCAACCTGACTTGCTGACTCAATGAAAAACTCTCCTCTTCTCTCCTCCGTGCCACGCTGGATTGCCGGTACCTGCCGCCCCGTGTTTGCGCTGCTGCTAATGCTGACACTCGCAGTGAGTGCCACACGCGCGCAGGCGCAGACGCCCGCTGCGGTCAATAGCTTCGACGACGTCAAATTCTGGATCGGCACAGGAACGAACCGTGCTGTGCTGATCATTGACTGGCAGGATGGCCTGAATGTGCCTGGATTTACAATCGGGCAGGCCGTGGCCTGGGGCTTCCAGTGGCAAGACGGCGCGACGCCCACCGGGCTCGATATGCTCAACGCCATCGCTGCTGCCGATCCCCGGCTCCACCTGAGTTTCGGGAATAGCCCGAGCCAAGGTACGTATCTCTTCGGCATCGGCTACGACTTGAATAACAATGGTGGCACCTTCACCTTCAACTCCTCTCCCTTCGCTGAGAGCGGCTCTGCTTCCGATCCTGCTGACCACATCCAGTACGGTTTCAACACCAACGGCTACTGGGAATATCTGGCATCCATTAGTACCACGAGCCTTCCTTCGAGCGGCGGCTGGAACTATGCCGATGCGGGGCTGGCGACCAACCCTGTGACGAATAACACTTGGGAAACGCTGGTCTTCAGTGGCTATGCGGCGAATCCAGACTTCGATACCATCACACCCGTTACACCG
>Ga0136846_1240237_pt1 | contig 12480 bp, 11 predicted proteins | sample HopSoiMetagenom2_FD_96841 | JGI IMG/M metagenome (GOLD analysis project Ga0136846, IMG submission 96841) | Grasslands soil microbial communities from Hopland, California, USA - 2 Assembly 2016 (version 4) | ecosystem: Environmental > Terrestrial > Soil > Grasslands | place: USA: Hopland...
CGGCACGTCGCTGACGATGGAGCTGGCGCGGGTGTTCAGCCAGAGCGGGATCGAGTTCGATGCCACGCTGGTGTTCATGTGTCACGTGGCGGAAGAGCAGGGGTTGATGGGTGCCAAACTGCATGCGAAAAAGGCCAAGGAGGCGGGCATCCGCATCGACGCCGTGCTCAACAACGACATCGTCGGCAACCAGCGCGGCGGCAACGGCATCGTCGACGGCGCGTCCATCCGTGTGTACGCGGAAGGCCCGGAAGATTCTCCCTCGCGCGAGCTCGCACGATATGTGCAGCGCTGGGGCACGCGCTACGTGCCGTCGCATACCGTCCGTCCCATGGCCCGGCCTGACCGTTTCTCGCGGGGCGGCGACCACTCCGCGTATAACCAGTACGGATTCGCTGCCGTCGGCTTCCGGGAATCGCGTGAAGACTTCAACCGGCAGCACGATCCCCGCGCCACGTTCGAGGGGCGTTCGCCGGCTTACCTTGCGCAAAATGCCCGCGTGAATGCCGCCGTTGCGGCCGCCATGGCGCTGGCACCGGCTGCCCCCGTCGTGGTGAACGATCGAGGTCAGGCCAACATCAACCGCGCTCCGGCAGTGTATGACGCCCACCTGATGTGGACCGCGTCGGCCGGCGCGGTCGCATACAGGATCTTCTGGCGCGGCGCCTGGGGGCCCGACTGGCAGCACGAATTGCTCGTTGGCAACGTCACCGAGACGACGCTTCCAAACACGCTGATCGATGATTTGGCCTTTGGCGTGGCGGCCGTCGATGCGCAGGGTCATGAGAGCCTGGTCGCTCCGTACATCAGCACGCGCACCGACACGACCGAAGTGAAAACGATACCGTAAAGGCGCGGCTACCCGGCGCGGCGGCCCGTCTTGATGGCGTCGATGAAGTCTGCGATGACCTCGAATACGCGATCAGACAGCTCGACGAACTCGATGCCGGTCCGGTACGTGACGACTTCCTGGTCCATGTCGCTGATGCTGCAGTGCGCGATCCGGCCCTTGACGACCACCGAGCGATCGCCCAGGGAGAAACGGAATTCGTGCAGCGAGTCCACGTGCAGCGGAAACACGGTTTCCACCTGGGCGCCGCCGCGGCTGATCTCCCTGATGGTGGTCGGCTGGAATACCATCACCTCGCCGTGCAGCTCGCCGAGGATGGTGATGCGCTCTGTGTCGCGTGTTTCGTCGTATTCCATTCCTAACTCGACTATACCATGGGGGTTCAGTGGCTTCATGGCACGGTTCCCGCGCCGCTTTCGCTCTGACAGACTGGTTAGAATAGAGACATGCAGGACCTGATCCGGCAATTGCTGGCCGACCTCGGCGAAGACCCGAGCCGCGAGGGTTTGCTGAACACACCCAAGCGCGTCGAAAAGGCCTTGAAGTTCCTCACGAGCGGCTACGACGCCAACCTCGACGACATCGTGAACGGCGCGCTGTTCACGGTCGATTACAACGAGATGGTCATCGTCAAGGACATCGACTTCTACAGCATGTGCGAGCATCACCTCCTGCCGTTTTTCGGCAAATGCCACGTCGCGTACATCCCCTCGACCAAGGTCATCGGCCTCAGCAAGATTCCGCGGATCGTGGACGTGTTCAGCCGGCGCCTGCAGGTCCAGGAACGCCTGACGAACCAGGTCGCGGACACCATCCGCGATATCGTGCGGCCACTGGGCGTCGCGGTCGTTGTCGAAGCGACGCACCTGTGCATGTCGATGCGCGGCGTCGAAAAACAGAATTCGTTCGCGGTGACGAGCGCGATGGCAGGCGTGTTCCGCGATCAGGCGCGCACCCGGATGGAGTTTCTCGAACTGATCAAGTTGCGCAGCGGCGTGTCCAGTGTCCGGGAATCGGCCTCGACGAGCCTCGCCTGCATGGCCGAGGACTGACCGCAACGATGCGCCGCCTTTCAGCAGTTCTGCTCCTCGCGTGCCTCGCCGCTCCTTCGTCGGCGCAGACGCGCCAGGCGCCCCCGACACGCCGCCCCGCGCCACCTCCTGTCATTCCGCCCAGGACCGAGCTTGCGGACATGATCTGTCCGACACCGCTCGGCATTGGTATCAAGACCAAGGTCGCGTTCTGCGACGTCATGAGCAATCGCGATCCCTCAGCGGGTGTGCTCATCAAACTGCCGCCGCATCAGGGTCCGGTGACGCTGACGTTCGACCTTCATAACCGGCACACCTACTCGGAAGATCAGGTCACGCCCAACCGCGCGTTTTCCCGCTACACCGCGACGATCGGCGTGCTGACGATGGACAACACGCTGATCAGCCGGGCAGTGGTGCAGAGCGAGTTCCGCAGGGCTGCCGATTTCGTGGATCGCGTGAACGGAGGCGCCGGGCCTGGCGGGGCGAAGGCGGTGGCTCCGACGGGGACCGAAGCGGTCACGATTACGATTCCCGAGGAGGAGCAGCAAGTCAGCATCCTCGGCGAGAAACTGACGGTGGAGCGTCTCGATGGGACCGCGACATATTCGTCCGCCGGGCGGCCGATCGCCGTCGTCAGCAACGTGACCATCGAATACCGGCCGGCGCCGCCGCCAAAGACTGCTGCTCCGGGGAAGCCGGCGACAGCGGCCAAGCCCGGCGCGGCGACGAAACCTGCGCCGCCGAAGCGCTAGAAAAACGAAGGGCCGGCGGTCGCCCGCCGGCCCTTCGCGAAATGCCCGACCTCTAACTCCAACCTCTACTCAATCACGGCTTCAGACCTGCGGCTTGTGCAGGACCGTCTGCACGTCGGCCTTCTTCTTCGAACCGCCGAGCCCCTTGATCTGGATGGTCGGCTGCTCCTTGAGCACCTGCTGGCGATACAGCCGCGCCATCTCATCGTGATATTTGGGGTCGTCCTTGTGTTCGCGGGCCTTGAGCTTCTCCTCGCGGGCGTTCTTGGCGATGCCGAGGTCGTCGAGATCCGTTTGCGCGCCGGCGGCGACCGCTTCAGCGTTCAAGGCGAGATGATGATCCAGCGTTGGCAGCGGGACATTCTTGTTGCCGGCGAAGATCTCGTGACGGCCGTGCTCCTCGTACCACTTGGTGAGTGTCGCCGTCATGTGCATCTTCTCGATGATGTTGCGCCAGCCGATCCCCGTGTTGTACGCGCAGAAGGAAATTTCGCCCTGCTGCGTCGCATACGGGATGATGCACATCTCGGTGCGGCGGAAGTCGTAGTTGAAGAGATCCTGGAACCACATGCCCGCGATGAACAGGAAGTTCCACCGATCCGCGCGGCGTTTCGCGATGTCGACAGCCGTCCGGTCGCCCTCGACGCGCCCGTACTTGCCCTTTTCGGCGCTCTTGGTGGCGCCGAACGTCTTGTCGAACTTGCGCAGCAGATCGATCAGCTTGAATTCGGTCGGCGCCTTGAACGGATCGTAGTTGCGCATCAGCGACAGCGCCATGCCGAAGACCGACCAGAACCGGCCGCGCGCCGCGTCGCTGACCTGCTGGACGTCCTTGGCGAGCTGCTCGGCCTTCAGGAACGCCGTCACCGGCACGGCTTCCTTCGTTTCCTTGTCAATCATCACCGCCATGCCGACGCCGCAATTCGGGTGGCAGCCGCACGTGAGCTGGCCGAATTCCTTCTCGGCGCCGTGCGTCACGTCCGCCCAGTCGGTGAAGCTGCCCATGAACGAGATGGGGAACCAGTCGCGGACCGGCTCGCCGATGCCGGTCTGGTTCTTCACGTCGTGCGCCAGGTGCGACAGGGTGTAGCGCTGCGCGTGGCGGCGCTCGTCGGTAATTTCCTCGTCACGGCCGGTGAACGACACGGGCTGGAACGAGAGGAAGTTGATTTTCTTCGGGTTGTCGAGCGCGAACTCGATGACGCGGCAGACCTGCTCGTTGTTCACGCCGTTGACAATCGTGATGACCGGGACGATGTCGACGCCGGCGGAGTAGAGGTTCTCGATCGCCTGCAGCTTGACGTCGAACAGATTGCCGACCCGCCGGTGCGAGTTGGCCGCGTTTCCGATGCCGTCAAACTGCAGATACGCGTATCGAAGGCCGGCCTCGGCCGCCTTCTTCGCGTACTCCGGGTTCTTCGCGAACTCGATGCCGTTGGTCGCCGCCTGCACGCTGTTGTACCCGACCTTGCGGGCGTACGCGACCGCGTCGAGGAAGTACGGGGACATCGTCGGCTCGCCGCCCGAAAACTGCACCGACATCTGGCGGCGCGGCTTGATGGTGATGGCGTTGTCGAGGACGGTCTTGATGTCGTCCCATGACAACTCGTGGACGAACCCGACCTGGTTGGCGTCCATGAAACACGGGTCGCACATCATGTTGCAGCGATTCGTCAGGTCGACGGTCAGCACCGATCCGCGGCCGTGCTGAATCGTGCTGCTGCCATGGTTGTGCAGCTTCTCGTCGTTGTGCGCGCGGATATCGCGCCCCGGGAACACCTGCTCGAGGTGCTTGAAGAAATCAGTGTCGATGGCCATCACGTCCTCGAAGTGGCCGTGAATGGGGCAGTCCTTCACCATCAAGATCTTGCCGTCGCGCTCGAGGATGGTGGCCTTGATCTCGCCGACCTTCTCGTTCAGGAGCACGCCGACGTCCTTCTTGCCGTCGAGAATCTCCTGCCGCGCTTCCCGCGTGCACACCGGGCAGAGCGAATCCGTTTCCCTCGGCCAGCCGAGGGGCGGCTTCGTCTTCTGGTGCGACTTGAGCAACGGCCGATCCGACCACTTCGGGATGAAGGAGGGGTTCTGGGCAATCTTGTTCAGATTGCTGAAGACGAACCAGGCCCCGTTGGCCGTGACGGAAAGCCCCTTTTCGAGGTACTTGATCGGCGGGTGCATGGAAGTCTCCTCTATGTCTGCTCAGATGGAGCCATAGCGGGCTCCAAATCCGCTAAATCATAGACGATATTGGGCTTGCATGATTACAATTCCAGCGAACGGGCTGAACGCTTCCCGAATGGGCCGTGGGGCGTCCTCAACGGGCACTGATCTCAGATACCCAGCCGCTCCCGCAGCCCATGGACGCGGTCCCTCGACACCGCCAGCTCGGTGTTCTGGTCATCTTTGAGACGGAGAACCAGCGCGCTGACGCCAGGATAAAGCTCCTGGACAAAGCCGACGTTGACGATGGTGGCGCGGTGGATCCTCACGAATCGTCGCGGGTCGAGCCGGCGTTCGAGCTCGGCGATTGTGTAATCCACGATGTGCTCGCGGCCGTGGCTTGCTGCGAACGTCAACTTGTCCTTTGCGAAAAAGTGTGTAATGCGCGGCGTCTCGAGGACGACCGTCCGCTCGCCCGCGCGCGATGCCAGGCGCTCGAGATGGCGTCCGGGCTTCAATTCGAGCGCGAGCGCGCGGGCCAGCTCGCGCACATCCGGACGGGCCGCGCCTGACAGCCGCTCCAGTTTGTCCAGTGCCCGGCCCAGCCGCTCCGAGTCGATCGGCTTCAACAGGTAATCGATGGAATTGACCGCGAACGCCTCCAACGCGTACCGGTCGTACGCGGTCGTGAAGACCACCGGAATATTGCGATTCAGCTGGCCGAGCAATTCGAAGCCCGTCATGCCCGGCATCTGGACGTCCACGAACACCACGTCCAGGTGAGCGCCGCGGAGCGATGCGAGCGCCTCTGCGGGGTCCACCGCGCTGCCGGCAACGGTGACCCGCCCGGTCTCTTCGAGCAGCCTCGTGAGCCGCCGGACGGCCAGCCTCTCGTCGTCGACGATATAGGCGCGGATCATTGCGGGCTCCGCGGCAGGTCGAGCCGTACGCACGTCCGCCCTGGCGCGGTCACGATCTGTACTGTTGCGTCCGCGCCGAACTGCATCTTCAGTCTCGCCTCGAGCAGCGCCAGCCCATGCCCCGCGGGCATCTGTCCATCGAATCCCGGTCCATCGTCCTCGACTTCGATTCTGGTGCGGGCGGAGTCGCTTGCCGCACGCACGGCGATAGAGGCGCCATCCCGACGTGTGGATACGGCATATTTCACGCTGTTTTCGACGAGCGTCTGAACGGCGAGACGGGGCACGGGCGTTCGCGCCGCGGCCTCGGCGATCGTCAGTTCGTAGTGAAGCCTGGTGCCGAAGCGAACGCCTTCGATCTCGAGGTAGTTCCGCACGAAGCCCAGTTCCTGCTCGAGCGGCACGAGCGGGGCACCGCCGCGTTCAAGCGACGAACGCATCAGCGACGCCAGTTGCCCCACGACGCGTTCGGCGGCCGCGGGATTCTCATGCACCAGCTCGGACACCGAGTTGAGCGTGTTGAACAGAAAGTGCGGGTCGACACGCGACTCGAGCGACGCCAACTGCGCTTCGGCGGCCAACCGATGAGCGTTGGCCTCGTCGCGTTCCTTCGTCCGCAGCGCCAGCGTGGCCCTGTCGAGCCGTGACTTCAAGCCCAGGGTGACGGTGAAGAAAATCCCGAAGATCAGCGTGAAGTAGATCGCGGTCGTGAGCGAGGTCCGCCACGTGTCGAGCGCTCGCCCGGCGGGCGTAAACCCGAACGCGACTCTCAGCAGGACGGCGATCGCGCAGCCGGCCGCGGCGCAGACGACGAGCGCCGCGATGATCGCCGCCCAGCTGACGGGCGTAGGAAGCCGGCGCCGGGCAACACGCGCGACGCGGGGGATGGCGAGGAAGCCGAGCGACGAGCAGCAGAACGAGTAGGCGAACGTGGACGCCGTCGCCCCGAGGATCTTCTGCCAGGGCGTCTGCCAGGTCGCGCCGGTGAAGACCAGCACGGTGAGCAGCGCCCCGGCAGCGTTGCCGGCCGCGACGCGAATCCAGAAACCGATCGACTTCGCCATCGGCGCGGCCAGTCTACTTCGTGTCGCCCGACACTGATGCCATCGGCATCTCGAGCAGGCCAGGCACTTTGACCGTGGACGGCGCAAATCGTCCACCCGCGGCCAGCCCGCCCGGCAGCGGCGCGTACAACTCGATCGCGATCTGAGTGGTGGCGGCCTTGATGTCTCCGTCCTGAGGTGGCGCCGGCATCGTGAGCGACGCGATCGCCATGACCGGCCGCCCGTCGTCGGGAATCCCGGTGAGCGGGCCCTCGGGCCGGCGGCGGCCGCGTGAAAACTGCTGCATGAGCTTCTGATGGGGTTCGCTGTAGTACCACGTCAGCATGGCCTGCTTGTTTTCGAACCACGCGAAGACGACCTGTTTGCCGCTCGCCGTGCGCGCAGCGTCCACCCCGAGGACCCCCGGGCTGGCCTTCAGTAGAGCGACGAGATCAGGAAGCGCCGCGCGGGGGGGCTGCGCGCGCAAACTCGCCAACAGAACAGGCGACCCGACCAGGACCACGACGACGAGTGCGGCGGCGATCTCTCTCAATGTGTGTCGGTTCATGCAACTGCCTCCTGAACCCACAGTAAGGTCTGGTAATGCGCGACTGTTCAGGATTGCGACGAAAGGCGCAACGAGGTGGACAGAGGGCAGAGGCGCTGGATAAGCGGCCGCCGACAAGACCGGCGGACGGATCATCCTGCGGCCCTGTCCCGTCGGTTCTGCGCTGAGATACGATGACAGGATGTCCGTTCGAGATCTCATCATCGTCGGCGGCGGCCCGTCGGGCCTGTCGGCCGCCATCGCCGCAAAGCGGAACAACCTCGACTACCACGTGCTGGAGCAGGGCGTCCTCGTCAATTCGATTTACCGGTTTCCGCCGCAGATGGTGTTCTTCACGACGCCGGAACTGCTCGAGATCGGCGGGCTGCCGTTCATGTCGCCCTTCGAGAAGCCGACGAGGGCCGAGGCGCTCAACTACTATCGCAAGGTCGTTGACGCACACGACCTCCGAATCGCGTACGACGAGGCCGTCACGGCTGTTTCACGCGAAGACGATGTCTTTGCCGTCGAGACGAGATCGTCGCGCGCCGTGCGGCGCGTCCGCCACGCCAGGCATGTCGTGCTGGCCATCGGCTATTTCGATCATCCGGTGATGCTTGGCCTGCCTGGCGAGGACCTGCCGCACGTGCATCACTACTACAGCGAGGCGCACGTGCACTACCGTCGTCGAGTCGTGGTGGTCGGCGGCGCCAACTCGGCGGCCGAAGCGTCGCTCGAGATGTATCGGGCGGGCGCCCACGTGACGCTGGTGCACCGAGGCGCGGAGTTGAAGTCCACGATCAAGTACTGGGTACGCCCGGACATCGAAAACCGGATCAAGGAGGGGTCGATCGCGGCGCGATTCAACAGCCACGTCAGGGAAATCCGTCCGACATCGGTTGTCGTGACCGGCCCGGACGGTACCGAGGACGAGATCGCGGCGGACGACGTTCTGCTGCTGACGGGCTACCGCGCCGATCAGGATTTGATGGCGCGCGCCGGCGTCACGTTTGGTCCGCGCAATGCACCGTCATTTCATCCGGACACGTTCGAGACGAACGTGCCAGGCCTCTTCGTGGCCGGCGGCGCGATGGCCGGCGACGACACCGGTACGGTCTTCATCGAGAACGGCCGGTTTCACGGCGAGAAGATCGTCGAAGTGATCGCCGCCCGCATCTGATGTCTGGTCATCCCGTCACGTGGTCATCGCTTGTGCATTGGCCATTTTCTCAATCGAGCACCAATGACCAGATGACTAAATGACCAGATGACCAGATGATTAGTGTGCGACGTTCGTGACGCCGCCCGTCTTCGCGATCAGGATCTTCATTTCGAGCAGCTCGACCAGCGATTCGGCGCGGCTGCGCAGGTTGCGCTGTTCGAGCAGCGCCTGTTTCTCGAGGGGCTCGAGATCGAGGTACTGGGCCAGTGCGTTCACGAGGTCTTCGTCGGCCATCGTCGCGGGGATCTTGGATTCGCGGCCGGCGCCGGCGGCGCGCTCGAGCCCGACTTCACCAGAGAGCGAGTGTTCGATCGTTGGTGCCAGGAGTGCTTCGAGCCTCGTGCGCTGCCGCCGCACCGCGGCGTGATCGTCCCTTGTTCCGGGGCCGTCCGGGACCGCTTCCACGATGGCGCGGCGGTAAGGCCTCGCGTCGTCCTCTTCGAGGATTCGGAAACGCTCCACCCCGCGGAGCACGATGTTGTATCGGCCGTCCGGGAGGGTCTCGACGTGGGTGATGACACCGCTGCACCCGACAGGGTAGACCGGCGGCCGTCCCTCGTACTGGTGCTGCCAACCCGGACGAAGCAGCACCATCCCGATCATGCGATCGCTGGCCAGCGCATCGGCCACCATCTCCCGGTACCGCGGTTCGAAGATGTGCAGCGGCAGAAACACGCCGGGAAACAAGACGACATTCGGCAGCGGAAAAATCGGCAGCAGCTCGGACATTCCAACCCTGAACTCTCGAAGTCTCGACCCTTCAGTGAATCGTCTTCGTTTTCTTGTCCATGTAGTCCATCAAGACGTACTGGCCGAGGGTGTAGGGGGTCGTGAAGTACGCCTTGCCCTTGCAGATCTCCGCGACTCGGCGCACGAAGCTGACGAGATCGTAGTCCCGCGCGAGCATGAACGTGTTGATCATGATGCCGCTCTTGCGGCACGCGGCGACCTCGGCGCAGGTTTCGGCGACGATGAACGGATCGAGGCCGAACGCGTTCTTGTAAATCCGGCCGTCGGCCTGCGTCAATGCCGACGGTTTGCCGTCGGTAATCATGATGATCTGCCGCATGTCCTTGCGCTGCCGGTCGAGAATCCGGCGCGCGAGCCGAAGCCCTTCGCGGGTGTTCGTGTAGTACGGGCCGACGCGCACGCGGCCGAGCTCCGCCAGGGGAATTTCCTCGGCTGAATCGTGAAACAGCACCACATTCAGCGCGTCGCCCGGATACTGGATTTTGATCAGCTGCGCGAGGGCGAGCGCGACGCGCTTGGCCGGCGTGAAACGATCTTCGCCGTACAGAATCATGCTGTGGCTGCAGTCGAGCATCAGCACGGTGGCGCACGAGCTCTGGTACTCGCCCTGCACGACCATCAGGTCCTCGTGGGTGACGTTGATGCGGCGGGGGCGGCCGGCCGGCGTCTGGACCGTCGATGAGTCTCTCGCTTCACGCTCGACCGCGCTCAGGAGCGTGGCAGCGGCGTCGAGGTTCATGGTGTCGCCGAACTCGTACGGCTTGGGCGCTCCGGTCGTTTCGACGCCGGTGGCCTGCTCGCGTGTGTCGTGCCGGCCGAAGCTGCTCTTGCCGAGCGACCCGAGCAAATCGCGCAGCGCTCGGTAGCCGAGAAAATCGAGCGTCTTGTCGGTCACTTCGAATGTGACGGGTGGCTGGTCGGGGCCCTGGCCGCCGCCGCGACCGCTGCGGCGCTGCCGCTCGGCCTCGAGATCCGGCGGCATCGTGATGTAGCCCTGTTCGCCCATGCGCTCGATGATCTGCTGGATGAGCTCCTCGAGCTTCGAGCGGACATCTTCCTGATCGCCGTCGGCGGGGTCGCCCAGCAGCTGCTGGATGGTCTCTTCCGGAAGCAGGCCGCCGTTGAACAAGGCGTCCAGGATCGCGTCGTGCAGCGCCTGCATCGTGCGCTCGTCCTCGCCTCCGCCGTACGGGCTGCCGAACCCGCTGGCGAGCAGCAGGTCGGACAGCTTCGACACCAGGTCCTCGAGATCGAGATCGTCGAGCGGGTCGCCGGTGTATTTCGAGTAGCGGTATTTCATCAGTTGTAATACTTCTTCTTCCCGCCAGGCACCTGGAACCCCTCGTCGACTGCGGGTTCTTCCCGTCGGGTCGCGCGCCGCGGTTGTGGTTCGGTCGCAGAGTAGCCGCGCTCTTCGGTCCGGCTGATCTTCTTCTGCGCGTACAGGCCTTCCAGCACGAAGTCGATTGCGGAGGCCACGACCGGCGCCGGCGCGCCCGGTGCGAGCCCCGCCCGTTCCGCCAGCTCGCGGAGACCCTGCACGCGCCGTGACTGCGTGACAACGTCGTCCGCGGACGAAACGTCGCTCAGGGGCAGGGACCCGCCCAGATCGAACCACTCGACCACCGACCGCGTATCCTGGCCTTCGAACATCCCGGTAAAAACGGCGCCGACCGCTGCACGAATCAGGTCGCGCGCCACCTGTTCGGCGCCGCGAAGCTCGCCCTCGTATTCGAGCTCGAACTTGCCGGTGATCGACGGCAGGGCCGCCGCGAGATCCGTCACGCGCGGCACGACGAACGGTTCGGCGTTGGACAGCGCGCGGCGCTCGGCGTTGGACACGACGAGCTCGAGCGTCGTGATGGGCAAGCGCTGGCTGACGCCGGATCGCTTGTCGATCTTGCGGTCGGCGCGCGCCTGGAACGCGACCTCTTCGACGACTTCCCGGACGTAGTCGGGAATCTCGACGCGGAGGCTGTCGGCGCGTTCGGTCCACGCCTCCTGCCTCGTGATGGCCATCGCGTTGTGACGCGTGGCCGGGTAATGCGTCCTGATTTCCGAGCCGATGCGGTCCTTGAGCGGCGTGATGATCTTGCCGCGCGCGGTGTAGTCTTCCGGATTGGCCGTGAACACCAGCAAGACGTCCAGCTTCAACCGAATCGGGTAGCCTTTGATCTGGACATCGCCTTCTTGCAGGATGTTGAACAGACCAACCTGGATCTTGCCCGCGAGGTCCGGCAGCTCGTTGATCGCAAAAATGCCCCGGTTCGCCCGCGGGAGCAGGCCGTAATGCATCGTGAGCTCGTCGGACAGGTTCAGGCCCGCCTGAGCCGCCTTGATTGGATCGATGTCGCCCACCATGTCCGCGATCGTCACGTCCGGCGTGGCGAGCTTCTCGACGTAGCGTGCCTCGCGCGGGAGCCACGCAATCGGCATGGCGTCGCCCTCGCGCGCGATGCGGGCCCGGCACGCCGAGCACAGCGGCGCCAGCGGGTCGTCGTGGATTTCGCAGCCCGGCACGACCGGAATCTGCTCGTCGAGCAAATCCACCAGCCCGCGGAGAATGCGGCTCTTCGCCTGGCCTCGCAGGCCGAGCAGGATGAAGTTGTGGCGCGACAGGATTGCATTGACGAGTTGCGGGATGACGGTCTCGTCGTACCCGATGATGCCGGGGAACAGCGCCTCGCCAGCCTGCAGCTTGCGCATGAGGTTGTCGCGAATTTCCTGTTTGACGTTTCGTTTCCGCAGATGCGCCTGTCGAAGTGCGCCAAGGGTTTCGATTGTTGCAGGCATGACCAGATTCTATCCGAACTGGTGGTCCGTGGCTGACGTCCGCCACCCCTTCTTTGCCTCGCCCCGGCCGCTCGTCTTCGCGCACCGCGGCGGAAGCGGACTCGCACCTGAGAACACCATCGCCGCCTTCGATACAGGTCTGGCTCTCGGCGTTGACGGACTCGAGCTCGATGTTCGACTCTCCCGCGACGGCGTCGTCGTGGTGCACCACGATGCGTCACTCGACCGGACGACGGATGTCCGAGGCGCCGTCAGTGCCCGCACGGCCGCCGAGTTGTCGCAAGTGGATGCCGGCTACAGATTCACACGTCATGACGCGCATCCGTTCCGAGGCCGGGGTTTCGGCGTACCCGCGCTCGCCGAGGTCCTCGCGCGCTATCGCGGCATGCGAATTGTTGTTGAGCTCAAG
>Ga0136846_1243140_pt1 | contig 12480 bp, 8 predicted proteins | sample HopSoiMetagenom2_FD_96841 | JGI IMG/M metagenome (GOLD analysis project Ga0136846, IMG submission 96841) | Grasslands soil microbial communities from Hopland, California, USA - 2 Assembly 2016 (version 4) | ecosystem: Environmental > Terrestrial > Soil > Grasslands | place: USA: Hopland...
GACGCCAAAGGTGCCGCCGCCCATATAGGCGCGGTCGAGATACAGCTTGAGGATCTCGTTCTTGGTCAGGCGCCATTCCAGCCAGACCGCGAGGAAGGCCTCGTTGACCTTGCGCTCGATGGTGCGCTCATTGCTCAGGAATAGGTTTTTCGCGAGCTGCTGCGTGATCGAGGAGCCGCCCTGGCGGACGCCGCCGGCTTGGGCATTGGTGACGAGCGCGCGCGCGGTGCCGGCGATGTCGATGCCGAAATGCTCGTAGAAGCGGCGGTCTTCGGTCGCCAGCGTCGCCTTGATCAGCACGTCAGGAAAATCTTCCAGCGGGATCGAGTCATTGTGCTTGATGCAGCGGCTGCCGATCGGGTTGCCATAGCGGTCGAGGAAGGTCACCGCGAGGTCGGATTTCTTCAGCCAGTCCTCGTCCGCGGTCTCGCGGAACGCGGGGATGGCGAGCGTGAGCATCAGCACGAGGCCGCCGAGCCCGAGGGTCGCGGCCTCCGACAGCGGCTCGATGAAGACCCAGCGCTTCCATCGCCCGACATAGAACCGGTCCATGAAGGTCGAGTAGCGCTCGTAGAGCTCGCGAATGCCCTTGGCCGAGGAGAACAGCGAGGAGTCGATGCGCGCATCGAGGTCCAGGAAAAAGATCCGGACCTTCTGCTTCCAATGCGGTGGTATGATCTGGCGCACCTGGAACCCTTGAGGCTCGGTTCAAAAGCGTTCAAACACCCGGCCGGGGCGGCATCGAGACGTCTTGAGGGAATGTTGCGGCAAACCCAAGGCGCCCGGTTCGCGTCCGAGGGGACTTGCCGTTCCTTCTAGCCGAGCAGGGCCTATAAACCAATGGTCAGGCTCGCGATTTTGAACAACAGGCCTAATTGACCCCGGTTCATTACGGGCCTCGCGGGGGCGTTGCTTGCAGCCTTGCAGCCACACGCCCTAGATGGGGTTAGCCGTAGCTCTTTCGAATCTTGTTGAGGCGCATGACCGCAGCTCCCAAACGACCTTCAGGCCAGGAGAATTTCTTCTGGAAAACCAAGACGTTGGAAGAGATGTCGGGGGCCGAATGGGAGAGCCTGTGCGACGGCTGCGGGCGCTGCTGCCTGAACAAGCTCGAAGACGAGGATACCGGCAAGATCTATTTCACCCATGTCGGCTGCAAGCTGCTCGATGCCGGCACCTGCGGCTGCAAGGACTACCCGAATCGCTCCGACAAGGTTCCGGACTGCGTCCGCCTGACTCCGGCCAATGTCCGCACCCTGAACTGGCTGCCGCCGTCCTGCGGCTACAAGCTCGTTGCCGAGGGGCGCGACCTCTATTGGTGGCATCCGCTGGTATCGGGTGATCCCAACACCGTGCATGAGGCCGGCGTTTCCGTGCGCGGCCGGGTCGAGGGCAGCGAGGTCGAGATTCCGGACGACGAGCTCGAGAACCACATCGTGCAATGGCCGGCGCAACTGCCGAAGCGGGCCCGCCTGAAACGACGTCCGAAGGACTGATCCGCCGCACGGTGGGGATCACTTGTTCGGGATGGCCATCGGGTGGGACGCACCCATGCGCCGCGGTGCCTGCCCGGGAAGATCTTTGCTGTCTACATTGGGCTGCATAGAACGAATCCTTCGCGGCGTTGCGCCGCCTCATGGTTTCCGATCGAGATGAACAAGTTCGACCGGCAGAGCAGTTCTGCCGACATCCAGGCGTTGCCTGCCGATATTGCCGAAGAGCTGTCCCGCCTTCCGAGCGAGGTCATCAGCGTCGATGACGCGCCGTCCATCGCGCCGCCGGTGCCGCTGTCACAGGACGAGGTCCGCACCATCGTAATCAGCCTGATGCTGACGATGTTCCTGGCGGCCCTCGACCAGACCATCGTGGCGACCGCGCTGCCCACCATCGGGCGCCAATTCCATGACGTCTCGAACCTGTCCTGGGTGATCACGGCCTATCTGCTCGCCTCGACTGCGGTCGCGCCGGTGTTCGGCACGCTCAGCGACATCTACGGCCGCCGCGTCATGATCATCATATCGCTCAGCCTGTTCGTCGCGGGCTCGGTGCTCTGCGCCATCGCACCGAACATGCCGATGCTGATTCTCGCCCGCGGCCTGCAGGGGCTCGGCGGCGGCGGCATCATGCCGGTCGTGCAGACCGTGATCTCCGACGTCGTGAGCCCGCGTGAGCGCGGCCAATATCAGGCCTATTTCTCCAGTGTCTGGATGGTCGGCGGCATTTTGGGCCCGGTCATCGGCGGCGTGTTCGCCGAGCATCTGCACTGGTCGATGATCTTCTGGATCAACCTGCCGCTCGCCGCCGCAGCGATCACGATGCTGCTGCCGAAGATGAAGAAGATTCCGGTGTTCCACCGCAAGCGCAAGGTCGACTGGCTTGGCGGCGTCCTGCTGATGGCGTCCGCGGTCGTCTTCATGCTGGTGTTGACCTGGGGCGGCACGCGCTATCCCTGGCTCTCGCCGACAGTGCTCGCGATGGTCGGCGGCGCCGTCGCGCTCGCGGTCAGCTTTGTCTGGCACGCGCGCCGCGCCGACGAGCCGTTCCTGCCGCTGAAGCTGTTGACCGGATCGGTGGCGCCGTTCGCGCTGACGGCCGGCGGCTGTGGGCTTGGTGCGATCACCGGCCTCACCGTGCAGCTCCCGCTCTATTACGAGTCGGTCTATCACCTCAGCGCCAGCGAGGCGGGCCTCGCGCTGATCCCGCTGGCGGCGGTCTCGACCTGCGGCGCGGCGATCGCCGGCCGCACCATGGCGCGCGCGAAACACTACAAGCGCGTCGCGATCGTCGGCACCTCATGGGCGGCGATTTGCGCGCTCGGCCTCACGGTCACGACTCTGCCGCTGTGGGGCCTGCTGACGCTGATGGCCGCGTTCGCGCTCGGGCTCGGCACGACCTTCCCGGTCTGCGTGGTCTCGCTGCAGAACTCGGTCGCGCGTCCGCAAGTCGGCACCATCACCGGCGCGATGAACTTCTTCCGCTCGCTGATGTCCTCGTTCACGGTCGCGGCCTTCGCCGCCATCCTGCTGATCGCGCTCGGCACCGACATTCCGCTCGCCGGCGAGCATCACGCCGCCGGCAGCATCCCCGCGATCCCCGCCGACGACATGCGGCACGCGTTCCGCTACGTCTTCGGCGCCGCCACCGCGCTGATGGCCACCGCCGCGCTCTGCCTGATCATGATGGAGGAGCGGCCGCTGGCCGGTCCGTCCGTCACGCAGCAGGTGGAGATGGCGGAGTAGGGGCTAGCCGCCGCGATCCGGATCGTCGTCGCCATTGCCCGCGCCCGGCTTCCGCGCTTTCGCCGCGAGCTGCTCCTTGAGCCGCGCGAGCGCTTCGGCAGACCAATCACTGACATCGGTCACCGCGACCCAGCCATCGACATAGTGCTCGGGCGCGTAAACATGGCCGAACCCCATCGGCGTGTTGGTCGCGACCGCCATGTCAAGGGCGAGCTGAAGCATCGTCACGATAGGATACCATCGCAGCTCCGGTGACACGTCCGGCCCGCGCGGCGCGTTCATCCAGGCGGGCGGCTGATAGGCATCGCGGTAGGCGAAGAAGGTGATCGCGTCGCTGGCATATTGCAGATAGACCACGCGCATCGGGCCCCAGGGTGTGTCTGGCGGCACGGACGGCCCGTTCTGGTTCATGAAGCGCACGAAACGGCCGTCGCGGAATTCCGGCAGCCAGGCCGGCGAGCCCGGATTGCGGCTTGCGGTGACCGTGCGCCAGATCCGGCTTTCGAACGGTGCCCCGCTCCACAGCGCACCGGCGATGGGATCGCCGATGGTCTCGAACAGCTCTGCCGACTTTTCCGAGTTCATGGCGCCGAGGCTGAGCCCGTGCAGATACAGTTTTGGCCGCCTGTCCTTGGGCAAGCTCGTCCAGTAGCCGTAGATTTCGGCGAACAGCGCACGCGAGGCTTCTGCTCCGTATTCCGGCTGAAACAGCAGCGACAGCGGGCTGTTGAGATAGGAATATTGCATCGCGACGCTCGCGACATCGCCGTGATGGAGATATTCGACCGTATCCATCGCAGATGGATCGATCCAGCCGGTGCCGGTCGGTGTGATGACGATCAGGACCTTGCGTTCAAAGCCGTGCTGGCGCTTGAGCTCGTCGAGCGCAAGGCTGGCGCGCGCCTGCGCCGTGTCGCGGCTGCCGAGGCCGACATAGACGCGCACGGGATTGCGCGCGGGCTGTCCCGTAACGGCGCTGATCTCCGTCGCGGTCGGGCCTGAGGCAATGAACCGGCGCCCCATGCGCCCGAGTTCCTGCCACTTCACCAGCGACGCAGAACTTCCGGTTCGATCGGGGGCGGCTGGTTGCGGCCGCTCGGGCTCTTGCAGAGCGTCGAGTTCACGGAAGGAGGAGTCGAGCGCATTGAACGCGGTCCGGACCAGGACGTTGCTGGCGATCGACCAGAACAGCAGGCCTGCGACCAGCACGCCGAGGACGTTGGCGACCTTCCGCGGAATGACGCGCTTCGTGCGCACGGCGAGGGAGCCGGCGACAAACGCGAACAGCCGCCCCAGCACCAGCAGCACCGCGAAGCTGATCAAGGCAATGACGCAGACCTTGAGCGGATGTGCAGTCTCGACCGGCGCCATCTTCATCACGGTGCGGATCGAGTTCTGCCATTCGGCGGCGCGCCCGAGAGCGACGATGACAACGAGCAAGCAGCCGATGGCGGCAAGTGCATTCGCAATCGATCTCGCCCGCACCGAAGGGTCGGGAAATTCGAGATACTGCCACAGCCGCCGCCACAACACGCCGGCGAAATAGCCGATCGCAAAACAGCCGCCGGCAAGCGCACCTTGCGTGAGATAGCTTCGGGGGATCAGCGTCGGTGTCAGCGCGGCCGCGAAGAACAGCGCGCCCAGCATGAGGCCGACGCCGGACAGCGAGAGGAGTTGCCGCCGAATGAACCGCGCGAGACTCTTCAAGGCATCCTCCGCCTGACGCTATCCCTTATTCTCCGCAAAGCTGCTCTTTCGCGGCAGCCGGATCGTGAATTCGGTGAACTCTCCGGGATTCGTTGCGACGTCGATCGTGCCGCCGTGCTGCTTCACCACGATGTCATGGCTCATCGAAAGCCCGAGGCCGGTGCCTTCGCCGGCCGGCTTGGTGGTGAAGAACGGATTGAACATCCTCTCCTTGACGTCATCAGGAATGCCGGTGCCGTTGTCGCGGATGCGGATCTCGAATTCGTCGCCGTGGTCGCGCGTCGCGGCTGTTACCACCGGCTCGTAGCCGGCCGGGCCGCGGTCCGCCTTGCGCTTGGCGACGGCGTGAAAGGCGTTCGAGATCAAGTTCAGCAGCACCCGCGTGATCTCCTGCGGAAACAATTCGGCTTGCCCCGCGGCGGGGTCGAGCTCGCGCCTCAGCGTCACGTCGAACTGCGGCGTCTCGGCACGCGCGCCATGATAGGCGAGGTTGAGGCTCTCCTCGACCAGCGCGTTGACGTCGCTCAAGCGATGCTCGCCGCCGCCCTCGCGCGAATGCAGCAGCATGTTCTTGACGATGGAATCGGCGCGCCGTCCGTGCTGCACGACCTTTTCCAGATTGTCTTTCAGCAAGCCCGTCAATTCGTCGACGTCGGCGCGAAGGTCGGCGGCGAGGGGGACGGGCGCAAGCACCTCGTTCAGCTCGTCTGTCAGCTCGGCGGACAGCGAGGCGAAATTGTTGACGAAGTTGAGCGGGTTCTTGATCTCGTGGGCGATGCCGGCGGTGAGCTGACCGAGCGATGCCAGCTTCTCGGTCTGCACCAGCCGGTCCTGCGCCGCCCGCAAATCATCGAGCGATTTGGCAAGCTCTCGCGTCCGGTCCTGCACCTCGTTGAACAGCCGCGTGTTCTCGATGGCGATCACGGCCTGGTCGGCAAAGGTCTTGAGCAGGTTGATCGCCTTGTCGGGGAAATGGCCGGCCTGTGGCCGCGTCACGGCGATGGTGCCGATCGCGACACCGTCGCGCAACATCGGCACCACCAGAATGCTGCGATAGCCGCGCTTCCGTGCCAGCTCCTTCATGGCCTCGGTGAGGTCGGGCTCGTTCTGCATGTCGCTGCGGAACGCATACTGGCCGCTCGCCGCAACCCGGCTGTGAATGCCTGGCGACGACAGCGGCACCGGGAAGGAGCTGAGCAGATCCGCGTTGCCGGCCTGGACGTCGGTGGTGAAGGCCGCCAGATGCAGCATGCCGTCGATGGCGCGGGTGACGGTGGAGGAATGGCCGCCGACCAGCGCCTTGGCGCTGTCGGAGATCGCCTGGAATACCGGCGTGACGTCGGCAGGCGAGGCGGCGATCACCTTGAGGATGTCGGCGGTCGCGGTCTGCCGCTCCAGCGCTTCTTTGGTGGCATTGAACAGGCTGACATTCTTGATCGCGATCACCGCCTGGTCGGCGAAGGTCTGGAGCAGACCCACATGGTGCTCGCCGAACACGCCGGTCGACCGGCGCGTGGCGATGATGACGCCAATCGCCTCGCCATCGCTCATCAGGGGCGCGAACAGCATGCTGCGATAGCCGCGGGCGCGCGCGATGTCGCGCGCGGCCGGCTCGAGCTCGGTTTCGGGCAGTTGCGCCGCGGTGCCGTTGGCCACCAGCCGGTAGGGCGGGAATTGCGCAAACGGCACGGGGAAGGAAGCCTGCAGCACGCGGTCGCCGGCCGGGTCGGTGGGGGTGAACGCCGCAAGATGGGCCGCGCCGTCGATATAGCGCAGCACCGCGGTGGAGAAGCCGCCGATCAACCGGTTGGCATTGGTGGCGATGGCGTCGAACACCGGCTGCACGTCGGATGGCGAGGCAGCCATCACCTTCAGGATCTCGGCCGTGGCGGTCTGCCGTTCCAGCGTCTCCCTGGCCTCGTTGAACAGCCGGGCATTCTCGATCGCGATCACGGCCTGGTCGGCGAAAGTCTGGAGCAGTTGAACGTGATCGGGCGCGAACGCGCCGGGTTCGGCCCGGGTGACGCTGATCATGCCGACCGCCGTGCCCCGGTTCATCAGCGGCATGAACAGCACGCTGCGGAAGCCGCGCAGTCTTGCGAGATCCCTGTTCAACGGCGGAACGTCATCGGCCTCGCTGTCGGGAAACTGGATCGTCTCGCCGCCGCGCACCAGCGCGAAGGTCGGAAACTCGGCGATCTTGCGCGGGAACGAGGCCCTGAGGCCTTCATCCGCCTCTGCACTGGTCGGCGTGAACGCCACGAGGTGCAGCTCGTCGCCGATGAATTGGAGCACGGTGGCGGAGAAGCCGCCGAGCAGGCGCTTCGAGCTGGACGCAATCGCCGCGAAGACCGGCCTTGCATCGGACGGGGAGGCCGCGATCGTGCGCAGGATCTCGGCGCTGGCGTTCTGGCGGTCGCGTGCGGCTGCAAGCTCGCTGCGTAGCCGCGCATTCTCGGCCGCGAGCCCGTCGGCGACATCGTTGGAAGGACTGTTCATTCGTAATCCGGCTGAATACCGCGACAGGCGCGGCATCCGGCCGGATTATCACATCCCCTGCGGCTGGAGCCAGCGCCCGCGACGGCTCGGTTCACCTCTCCCCGCTGGGAAGAGGTGCAACTCCGGCCGGCTCACGTGCCCGGCCGCGACACCTCGGTCTCCTTGCTGGTGATGAACTCCAGCAGCACAGGCGTGCCTTCCTGCGTCTTTTGGATGCCGCGCCTGATCGCGGGGATGATGTCCTCCGGCCGGGTCACCCGCTCGCCATAGCCGCCGAAGGCGCGCGCCATCGCGGCATAGTCGCCGGAAATGTCGGTCGAGCGATATTTCTCGGTCGAGATCGGCATCACCTTCAGCTCGATCGCCATCGAGAAATTGTTGAGCAGTATCGACATGATCGGGATGCGCTCGCGCACCGCGGTCTCGAAATCCATGCCGGTAAAACCGATGGCGGCATCGCCCCAGACGTTGATGCAGAGCTTGTCGGGCCTTGCGAGCTTTGCGCCCATCGCGAGCCCGAGGCCGTAGCCGAGCTGCGTCGTCTTGCCCCAGCCGAGGTAGGAGAGCGGTTCCACCGCCTTCCAGAACGGCGAGAGCTGGTCGCGCGGGCTGCCGGCATCATGAGTGATGATGGTATTCTCGACGTCGACGGTGTGTTGCAGGTCCCACAGCACGCGGTAAGGACTGAGCGGTGCGTCATTGCTGGTCAGCTTCGGCATCCATTTCGCCAGCCACTCCTTGTGCGAGGCCGCGATCTCGGCCGCCACCGCGGAGGCGTCGCGATCGGCCGTGACGGTCCTGCCGATCTCCTCCAGCAGCGCATCAAGCACGAGGCCGGCATCGCCGATCAGGCCGATCCTGGCCTCAACGTCCTTGTTGAGATGGTTCGGGTCGAGCGTGGAATGGATGATGGTCTTTCCCGCAGGCATCGCGACGCCAAAGCTGGTCTCGGTGAAGGAACAGCCGATGCCGAAGATCAAATCGGCCTCCGCGAGGAACTTCGGCACCGCGCGCGGCACGGCGAGGCCACCGGAGCCGAGCGACAACGGATGCGTTTCCGGAAACGATGATTTGCCCCCGAGGCTGGTGGTGACGGGAATGGCGAGCCGCTCGGCAAGCCGCTTCAGTTGCGGCCAGGCCTGGGCGTAATGGACGCCCTGGCCGGCATAGATCACCGGGCGCCTGGCGTTGACGAGGAGGGCGGCCGCCTCCTTCACATGCACGGGGTCGGCGCCATAGCGGGTGCGCAGCACCGGCGTGTAGTTCAGCGGCTCCGGCACCTCCTCGTTCCACATGTCGGCGGGGATCTCGACGATCACGGGCCCGCCACGGCCGTTCCTAAGCTTGGTGAAGGCCCGACGAAAGATGTTGGCGACTTCGGCGGCGAGGATGATCGGCTCGGACGATTTCGAGAACGGCTTCATCGCCTCGCTGGAACTGAAGTTCGGCTCGATATGCGCAAGCCTGCGCGGATAGCCCATCGGCAGCACCAGCACGGGCACGGATTCGCCGAAGCACTGCGCGACGCCGCCCATCGCGTTCTCGGCGCCGGGCCCATGCTGCATGCAGAACGCGCCGATCGTGCGCCCCGACGTCACCCGCGAGATCGCATCCGCCATGTGGATGCCGACGCGCTCCTGCCGCACCATCACGGGGCGGATCTCGGCCTTCGCCGCATGCTCGATCAAATGGTTGACGGGGTAACCGCAGAGGATCTCGATCCCCTCGCGCTTCATGATTTCCGCAATGGCGGTGCCGAGCTTCATGGCGTCTCTCTCCCTGGCGAGGCCGGTTGATCCGGCTGGTTGTGGGAGAGAGGATCAGGAATTTTGGAGAGGGTAAAGCGCCGGCAAGCGACCGCCGCGGAAGGTCAGCTATGCAGCGAGTTGCGGTTACGATCGCTACTTACAGCTTTGGCAGATCATCAGCTTGCGTTTCAACGCCTCGTCTTCGTGATCGATCAGTTGCTGGGCCGAGGCGCCTTTCGTATCGGGATTGGGCATAGAGCCCTTTGCCGTGCGCGACCTCACAGGCGGCGCGGGCTCACTTGAGGTGTCATGATCGTCGACGGTGCCGACGCTGAAGCCATCATAGTCGGCGGCCGGATTCGGCGCCGGCGGAAGCGCGCCGATTGCGGGTGCCGAAGCCTCAGGCGCCGTCGGCGAAATTCTGGAATTTTTGTCATTGGCACGTGGCGGCGGCGATGCTTTGGGCGGGGCCAGCGAAACCGGCGGCACAACCGAAGTCTGCGCTCTCGCGCCGTCCTGCGAGCAGGCGCCAGCAAACGCGAAGCTGAGAGCCAGGAGCGTCGCGCGTCTCATCTGCATCCTTCAACGGCTCTGGTTCATCGATTGGCAGCGCGGCTCATCGCGCCACGACGTGCTCCAGAGTATCAGGACTCGCATGGCCGTCAAAGCGCCGCATCCGGGCCACGATCCCTTGTGTTGCCCGACGGGCAAAACACACCAGCGCTGGGTCAATTGCCGCTCTTCAAAAGATTCGCATTTACAGAAATTCTGTTTTGCCGTACAACCCTCGCCATCCCGGCCCGCCACAAGGGGCGTTTCGCGATCGTCACGGACGTAGGTTGGGATGCGGTGGCCGCGACGGCGTCGTCGCGTCAGGTTGGCTGCAGGGCGGGAAACCGTGAGCGGCGGCTTGCGCGGTACGACACGGCGCTGACAGCGTCCCGGTTCGGCCTCGATGGCGAGCGCACGCCAGCCATCGAGGATTGCGAGCGGGGATGTGCGCGGACGGAGAAGTCGTGTGGTCCTGACGCCCGGGGTCTGTGCGTCAAGTCCTGTAGTGATGTGAGCTGCCCGACCGGGCACGCACATCGGTCATCTGCATGGCGACGGGGGCAATAGTGCATCGCTCCCCGAGGAGAGCACGAAGGACACCGTTAAAACCATCCGCGCAGGGAAGGCCGGGTGTCCCGGCGTCACCTGTGATCCACCCGTGCGCGTTTGATCCGCACACGGGATTGCGGGTGCCAGCCGGCGCCCGGCCTTCCCTGCGCCCTTGTTGAGTGAGGGCGATGCGACCAGTCAAAGCTCGGGTGACACAAGCCGCGAGAACGCGAAGCTATGTCGGCAGATGAAGATGCAGGATGCAACAGCGGTAGCGTCGCTCACACGCCGTCGTTGCGAGCCCGCAATGAGCAGTTTGTGGAGGCGGCGGCGGCAGACCCGGTGGGCCCGGCAGGCGGTCTACTTCGTGGCCGCGTTGATCGAGTTGAACTTGTTGTTCAGGAGTGCGCTGCCCGTGTTGTTCACGACCGTCACGATAGCGAGCGCGATGCCGCAGGCGATCAGGCAATACTCGATAGCGGTGGCTGCGCTTTCATCGGCAAGAAAGGATTTGAGCAATGCCATCGTCAACTCCTGTTCATCCGTCCAACGTAGGCTGGCGCCGTTTTCGGAATGGTAAATTGATTCATTAACTTTTGCGGTGCGCGCGCGAGTCAAAGTGCAGGCGGGGCGGTCGCCACCCCAAGCCTTAGATGATCGCATTCGTGGACTTAAGGTTTCGTCACTCAAGTCGGGTGGATTTGACGCTGTCGTCCTTTTCAGGACTCGATCGCGCGTCCGGGCGGGGCCTTGCGTCTCAGCGCCGCTGCGAGGCGCCCGGCCAGATAGCTCATGACGCGTGGCTGCGACCGCGCCACCCTGTCGGCGAGACGCTTGTCCTCGGAGGTCGTGTCGCTCACGAGACCGATGTAGTTCTTTCTGGCGTCCTGCTGCTGCACAATGTGCAAACCCTGGCTCAATCGACCGCGCGACCTTGTTGCACGCGACGCGAATCGACAGTTAATTTTGTCTTCCGTAGGATTACGTGGCGCCCCGCTGGTGACAGGCAGGCGCTGAAACGGCTGTGCGGGTTAACGGGTTGTTGAGGCTGTGCCTCGGTCGCCACCCAGCGGGCCTATTTGCGGCTGGTGTCCGCGTTCAGCGCCCGCAGCATCGCGATGCGGGCGAACATCGTCCAGCCGCCGCCCCTCTCGGCCGCATGGATCAGGGTCTCGATCGCGGTCTGCCACTGGCTTGCGTGTTGCAAATCTTCGGGCAGCTGCATGATGTGATCGGCCGCCTGTTGCAGCGTCCGCAGCTTGCGCCCGCCAGGCAAGGAGATCGGATCGTCGAACGCCGTCGACCAGGGCATGTCAGGCCAGCCGACCGGCGAGGGGAGACTTCACGGTGCGATCGCAGGTCGGCGGCTGCTAACCGGCCTTCTTCGTTCGCGCCGGCGCGCGCACCGGCTTGTCGGCCTTCTTCGGCTCCTTCGGGGCCGTCTTCGCCGCAGCCTCCTTGCCGCCCTTGCCCGAAATCGGCAGCAGCATCTCGCGCTGGCCTTCGACCCGCTTCTTCGGCTTCTTGCCTTTGACGGTCTCCTTGGCGACCGGAGCCGCATCCTTCTCGTTCGCGATGCTCTTCTTCAGCGCGTCCATCAGGTTGATGACGTTGCCGCCGGTCTTCGGCGCGGCCTTGGCCGCAATCGGCGCGCCCGAGCGCTTCTTGTTGATGAGATCGATCAGCGCGGTCTCGTAATGATCTTCGAACAGCTCGGGCTCGAATGCGCCGGACTTCTTCTCGACGATGTGCTTGGCAAGGTCGAGCATGTCCCTGGTCAGCTTCACGTCCTGGATGTCGTCGAAATATTCCTTCTCGCTACGCACCTCGTAGGGGTAGCGCAGCAGCGTGCCCATCAGGCCGCTCTCGAGCGGCTCCAGCGCGATGATGTGCTCGCGATTGGTCAGCACCACGCGGCCGATCGCGACCTTGTCCATGCTGCGGATGGTCTCGCGGATCACCGCGTAGGCGTCGTGGCCGACCTTGCCATCAGGCACGAGGTAGTAGGGACGGATCAGGTAGCGGTTGTCGATGTCGGTCTTCGGCACGAACTCGTCGATCTCGATCGTGTGCGTGGAGTCGAGTGCGATGTCGTCGAGCTCGTCCTTGGTGACCTCGATATAGGTGTCGGTGTCGACCTTGTAGCCCTTGACGATGTCCTCGGAGGTCACCTCGTCACCGGTCTC
>Ga0136846_1224678_pt1 | contig 12478 bp, 7 predicted proteins | sample HopSoiMetagenom2_FD_96841 | JGI IMG/M metagenome (GOLD analysis project Ga0136846, IMG submission 96841) | Grasslands soil microbial communities from Hopland, California, USA - 2 Assembly 2016 (version 4) | ecosystem: Environmental > Terrestrial > Soil > Grasslands | place: USA: Hopland...
ACGGGCGGCCTGCCCGAGATCTATACCGCGCTTCGCATCGACATCCCGGCCCGCGACGGGCAGGAGGCACGAAGCCTGATCGCAGAGGTGCAGCAGCATCTCGGCGACGATCGCGTCCGCGCCGTTGCGATGGACTCGACGGACGGCCTCGCCCGCGGGCTCGCGGTCGTCGATACCGGCGGTCCCATCTCGGTCCCGGTCGGCGAGCCGACGCTCGGACGCGTGTGGAACGTGATCGGCGAGCCGGTGGACGAGAAACCGGCGCCCGCCGATGTGGAGCGGTGGTCGATCCACCGCGAGCCGCCGTTGTTCACCGACCTGTCGCCGACGATCGAGGTCTTCGAGACGGGACTGAAGGTCGTCGACCTGCTGGCGCCGTTCATCCGCGGCGGCAAGGTCGGCCTCTTCGGCGGTGCCGGGCTCGGCAAGACGGTCCTGATCCAGGAGCTCATCCACAACGTCGCCATGCAGCACGGCGGCGTCTCGGTGTTCGCCGGCGTCGGCGAGCGCACGCGCGAGGGCAACGACCTCCTGCTCGAGATGGAGGAGTCGAACGTCATCGACAAGGTCGCGCTCGTCTACGGCCAGATGAACGAGCCGCCGGGTGCGCGTCTGCGCGTCGGCCTGTCCGGCCTGACGATGGCGGAGTACTTCCGCGACCAGGGCCAGGACGTCCTCCTCTTCATCGACAACATCTTCCGCTTCACGCAGGCAGGATCCGAGGTGTCGGCGCTGCTCGGCCGGATGCCGAGCGCCGTCGGGTACCAGCCGACGCTCGCGACCGAGATGGGGCAGCTCCAGGAACGGATCACGTCGACCTCGACCGGCTCGATCACGTCCGTGCAGGCGATCTACGTGCCGGCCGACGACCTGACCGACCCGGCGCCTGCGAACACGTTCGCGCACCTCGACTCGTCGGTCGTGCTCACGCGGACGCTCGTCGAGCAGGGGATCTACCCCGCCGTCGACCCGCTCGACTCGTTCTCGCGCGCGCTGCAGCCGGGGATCATCTCCGACGAGCACTACCAGACCGCCACGCGCGTGCAGGAGATCCTGCAGCGCTACAAGGACCTGCAGGACATCATCGCGATCCTGGGGATGGACGAGCTCTCCGACGAGGACAAGCTCGTTGTCTCGCGTGCGCGGAAGGTTCAGCGGTTCCTCTCGCAGCCGAACTTCGTCGCCGAGCAGTTCACGGGCACGCCGGGTCAGTACGTCAAGCTCGAGGACACGATCAAGGGCTTCCAGGAGATCATCGACGGCAAGCACGACGAGCTCCCGGAGCAGGCGTTCTACATGGTCGGACCGATCGAGATGGCGGTCGAGAAGGGCCGGCAGCTCGCCGGTGGGAGCGACGGCGACGCGCGCGAGGAGAAGGCGGAGGACGCGGAGATCGGCGAGGACGCGCGCGAGCCCGAGCCCGCCGCCGTCTAGCGCGCCGTGGCCGGCAAGAAATTCGACGTCTCGCTCGTCACGCCGGAAGGGCCGGCGTACGAAGGCGAGGCCGAGATGATCGTCGTTCCCGGCCAGGCCGGGGAGATCGGCGTCCTCGCGCGGCACGCGCCGCTGATCGCCACGCTCAAGGCCGGCTCGACGCGCGTGTACCTCGACCGCGACAGCGACGACGTGCGGGAGTTCGCAACGGGCCCGGGTTTCTTCCAGGTGCAGCTCGACCGCGCGATTGCGCTCGTCGACGACGCCGTGCTCGCAGCGGATGTGGACGACGCGCGCGCGCGGCGCCAGCTCGAGGAGGCGCAGGCCGAGCTCGAGCGGGTCGATCGCGGCGAGTCGAGCGCCGACCGCTGGCAGCTCGAGCAGCGGATCCGCCACGCCGAGAACCAGCTGACGGTCGCGGGGCGCGGCTGACGCCGGCGAGTCGTCAACCGGCGGGCGCGGCCTCTGCGTTCCTCGCCGGTGCGAGCATCTGCACCTGCGGCTCGAAATCGACGTCGCGCCCGTAGCCGAGCGCACGCGCGAGTGCCCCGCACTCGGCGTCGATGAGCGCGGCGTCTGCGTCGGGCACGCGCGCGCGCCACGGGTCGTCGAGCAGCGGGTACCACTTGGTGTCGCTCGGAAGCGTGCCGAACGGCCGCTGGTGCGCCGGGTCGGGTACGAGGTCCGGGTCGTACGCGAGGCCGGTGAACGCGCAGATCGCCTCCACGACCGCCGCGGGGTCGCGGACGAAGTCCTCGAACCGAACTGCACCGAACCGTGGACTGCGTGCACCGTCCTCCAGCGCGGTGCAGTACGACGCGCGCCAGTGCTGCGCCGCGATCCGAAGCTGCTCCTCGTATGCCGGCGCCCTGATCCACTGCGGCGGCTTCCGGCGCACGGCGCGGAAGCACGTCGTGTAAGGGTTGCGGACGACGAGGACGAAATACGGGTCGCAGCCGTCGAGCAGCGCCTCGAGGTACGGGACCTTCAGCGAGTACGTGTGCGTCTTGTCGACGAAGCGCGCGTTCTGCGGGTCGCGCGCGTAGACGTCGATGTGCTCACGGATCACGCGCTTGAACACCGCTGCGTCCTCCGGCGTCGCGTCGTCTGCGGTGTTGCGGTAGTGCGGAAAGACGTCGTGCGACGCGTAGGCGGAGTCGTGGTTCGATCCGAATTGCGACCCGTCCACGTCCGTGCGGCCCTGCGCGCTCCAGAGGGTCCGCGGAAGGCGCGCCATCCGGTTGCGGACGAATCCCAGCTCGTCAGTGGCGACCCAGAAACTCGAGTTGCCGCCCATGCTCACGACGGCCGGGTGGCGCAGGAGGCACCGCGTCACGAGCGTCGTGCCGCCGCCCTGCAGGCCAAGGACGAAGATCGGGCGGTCGATCGGGATGTCGTCGACCGACCGGCGTCGCCGCCGAACCGACCAGCGCCAGCGGTCGCGCTGATAGAGGCGCACCGCGCGGACGGCGACTGTCCGCGGGTACGCGATGTCGGCGGAGCGCGCGCGCGAGAACAGGTACGTCACCCCGGGCGGCACCAGGCGCACGCGACGATCCTACGTGCGGCGGCGGCCGAAGACGGCGCGACCCTCTGGTACGCTGACGCTCCCGGAGAGCTTTGAACGGCAGCTTGGCGACCGGGTTACCAAACGCCTAAAGAGCCCGCGTGCACATCCCGCGCACGTCCTCTCTAGGCCAGGGAAGCAGGCTGGGTAGAAGGAGCGATGGTGCAGGACGCGCGGACACGACTGGAAGCACTTCTCGCCGACCGGATCGCGGTGCTCGACGGGTCCTGGGGCGTGCTGATCCAGCGCGAGGTGCGCGGCGAGGAGGCGTACCGCGGGGAGCGGTTCGCTGATCATCCGCGCGACGTCGCGGGCGATCCCGACCTGCTCAACCTGACGCGGCCGGAAGTCGTCGCGCGCATCCATCGCGACTACTTCGCAGCGGGTGCGGATATCGCGACGACGAACACGTTCACGGCGACCTCGATCGGCCAGGCGGACTACGCGCTCGAGCCGTACGTCTACGAGATGAACGTGGCCGGCGCTCAACTCGCGCGACGCGCGGCGGACGAGGTCGGCGGATTCGTCGCCGGCTCTGTCGGCCCGCTGAACGTGACGCTGTCGCTGTCCCCACGCGTCGACGAGCCGGCGTTCCGAACGCACACGTTCGATCAGGTGCGCGACGCGTATGCCGAGCAGATCCGCGCACTCGCAGAGGGAGGGGTCGACTTCCTGCTGATCGAGACGATCTTCGACACGCTCAATGCCAAGGCTGCGATCGCTGCGGCGCAGGACGAGGCGCCGCAGTTGCCGCTGTGGATCTCGTTCACGGCAATCGACAAGAGCGGCCGGAACCTGTCCGGCCAGACGGTCGAGGCCTTCTGGCTCTCGGTCGAGCACGCGAAGCCGTTCATCGTCGGAGTGAACTGCGCGCTCGGCGCGACCGAGATGCGGCCGTTCCTCGAGGATCTCGCGCGCGTCGCGCCGACGTACGTGTCGTGCCATCCGAACGCCGGGCTCCCGAACGAGATGGGTGCCCACGACGAGCAGCCGTCCGACACGAGCCGCTTCCTCGGCGAGTTCGCCCGCGACGGGCTCGTCAATGTCGTCGGCGGCTGTTGCGGAACGACGCCCGAGCATGTCAGCGCGATCTCGAATGCGATCCGCGGTCAGGCGCCACGCCTCGTTCCGAAGCGGCGCGTGACGACGGCGCTGAGCGGCCTCGAGCCGTTCGAGATCTTCGAGGACGCGAACTTCGTGATGGTGGGGGAGCGCACGAACGTCACCGGGTCGGCGCGCTTCCGGCGGCTCGTGGAGGGCGGCGATTTCGGCGGCGCGATCGAGGTCGCGCTCGAGCAAGTCCGCGGCGGCGCGAACATCCTCGACGTCAACATGGACGCCGACCTGCTCGAGTCGGAGCAGGCGATCACGACCTTCCTCAACTACCTCGCAACCGAGCCCGAGGTCGCGCGGCTCCCGATCATGGTCGACAGCTCGAAGTGGTCCGTCCTCGAGGCCGGCCTGAAATGCCTGCAGGGCAAGGGCGTCGTCAACTCGATCTCCCTCAAGGAAGGCGAGGCCGCGTTCCTCGAGCAGGCGAGGCGCGTCAAGCGCTACGGCGCCGGCGTCGTCGTGATGGCGTTCGACGAGCAGGGCCAGGCCGACACCGCAACGCGCAAGGTGGAGATCTGCGAGCGCGCGTACCGGCTGCTCGTCGACGACGGCTGGGCGCCGGAAGACGTCATCTTCGACCCGAACGTCCTCGCCGTCGCGACCGGGATCGAGGAGCACAACGAATACGCGAAGGCGTTCCTCGAGGCAACGCCGGAGATCAAGCGTCGCTGTCCGGGCGCGAAGATCAGCGGTGGCATCTCGAACCTCAGCTTCGCGTTCCGCGGCAACGACGCCGTCCGCGAGGCGATGCACGCAGCCTTCCTGTACCACGCGATCAACGCCGGCCTCGACATGGGGATCGTCAACGCGGGCCAGCTTGCCGTGTACCAGGACATCGAACCCGAGCTGCTCGAGCGCGTTGAAGACGTGATTTTCAACAGGCGGCCCGACGCGACCGAGCGCCTCGTCGAGTACGCGTCGCGAGTCAGCGGCGAGGGGACGAGGCGCGAACGCGACCTCGCGTGGCGCGAGGCGCCGGTCGAGGAGCGGCTCGCGCACGCGCTCGTGCACGGGATCGTGGATTTCATCGAAGCCGACGCCGAAGAAGCGCGGCAGAAGCTTCCGCGCCCGCTCGACGTGATCGAAGGACCGTTGATGGACGGAATGCAGATCGTGGGCGACCTGTTCGGGTCGGGCAAGATGTTTCTGCCGCAGGTCGTGAAGAGCGCGCGCGCGATGAAGCGCGCCGTGGCGTACCTCGAGCCGTATATGGAAGACGAGAAGGCGTCGGGGCGTACACAAGGCAAGGTCGTGCTCGCGACCGTCAAGGGCGACGTGCACGACATCGGCAAGAACATCGTCGGCGTCGTGCTCGGCTGCAACAACTACGAGGTCCTCGACCTCGGCGTCATGGTCTCGGCCGACAAGATCCTCGAGACGGCGGTGGCCGAGCGCTGCGACATCGTCGGCCTGTCGGGGCTGATCACGCCGTCGCTCGACGAGATGGTGCACGTCGCTCAGGAGATGGAACGGCGGCAGTTCGAACTGCCGCTGCTGATCGGCGGTGCGACGACGTCGAAGCAGCACACCGCGGTGAAGATCGCGCCCGAATATTCGGCACCGACGCTGCACGTCATCGACGCTTCACGCGTCGTCGGCGTCGTCAGCGACCTGCTCGATTCGTCGCGGCGCGTCACGCTGCAGCAGGACAACGCCGAGCTCCAGGAGCGCCTCCGTGCGCAGCACGCCGAGCGCGACCGTAAGCCGCTTCTGCCGCTAGCGGGCGCGCGCGAGAACAGGGAGCGTCTCCCGTTCGACGATCTCGCGGTCCCGCCGTTCACCGGCATCCGCGACGTCGCGGTCGACGTCGAGACGCTGCGCGAGTACATCGACTGGCAGTTCTTCTTCCACGCCTGGGAGCTGAAAGGGAAGTTCCCGGCGATCCTCGACCAGCCCGCCGCGCGCGAGCTGTACGACGACGCCCTGGCGCTGCTCGACCGCGTCGACCTCGAGCCGCGCGGGGTCTACGGGTTCTGGGGCGCCCGCTCCGACGTCGACGACGTCGTCCTCGACGAGGGGACGCGCTTCTGCTTCCTGCGCCAGCAATCGGCGTACGGCGACTCGCGGCCGAACCGCAGCCTCTCCGACTACGTCAGCCCGGACGGCGACCACATCGGCGCGTTCGCTGTCGCCGTGCATGGCGCGGACGAGCTCGCCGCGGAGTTCGAGCGCGAGCTCGACGACTACAACGCGATCATGGTCAAGGCGCTCGCCGACCGGCTCGCCGAGGCATTCGCCGAGTACCTCCACCATCGCGCGCGGATCGAGTGGTACGCACCCGACGAGCACCTGACCGGGGAAGACCTGCGCGCGGAGCGGTTCCGCGGGATCCGGCCGGCGTTCGGGTACCCCGCGTGCCCGGACCACACCGAGAAGCGCAAGCTGTTCGCGCTCCTCGACGCCGAGCGTGCGGGCCTCGACCTGACGGAGTCGTTCGCGATGCGCCCCGCCGCCGCGGTGAGCGGGATCTACCTCGGGCATCCCCGCGCGCGCTATTTCTCGGTCGGGCGCGTCGGACGCGACCAGGTCGCGGACTACGCCCGCCGCAAGGGGATGACGCTCGAGGAAACGGAACGCTGGCTCGCGCCGAATCTCGCGTACCGCCCGGAGCCGGTCGCCGCACCTGCGTAGGCGGTCACGTCTCGCAGAAGCCGTGCGCGCCGGGCAGCGCGAAGCGGATCACGAGCGACGTCCCCCACAGCCCGAACACGAGCAGCGGCCACAGCCAGAGCAGCTGCGAGGCGCGACGCAGGACGAGGGCGCCGACACCGACGTAGACGGCGGCCGCGACCCCGAGCGCGAAGATCGGTGCCGCGCCGCCTCCGCACAACTCGTGATCGATCGAGATCGCGTAGTTGGCCAGGAAGCCGAGCGCGAACGCCGACAACGCGAGCACCTCGCCGCCGAGCACCGCCGCGCGCGCGCGGCCGGGGTCGACGTCGCTCCAGATCGCCGGCGCGCGGAGCCAATACGCCCCGAGCCCGATCCACGCGACGATCGCGATCAGGATCGCGGGCACGTTTCCGGAGAGCGCCACGATCGTTGCGATCGGCGCCGAGAGCGCGACGATCAGGAAGCCGCCAACCGCGAGCGGACGAAGTCTCATAGCGATCGTGCTATTCATAGCAGGATTGCTATGCCGGGCGCAACACCGGTTCGGGGGACGGGCGTGCAGGCCGGCTCGCCGATACCGTCAGCGTGACGCGCCGCCTCGTCCTCGCAGTCCTCGCCTCGCTCGCGGTTGCGGGGACCGCCGTCGCTGCGAACCCGCACGACCCGCAGAAGCGGTTCAACGCCGCCGATCAGGCGTGGGCGCGGCGTGTGTCGATCCGTGCGGCCGACCTGCCCGGTGGCGGCTGGACGGCAACGAAGGCGAACAGCGACTCGAGCACCTGCAGGTCGTTCAACCCGGACGAGTCGAACCTCGTCGAGACCGGCGAGAACAAGTCCGCCGACTACACGCGCGGCGGCGGATTCGTCACCTCCGCCTCGTCCGTCTATCGGACGACCGCCGATGCCGAGGCGTCGTGGAACCTCGAGGTCCGGCCCGCGATGCTGGCGTGTCTCGACGAAGGCTTCAAGACGGCGGGCTCGCCGATCAAGGTCACGGTCCTGTCGAGGGGACGCCTCGCGTTCCCGCGGTTCGCCGAGCGCTCGGCGGCGTTCCGCGTGCGCGTGCGCTACGACGTCCAGAACCTGCGCATTCCGGCGAACCTGGACGTGATCCTCGTCGGCGCGGGACGCGTCGACGCAGCGCTGTTCCTCCAGTCGCCGGGCGCGCCGCTGCAACCGCTGCCGAGCGGCCTCGAGCGGACGCTCGCGCTTCGGCTCGCGACGCGACTCGCGCGCTAGTCGCTCCAGCCGCAGACGAGGAACAGGACGCCCCGAGGACACCGCGGCTAGGGTCGCGTGATGGAGCACGCCTTCGGCCGGAGCGCGCCGTTCACGGTCGGGATCGAGGAGGAGTTCCAGCTGCTTTCGGCCGAGAGCTACGAGCTCGTGCCGCGCTTCGACGACGTCGCGGCGGCCGCCGAGGACGGCCGCGTGCGGCAGGAGCTGATGACGTCCGTGTTGGAGACCGCGACCGGCGTCCACGATCGTGTCGGCTCGGCGATCGACGAGGCGCGCGAGATCCGGCAGCTGCTCCACGACGCCGCTGCGCAGAACGGCGCGTTGATCGCGTCCGCAGGGACGCATCCGTTCTCGCGGTGGGAGCACCAAGAGATCACCGGGACCGAGCGCTACCAGGGCGTCGTCGACGAGCTGCGCTGGGTCGCCGAGCGCGTCGCCATCTTCGGCCTCCACGTGCACGTCGGCATGCCGTCACCCGACGTCGCCGTCGCGGTCGCGAACGCGCTTCGCACACACGTCCCCGAGCTGCTCGCGCTGTCCGCGAATTCGCCGTTCTGGCAGGCGCACGACACGGGGCTGGCGTCGACGCGCAGCAAGGTGTTCGAGACGATGCCGCGCAGCGGCCTGCCGCCTCGTTTCGAGACCTTCGCCGAGTTCGAGGAGCTCGTCGCGCGAGGCGCGTCCGTCGGCTTCTTCGAGGACTACACGTACCTGTGGTGGGATGTGCGGCCGCACCCGAAGCTCGGAACGGTCGAGGTGCGCGCGTTCGACGCCCAGACCCGACTCGAGAACGTGAGTGCGCTCGCGGCGCTCGTGCAGAGCCTCGCCGCGACGTTCGCCGATGACGCCCCGCGCCCCCAGCCGAGGACGTTGATCGCGGAGAACAAGTGGCGCGCCGCCCGGTATGGGATCGACGCGGAGCTCGTCGACCTCGGCAGCGGGCGCCCCCGGCCGGCCCGCGAGGCCGTCGCCGAGCTGGTCGAGACGGGCCGCGAAGCCGCGGACCGGCTGGGGTGCGAGGCCGAGCTCGAGAGCCTCTCCGAGCTGTGCGAGCGCGGCGGCGGCGCAGATGAGCAGCGCCGGGTCCAGGACGCCGACGGCAGCCTTCTCGCGGTCGCACAATGGCTCGCGCGGACGACGGTCGATGCCGTGGCCTGACCGGCCCCTGAGCTATCCTGCAGCCGGCTGGCGCCCGACTCGGGCGCCGCGTCGTTTCCGGGCCGAATGAAGACCACGCTCAAGAGAGGAATCGGCCGGGGCGCCGCGCTGAACGGCAACGGCCGTTCGATCCTGCCGCCGGGCCCGCGCGCGCCGATGACGCGGTACCGCCAGCCGGAGCCGCCACGGCGCGGCCCGGGCGCGCTCATCCGCCTCGTCGCGCTCTGGACGGTGCTGGCGGCGCTGATCGTCGCCGGTGGCGCTGCGGGGGCCGCGTACCTTCGCGCGCACCGCTTCGTCGAGGCCGTCGCGCCGAAGACGAAGCAGGACAAGGCGGCGGCGAAGGAGCTCGACGTCGCGATTCCCGGCCAACCGACGACCGCGCTCGTGATCGGGACCGACAAGCGCCGGGGCCGCGAGGCGGCGGACACGGGCCGCTCCGACACGTTGATGCTCGTCCGCGCGGACCCGCGAACGGACTCGCTCTCGATGCTGTCGTTCCCGCGCGACCTGATCGTCACGGTCAAGTGCCCGGGCCATGCGGACGTCCGTGACCGGATCAACGCTGCGTTCTCCGACTGCGGCACGGTCGGCAGCGTCGACACCGTGCGCGCGCTGACCGGCGTCCCGATCAACTACTTCGTGACGGTCAATTTCCGCGGCTTCCTGCAACTCGTCGACCATCTCGGCGGCGTCTGGGTCGACGTCGATCACCGCTACTTCAACAACCAGACGGGGCCCGGCGGATACTCGGCGATCAACCTGTGGCCCGGGTACCAGCGCCTGCGTGGTTACGACGCGCTCGCGTACGTCCGCTACCGCCATTTCGACTCCGACCTGTACCGCGTCGCGCGGCAGCAGCTGTTCCTGAAGGCGCTGAAGCAACAGATCAAGACGCAACTCGATCTGCAGACGCTGCTCGACATCGTCGACGCGATCGAGAAGAACGTCATCATCGGGCGCGGCGGCAACAAGGCCCTCGACCTGAAGACGCTCAAGGACTACATCTACTTCGCGCAGAACCTGCAGGGCGGGCACATCTTCCAGTCGCGGATCGAAGGTCTTACGGGCTACGCCGAGCTGAGCACCGACCCGTCGAACATCACTGCCGCGGTGCGTGACTTCGTCCAGCCCGATGTTGCCGCGCCGGCGAAGGCGCGCGACGCCGCACTCGGGATCCGCCGTCGCACGTCCGCGCTGCGGCCGGCGCACATCAGCGTGAGCGTGCTGAATGGAAACGGCGTCCAGGGATCCGCGGCCAACGCGGCGTACGCGCTCGGCCAACGCGGATACAAGATCGTCCTGCCGCCCAGCGGGCGGCCCGTCAACGCACCGACGTCCGATTACTTCCGCACCACCGTCCTCTATGACGCAACGCAGAAGCGGTCGCACGCGGCCGCGCAGCAGCTCGCGAACCTCTTCGGGGACGCGGACGTGAAGCCGCTCCTCCCGTCGCAGGCTGCACTGCAGTCGCTCGCGAACGGCGCGATGACGACTGTTGTCGTCGGCGCGAACTTCCACGGCACACTCGCACCTGCGCCCGTCGACAAGACGCCGCAGCGCCAGCCAGCTGCGGTCGTCCCGAACGCGGCCGCAACGCTGCCGTACCTCCGGTCGCTGCGCCGGCGCGTGCCGTTCAAGCTCGAGGTGCCGCGGCTGATCGAGCGCTCGTCGCGGCCCGAGCCGCTCGCGCCGGTCCGCCTCTACCGCCCTGTCCGCGATCACCGGGCGGTCAGGCTGACGTTCCAGACCGGCGCCAACGAGTTCTGGGGCATCCAGGAGACCGACTGGCCCGACGCGCCGCTCCTCGCTGACCCGAACTTCTCGCAGACGATCCGCGGCAGGCACTACGACTTCTATTTCTCCGGCCCGCACCTCCACATGGTCGTGCTGAAGGAGAACGGCGCGACGTACTGGGTGATCAACACGATCCTCGACACGCTCTCGAACGAGACGATGATCGCGATCGCGAAAGGTCTCGCGCCGGTCGGCCGGTAACCTCCGCGCGATGGAGGACTCGCGGACGATCGGGATTCTCGGCGCCGGCTGGGTCGGTCTCGTCACCGGTGGCTGTTTTGCCGAACTGGGCCACGACGTGATTGTGCGCGACGTCGTGCCCGACCGGATCGACGCGCTCGCCGCGGGACGGATGCCCTTCCACGAGCCGGACCTGCCGGACGTGCTCGAGCGCAACCGCGAGCGTCTCCGGTACACGCTCGACGCCGGCGAACTTGCGGCGGCCGACGTCCTGTTCATCTGCGTCCAGACGCCGCCGACATACTCCGGCGACGCAGATCTCTCGTTCGTGTGGTCGGCGCTCGACGACCTTCCCAACGTCGACCGCCGCCAGACCCTCGTGATGAAGTCGACCGTTCCCGTCGGCACGGGTGAGAAGGTTCGCGCCGCGCTCGAGGCGCGCGGGCTCGACAACGTCGGCTACGTGTCGAACCCCGAATTCCTTGCCGAGGGGCACGCGGTTCGCGATTTCCTCAATCCCGACCGGATCGTCATCGGCGCGTTCCACGAGGTCGACGCTCGCTCGGTCGAAGCGCTGTACGGCGGCATCGACGCGCCGATCGTGCGCACCGACGTCGCGTCGGCGGAGATGATCAAGCTCGCCGCGAACGCGTTCCTGATGACGCGAATCTCGTTCATCAACGAGATCGCGAACGTCTGTGAAGCGGTCGGCGCCGACGTCGCCGAGGTCGCGCGCGGTGTCGGGCTCGACCACCGCCTCGGCCCACACTTCCTGCGCGCCGGCATTGGCTACGGCGGGTCGTGCTTGACGGGTGAAGAGACGGTGCTCGTCCGAGTAAACGGCCGCACGCGCCTCGTCGAGCTCGAGCGGCTCTACGCGGAGACGGACGATGCCGACGCGATCGAGGTCGCTGCGTGGGACCCGGCGACGCGACGCACCCTGTTCGCCCCCGTGGCAGCGTTGACGCGTCGTGAGATCGACGGCGAGATCATCGACCTGAGGACGAAGATGGGCCGCCGCATTCGATGCACGGTCGACCATCCCTGGCTCACGCGCGACGGCGTGAAGCTCGCAGGAGAGCTGACGGACGGCGATTGGCTACCGCTCGCGGCTCCCATAGTGTCCGAGGACGAGCAACGGTTCGACGTTCTCGGAGCGGCGCTGGCGACGGGACTCTCCGAGGACGAGATCATCGTCCGGCCCCCACCGCTCGCCCTCGACGTGATCGGCGCGAAGGGGTTGCAGCCGACGCTCATGCACCCGCGCGGAGCGGTGGCGCGCTCACACGACATCGTCAGGTGCGGCGCGCTGCGTCTGCCGGAAGCGCGTGCAGCCGACGTCTCGCTCGCCGGCGCGAAGCTCGGGACGTGTCGGAA
>Ga0136846_1234255_pt1 | contig 12476 bp, 8 predicted proteins | sample HopSoiMetagenom2_FD_96841 | JGI IMG/M metagenome (GOLD analysis project Ga0136846, IMG submission 96841) | Grasslands soil microbial communities from Hopland, California, USA - 2 Assembly 2016 (version 4) | ecosystem: Environmental > Terrestrial > Soil > Grasslands | place: USA: Hopland...
CCCTCCTCTTCCCTCGACGACTTCTGCTCTAAACTTGGCTCCCCAAAAATCGCATGGCTTATGGTTCCCGCCGGTGCCCCCACCGAATCTACGGCGCAGGCCATAGCCCAGCAGATGAAAGCGGGCGACATCCTGATCGATGGCGGAAATTCGTATTTCAAAGACGACATTCGCCGCTCCAAAATGTTCCGCGACAAAGGTATCCACTACGTGGATGTGGGCACCAGCGGCGGGGTGTGGGGCCTGGAGCGCGGCTACTGCATGATGATCGGCGGCCCAAAAGAAGTCGTTCAACAGCTCGATCCCATTTTCAAAACGCTCGCGCCAGGGCGCGGCGATATTCCACGTACTCCCGGGCGCGAAAAGCTTAAAGGCACCGCCGAAGAGGGTTATATCTACTGCGGCCCCTCTGGTTCCGGCCACTTCGTGAAGATGGTCCACAACGGAATCGAGTACGGCATCATGCAGGCCTATGCCGAGGGATTCGATATCTTTCGCAACGCCAACAAGTCAGAGCTTCCAAAAGACCAGCAATATGACTTGAATCTTGCGGACATTGCAGAAGTCTGGCGCCGCGGCAGTGTTGTCAGTTCATGGCTGCTCGATTTGACCGCAATGGCGCTTGCAGAAAATTCAACTCTGTCCGAATACTCAGGCTTTGTGCAGGATTCCGGCGAAGGCCGCTGGACAATTGAAGCCGCCATCGACGAAGCTGTTCCGGTTGACGTGCTTTCCGCCGCTCTTTTCGTACGCTTCCGTTCGCGCCAGGAACACACGTTCGCCGAAAAAATGCTTTCCGCCATGCGCCAGAAGTTTGGCGGGCACGTCGAGCCAAAAAACGAACAGAAATCCGCCTGATGGAGATTCAGTGAATGGCACAAGCAGAAGTGCTGTCCAAACCCCAGCGTCCGCCCGGCCGAGTGGCCGATCCCTGCATCATGGTCATTTTCGGCGCAGCCGGCGACCTAACCCGCCGAAAACTGGTTCCTGCGCTCTATAACCTTGCCAAGGCAGAGCTTCTGTCGCGCGAGTTTGCCATTCTCGGCGTCGCTCACAATCAGATGTCCGACGACGACTTTCGCAAGAAACTCGCTGACGATATCAAGCAATACGCGGGCAGTGACATTGATCGCAATATTTGGGAGTGGTTCAATCGCCGGCTCTACTACATGACGGCCGATTTCGCGGACAAGAACATTTACGCCCAGCTCAAGTCGAAACTTGGCGAACTTGATAAGCAACATTCCACGCACGGCGACTACTTTTTCTATCTGGCTACTGCGCCTGCTTTCTTCGGCCCCATCGTCGAACAGCTTGCCGGCGTCGGGCTCATGGATGAAAAAGATGGTTATTGGCGGAGGGTCATTGTCGAGAAGCCCTTCGGTCACGATCTCGAATCGGCCAAAGCGCTGAACCAACAACTATTGAAGGTCGCCAAAGAACATCAGATTTACCGTATCGATCATTACCTCGGCAAAGAGACCGTCCAGAATATTCTGGCCTTCCGCTTTGCCAACGGCATCTTCGAGCCAATCTGGAACCGCCGCTACATCGATCACGTTCAGATTTCCGTAGCTGAAACCGTTGGCGTAGAACAACGCGGTAGCTACTACGATACCGCTGGCGCTCTGCGCGACATGGTTCCCAATCACATCATGCAGCTCATCAGCCTCACATCCATGGAGCCGCCGGTTTCCTTTGAGGCCAACGCTGTCCGCGACGAGCAAGCCAAAGTTCTTCACGCCATTCAGCCGCTCTCGTCCGAAGAAGTCCTTACTCGCACAGTCCGGGGACAATACGGCCCGGGCATAGAAGAAAGCAAGCGTGTTCCCGGGTACCGCCAGGAACCAGATGTCCCGGAAGACTCGCGCACCGAAACCTTCGTCGCGATGAAACTTGCTATCGACAACTGGCGTTGGGCCGACGTTCCTTTTTATCTTCGAACCGGCAAACGGCTGGCAGCGCAAAACACGCACATTGTTATTCAGTTCCGCCGTGCGCCATTTGTGCTCTTTCGTGACACCCCGGTAGAAAATCTGATGCCGAACCAGCTCGTGCTTCACATTCAGCCGGAAGAAGGAATTTCCTTGCAGTTTGCCGCTAAAGTTCCCGGCCCGGTGATGCATCTCGGTGCAGTGGATATGAACTTCGAGTATGCAGACTATTTTGGTACTCAGCCCAGCACCGGCTATGAGCGCCTGCTGCACGACTGCATGATCGGTGATGCTACCCTGTTTCAGCGCGCAGATATGGTCGAAGCCGGATGGTGCGTCGTCAGTCCCGCGCTCGATGTGTGGAAGGCGTTGCCGCCGCGGAATTTCCCCAACTATCCTTCGGGAAGCTGGGGACCGAAAGATTCGGACGAATTGCTCGAGCGCGACGGCCGTCATTGGAGGAACTTCGAGAAATGATTCTGGCCGGAGACATCGGAGGCACCAATGCCCGACTCGCGCTTTTCGATGTTCAGAATGGTGAATTCAAACTGGCGCATCTCTCCATCTTCCCCAGCCGCCGTTACGCAGGGTTGGACCAGATTGTCACTGAATTTGTAAACGCGACGGGGCAGAGTCCCACTCAGGCCTGCTTTGGAATTGCAGGCCCGGTCACCAACGGCCGCGTGGAGGCCTCAAATCTGCCGTGGATTATCGAAGGCAGGCGGTTGGCCGACGAACTGAAACTTTCCAAAACTGTCCTCATCAACGATCTTGAGGCTACCGGTTGGGGAATTGGGGCCCTTTCTGCCAAAGACGTAGTCTCTCTCAACAACGTTGTCTCCATTAGCGGCAGCGTTGCCGGTAACCAGGCGGTGATTGCAGCTGGGACTGGGCTTGGTGAAGGCGGCCTTTACTGGGATGGCCGCCGCTATCACGTTTTTGCGTCCGAGGGCGGCCATTGCGATTTTGCTCCGCAAGGAGATCTCCAGGTCGAGCTTTACAATTACTTGCGCGGGCGTTACGGGCATGTCAGTTGTGAGCGCATTCTGTCAGGCCCGGGGCTGGTGAATGTGTTCGAATTTCTTCGCGATACCGGAAAAGGCAAGCCTCCCGACTGGCTGGCTGCGGAAATGGTCGAGTCCGATGCTGCGGCGGCAATCTCACAGGCTGCTATGAGCGGTCAGTGCTCCATATGCGAGCGGGCGCTCGAGATCTTTGTCTCGGTTTTCGGAGCCGAGGCCGGAAATCTCGCGCTCAAGCTCAAGGCCACAGGCGGCGTGTTTGTCGCCGGCGGCATCGCCCCGAAAATCTTGCCCAAACTCGCGACTCCAGCGTTCCTGGAGGCATTCTTGTCCAAAGGCCGCTTGCGCCATCTTATGGAAATCATGCCCATCCAGGTGATCACTAACGACAAGCTTGCGCTCTTGGGTGCGGCGCGCTGCGCTCAGTTCGAAGCCGCCGCCTAACCTCATGCCCGCTGACGCCCAAGTTCGTATTTTTGAACCAGCCGCAGAGCTGTTTCGCGCTGCAGCGGAAGAATTCTGCCGGATTGGTGCGGAATCCATTAGCCAGCGGGGCAAATTCTGCGTGGCACTCTCCGGTGGGTCCACCCCAAAAGCCCTGCATCATGAGCTCGCCACAACCTTTGCGACGCGATTGCCGTGGGAGAAAGTTTTCTTTTTCTGGGGCGATGAGCGCCACGTCCCGCCCGACTTCCCTGAAAGCAACTTCAGGATGGCGAAAGAGACTCTGCTCTCACAATTGCCCGTTCCTGTGAAAAATATCTACCGCATGCCGGGAGAGTTGCCCGATGCGGAACAGGCGGCGATGATCTATGAGCAGGCTTTGCGCGAATTCTTCCATCCGTCTTCTGGAGAGTTCCCCCGCTTTGATTTTGTTCTGCTGGGCGTTGGTCCGGACGGGCACACCGCCTCGTTATTTCCGGGCACGAAAGCGCTGGGAGAAACTCAGCGTCTTGTCGTCGGCAACTGGGTGGAGCAGCACAGCACCTGGCGCATCACTTTCACATATCCGTTGCTGAATGCCGCAGCGAACCTGATGTTTCTGGTGAGCGGTGGCGGCGAAAAGCCGGAGATTGTGCGGAAAGCTCTGCGAGAGCCCGCGGCCAACTTGCCTTGCCAGAAAGTTCAGCCCATCAATGGCAAGCTAATGTGGTATTTGGACAACGCTGCGGGAAGCAAGCTTTAAAAGGGCTCAGAAGTGAGCCAAATCTCTCGCATACAACGTGGAAGCACTTGTGGTCGGAGCTGAAATGCCGAGTGCGGAGTGCTGGAATGTTTAAAACACCGGCGCTAAGTTGTGCATTTTCTGATAGAGCTTGCGATCTACGGTGCGCAGAATCTCTTCCAGGCTGGTTCCAGTCACATATCCGGCAAGACCCCACGAAAAAGATAGCTGGTACGCCTTGTCGTTGCTGATGTTCCATTCTTCGACGATGCGCAGCAATCGTTGCAGCGGGAATTCAGCTTGCGGCTCACTGGTATCCGGCATCACCACCAGGAATTCGTCTCCGCCCTGGCGGAAAACCAGGTCGCCGCCGCGGAAAACACCCTTCAGAATGCCCGCAAACTCAGTCAGCACTCGATTTCCTTCCATGCTGCCCAGTTTGGCATTAAGTTCTCGAAACTGATTCACGTCAAGTATCAGGAATGTCAGAGGCTCGCCGTTGCGGTTGGCCCGCGCAAGTTGATGCGGGATAAGTTCGTTCAGCGCGCGCCGGTTCAGCAACTGGGTTAGAGGGTCAACCAGGGACAAACTTTCAAGTCGCTCGTTCAGCACCAGTTCGCTGATGAGCGCCTTCCGGGTAGAGTTCAACGCCACCCGCTGCGAAAGGAAATAGATGTTTACAAGAACGATCAGGCAAATGAGGCCAAAAAACAGTTGCGGAAGATAAGCCTGCTGCACGCGGAATACACGCTGCGCCCAAACCAGATTAGGCGCGACCACTGCCAGAAACCCACAGGTCAGAATCAGAATAATGAGAGTTACGATCGACCACAGCTGCGTGTCCCGGCTGGACAAATCATGGATCTGCCTTTGTATTTCTTCGGCCCGCGCCAGCATGGTCGGGTGGTCTTGCTTTACCTGCGACATACTCCCCCTTGCGAAGAGCACACGTTTAGCGATTGTCAGCAGTTGTAACTGATTTCGCGATGGAAATCGCAGGAATAACCATTTGGCGCGTTACCTTGGTAAGCGGCGCCGGTTGTGCTCGACTGCTTTCCTGCCAATTGGCTGGGCTGTGGTTAAATCGTCTCGTGCGTCTTGGAGAAAGTCTTCAGTCGGCCATCGCCCAGCTGCAAAACAGTAGCGTGTCTTCGCCGCGTCTGAACGCGGAACTGCTTCTGATGTTTACCATCGGCCGTGATCGCGCGTTTCTGTATGGCCATCCGGAGCAGGATCTTTCGCCCGAAGAATCGGAACGCTTCCAATCTGCGCTTGCGCAGCGCTCCAGCGGCCTTCCAGCGCAGTACATCACTGGCCATCAGGAATTCTGGGGCCTGGACCTCATCGTGTCGCCCGCAGTGCTCATTCCTCGTCCCGAGACGGAACATGTGATTGAGCGCCTGCTCGAGATTGTTCGTGGAGGGCGCTCGTCCTTGAATCCCAGCCTACGGATCGCCGACATTGGTACTGGCTCCGGCTGCATTGCGCTGGCTCTCGCCAAAGAACTGCCGCATGCGGAAATGCATGCCACTGATATTTCCCCACCCGCCCTGGAAATTGCTCGTGCCAATGCCGCGCGCCTCCAACTCACCGACCGGATCGTGTTCCACGAAGCCGACCTGCTGACCGGATTTCAGCCGAACTCTTTCGACTTCGTGGTTTCTAATCCGCCCTATGTCGGCGAATCCGAAGTAGACACTGTGCAGTTAGAGGTCCGTAAGTTCGAGCCTCGCAATGCCGTCTTCGCGGGACACACCGGAACAGAAGTGATCGAGCGTCTCGGTCCGCAGGCGCGAAACGGGCTGAAACCCGGCGGCTGGCTGCTAATGGAAATCAGCGGCACCATTGCCGACCGAGTACGCGATTTGCTAAGCGGATGGAGAGCCGTTCAGATCACAAACGACTTGCAGGGCATCCCACGGGTCGTCTCAGCGCAGAACATCTGATCAATACGGGGTTAGGCGACGGGCGTCCTCGCCTTTCGAAGAGCGCTACTCTTCCACCACCGCTGGCTGAATATCTTCGACATCCACAAGGTTCGTGGGATAACGCCCGGTATAGCAAGCAGTGCAATAGGTGGTCTTGTCGCCATCGCGGCAGGCTTTTTTCAAGCCTTCGATTGATAAGTACGACAGAGAATCAGCGCCGATATACTGCCGGATCTCTTCGACAGAATTATTCGCGGCGATCAGCTCTTTTTTTCGAGGCGTGTCCACACCGTAGTAGCACGGAGAAATCGTTGGCGGGCAGGAAATCCTCATGTGGACTTCCTTCGCCCCGGCATTGCGCACCATGCGAACGATTTTTTTGCTGGTGGTGCCGCGAACTATCGAGTCATCAATCAGCACCACCCGCTTGCCCTCAAGCAGACTGCGAACCGGATTCAACTTGAGCTTTACGCCAAAGTCACGAACCGATTGCTGCGGCTCGATAAACGTCCGTCCCACATAGTGATTGCGAATCAGCCCAAAGCGCAGCGGAATGCCGCTCTCCGCCGCGAAGCCCATCGCCGCGGTCACGCCCGAGTCGGGAACGGGAACCACCACATCGGCTTCGACCGGGGCCTCGATCGCAAGCTCGCGCCCGAGTTGCTCACGGCTGTCCTGCACGGCGCGCCCGAACACGCGGCTGTCAGGACGTGAAAAATAAACGTGCTCGAAGATGCAGCTCGACTGCGGCAGTGCGGGAGCGTAGAAACGCGAATGCGTTCCTTCGGGACCGACGATGACCAACTCGCCGGGCTTCACCTCGCGCTCATAGTTCGCTCCCACCAAATCGAAAGCGCACGTTTCGGAGGCAAAGACTACGGTGTCTTCCTTGCGATCTCCCTGGGCTGGAATGCGACCCATCGCCAGCGGCCGAAATCCACGCGGATCGCGCATCGCAAAAATTCGGTCGGGGCTGATCATCACCAGCGAGAACGCGCCTTCAACCCGGCGCAGTGCGTCGGCAACGGCTTCGGGCAGCGTCTGCTCGCGCGATTGTGCAATGAGATGCACGATGACTTCGGTGTCGCTGCTGGTCTGGAAAATTGAGCCCTGCGCTTCCATGCGCGCGCGAATCTCGCCGGCGTTGGTGAGATTGCCGTTGTGCGCCAGCGCAATCATGCCTTTGTTCGATTGCACCATGATGGGCTGCGCATTTAGTAGAGCGGAATCACCCGTGGTTGAGTAACGGGTGTGGCCGATGGCCAGCGTGCCGCGAATGCGCGACAGCTTCTTCTCGGTGAAAATGTCGGCCACCAGCCCCATGGACTTGTGAATGTGCAGAGACATGCCATCCGAGCTGACAATCCCCGCAGATTCCTGCCCACGATGTTGAAGAGCATGAAGACCGAGATAAGCGAGCGTCTCCGCCTCCGGATGCGAGTAGATCGCTACGACGCCGCATTCATCGCGAAATTTGTCGGATGTAGTCATCTGCCCTCAATAAATTCTGTCATCCTGAGCGAAACGAAGCACCTATGCAACTTCTCTGGGGTCGCTTCGCAACGCCCGCTCCAGCGCATTCTCATACACATCGCGCAATTCCGCAATCGACGCGGACACCACTGCCTTTCCTTCAATTCTGATTTCTAAGTTGCTGGATCCCGTCTCGCCCAGTCGTTCCGCTGCAACCCCGTGTTTGGCCGCCACTTCTTTGATTCGCGCCAGGTTCGCTGGGTCGCAGGAGATCACGATTCGGCTGGCATCTTCGCCAAAAAGCACAAATTCTGGTGCAAGTCCGTGGCCGCCCAACTCCGCAGCACAACCAACTCCCTTGCCAAACGTTGCCTCGGCAAGGGCCACCGCCAGCCCGCCTTCTGAGCAGTCATGGGCCGAATCAATCGCCCCAGCAGTAATCAATTCGAGAATTGCCCTCTGCAGTCCGGCTTCGCCATCTAACTCCAACGCAGGAGGAAACCCCCACAGCTCGCCCAGGAGTGCCTTCGCATACTCGGACGATCCAAACTCAACCTCAGCATCCGTAGCATCGCCCGGTTCAGATCCCCACAACAGAACCACCGCGCGTCCCGTCTCGCGGAAATGCGGCAACGTAGCTTTGCTTACATCCTCCACTATGCCGACCACGCCGAGAACGGGAGTGGGATAAATTCCCTCACCCAATGTCTCGTTGTAAAAACTGACATTGCCGCCGGTAATCGGAATTTCAAGTTCCTCGCATGCCTTGGTGATCCCATCAACTGCCTGCGAAAACTGCCACATGATCTGCGGTTTTTCGGGATTGCCGAAATTCAGGCAATTGGTCGCCCCCACCGGTGTTCCACCCGAGCAGGCAACATTGCGCGCTGCTTCGGCCACCGCATGCATCGCGCCCAGCTTCGGATCGAGATAGCACCATCGGCTGTTGCCATCCAGCGCCATTGCCAGTCCGCGTTGCGAGCCTTTGATGCGAATCACGCCGCCATCACCCGCGCCCGGCCCCTCGACCGTGTTGGTCTGCACCATCGAATCGTACTGCTGATAGATCCAGCGCTTGCTGCAAACGTTCTCGCTCCCGAGCAACTGTTTCAAATCTTCTGTGAACTCTGACTTATTGCCGAGCTTCACCTTCTGCGGCATCTCGCGCGGGACCGGAGGTTCCCAACGCTGCAGTGGTCGCTTGTAAACTGGAGCGTCGTCGGTCAAAGCCGTGTTCGGAATATCGGCCACAACTTGCCCGTGCTCCAGCACGCGCATCCGTGATTCGCCGATCACCCTGCCGACCTCGACTGCATCCAGTCCCCACTTGCGGAACACGCGATACACTTCCTCTTCGCGTCCCTTTTGCGCTACCAGCAGCATGCGCTCTTGCGATTCGCTAAGCAGAATTTCATACGCGTTCATGCCGGTTTCGCGCTGCGGCACGCGGTCCATTTCGATCTCCAGACCAACGCCGCCACGCGCGCCCATCTCACAGGTGGAGCACGTCAGGCCGGCTGCGCCCATGTCCTGTATACCGATCACCGCACCGGTCTGCATGGCCTCAAGGCACGCTTCGAGCAATAGCTTCTCAAGGAACGGATCGCCAACCTGAACATTCGGCCGCTTGGCTTCGGACTCTTCGCTGAATTCCTCGCTGGCCATGGTTGCCCCGTGAATGCCGTCCCGCCCGGTCTTCGCGCCGACATAAATCACAGGATTACCTTCACCCGCAGCCTTGGCATAAAAAATCTGGTCTTTGCGAACCAGTCCCAGCGCAAATGCATTAACCAGCGGGTTCCCCGAATAGCACGGTTCAAACTTGGTCTCGCCGCCGAGATTGGGCACGCCAAAGCAGTTGCCGTACGAAGCCACCCCGCCTACCGCACCATCAAGGATGGAGTGATTCTTGTGAATCTCCTCCGGCTGTGTGGGTCGGACATTCTTGTCCGACGCTTTTGATTTTGCTTCTGAATACGAGATCGGCCCAAACCTCAGCGAGTCCATTACCGCAACCGGCCTTGCTCCCATGGTGAAAATGTCGCGCAGAATTCCGCCAACTCCAGTTGTCGCCCCCTGGAATGGCTCAATGAACGACGGATGATTATGCGATTCGATCTTGAACGCGCACGCCCAGCCCTCGCCGATGTCAATGATTCCGGCGTTCTCCCCCGGGCCTTGCAATACACGCTTGCTGTGGGTCGGCAGTCGCTTCAGGTGCACGCGCGATGATTTATAGGAGCAGTGCTCGCTCCACATCACGCTGAAAATGCCGAGTTCGGTGAACGACGGCTCACGCCCCCCAAGCAACTGCTTGATTCGCTCGTATTCTTCGAGTGTTATACCGTGGTCGCGCAGAACTTCAGGAGTGATTGCCGGGGTCGCCAGAGTGCTCATGTGGGGAAACTCTATTTTCTCATCTTCGAGCACAAGAACAAAACCTTTTTAGCGCCGAGAACGCCTAAAAGACTCTCGCTATTAGCTCTAGCTTTTAACTCAATAGAAATTAACATTTGGTCGAGCGAAGAGCTAAAGGCTAAGAGCTAGGGGCCCTTCTAGCACCGCCGCATATACTGACCAACAATGAAATCCATCATCATCGGCACCGCCGGCCACATTGACCATGGCAAAACCGCGCTGGTCAAGGCATTGACCGGCATCGACGCCGACCGCCTGCAAGAAGAAAAACGCCGCGGAATAACGATTGATCTCGGCTTTGCTCATCTCGAATTACCGGGGCCGAATAACGAGCGTCTGCGCTTCGGCTTCGTGGACGTTCCGGGCCACGAGCGCTTCGTGCGCAATATGCTCGCCGGAATTGGTGGAATTGATCTCGTCCTGCTGGTCATCGCCGCAGACGAAGGCATCAAGCCTCAAACCCGCGAGCACTTCGATATCTGCCGCATGCTTGACCTTCAGCATGGCATCACCGTGCTCACAAAAGCCGATCTCGTGGATGCCGACACGCTCGAGGTTGTCCGTTTGGAAGTTGCGGATTTCCTGCGCGGCTCTTTCCTCGAACATGCACCTATCCTTCCGGTCAGCTCACGGAAAGGCACCGGGCTCGATGAACTCAGGCGTGAACTGGTCCGGCTCGGTGGCGCAATTCCCTCGCGCAGTTCGGACGCACTCACCCGCCTGCCAATCGACCGGGTGTTCACCATCAAAGGCTTCGGGACGGTTGTTACCGGCACCTTGGTTGCCGGCAGCATCAGCAAAGAAGACGAGTTGGAACTTTATCCTCGGCGAAAGAAAGTGCGGGTCCGCGGAGTACAGGTCCACGGCACAAGCGCGGGGAAGGCGGTTGCAGGTGAGCGCACGGCGCTGAACCTGGCTGGGCTTGATAAGCAGGAGCTCGAGCGCGGAATGGTGCTCGCGTCACCAGACGTATTCGACACGGCCTCGCGGCTGGAGGCCAGAATCAGTTTGCTTCCCTCTGCCAAGCCACTGAAAAATGGCGCGCGCGTGCACTTTCACGCATTCACTTCTGAAACCATTGCCACGGTAGTGTTATATGACGGAAAACAACTCTCGCCCGGAGGAGGAGCGTTCGCGCAGCTGCGCTTGGCCGCCCCAACGCTGCTCGTTCCACGCGACCGCTTCATCATGCGGCAGTTCTCGCCCGTGGTGACCATTGGCGGCGGAGTTGTTCTTGAAAATGCTCCTCCCAAGCGGTTTCTAAATGCGCAAACCCGTTGCGACTTCCTGGAACTACTGATAGATGGGTCTCGGCAATCAGTGTTGGGTGCGCGAGTTACAGAGCGTGGTGTGCACGGCCTGAAGATCAGTGAGGCAGTGGCGAGGACCGGTTGGGCGGCAGATGACGTTGCATCGTTGGCTCGTGAGATTGAAAAAATTCAGAACGTCAATGGGATACTCATTCAGAACTTCGCGTTAGACATGGTTCGGAAATCGTTGGTGAAGACCGTCGCCTCGTTTCAAAAGGAGAACCCATTAGGTGGCGGCGTGACAAAGGAAAACTTACGCGAACGCTTGGCGGGAGTAGAGCCTGAGGTCTTCGAGGCGGTGCTCCAGGAGAAGCTCAAGGCTGGCGAGATTGAGCTCACCGGAGAACTGGTCCGCCTGCCCGGGCAAGGCGCAAGTTTGAGCTCCGAGGAGACGGAATCGCGAAAGCTGATTGAGCGTGCATTCGCCTCCGCCGGGCTCAAGGTTCCGGCGCTGAAGGATGTCCTTGCGGGACTTAAAATCGACAAAACGCGCGCGCAGAAGATCGTGACATTGCTGCTGCGCGACAAAATTCTGATCAAAATTTCCGAGGATCTCGTCTTCCACCACGCCGCGCTGAAGGAATTGCGTGAGAAGCTCGCTGCTGAAAGAACCAAATCGTCGAAGCTTGACGTAGCCGCATTCAAAGAGCTTACGGGGGTGAGCCGGAAATACGCCATCCCCTTACTGGAATACTTAGATCGAGAGCGCGTCACCAAACGGGTAGGTGACGAACGAATGATCCTGTGATGGCGGGATGACCAAAGCTCGTGTGGGTCGGACATTCCTGTCCGACGCTTTTAGTTCAGTTTTGACCATCTATGTCGGACGGGGAAGTCGACCCTCACGGACGTTGCCATTCCGGCCGCTTAATCCGCCGATGCCGCTGTGATCTCCTCGCCGCTAGGGCCGGAACTCATCAGCGCACGCTTGAGTCGAAGCTTCTCGTCCATAAGCGACTTCAGCTGCGCGGCATCCAGGGCTCGTGCGGTTTCAAGCTGCCGCTGAATTTGCTCCAGCCGCCTGCGGATCTGCACTCGCCTGAGCGCCCGGGCAGCGCCGTCGATTTTTTCGGCAGTGAGTTCCTCGTCGTCTCTCATCAGAATGGTGGCCAGAAAATTGCGCTCCACATCTGAACCCGCGACCTCCAGTGGCTCGGCATTCTCGGCTGCAAGCAGGGCTTCCATCAGTGACTCTGTCCCGAGCCCCACGTGCAGACGCTCCGAGG
>Ga0136846_1240084_pt1 | contig 12475 bp, 6 predicted proteins | sample HopSoiMetagenom2_FD_96841 | JGI IMG/M metagenome (GOLD analysis project Ga0136846, IMG submission 96841) | Grasslands soil microbial communities from Hopland, California, USA - 2 Assembly 2016 (version 4) | ecosystem: Environmental > Terrestrial > Soil > Grasslands | place: USA: Hopland...
CAGCACGAACCAGGTATGGCTCGATCGTTCGCCGATGCGGCAGTAGGCGATCACAGGCGTGTCGGGCGTGGCCCCGGCGGCGCCATAGAGCTGCTGCAGTTCTTCGCTCGACTTGAACGTGCCGTCCTCGTTGCAGGCCTTGCTCCACGGGATGCTCTTCGCGCCGGGGATGTGTCCGCCACGTTGACACGTCTCCGGCAGTCCAGGCGGTGCCAGGATCTCCCCGGTGAACTCCTGTGGGCTGCGCACGTCCACGAGCACGGCGGAGCGCGTGTTCACGGCCTGCTGCACTTCTGGAAGGAACGCGCGAATCGACAGGTCCGGCCTGCGCGCCTTGTAGGTCGCGGCGTTCGGCGACGGCTTCTGCGTGTCGAGGGGCCGGCCTTCCGCCAACCACTTCTTGCGGCCGCCATTCATGATGCGCACGTCGCGATGTCCGTAGATCTTCATCTGCCAGAATGCCCACGCGGCGAACCAGTTGTTGTTGTCGCCGTACAGGACGACCGTGGTGTCGTTGCCAATCCCCGACCGCGCCATCAGCGCCTCGAACTTGTCGGCCGGGATGATGTCCCGCACCAGCGTGTCGCAGAGCTCCGTCGTCCAGTTCCATCCGATGGCGCCCGGCACGTGGCCCTGGTCGTAGGCGGACGTGTCGACGTCCACCTCGACGACGCGCGTGGTGGCGTCGGTGAGGTGCTCTGCAACCCAATCGGTGGTGACGAGGACATCGGGGCTGGCGGTCACGGTGGTCATGTCGAACCCTCCTGGCGCGAGGGTCGATCGTAACTCAGATGAAATAGAACGCCATGGCCAGAATGGCGTAGACGGCGAGGAGTTGCAGACCTTCGAACCAGTTCGTGCGGCCATCACGGATGAGCAGCGTCATGGTCACGACCGACAGCATCACCGCGGCGACTTCGAGCACGCTGAACTCGAGGCCGAGCGGCTGGCCCATCAGATGGCCGGCGAAGACGAGCAGCGGCGCGACGAAGATCGCGATCTGCATCGACGAGCCGACGGCGATCGCGAGTGCCAGGTCCATCTGGTTGCGCATGGCGGCGTGAACGGCCGTCGAGTTCTCGGCCGCGTTGCCGACGAGCGCCAGCACGACCACGCCCATGAAGACGTCGCCAAGTCCGAGCGCCTGCCCGGCGCTCTCGACCGCGCCCACGAGGAACTCCGCGACGACGGCGACCATGACGGCGGCGGCTACGAGCGTCGCGACCGCGCGCCCGACTGACCAGGGTGGCCCGGCATGCTCATGCGGCGTGCTGCCGGGTTCGACCTCGGGCCGGAACAGGTCCCGGTGGCTGCGCAGCGAGAAGACGAGGCTCGCCGCATACGTGAGGATCAGAATCCCGCTGATGTCGAGGCTCAGCGATTCGATGTGCTCGGGATGCCGGTGCTGCGACACCCGCGCATAGATCGCCGGAATCACCAGCGCGACGACGGCGAGAAACATCATGCTGCTGTTGCTCTCGGCGGCCGCGCGGCTGAAGCGCAGCTCCTTGTGCTTCCATCCCCCGAGCAGCATCGCCGCACCGAGCACGAGCAGCATGTTTCCGATGATCGATCCTGTCAGCGAGGCCTTGACGACATCGATGTGGCCTTCGCGCAGGGCGATGAACGCGAGGATCAGCTCGGCCGCGTTGCCGAACGAGCTGCTGATCAACCCACCCAGGCCCGGACCGAGATGGCGGGTGAGCTGCTCGGTGCCACGCCCCATCAGGCCCGCCAGCGGGATGACGGCCAGGCACGCCGTGAAGAACACGAGCGGCGGCGAGCCGCCGCTCAGCCCGAGGCCGATGCTGATCGGCACGAACAGAAACAACGCCCAGAGGAGTTTCGAGGCCATCGCGCGGCGCGATGATAGCAGGGCGCCTGAGCGCCCCGCCGGAAAGGGCCCGGTCCGGGCGCGTCCCCGAAGTACAATTCCGCTTCGTGCGCAAGGTCCTCGTCGCGAACCGCGGCGAAATCGCCGTCCGCGTCATCCGCGCGGCCCGTGAATCGGGGCTTCGGTCGGTTGCCGTCTTCGCCGACTGCGATCGCGGCGCGCGCCACATGCGCATGGCCGACGAGGCCTGGCCGCTGGGAGGCAACGCGCCGGCCGAGTCGTACCTCCGCATCGACAAGATCGTCGACGCCGCGTGCGCCTCCGGCGCCGACGCGGTGCACCCGGGTTATGGCTTTCTAGCGGAGAACCCGGCGCTCGCCGATGCGTGTGCGTCGGCGGGGCTCACCTTCATTGGCCCGTCCGCCACCGCCATCCGCCGGATGGGCAGCAAGACGGCGGCCCGCGAGGCGGCGGTTGCGTGCGGCGTGCCCGTCGTGCCCGGGACCGCCGCGCCGATTTCAGCCGACGCGCCCGAGGCTGACGTCCTTCGCGAGGCCGAGCGGATAGGCTACCCGTTGATGCTCAAGGCCGTCGCCGGCGGCGGCGGCAAGGGCATGCGCGTGGTCTCGCGCGCCGACGATCTGCATGGCGCATTGCGGGCGGCGCGATCCGAGGCGCAGGCCGCATTCGGCAACGGCGCCGTGTTCCTCGAGCGCCGGCTGGCCCGTCCGCGTCACATCGAGATTCAGCTGCTCGGCGATCGTCACGGCACCGTCGTCCCGTTCGTCGAGCGCGAATGCTCCGTGCAGCGACGGCACCAGAAAGTGCTCGAGGAGAGCCCGTCGCCGTCAGTGGATGCGACGCTGCGCGCGGCGATTGCCGAAGCGGCGCGCAAGGTCGCCGCATCGGTCGGGTACACGAATGCCGGCACCATTGAATTCCTGCTGGACGAGGACGGGCGCTTCTACTTCCTGGAGATGAACACGCGGCTGCAGGTCGAGCACCCGGTGACCGAAGCGGTGACCGGCGTCGATCTGGTGCGCTGGCAGTTCCGCCTGGCGGACGGCGAGCGACTGGGTCTCACCACGGCCGAGACGCTCACGCCGAGAGGCCATGCCATCGAGGCGCGCGTCTATGCCGAGGATCCGGACGCGGGGTTCATGCCGTCGCCGGGCCGCATCCTGCACCTGCGTCCGCCCTCCGGTCCGGGCGTGCGCGACGACGGCGGTTACGACCCGCTCGGTGAGGTGCCGATTTTCTATGACTCGCTGGTCTCGAAGCTGATCGCGTGGGCCGAGACTCGGGAGCAGGCCATCGCCCGTTTGCGGCGCGCGCTCGCCGAATACGAGATCGCCGGCATTCGGACGACCCTGCCGTTCTTCCGCTGGCTGCTCGACGAGACGCATTTTCTCGAGGGCACGGTCGACACGACGTTTCTCGATCGCACGCTGGCCGCACGCAACGGGCGGCCTTTTGTCAGCCCCGACGCGTCCGCTGAAGATGCGGCGGCGATCGTGGCAGCGCTTCAGCTGAGCGGCGGTGGAGGACAAGCGCCGGGCCGCGCCGTCAGCGCGTGGACTCGCAGCGCTCGGCTGGAGGCCCTGAGATAGCGCATGCGCGTCGACATCGAAGTCGGCGGCCGCGTCCGCGTCGTGGAGCTCGAACACCGGGGCAAGGCGCTCGTGGTGCGTCTCGACGGCATCGAGCGGGTCGTCGACGCGACCGCACTCGGGGACCACCGCTGGTCGCTGCGCTTTCCCGACAGCGGGACCCAGCACGCGATCGTCGTCACGCCGGGCCGGGAGCCGGGAAGCGTGGACGTGCTCGTCGACGGCCTGTCGATCGCGGCGCGGCTGCGTAGTGGCCGCGAGACGGCGAAGGCGGGCGGTCCGCGCGGCGCGGGCAAGGTGACCGCGCCCATGCCAGGCAAGGTCGTGAAGGTGCTCGTGACCGTCGGTGAGCAGGTGACCGCGCGGCAGGGCGTGGTGGTGGTCGAGGCGATGAAGATGGAGAACGAGTTGCGCGCGGGCCGCGACGGCACCGTCCGTGACATCCTCGTCGCCGAGGGCGCGTCGGTGGACGCGGGCGCCGCGCTTCTGGTGATCGAATGAGTCCCGGTGGGAAGGGTGCGGAGGGTGCGAAGGGTGCGGAGGGTGCGAACGGGGCCCAGGACGCATCCGGTGCGGACGCTGCGCCCCAGTCCAAGACGCCCGCCGCCCCGCCCTCGCGGATCCGTCGCGCCGGCCGGTTCGCTGGAGCCGTCGTCCGGCGCACCTTCGCGTTCACCTGCATTGCCCTCGCCGTTGCGATCGTGACCACCGTCACGGTCGACCTCGGTCCATCGCTGCGAACGCTTGCCGAGCGCGGCGGGGCGGCGTACCTGCATCGCGAGTTCTCGATCGGCCGGCTGTCGGTCCGGCTTCTCACCGGGACGTTCGTCGTCGAAAACCTCCGGATCGGTGGGCTGTCGACGGGCGATCGGCCGTTCCTGACGGCGAAGTCGATCGACATCTCGATGTCGTTTTGGGCGCTGCTTCACCGGGAAGTGCTGGTCGACTCGGTCGTCATGCACGACTGGGACATGCTCGTCGAGAAATGGCCGGGCGATCGCCACAGCTTCCCGAAGTTCACGCGCGACAGCGACAAGTCGAGTGGCCCGAAGCGTTTCACGACGACGGTGCCGTACGTGCTGGCGGATCGCGGACAGTTCACGTACGACGACCACGAAACGCCGTTGCTGGTGGTCGCGCGCAACCTCCAGGTCGTCGTGGCGAAGACGCACGGGTACGGCGGCACCGCGCGGTTCTCCAACGGCACCGTCGCGATTCAACAGTACCAGCCGATGCGTGCCGACATGCAGGGCTGGTTTGCCATCGACGGCGGTGTCGTGCGGTTCAGCCGCCTCGATCTGCTGTCCGACGGCGCGAAAACCGATCTCACCGGGTCGGTGGAGTTGACGCACTTTCCCGAGATGACGTGGAACGTCGTGTCCACGGTGAACTTTCCCCGGATGAAGGAGATTTTCTTCGCGAAAGAGCCGTGGCGTGTCGCTGGCGACGGGCACTTCGCGGGCGTCTTCCATCTGTTCAAGGGAGGTCACGATCTCCACGGCGATTTCACGAGCCCGGAGGCGCACGTCAACGGCATGCGCTTCCCCGAGTTGACGGGCTCGCTGCGCTGGACGCCCGATCGCTTCGAAGTCACCCGCGCGCAGTCGCGCTTCTACGGCGGCGGCATGCGCTTCGAGTACGCCCTCGCACCGCTCGGGCACGGCCGGCATCCGTCGGCGACGTTCAACACGATTCTGCAGGCCGTGGACCTGTCGACGCTCAGCAACGCCATGGCATGGCCGGGCATACGCGTGGCGGGCGCTTTATCGGGGCAGACCAGGCTCGAGTGGCCGCTCGGCCGCTTCGTCGATCGTCGCGGCAGCGGCGACTTGACTGTCACGCCACCTGCCAACGTCGCCGTGCTGCCACGGGCGATTCCGGCCGCGCTCGAGGCCGCCGAGGCCAGCCGGCCGCAGCCGTGGGGCCCGTTCAACAGCGATCCACGGGTCCTCGGCGACGTACCGGTCGGCGGGGAGCTGCACTTCACGCTCGACCCGGAATGGATCGTCGTCCGGCCGTCGGCCCTGGCGAGCGAGCGGACGTTCGTGTCATTCGAGGGCCGCACTGCCTATGGCGAGCGCTCGACGATTCCCTTCCATGTGACGAGCGCCGACTGGCAGGAAAGCGACCAGGTCCTCGCCGGCATCATGACGGCGTTCGGGTCCGACACGACGGCGGTGGCCGTCGGCGGCACGGGCGAGTTCGACGGCATGATGCGATTCGCGTTCAAGCACCCGCGCATCGAGGGCCGTTTTCGCGGCGACCGGATGCGCGCCTGGGACGTCACGTGGGGCCGCGCCAGCGGCGATCTCGTCATCGAAGACAGCTACGTGACGTTGACCAGCGCGCGGGTCACCAACGGGGCGGCGGTCATCGAGACGCAGGGCCAGTTCTCGCTCGGCTTCCCGCGGAAGGACGGCGGCGAAGAGATCGATGCGCGCATTCACGCGACACGCTGGCCGCTCGCCGACCTGCGCCACGCGTTCATGCTCGATGAGTGGCCGCTCGACGGCAAGATGTCTGGCGAGTTCCACCTCTACGGCAAGTACCAGACCCCGGAGGGATTCGGCCGGCTGCAGATCGACGAGGGATCGGCGTGGAGGGAAGTGTTCGAGACCGCGACGACCTCGCTCCGCTTCGAGGGGCCGGGCGTGCGCCTCGACGGCATCGAGGCCACCAAGGCCGGTGGCCACATGACCGGGGCGGCCTATGTCGGCTGGGACGGCACGTACTCGTTCAACTTCAGCGGACGGCGAGTCCCGATGGAGACGCTGAACGCGTTGAACTATCCGCAGGCGCAACTGTCGGGACTGCTCGACTTCACGGCTGGCGGAAGCGGACTGTTCGAGTCGCCTCGCTACGAGGCGCGACTGAGCGTCGCGGACCTTTACCTGAAGGACGAAGGCATCGGCGCCGTCACGGCCCGCCTCGCCATGCGGAACAACACGCTCAACATCGAGCTCGACGCCGCGTCGCCCCGGCTCGCCGTCTCGGGCACCGGCCGCGTCGCGCTGACACCCGAGGCCGACGCCGATCTGACGCTGCGCGCGACGGACACGTCCATCGATCCGTACGTCCGCCTGTTCCAGCCGGGCCTGTCGCCGTTCACGACGGCGGTGGCCAGCGGCACGCTTCGGATTGCCGGCGAGCTCGCGGATCCGCAGCACCTGCAGGTGGACGCGAAGGTCGACGCGCTGTCACTCAACCTGTTCGACTACGCGGTGAAGAACGACGGCCCGATTCGCGTGGCCTACGACCAGCAGACCGTCAAGCTCTCCGAGCTGCGGCTGGTCGGCGAGGACACGAAGCTCGACGTCGGGGGCACGGTGAACGTCGGCACGAACCACATTGCGGTGCGCGCCACCGGCGAAGCGAACCTCGGCATCCTGCAGGGGTTCATGCGCGACATCAGGAGCACGGGGCAGGCGGATCTCAAAGCGGAGATCACCGGCCCTCTCGACAAGCCAATCTTCTCCGGCCAGGCGTCGGTGGCCGGCGGGCGGATCCGCCACTTCTCGCTGCCGCATTCGCTCGACGCGATCAACGGCACGGTTGCGTTCGACGCGACCGGCCTCCGGGTGGACGGCCTTACGGCGCGGCTTGGCGGCGGCCTGGTCCGCTTCGGCGGCCGCATCGCCATGGACGGTTACAAGCCGGGCGATTTCAATCTCACCGCGACGGGCGACGGCATGCGCCTGCGCTATCCCGAGGGATTCCGGTCGCTGGTGGACGCCGACCTCTCGCTGCGCGGGCCGTTCGAGGCACCGGTGCTCGGCGGCACGGTCACGGTGCGGAGCGCGGTCTGGGCGCGCCGATTCGAAACCTCGATCAACCTGCTCGAGTTCGTGGGCCACGCGACACCCGTCGGCACGCCGGCGGCGCCCACGAGCTCCCCTCTGCGCTTCGACGTGCGACTTGTGGCGCCCTCGTCGCTGCGCATCGACAACAACCTCGCGCGCATCACGTCGAGCGCCGACCTGGTGCTGCGCGGCACGTACGACCGGCCGCTGCTGTTCGGCCGCGCGGAAATCGAGCACGGCGAAGTCACCTTCGAGGGCAAGCGCTACGTCGTGCAGCACGGCACCATCGATTTCAGCAACCCCAACCAGATCGAGCCGTTCTTCGACGTCGAGGCGCAGACCCGCGTCCGGGTCCCCGGGCAGAACTACATCGTCACCCTGAACGCCGCCGGAACGTTCTCGCGGCTGCAGTGGGGCCTCAACTCGGATCCGCCGCTGCCGACGGTGGACGTGTTGTCGATGCTCCTGAGCGACACGGCGCCGACCGACCCCGAGCTGGCCGCGCTCGAGCGGCCGGACGCCGCCAAGCAGCAGCTGCTGCAGGCGCGCGCCGCGCAGCTGCTCGTCAGCCCGATCTCGTCCGAAGTCGGCCGCGTCGTCGAGCAGACCTTCGGCGTCGATACCTTCCAGATCACGCCGTCGCTCACGGATCCCGCCGCGCAGTCGTCGCGTCTCGTGCCCGGCGCGCGGCTGACGATCGGCAAGCGCATCTCGTCTCGTGTCTATCTGACGTTTTCCCAATCCCTGTCGGCCTCGTCGACGACGCGTGACCAGGTGATCCTGCTGGAATTCGACGAGAGCGATCGGCTGTCGTGGGTGCTCTCGCAGAACGAAGACCGCACGTATGCCCTCGATGTTCGCGTGAGGCACGCCTTTTGATGCGGCGCGCGACGGCCATCCTGGCCTGCGCGATGGCGCTCGTGGCCGGCCGCACGGTGCTGGCGCAGGAACCGGCGGTGATCGCTCAGACTGTCACGATCGACGGGCGAGCCGTCACCGATCCTGGCGTCCTCGATCTCATCGAGACCCGGCCGGGCAAGCCGTTCTCCCAGACGGACGTCCGCGAGAGCATCGCGCACCTCGTCGGCCTTGGCCGCTTCGAGGATGTCGTCGTGTCGCGCGACGCCGTGCCCGGCGGCATTGCGCTGGCCTATGCGCTGATTCCTTCGCGCATCGTGCGGACGATCGCCTTCAAGGGGGACGTCGGGATCCCGGATCGCGACCTGCACGATCGCATCAAGGAGCGTTTCGGCAGCACGCCGTCGCTGGCGCGGCTGCCGGACCTCCTGTCGTACCTGAAGACGATCTACCGCGACGAAGGCTACAACGCCCCGAAACTCGTGGCGCGTCGCGACCTCGAGGGGCCGGCGCACGACGAGCTCGTCATCGACGTCGAAGCGGGGGCCCGCCTGCACATCCGCCGTATCGAGGCCGAAGGCAACACGCCCGACGGGCTTGCGTCCATTCCGTCGAAGCTGAGACTGACGACAGGCGACGTGTACCGGAAGGCGGAAGTGGACGCGCGCTTGAACGCCTACGTCACGGACCTGCGGTCGCGCGGATACTACGAAGCCCGTGCCGACCATGAGCTGAGGCCCACGGCTGACGGGACCACCGGCGACGTCGTCGTCAACGTCGACGCCGGCGCCCACGTGACCGTCGTCTTCGAAGGCGACGAGGTGCCGTCGCGGCTTCGGCGCGATCTCGTGCCGATCGAACGCGAAGGCTCGCTGGACGAAGACCTCCTCGAGGACTCCGCCAACCGGATTCGGGGCTACTTTCAGGCGCAGGGCTGCCGCGACGCGGACGTGAGCTATACGCGAACGCCGCGCAACGGCGAGCTGGCCCTGGTGTTTCACGTGACGAAGGGGCCGCAGTTCCACGTTGCCGCCGTGAACGTCACCGGCACGAAGGCGGTACCGCTGGCCGAGCTGTTGCCGAGGCTGAAAACGAAAACCGCCGAACCCTTCGTGCGAAGCACGGTGGACGCCGACGTCGCGACGATCGAGGAGGCGTATCACCGGCGTGGATACACGGAGGTCAAGGTGACCCCGACGGTGCTGCCCGTGCCCGGTGGCGGGTCGCCGGTGCCGCTCTCGGTGGAGCTCGCGGTGGTCGAAGGGCCGGCGACGATCGTGTCGTCGATCGAGATTGTCGGCGCGCACTCCGTCCCCGAGGCAGACCTGCGGGCCGGGCTCGGATCGAAGCCAGGCCTGCCGTTCTACGCGCCGCAGGTCGCCCTCGATCGCGACGCGATCGTGCTGGCGCTCCTGAACCGCGGGTACAAGTCGGCCGTGGTCGATGCGCGGGTTCGCGCGTCGGCCGATCGCAGGACGGCGGCCCTGGTATTCACCGTCTCCGAGGGCGCGCAGGTCTTCGTCGGCCACATTCTCGTCGTCGGCAACGTGCGCACGTCCGCCGACACGATTCGGCGCGAGCTCGAGCTCGCCCCGGGCCAGCCGCTCAGCTATTCGGCCGTGTCGGACAGCCAGCGGAAGATCAGCGCGCTCGGGCTCTTCAGGCGCGTCCGGATCTCCGAGCTCGATCTCGGAACCCCAAATGAGCGCGATCTGCTCGTCTCGGTCGAGGAAGCACCGACGACAACGCTGGGCTACGGCGGCGGCGTCGAGGGGGGCCGCGTGCTGCGACAGGAGGAGGAGACCGGCGCTGCCAAGGAAGTCTTCGAGATCGCGCCACGCGGCTTCGTGGAGTTCGGCCGGCGGAACCTCTTCGGCAGGAACCAGTCGCTGAACCTGTTCGCCCGCGCGTCGCTCCGGTCGCGTGCGACCACGTCGGCCATCGAGCCGGGCGAGCCGCTGCCAACCGGATTCACGTTTCGCGACTACCGCGTGCTCGGCACGTACCGGGCCCCGAAGGCGTTCAGCACGCCCGCCGATTTCCTGCTCACCGGCTTCCTGGAGCAAGGCGTCCGATCGAGCTTCGACTTCACGCGCAAGGGCGCACGCGTCGAGCTCGCCCGCCACATCACACAGGCGCTGAGCGTGTCGGGGCGGTACGTGATCGAGCGCAACAACGTCTTCGACGAGCGATTCGCGGCGGCCGACCAGCCGCTGATCGACCGGCTCTTCCCCCAGGTGCGGCTGTCGACGGTCTCCGGGTCGGTCATCCGCGACACGCGCGATGACGCGCTCACGCCGTCGCGCGGAGAGTTACTCGGTGTGGACGGTGATCTGGCCGCGCGCTCGATTGGATCGGAGGTCGGTTTCATCAAGCTGTTCACGCAGGGGTTCATGTACCGGCGATTGCCCGGCCGCCGCGGCGTGATTTTCGCCAGCGGCGCGCGCCTTGGCATTGCGACCGGATTCGATCGGGCGGTGACGGAAGTGGACGCGGACGGCAATCCGGTGCCTGGGCCCGACGGCCAGCCGATCGTGCAGACTGTCAACGACCTGCCGGCGAGCGAACGGTTCTTCGCCGGCGGCGACACGTCGGTGCGCGGCTACGCCCTGGATCGACTCGGCACGGCCGCGACGATCGATCGCAATGGGTTCCCGGTGGGCGGCAATGCCGTCATCGTCCTCAACGGGGAGCTCCGCATTCCCGTGTGGAAGGACATCGGCGTCGTCGGGTTCATGGACGCCGGCAACGTCTGGGCCCATGTCAGCGACTTCGCGTTCGGCGACATTCGGCCGACGACGGGGTTCGGGCTCAGGTACAAGTCGCCGATAGGCCCGCTGCGTGTGGATCTGGGCTTCAAACTCGCGCGGCAGACGCAGCCAGACGGCAGCCTCGAGCGGCTGACCGCGCTGCACATCAGCCTGGGGCAGGCGTTCTGATGCGGATCGTGCGAGCGGTCGCCTGCCTCGTGCTCCTCCTGGCGGTGTCGAATGGTGCCTGGGCCGAGATCATCGACCGGGTCGTGGCGCTCGTGGACGGCCATCTGATCACGATGTCGGACGTGACCATCGTCAACGCGCTGCACCTGATCGATCCGGCGAGTCCCGCGTCGCCCGTCGAGGCGGGTCGCGATCCCACCGTCGAGCACCTGATCGATCGCATCCTGGTGCTGGAGGAAGTCGAGCGCTATGCGCCGGCGCCGCCAGACGACACTGCCATCGACGCGCGCGTTGCGCTCATCGCGCAGGCGAATGGCTCGGCCGCCCGTGTCGAGGAACGCCTTCATGCGCTCGGAGTCAGCCCCGCGTGGCTGCGGCAATGGGCGACCGATTCACTACGCATCCGGGCGTATGTCGATCAGCGCTTCGGCAGTGTCGTCCAGCCCTCTGACGAGGAGATCGAGGCGTACTTCCGCGAGCACCAGAGTGACTTCGCGGGCAAGGACGTGAACGACGCGACGGTGCAGTCCACAGCCCGGACTGCCATGGTGGCCGCGCGGCGTCGCGCCGTGCTCACCGAGTGGATTACGGGACTGCGTCGACGAGCAGACGTCGTGCGGCCGGAGGTGAAATAGGGATCAGGGGGCAGGGATCAGGGGCAGGGGCGGGCGCAGGGGCAGGGCACGAACCGGCGCAGCCGCGCGTCACTGCTGTCTGGCCAGCAACTGTTGATACAACCCGGCATATTGGCGCTGGATCACTCGCCAGTCGAAGCGTTCCTCCAGCAGCCGCCGCCCGGCGCGCCCCAGCTCCGGCCATCGATGTCGATCGGCAATCGCCTCCCTGAGCGCGGCTGAGAGCGACGCGCGATCGCCAGCCTCGGCGAGCCATCCAGTCCGTCCGGGAATCACTTTGTCGGGCAGTCCGCCGACGCGCGTCGCCACCACGGGTTTCTGGTGCAGCATCGCTTCGAGGGTCACGATGGAGCTGCCTTCGTACCGCGTCGGGTGCACGAAGAGATCGGCGGCGTCGTACCACGCGTGCAGCGTGCGATCGTCGACGCGGCCCACCAGTTGCGCACGATTGGCGAGGCCGGCCTTCTCCAGCGCCGCATCCAGGTCCTGCCTTCCGGGACCGTCGCCGATCAGCACCCATCGCCAACTCGTCCCGCGAACCGCGCCGAGCGCGTGCAGGAGATCGAGAAATCCCTTGTTGGCGGCGAGGCGGCCGACACTGAGGAGCACGGTGTCCTGCGGATCGATCCCCTTCGCCTGACGCAGGGCGCGTCCCGCCGTGACGTCGACGCGGCCCGCGCCTTCGACCAGATCGATGCCGTTCGGAATGACGAACACGCGCGCGGCATCGACGCCCAGGTGGCGCACGACGAGCGGCCCCAGCGCTGCGTCCGTGGCGATGACGGCCTCGGCGGCCGCG
>Ga0136846_1231288_pt1 | contig 12473 bp, 11 predicted proteins | sample HopSoiMetagenom2_FD_96841 | JGI IMG/M metagenome (GOLD analysis project Ga0136846, IMG submission 96841) | Grasslands soil microbial communities from Hopland, California, USA - 2 Assembly 2016 (version 4) | ecosystem: Environmental > Terrestrial > Soil > Grasslands | place: USA: Hopland...
GGCCCTGCATCGACCAGCCAGAATCGCACGCGATCGCCGACCTTCACGCGAATCGGTTCCTTCACGTACTGGCTCGGCCGCCCGTTGAACGCGACGAAGTCGGGGAGTGTCGAGAGCATCTTGTTGTAGTCGAACGGGCGGACGCCATTCGCCGCATCGCCCAGATAGAACTCGCTCTGCACGAGGACGAATTCCTTCGCGGGAGCCAGTCCTTCACGTGGCGAGACGATGATCGCGCCATGCATCCCCGAGCCGATGTGCATGAGCACCGGCGCCGTACCGCAGTGGTACATGAACGCACCCGCGTACCGTGGCTTGAACGTGTACGTGACGGACTGCCCTTTCGCTACTGAGCGGAACGCCTGCTTCGGATCGATCTGCGCGGCGTGGAAGTCCATCGAGTGCGGCACGTCCACATCGTTCGTGAGCGTGAACTCGACGGTGTCGCCAACTCGGCAGTGCACGATCGGCCCCGGGATGTCACCCTCGAACGTCCACGCGGAGACGACCGTGTCGTCCGTGATGCGAATCGGTGCCTCACGCGCATGCCAATTGAGCTGCAGCCCGCCATTCTTGTTCGCCGGTGCCAGTGTCGGGTCGAACCGGTGAAACGCGGGACCGCTCGCGGCGGCAGCGGCGGTGGCCGCACGCTGTTGACCTCCGCCGACCACGGACGAATCCAGCCGGCTATCGGAGTTGTGTGGCTGGGTGGAGGCACCTGCGGCGCTCGTGGCCGATGTCGCTTTCCGAGCGGTGTCTGTGCGCGCGGGCGGACCACCTTGCGAGCACGCGGAGAGCGCTCCGCCGACGCCCGGGATCATGAGGGAAAGTGCCGACGCCCGCGAGAGGAACCATCGTCGGCTCGTCACATCGGTGTCGGCCTCCGATCGATCGAGGAGATCGGAGAGCAGGGGCGTAGGCTGGTCGGTCATGGCAGCGTCGAATTGGGGTCAGAGTCGATTGGCATCAGTCGACCGCTCCCGCGGTCGACTGATGCCAATCGACTCTGACCCCAATTCCCCGACAAGGATGCGGAGGTCTCCTGACATGATCGGCGCTGGCGCGAGCGAATACTTCTGCCCGACCGCTGGACGCACCCCCCACCTGCGAGGCCACCCATGAACCCGTTCCTCGATCGCCGAGAGGCTGGCCGCCAGCTCGCCGCACGCCTCGGGGAGTATGCCAACCGGCCCGACGTTACCGTGTTCGCGCTCCCGCGCGGGGGGTTACCCGTCGCCTACGAGATTGCGCGCACGCTCTCGGTTCCGATGGACGTGTTTCTCATTCGCAAGGTTTACAAGCTCGGCCGTGATGACGTCCTGATCGGGACGCTCGCGAGCGGCGGTTTCGAGACCGTCGACAGCAACGCCCTCGCACGTCACCGTATCGACCCACATGACGCCGAGCGCGAGCTCGTGCGCGCCCGACGGGAGATCGCCGAGCAGGAACGCATGTACCGCGGAAACGCTCCAGCGCCCAGGATAGCGGGGCGCACGATCATTCTGGTCTACGACGGCATGGCCACCGGCGAATCCATGCTCGGTGCGATCGCCGCGGTCCGCGCCATGGGTGCCGCCCAGGTGATCGTCGCCGTGCCGGTGGCGACGCCTAACGCGCTCGCGATCGTGGGACGTGCGGCCGACGCGTTCGTGTGCCTCGAGACGCCGGAGCCGTTCTACCGCATCGGCGTCTGGTACGACGACTTTGCTCCGGTGAGCGACGCCAGTGTGCTCTTCCTTCTCGACAGCGCTGCGCGCGGTCTGCGCGCCGCAGCCGCCTGACGCTGGAGATCCCATGACTGCCTTTGTCCCGACGATTCAGCCGACGGGTGATGGAAGGCTAACCGACTTGCGCCCGCTTACCCTGCATCGGGAGCTGCTCCTCGCGACCGACGCGTCCCCCGCGGCTTCGGCCGCGACTCGCGTGGTCGCCGCGCTTGCGGCGCGGTGGTCCACGACCCCTCACGTTTGTACGGTGATGCCATCGCCGGCCATGGTCATGGATCCGATGGCGGCGGGCATCGCGTACGCGCCAAGCATCGCGGAGGAAATGCGCAGCGCCGTCACCGATCAGCTCGCGGCGTGCTGCACCGAATCCTCAGGCTGGCCGCGAGAGACCGCGGCCGGTGCGCCAGCGGCGGAGATCGTTCGCATCGCGGACACGCGCGGCTCGGATCTCATCGTGCTTGGGCTCCGGCCGCACGCGTTCTTCGACCGACTGTTCCGCGACGAAACCGCGCTCTCGGTCATGCGGCATGCGTCGATGCCGGTGCTCGCCGTCACCCCGCTCCTCACTCGACTCCCGCGACGCATCGCCGTGGCGATCGACTTCAGTCGTGCGAGCATTGCGGCGGCGCGTGCGGCGCTCACGCTGCTCGACGATGGCGGTTCCCTCATGCTCGTCTACGTCGAGCCACCGGGTGAGCCAAGGTCGCCGGCGGCGGAGGGCTTCACGACGATCTACACGCAGGGCGTCGCCGCGGCGTTCACGCGGCTTCGGTTGGAGCTTGCCTCGCGGACCAATGCGCGCATCGAGACGGTGGTGCTGCGCGGCGGTGTGTCGGAGGAGTTGCAGTCGTTCGCGTTTCGTGCGGAGGTCGACCTCCTCGCCGTCGGCAGCCAGCGTCACAGCGTCGGTCGACAGGCGTTCGTGGGGAGCGTGACCGCCACACTGGCTCGCGCGGCGACGACGTCGTTGTTGGTCATTCCGCCGGGTCGGCGTGCCTGACCATGCTCTCTAGACCGCCGTTAGGCAAGAGCAATGGACTACAGAGGTCACAGAGACTTTTCTTATCTCCGCGACCTCCGCGATCCTCTGCGGCAAAAAACGTTCTTCCATCCTCTGTGCCCTCTGTGGTAAAAGTGCAGTCAGACAACTCGAAACTGCCTGCCCACTGGAATCAGAGTGTCGGTAGCGAGAACGAAAACACACTTCCCCTCCCTACTTCGCTCTCCACCCAGATCCGTCCGCCGTGCGCCTCCACGATACCGCGCGCGATCGCCAGCCCGAGTCCACTGCCGCGCCGCGGCGTGGGCCGCGCCTGCCAGAACCGGTCGAAGATCCGCGCCAACGCTTCGGGCTCGATCCCGATCCCCGAATCCACCACTGAGACTACCACCGACGTTGGCTCGTTCAGCGCCCGCACGACGACCGTGCCGCCGGCGTCGGTGAACTTGATCGCGTTGCCTAACAAGTTCGTGATCACCTGCACGATACGGTTCGCGTCCGCGTTCACACCGCGCAGGTCCATCGGAATGTCGACGGACAACCGAATGGACCGCTGCTCCACCTCGCCGCGCACCATGTCCACGGCCGTCGCGATGATCGAACCCAGCGCGGCGGGCTGGCGGTCCACCGACAGCCCGCCGGCCTCGATCGCCGAGACGTCCAGGAGATCGCGGATCATCCCCTGCATCCACACCGTCGCTTCGGTGATCGCTGTGAGCATCCTATCGCGTTCGGCCAGGTCGGTTGGCGGCGCCTCGCGGAGAATTCGCGCGCACATGGCGATCGCGCTGATCGGATTCCGGAGGTCGTGCGACACCACCGCGAGTACCTCGTCTCGCGCGCTCGTTGCACGCTTCGCGGCCGCGTAGAGCCTCGCGTTCTCGAGCGCCAGGGCCGCTGCGAGCGCGAACCGCTGCGCGAGCGTGCGCATCTCGGGCGTGAACCGAGCCCCGCTCTTCGCATCGACGAGCGTGAGGGAGGCGATCGTCCGGTCACCCACCACGAGCGGCACGATGTACAGCGAACGCGCGCTGACTTCCTGCCAGAGGGCGATCGCTTCGGCGTACTCCTCGGTCCGGCTCAACCAGTCGTCGTCGATACCCTCGATGAGCTCCGGGCGGCCGCGCCTCAAGACGTCCACGACCGGCGATGGCGAGTCCCACGTCCTCGGAAACTCCGCCGCGAGGCGGGTCATGAGTCGATGCCGCTCTGGGTCGACAGCCCGAGCGACTCGCCGCATCGTGCCGTCTTCCACCACGTCGATGACGCATGCATCCCCGAGCATCGGGAGTGCCAGGTCACCGATCGCGTCGAGAACGGCCTCACGCTGCAGCGACTGCGACAACCGCGTACCCGAGTCCGTGAGAAACCGATCGGCGTCCTCGATCCATTTTCGCTCGGTGACGTCGCGGAGGACGACCGTGTAGATGCGCTCCCTCGTCGGGAGGTCGAGCTTCGAGATCGAGGCTTCCGCGGGAAACTCGTCGCCGTTTTTTCGTCGACCGGCAACAGCGCGGCGATGGCCCATGCGACGCGCGGTCTCGCCGCTCTCGCCGAACGCGCGGATCTGCGCGTCGTGCGTTCCTCGGAACCGCTGAGGAAGCAGGATAGAGAGCGACTGGCCGATCGCTTCATCCGCCGCATAGCCGAAAATCTCTTCGGCACCGCGGTTGAAGTGAATGATGCGATGCATGTCGTCGATGGTGATGATGGCGTCGGCAGCAATCGCCAGGATTCCGGCGAACTTTGCTTCCGACGCGCGGAGCTCTTCGTCACTCCGCCAGTGGTCCGCGCGCAGCTCCGTCATGGCGTTAGGCTGTGCCGCTCAGCTCCGGGTTGGAGACTGTGTCGTTCCGAGGATCCCGACCTTCAGGGCGAAGTCCACGTATTCCGAGCGATGGGAGATCCCGAGCTTCTCGTTGATGCGCTGTTTGTACGTATCGACGGTCTTGGGACTGATGAACAGCTGCTCGCCGATCTCCGGTGCCGAGTAGCCTTGCGCGACGAGACGGAGCACGTCCCGTTCGCGCTGGGTCAACGAGTTGTAGCGCTCATGGTCCGCCTGTGCGGGATCCTTCTTCGTGAGTCCCTTGATGAGCACGTGCGACGCCGACGAGCTCACGTACGGATCGCCGTGCGCCACGGCGCGCACCGCGGTGACGAGCTCCGTGTCGGCCGCACTCTTCACCAGATACCCGGACGCGCCCGCCTCCAGCAGCGGCAGCAGGTACTCCTCTTCTGCATGCATGGTGAGCACGAGAACGCGCGTGGTCGTCTCCCTCGCGAGAATCGCTTTCGTCGCCGCGGTGCCATCCATATCGGGCATCGTCAGGTCCATGATCACGACATCCGGATTGAAGCGCTCGGCCAGCGCGACAGCTTCCCTCCCGTTCGTCGCTTCGCCAATCACGGAGATGTCCTTCGCAGGGCTCAGCACGGCGCGCAACCCGGCGCGCACAACCGCGTGGTCGTCCGCGAGTATCACACGAATCACGTCACCTGGCATGTTGATTCTCCATTTCGTTTGCTTCGAGACCCGTAGGGGCAGGTCGACGCAGGCTGACGGGAACGCGCACTCGCACGTCGGTGCCCTGCTGCGGTGTCGACACAATCTCGACCTTTCCACTCAGTAACGCGATTCGTTCCCGCATCTGAAAGAGACCCATCGCCCGTCCGTCCTTCTCGGTGCTCGCGAGATCGAAGCCGTTTCCATCGTCTGCAACGTGCATGACGAGCTCGTCGCCGGCGAGCCCGACGCCGATGTCTATAGTAGCCGGTGCACCGTGGCGGAGCGCGTTCGCCACGGACTCCCGCGCGACGCGGTAGACAGCCACCGCGACATCGCTCGGAAGACTGCGAAGCTGCGACTCGGCTTCTGGCGTGACGGTCACCGAGATCACAGCGCGATCCGTCGTCGTGCGCGCCAGCTGACGCAGCGCCGCGACGAGCCCGAGGTCATCCAGAATCTGCGGGTGGACCGCCAGCGAGAGAAGGCGCACCTGCTCGAGCACTTCGCCAGCCGCGTGCCTAACGGCGCGAAGCTTCTCGGCCAGATCGGGATCCGTTGCTTCCCGCTCGATCGCGATCAGCTGGTATCGGAGTGCCGCCAGCGATTGCGCGATCGAATCATGCAGCTCCTTGCCAACGCGCGACCGCTCGCGGTCGCCGCTGCGCACGACTTCCTGCGCCAGCGTCCGTACGCGTGCGCGATCCTCCGAGAGCGCGGTCAGGAGGATATTCAGCATTCCGCCAACGTGCGCGAGCTCCGCGTCCGCGACTGCCGAACGCGGCACGCGCGTCTCGAGGTCACCTGCCCACACGCGAGTCGCCGTTTCCTCGAGATCGCGAATCGGCCGCAGGGCGATCGATACGAGGAGGAGATTGACGGCGAGACCGAGCGCCAGTGCGATGGCCATCACCGACAGCATTCGCCAGTCCGCCGCCGGGCCGTGGTATGCGGCATAGGCGCCCCAGGCCGCCAGTACTACGCCCAGGTTCGCGCCGGCCAGCTTGTAGGCGAGCGGCACGCGCAGGACGCGATGCACCCAATCGCCTCCGGCTGACCGACGGCGGACTTCCTTGGCGCGGATGGTCGTGTCTGCACGTGAAATCACAGTCGCCTCTCTATTTCTCCACGACCAGCGCCGTCACCATCCCGTACATGCCATATCAGACATGATCATCCTCAAGAGAGTCGTGTATCGAGTCGTACTGAGGATCGCCTCGTGCATGCCCTCATTGTGTCGGGAGGGCCGCGGAAGTTCGGTCGGGAAACGGGCCTGTCCGTGTAGGGGAACGCCTGACAGGGTCGCTGGCCTTTCGAGCGGCGTTTCAATGGGTCAGAGCCCTTGATCCCGCTTGAAAGTCCCCTACCCGGAGTTGCTCGAGCTCGCCGAGCGCCCGCGCATGTCGGTGAGGTGGAGCTTGAGAATGACCTGGCGGGTGGGCGTGGGGTCCCGGTGCGTGAGCGCCGCCGGGACGAGCTGCCGAATCCGGTCGAGCGCGACGCGATAGGTCTCGCGGGCGATCTCGCCACCACCGTCCTCGAGCACGTACACCGTACCGTGCGCCACGACGCTGCGCCAGTCGAACGCGCCCTCCACCTCGTCGACCTCGAACGCCACCCAGGGTGAATGCGCGAGCGTCTCGAGCTTGGACCCTGGTGCCGTGCGCAGGTAGATCGCGCCGTCGGCAAAGACGTAGCTCAGCGGCTCAATGTCGACGCGGTCATGGAAGCTGAACGCGATCCGGCCGACGTGATTGCGCGCGAGCAGCTCCGCTGCCTCGTCCGCGTCGAGGTCGCGGAACGTCGGCTCTCGCGTTCGTGTCATGCGTCGCTCCCGCGGGTCGAGTCGAAGTGAAACGTAGCGGGTTCCGGGCGACCGGGTGTCAGGCATCGGAGGGCGATTGGTCGGCAACCCCCTGACAGCCACGCGCGAATCCCGGTGCTAGCGTGAGCTCGTCCCCAACGATTGAGCGATCCGATGTCTCCAACGCTATCGCCCGCTCCTGTCAGCGGAGTCAACGCGGAAGTCCGGCACCGCACAGTGGTTCGCAATCCCGCCGTTGCCGGGCCGATCCTGCTCGCGACCGATGGGACGAGCCAGAGCGGTGCCGCAGTCGTTGCGGCCCGTCTACTCGCCGAACAGTTGGGCCTCCCGTTCGAGGTCGTGACCGTGCTCGAGCCGGATCTGGCTTACGGCGTCGCGCTCGGCGGTACACCACTGTATCTGCCTGACGTCGATGAGGCGCGGCGCGCAAGGCGCATGACCGAGGTGCTCGACTACGTCACCCGGTTTTCCGGCGGCGCGGCGCCGCCTACCATGCACGTGCGGTTCGGTGCGATCGCGGAGGAGATCGCGGACGTGGCGCTCACCCGGTCGGCGACGATGGTGGTGGTGGGGTCGGCGCCGCATCAGCGGGTGAGCCGCATGATCGCCGGCGAGCGCGCGGTGCACGTACTGCGTGCGTCTCCGGTTCCGGTACTGTCGGTGCCGCCGGGATTTTCGGCCCTGCCACGGAACGTTCTGGTGGGCGTCGATTTTGCGCCGGCCAGCGTTCACGCCGCGCAGGTTGCGCTGCTCCTGCTCGCCAACGGCGGCACGCTGACGCTGCTCCACATGCTCTCGCCGTTGTTAGGCGACGCGCCGATCCGGGACGCCGAGGCACACCCAGCCGACGCAGTTCAAACGTTGTTCGAGCGCGTTCGCAACGAGCTTCGCCCGTACGTTCCTGATGGTGTCGCGATCGAGACTCGTGTGCGAACGGGTGACGACGCCGATGGCATTGTGCGTTGCGCCACCGCCATGGAGGCAGACGTCGTTGCCGTGGGAACGCACGGCCCGCGTCTGCTCGAGCGCGTGTTCCTCGGCAGCGTTGCGTCGAGCGTCGTTCACAGCGCACCACAGACCGTGTTGGCTGTACCACCCCCGTCGTCGGCTGAAGCACTGGAGCTCTGGTTTCGCATCACCGGCACCGCGACGTCGACCAAGTCGGGTGAGTGGAGCGACGCGCTCAACGACTTCACGCGGCGGAACACGGGACGCCGAGCGACCATCGAGATCGACGACCCTGAGATCGGTGCGCAGATGCTCGGCCGCGGCGCACTCGTGGGCGTGACCTACGACCCGCACGATCGCCGCGTCGAGATCATGGTTGGCGACGCGCACCGCGCCCGGCGTCATCTGATGCACTCGATCCCGAAGGTCGAGTCGATCGCGATGACTACGGACGAGCACAGTGCGACCGAAGCGCTCGAGCTACGACATGGTCGCGGGCACACACTCGTTCTCATCAAGCGGTAGCGGCAAGCTGCCGTTACACGCGCACATCTCGAAGGAAGGAACCCATGCTGTACACTCCTGAGAACAGGGCTGCCGTGCCTGTCGAACCGCTCGTGACCAATCGCGGCAGCCTTGTGGTTGCCACCGATGGCACATCCGATTCTGACGGTGCGGTGCGCGTCGGTCTCGCGCTCGCCCGGCGCGACGGCGTGAAAGCGGACTTCTTTAGCGTGGTGGAAGCACCGGCGATCGTCGATCTCGAAGGCGCACCGGTGTCGGATCTCGAGCGGTTGGTGGAGATCGCCGTTGACGAGCGCGGCGCGATGCTGTTGGCGCAGCGCGACCGTACGCACCCAGGGATTCACGAATGGCCGTGCGAGCTCGCTGTGGGCGCCCGCGTCGATACGATCGTCGACCGCGCCCGCACAACAGGCGCCTCATTCATCCTGCTCGGTCTCGGCTCGCATGGCCTGGGTGCTCGCGTGAGTCAGCGCGAGACGGCGCTGCGTGTCATTCGTGCCGCGGAGCGGCCCGTGCTCGCGCTGCCGAGCGACGCGTGGGGCGTGCCGCACAGTGCGCTCGCGGCGGTGGACTTCACGATGTCGAGCGAGCACGCAGTGCGTGCCGCGATCGACCTGCTCGGGGATGACGGGACGCTCTACGTCGCGCACGTCACGCCGCGGTTGCCGATTCCACAAGGCGACCCGAGAACATGGGGTGAGATCACAAAGGGCGCGGTCATGCCGAAGCTCGAGGAGATCGTACGGCGATTGAATCCGTCGCCGGGTATTCGTGTCGAGTACGTGCTCCTTCACGGCGATCCCGCCCACGAGCTCGTTGCTTTCGCAGAGGAGATGGCCATCGACATGATCGCCGCCGGGACACACGGGCGCTCGGCGCTGGGACGGTTGGTGCTGGGAAGCGTCTCCACAAAGCTGGTACGCATCGCCAAGTGCTGGGTGCTCGTCGCGCCGCCGCACCGGGACGCTCCAAACGCGGACGATCGCCCCGAGGCGCCTAACGACTGGTCGTGATGCGGATGCGCGCCGCAGCTCTGCGCGCGGCGTGGCGGCCGCTGTTTGCCACGGCGATCATCGTCGCGGGGTTGGTCGCACGCGCCGCTGCGCCGGCAGCCGGGTACGATCGAACGATCTGGTATGCGGGTCTGGCGGTCGCCGGCGGCCTCGTGGTCTGGCGCACCGTGCAGGGCGCGCTGCACGGACATTTCGCGGCGGACGTCGTCGCGACGCTCGCCATCGTCGCGTCGGCGATCCTCGGCCAGCCGTTTGTCGGCCTCGTGATCGTGATCATGCAGACGGGCGGGGAGGCACTCGAGCGGTACGCCGAAGGGCGCGCTTCGGATGCGGTGCGCGCGTTGGAAGCCGCCGCACCTCGCATTGCGCACCGCGTGCGGGATGAGCACGGGATCGAGGACGTGCCGGTCGACGCCGTCGCGCCTGACGATGTCCTCCTTGTTCGGCCAGGTGAGCTCGTGCCGTGCGACGCCATCGTCGTCGACGGCAGCGCACACGTGGACGTGTCCATGCTCACGGGCGAGCCGCTTCCGCTGTTTGCCTCGCGCGACACGAAGCTCATGAGCGGCAGCGCCAATCTCGATGGCGCGCTCACCATTCGCGCGCTCGCGCCTGCGCGCGATAGCCAGTACGCGCGCATCGTCGCGCTCGTGAGGTCGGCTCAGTCGAGCAAGGCGCCACTCCAACGTATCGCGGATCGGTACGCCGTCTGGTTCACACCGGCGACGCTCGCGGTCTGCGCCATCGCGTACGTGACGAGCGGAGACTGGCTGCGTGTGCTCGCCGTGCTCGCCGTCGCGACGCCCTGCCCGCTGATTCTGGCCACGCCGGTCGCGGTGATCGGCGGGATCAACCGCGCGGCGCGCCGGCATATCATCGTCCGCCACGGCACAGCGCTCGAACGGCTCGGCTCTGCGACGGTGGCCGTGTTCGACAAGACGGGCACGATAACGATCGGCCAGCCGCGGGTCAGGCACGTGATCCAGGCCAACGGCAGGCCGCCGGCTGCCGTGCTTCAGATGGCTGGCGCCGTCGAGCGTTCGTCCGGGCATCTGCTGGCGCGGACTCTCGTAGACGCCGCCGAAGCGACGGGCCTAACGCTGCCGGCGGCGAGCGGTGTGGTCGAGTCTCCGGGGCGTGGCGTCTCGGGTACGGTCGATGGCCACCGTGTCGTTGTCGGCGCCCGGTCGTTCGTGCTCAACGCGACGTCGATCGATGAAGCGCGGCTTCGCGCGTTCGAGCCGAAGGAATCCGGCCTTCGCGCATATGTCGCGATCGATGGTGAGGTCGCCGGCATCGTCGAGTACGCGGATGCACTCAGGCCGGGAGTGGCCGACGTCTTTCGTGATCTCACCGGGCTCGGGGTTCGGCGCATCATGCTGCTGTCCGGTGATCATGCAGCCAATGCGCGGACGGTTGCTGCATCGGTGGGTCTCGTCGACGTACAGGGTGATCTGCTGCCCGAGGGGAAGGTTGGCGTCGTTCGGGAGTTGGTGCGCAGCGGCGAGTCGGTGCTGATGATAGGCGACGGGACGAACGACGCCCCCGCGCTGAGTGCCGCGACCGTCGGAGTTGCGCTCGCGGGACACGGCGGCGGCATCACGGCCGAGGCGGCGGATGTCGTGATTCTCATCGATGACCTGTCGCGCGTGGTGGAAGCCGTGCGGATCAGTCGGCGCACCATGCACATCGCGCGTCAGTGCATCGCCGTGGGGTTGGGGCTGAGCGGCGTTGCGATGGTCGCGGCGGCGATGGGCTTGGTGGCACCCACCGGGGGGGCGCTGCTGCAGGAAGCGATCGATCTCGCGGTCATCGTAAACGCGCTGCGAGCGAGTCGCAGCGGGGACGAGTAAGATCATGAGCGACAGAACCCGAGTCGCGGTGGCTGCAGCCGGCGCGCTCGCGGCCATTGGCGGCGCCATCGCGTTAGGCACGTGGACGTGGAACCGGACGACGAGTCGGTTGGTGGCCCGTCTGAAGGAGGCCGGCCGAGCGACTGCCGGCGAGCCAGTGGCGTTCGACGTCGCCCGCCTCGAAGGTTTGCCGCCTTTGGTGGCTCGCTACTTTACGTTCGCTCTACCGCCCGGTCGTCCGATCATTGCCGGCGCCCACCTGCGGTTCACCGGCACGTTCGCGACGAAGCCTAACGCGTGGGTGCCGTTCACCGCCGAACAGGACGTGCGCGCCACACCACCCGGGTTCGTCTGGGATGCGCGAATTGCCATGATGCCGGTCGTGCCGGTCCGTGTGCGCGACAGCTATGTCGGCGGCGCGGGCGTCATGCGTGGCGTGGCAGCCGCGGTCATCCCGGTCGTCAACCAGCATGACACTCCCGAGATGGCCGCCGCTTCGCTCCAGCGCTTCCTGGCGGAGGCCGTGTGGTATCCGACGGCGTTGTTGCCGAGGGCGGGTTTATCGTGGTCGGCGATCGACGACACGACAGCGCGCGTGACGCTCACCGATGGACCGACAACGGTCTCGCTCGACGTGGCCTTCGGCTCGCGTGGCGAGATCGACCGCGTCTCGACCCTGCGCTACCGCGATGAGAAGGGATCGCCGGTGCTCACGCCGTGGGTTGGTCATCACGCGGACTACGAGCGGATTGGCGGCATGATGATTCCCACGTCCGGCGAGGTGGCGTGGGTGACGCCCAGCGGTCCCCAGCCGTATTGGCGGGGTCGCCTGGTAGCCGCGACGTTCGACTGGCGCTAGCGGAAATGGGGTCAGAGTCGAGTTTCATCATTCCAGCGCCCGGGGCGCTGGAATGATGAAACTCGACTCTGACCCCATTTCCTGTCGATCGGCGCAAACCCCGTTCGTATAAAGGTTGGGTCGCTGGCATCGGGCCGGCGCCGAACCTGAGGGAGACGCTCATGCGCAAGATCAACGTGACCAACAACGTGACGCTCGACGGCGTCATGCAGGCCCC
>Ga0136846_1231881_pt1 | contig 12472 bp, 13 predicted proteins | sample HopSoiMetagenom2_FD_96841 | JGI IMG/M metagenome (GOLD analysis project Ga0136846, IMG submission 96841) | Grasslands soil microbial communities from Hopland, California, USA - 2 Assembly 2016 (version 4) | ecosystem: Environmental > Terrestrial > Soil > Grasslands | place: USA: Hopland...
CGCAGCGCACCTGCGCCGCCGCCGACCGCACCGGCCACGCCATGCTGCACACCATGTACGGGCAGAGCCTGGCGCATAACACCGAGTTCTTCATCGAGTACTTCGCCCTCGACCTGATCATGGACGAAGGCTCGTGCCGAGGCGTCACCGCCTGGAAGCTGGACGACGGCTCCCTGCACCGCTTCCAGGCCCAGCTGGTGATCCTGGCCACCGGCGGCTACGGCCGCGCCTACTTCTCCGCCACCAGCGCCCACACCTGCACCGGCGACGGCGGCGGCATGGCCCTGCGCGCCGGCCTGCCGCTGCAGGACATGGAGTTCGTGCAGTTCCACCCGACCGGCATCTACGGCGCCGGCTGCCTGATCACCGAGGGCGCACGCGGTGAGGGCGGCTATCTCACCAATTCCGAGGGCGAGCGGTTCATGGAGCGCTATGCGCCCACCGTGAAGGACCTGGCGCCCCGCGACATGGTCAGCCGGGCCATGACCATGGAGATCCGCGAAGGCCGCGGCGTGGGGCCGAAGAAGGACCACATATTCCTGCACCTCGACCACCTGGATCCGAAGATCCTGGCCGAGCGGCTGCCCGGCATCTCCGAGAGCGCCAAGATCTTCGCCGGCGTCGACGTCACCAAGGAGCCGATCCCGGTGCTCCCGACGGTGCACTACAACATGGGCGGGGTGCCCACGAACTTCTACTCGGAGGTGGTGACCAAGGTCGGCAAGGATCCCGACAAGGTGGTCCCGGGCCTGATGGCGGTGGGCGAGGCGGCCTGCGTCTCGGTGCACGGCGCCAATCGCCTGGGCTCCAACAGCCTGATCGACCTGGTGGTGTTCGGCCGCTCGGCCGCCCTGCGGGCCGCCGACACCATCAAGGCCGGCGCGACCCAGCCCGAGCTGAAGCCGGCCATGACCGACCCGCACCTGGCGCGCCTCGACCGCTTCCGCAACGCCAATGGCGGCACGCCGACGGCCGAGCTGCGGCTGGAGATGCAGAAGGCCATGCAGGAGGACGCCGCCGTCTACCGCACCTCCGAGGCCCTGGCCTCGGGCGTCGCGCGCATGCAGGCGGTGAACGCCAAACGGCCGGACCTGAAGGTCAGCGACCGCAGCCTGGTGTGGAACTCCGACCTGATGGAGACCCTGGAGCTCGACAACCTGATCGGCCAGGCCATCGTCACCGTGGTCGGCGCCGGCAACCGCACCGAGAGCCGCGGCGCCCACGCGCACGAGAACTACCCGAACCGCGACGACAAGACCTGGATGAAGCACACCCTGGCCTGGTTCGACGACAAGACCGGCAAGGTGAAGATCGATTACCGCCCGGTGCACGACTACACCCTGACCAACGACATCGCCCCGATCCCGCCCAAGGCGCGGGTTTATTGAGCTGAGCAGGAAGGACCGCTGAGATGGCCGAATTCCGGCTCCCCAAGAACTCCCGCATCACCAACGGCAAGCACTGGCCGGCCCAGCCGGGCTCGGGCAAGACGCGGACGTTTCGCATCTACCGCTACGATCCCGACAGCGGCGAGAACCCGCGCTGGGACAGCTACGAGGTGGACACCAGCCAGTGCGGGCCGATGGTCCTGGACGTGCTGATCCACATCAAGAACACCATCGATCCCACCCTGACGTTCCGCCGCTCGTGCCGCGAGGGGATCTGCGGCTCGTGCGCCATGAACATCGCCGGCCGCAACACCCTGGCCTGCACCCACGGCCATGCGGAATGCCCTGGCGACAAGGTGGCCATCAGCCCGCTGCCGCACATGCCGGTGGTCAAGGACCTGGTGCCGGACCTGACGCTCTTCTACGCCCAGTACGCCTCGGTGGAGCCCTGGCTGCAGACCGAGACGCCCGAGCCGCAGAAGGAGTGGCGCCAGGACCCGAAGGACCGCGAGAAGCTGGACGGCCTCTATGAGTGCATCCTCTGCGCCTGCTGCTCGACCAGCTGCCCCAGCTACTGGTGGAACCCGGAGAAGTACCTGGGCCCGGCCGCCTTGCTGCACGCCTACCGCTGGATCATCGACAGCCGCGACGAGGCCACTGGCCACCGGCTGGACGAGCTGGAGGACCCCTTCAAGCTCTACCGCTGCCACACCATCATGAACTGCGCCCAGGTCTGCCCCAAGGGCCTCAACCCCGCCAAGGCGATCGCCGAGGTGAAGAAGATGCTGGTCGACCGGGTGGTGTGATCTGGGGCCCCTGGCCCGCCCCTCTAATGGGTATTGCGGGGTTCCAGGGGCGATCTACGGCCTAGGCTGTGCGGCGTCCCTTTGTGGAGCCCGGCCAGATGCTGCAGCCCTGCGCGGTCTTGCGAGTCGCCCTCGCCGCGGCGGTCGTGCTGTGCGCCTCGCCCCTCGTGGCCCGGGCGCAGGACAGGCCGCAGATCGTCGCCCCGGCGACCGACCCCCAGGCCCAGGCCGACCTCGCCGACGCCTATTTCTACGGCCGCGGGCAGCCGCAGAGCTACAAGGAAGCCCGGCGCTGGTTCGACAAGGCCGCCGCGCAGGGCCACCCGCAGGCCACCCGCAGGCTCGGCGAGATGTACGCTGACGGCCTGGGCGGCAAGAAGAGCAAGACCAAGGCGCGGGAGCTCTGGATCGCCGCCGAGAAAGCCGGCGACCCGCAGGCCGCGATCCTGGTGGCCGACAGCCTCTACCAGGAGATCACCGGCAAGCGCACGCCTGAGCCGGGGAAGTTCAAGTTCGAGGGCGGCGTGCCGCTGGCCAGCGTCGACGACGCGATCGCCTGGTACGAGGCGGCCGAGGCTCACGATCCGCGCCCTGCCTCGCAGACCCGGGCCAAGGCTGCGCTCCATGTGCTGAAGACCCTGAAGTCGGCGGCCAGCGCCGCGCCGAAGGGCCGATAGGCGCCGGTCAGGCCCGCGGCGGCGGGCGGAACAGCACTTCCAGGCCGGCGATCACCTCGCCGATCAGCTCCTCGTCGCCGGAGGCGCTGGGGCTGAGGGCGGCGGCGCCGTGGGCGGCGGCCCAGACCGCCAGGGTGATCTGCTCCAGCCGGTTGCCGAACCGGCCCTGGGCGGCGGCGACCTCCTCGACGATGCGCTGCAGCACGGCCAGGGCGCTGGCCCGCGCCGCCGCCACCGCGGGCAGCTCGGCGATCTCGGGGTCGAACATCAGGCCGAACAGCGCCGGCTCGCGCAGGGCGAAGCGGAAATAGGCCGTAGCCCAGCCGCGAAGGCGCCCGCCCTCCCCGGCGGCCCGGTCAGCGGCCTCCAGCTCGCGGCGCAACTCCACGAAGCCGCCCGCCGCCAGCTCGCCCAGCAGGGCGGTCTTGCCCTCGAAGTGGTGGTAGAGCGAGCCGGCGGTGATGCCCGCGCGCGCGGCCAGGGCGCGCAGGTTCAGCGGCTTCAGGCCGCCCTCGTCCAGCATGGCGCGCGCCTCGCGGATCAGCCGCCCTCGCGCATCGCCCACATGATACTTCCGCCGCGCCTCCATGCGCCGATCTTAGGCCGGCCCGGCCCGCGGCGTCGCGCCCTCAGTTGCGGGTGGGGATGACCACCGGCAGGGTCTCGTAGCCCTTGACGAACACCGAGTGGGTCCGCTCCGGCTCGCGCACCAGCCGCACCTCCGGGAAGCGCTTAAGGATCTCTTCCCAGATGATGGTCAGCTGCAGCTCGGCCAGCCGGTTGCCCACGCAGCGGTGGATGCCAAAGCCAAAGGACAAATGGTTTCGCGGGCGCTCACGATCCACCTGATACACGTTCGGGCTCTCGATCTGGGCCTCGTCACGGTTGCCCGAGACGTACCACATGGCGACGCGGTCGCCGGCGCGGATGGTTTTGCCGTGCAGCTCGAAGTCTTGGGTGGCGGTGCGGGCCATGTGGGCAAGTGGCGTCTGCCAGCGGATGGTTTCCGAGACCATGGAGGGGATGAGGGACGGGTTGCCCCGAAGCTTATCGTACTGGTCCGGGTTCTTGTTTAGCGCATAGACGGATCCGGATATTGTATTGCGGGTGGTGTCGTTGCCTCCGATGATCAGCAAGACCACGTTTGAATGGTAGTCTGTACTGCTGAGGTCTTTGGTGGCCTCGGCGTGGGCCATCATGGAGATGAGGTCGAACTTGGGTTCGGCGGCGATGCGGTCGGCCCATAGCTGGTCGAAGCGGGCGAAGCAGGCGTCGGCCTGCTCGCGCTTGTGGGCCCAGCTCTTGGCCGGGCCGAAGCCGGGGGCGTTGGTGAACATGTCGGACCAGAACGTCAGGTCCCGGCGGTCCTCCTGCGGATAGTCGAAGAGCGTGGCCAGGGTCATGGCCGTCAGCTCCTTGGAGACCTTGTCGACCCAGTCGAACTCCTCGCCGATCGGCAGGGCGTCCAGGATCGCGCCGGCCCGCTCGCGGATCAGCGGCGACATGGCGTGCAGGTTCTGCGGCGCCACGGCCGGACTGACCGTCTTGCGCTGCACGTCATGGCCCGGCGGGTCCATGGCGATGAAGCTGTTGCCGCGCGGGCGCTTGTCAGCCTCGGCCTTGGCCTCGCGGGTCTGCAGCACGATGCCGTCGGCGGACGAGAACACCTCGTGGTTGGTGTCCACCGCCATGATGTCCTGGTAGCGGCTGACCGACCAGAAGCCGTCGTACTCGTCGTTCGGCGCCGTCCAGTGCACCGGCGCTTCCTTGCGCAGGCGATCGAAGATCGGCCACATGGCGTCGTTGGCGAAGAGGTCGGCCTGCGCCGGGTTCAGCGCCTCGAGCGGCAGGCTCGCAGCCTCCGCGGCCGCCGCCTGCTTGAAGTCCAGGGATCCGTCGTCCACGGCGCGCCTCCATCGCTTGCCACGGCGCCGCAGGGTCTTCGCCCGGCTGGCGCCAGTCCGGATTGGGCCTATCCAAACGCTGTTCTACAACCCCAATTGCCGCGGCCCCCTTGGCTGTCGCAACGGCCACCCGTTATGGATCGGCGCCGCTTCGGCGGCTCCCCTCCCGCGGCGTTAAGTTGACGCTGCCGTCACTTTTGTGCATCGGAGAACCATGAGCGAGCCGGCGGCGCATGTCGTGATCCTGGGCGCGGGCCATGCGGGGGGCACGGCGGCGGCCCTGCTGCGCCAGTACGGGCACGCCGGGCCGATCACCCTGGTGGGCGAGGAGCCGATCGCCCCCTACCAGCGGCCGCCGCTCTCCAAGGCCTGGCTGAAGGGCGAGGCCGACGCCGACTCCCTGGCCCTGAAGCCCCTGGAATTCTACGCCGAGCACGACATCGACTTCCGGCCCGGCGTCCGCGCCGAGAGCCTGAACCGGGGCGCCAGGACCGTCGGCCTCTCGGATGGCGCCACCGTTTCCTACGACGCCCTGATCCTGGCCACCGGCGCGCGGGCCATCGCCCTGCCCATCGCCGGCAAGGACCTGGCGGGCGTCATGTCCCTGCGCACCGCCGCCGACGCCGAGGCGCTGAAGGCGGCGATCGGCCCCGGCAAGACCCTGGCCGTGGTGGGCGGCGGCTACATCGGCCTGGAGGTCGCCGCCTCGGGCCGCGCCCTGGGCGCCGAGGTGGTGGTGCTGGAGAAGGAGGACCGCCTCCTCGCCCGCGTCGCCTGCCCGCAGCTCTCCGACTTCTTCCAGGGCTATCACCAGACCCGCGGCGTCCGCTTCGAGCTGGGCTGCAGCGTCACCGGCTTCGAGGGAAAGGACGGCCACGTCACCGGCGTCACCCTGGCCGACGGCCGCACCCTCGCCTGCGACGCCGTGGTCGTGGGCGTCGGCGCCCATCCCAACGACGAGCTGGCCAAGGACGCGGGCCTCGAATGCGCCCGCGGCGTCGTCGTCGACCTCGACGCCCGCAGCGTCACCGACCCCGCCGTCTTCGCCATCGGCGACGTCGCCCACCGGCCGATGCCGATCTACGAGCGCATGTTCCGCATGGAGAGCGTGCCCAACGCCCTGGAACAGGCCAAGCAGGCCGCCAGCGCCATCGTCGGCCGCCCGCGCCCCGCCGGGGAATGCCCCTGGCAGTGGTCGGACCAGTACGACCTGAAGCTGCAGATCGCCGGCTACGCCTTCGACACCACCGAGATCCTGGTGCGCGGCGACCCGGCGGCGGCGAAGTTCGCCATCTTCCACCTGAAGGGCGACCAGGTTCAGTCGGTGGAGGCCATCAACGCCCCGCCGGAGTTCATGATGGGCAAGCTGCTCATCCTTTCCCGCAAGCCCGTGAACAAGGCGAAGCTTGCGGACCCGTCCATTTCCATGAAAGAGGTCGCCGCCTAAGGCGCGGCGTGACGAGGGGCGTATGGCCAAGATCACCTACATCGAACACGACGGGACCGAGCACGCGATCGACGTCAAGACCGGGCTTTCGGTCATGGAAGGCGCGGTCAAGAACAACATCCCGGGCATCGACGCCGACTGCGGCGGCGCCTGCGCCTGCGCCACCTGCCACGTCTATGTGGACGAGGCGTGGCTGGCCAAGACCGGCGAGCGGACCGCCATGGAGGAAAGCATGCTCGACTTCGCCGAGGGCGTCGCCGAGAACAGCCGCCTCTCCTGCCAGATCCGCGTCACCGACGACCTGGACGGCCTGCGGGTGACCATGCCCGAGAGCCAGCACTAGCCGCCGTCCCAATCCCTCCCCGGGAGGGGCAGGCTTGGCAAAGCCAAGCCGGGGTGGGGAAGCCACGACCGGGCGCTGCCTCTACGGCCGGCCGCCAGTCGGCTTCCCGCAACGCCGCAAGCCTAGTCGCCCCCTGGCTCCTCCGTCCCCTCGAGCAGGGCTTCCAGGGCGGCGATCACCGCGCGTTCCAGCTTGGGCAGATCAACGGGCACCCGGTCCTCGCGGAGGTCTTGCAGCAGCGCCTGCAGCTGGCGGCGGCGCGCTTCGGAAAGGCGCATCAGGGCTCTCCAGGAAGGTTGGACGTGGCGCGGCTGAGCCGCCATCCGTTCGACAGGTGATGGTAGATGGGCTCGGGCATGATGCCGCTCGAGACCCAGCGGGCGGTGAGCGCCGCCAGCATCAAGGGGCCCACCAGGGCCGGGTCGCGGGTCATCTCCATCAGGATCACCGCGCTGGTCAGCGGCGCCTGCACCACCCCCGACAGGTAGCCGGTCATGCCCAGCACGACGGTGTCGTGGCCGGCGAAGGCCAGGCCGAGGCGCGCGAAGGCCGCGCCGACACCCGCGCCGATCGCCAGGGACGGGGCGAAGATGCCGCCCGGCGCCCCGGACGCGGCCGCGGCCAGGGTGGCGACAAACTTCGAACCGGCGAGGGCCAGTCCCCGGCCCGGATGGGCGCCCAGCAGGGACTTGGCCTCCGCATATCCGGCCCCGAAGCTCAGGCCGCCCGAGGCCAGGGCGGCGCCGGCCGCGACCGCCCCGCACAGCGCGGCGAAGATCACCGGGTGGCGGGCTCGCCATCGCCCTATGGGCCCCGCCTCAGGCCCGATCAGCTCCGCCAGCAGCCGCGAAAACACGCCGCCGAGCAGGCCGCCGACACCACCGATCAGCGGCGCGGCGATCCAGGCCGACCCCAGGGCGCCGCCGCCGCCGCGCATGCCGAAATAGGCGTAGTCGCCGTGCACGGCGTAGGAGGCGACGCCGGCGATCACCACGACGAGGATCACGGTCGTATGGGTCCGCCGCTCGAAGCTCTTCGCCAGTTCCTCGACGGCGAAGACGACGCCGGCGATCGGCGTGTTGAACGCCGCCGCGACCCCCGCCGCGCCACCCGCGATGATCAGGGCGCGCCGGCCCGGGCCCCCGCGCAGCCCGCGGGTCAGGGTGCGCATGATCCCGGCCACCACCTGGACGGTGGGCCCTTCGCGCCCGATGGACGCGCCGCACAGCAGCATGCCCACCGCCAGGACCACCTTCCAGACGGCGGTCTTCAGCGTCACCCGCTGGCCGCCCCATCGGCCGCGCCAGCGCTCCTCGGCCGCGGCGATCACCTGGGGAATGCCGCTGCCGGCCGCTTCGGGGGCGAAGCGGCGGGTGAGCCAGGTCACCGCGGCGAACCCCAGCGGCATCATGGCCAGCATGGCCCAGCGGTTGGTTGCGACCAGCCGCGCATGGGCCAGCATCGCCACGTCGCAGATCCGCGCAAAGGCCGCGGCGGCCAGCCCGCCCAGCACCGCGACGGCGACGATCGCCGCCATGCGCCAGGTCCGGCGGACGTGGAGGCGACGCGAGAGCTGGGCCCTGGACAGCGACGGCGGGCGACGACCTGCGTTCGCCGCCGCCTGGGCAATCGGGGTCTGGCGGGGCGCGCCGGCCGGCGAGGAGTCGGGCATCGGCGAGCTATATATCTCGCGGTGCGATCTTATGAAGTTGCAGATGAGGGCGAGGCGCGGGTTTGTTCATAAGCGACCGGTGATGGGGCGCCGCCGACACCGCTGACGCGCACCGTCGCGTCGGATGGGGCTTGCGGCGGCGAGGGGCGCCTTCCCTCCCCTTCATGGGGAGGGGCAGGCTTGGCGAACGCCAAGCCGGGGTGGGGAAGGTTGGACTGGGCGCAAGGGGTTGGAAGGCGAGCCCCATGCGCGGCATTCTGGCCCGGCCCCGATGCGGTGACGCCCATGCCCCCGGTCCCCAAGCTCCGCATCGCCCGCCCTACGGACGACCTGGACGCCCTGCTGGCCTTCTATCGCGACGGGCTGGGGCTCGACGTCCTCGCCCGCTTCGAGGACCACGACGGGTTCGACGGGGTCATGCTGGGCCGGCCGGATGCGCCGTATCACTTCGAGTTCACCCGGGCGCGGGGCCACCTCGCCGGCCGCGCGCCGAGCGCCGAGCATCTGGTGGTCTTCTACCTGCCGGAGCGGGCGGCGTGGGAGGCCGCGGTGGCGCGGATGCGCGGGGCGGGCTTCGAGCCGGTGGCGCCGTTCAATCCGTACTGGGCGGTGCGCGGGCTGACGTTCGAGGACCCGGATGGGTATCGGGTGGTGTTGGAGAATGGGGGGTGGGGGGAGTTTTGACTCGGAGGCGGACGTCGGAACGGTCGGCTTCCGGCGCGTTTGGCCCGGGCAGCCGCGATCGTGTTTAGAGACTCCGCGTTCATCGGGCCTTTCTCATTTCAGCGGTTATTCGGGCGGACACCCGACCTCATACCAGCGTGTGTCGCTGGTCGGACCCTGGGCGATGAATTTGGCGGTTGCGTAGGCGCGCGTCCGCGCATTCGTGCGGTGAACAACCTCGTCTTCAACGTCGACATAGTCCCATAGGTCGTGACGGTGTGAGATCAGCAAGCATCGCGTGGGGGAGATCGGCATCGTGACCTCGATCGAGTCGTACATCAGTCCGACTCCGCGATACATCGGTGGGCGCTTATACGCTTCGGGGTCGAACCATGCGCACGGGTTGTCGGACGTGATGAAGCGGGCCGCGCCCGCGGCGCATAAGACCGTCGCCTTCATCTGTGCGAGCTTGGGTGTAATCACCCGTAGGTGCGACGGAAGCGTTGTCTGAAGCGGCTGTTCCACGATCATTTTGACGCGGTCCATACCCATCGCCGGGCCTGAAGAGGGCAGGCTAACCTTCGCCGCAGCCTGTCTTTCCTCCGGCGTCATCCGTCGAAGGCTCTCGATCATTTCGTTACCAAGCGCCAGCACGGGCTCCCACTGATCCTGGATGTGCTTTCGGGCGGCAGGCGTGCGCCATTGCATGGCGACGACGAACGCCACCAGCTTCACGTGCGGTACGGCAGGCAGGCGCTTTCGAGGCTCAATGAAATCTTTGCGGATGCGCACGAAGGAGTCCTCAAGCCCATCGAGCCCGTGTTCGAGCCTTAAGTCTCGCCCACCGTCCGGCAGCGGGATTGTGTAGATTTCTCGCTCAACACACACCTTTTCGGGCGGCCGATTTCTCGGCGCGCCGCCGTCGCGCGGGAAGACCCAAACATATGGTTCATATCCTGCTGGGCACGACGGATCATTCCACGCCGCTAGATAGCTCTCCGGCACGAAGTGTTGCCTCTTATGCCCGCGCTCTCTCTTAGGCGTATTCATTGCGCCGTAAGCATATCTGCGATTCGGAACGTGAAGACCTAGAGGCGGAAGGTGGCCGACGGTCTGGCCCGCGGCCGGAAGCCAGCATACCTATTCCCCCGCACGTGCCGAGATGTCGTTCTCTTTCGAAGTGCCCCCCGAAGGCCTTCAAAGGCGACCCCGAAATGGCCGGCGCAGCGGCAGCTATCGGGATGGGTATGCTGTCTCCGAAACTACCGGGCCGATGGGAGGATCGCAACGGAGTGCCAATCCCGTTCAGGCCGACGCACTGGATGGCTGCGGACTAGGGCCAGTCGTCGAGGGTGAGACCCGCCAAGCTGATCTGGAACTCCTGCTCCCGGAGCCGAACCTCGGCAGCGAGCCGACGCACCGGAATGCCGGCGAGTGCATCCGTGGACCAGCGGTTCGCACCGTCCCATCCCTGGCTCGCGAAGAAGCGAAGCGCGTCGAACAGTCGGCGAGTTCGCGTGAAGAAGATGGGAGACGGCCATTCGGTCAGGGGGATCTTCAAAACCTCCTCCAGGGTCCGAACGGTACCGCTTGTGTTCAGCGCGTTGATGCCGTCGCAGACCCCGTCCGGGTCGTCAGCGTCGACCGCGGCGAGTGCAGCGAATGCCGCCGCGAGCGCGTGCTGCGCCGCGTCCGTGACCATATTGATGAAGTCGGCCTGACGACGGCGGCGGCGGTTGTCTTCAGCTTGGATAGGAATGAACGCCAGGCGCGCGGTGACACCGATAGCAGCAACCGATCCCACTGCTTGCGCCCATGCCGCCACTTCCTGACTGTAGAGTCCCCTCGCCCCGATTACCCCGCCAAGGATCGCGACCGACAGGATGATCGCCGCCCCGAGGGCAACCGCGCTCCAGCCCTTCATCGCGAGCCGTCAGAACTTCCGGTTCTCGGGCGCTTCGGCGGCCTTCTCGCACGAGCCACTGAACGTAAGCCCGAGCCCGCGGATGTCGATGTCGCCGGTGTGTCGGTCAATGATGACCGAGGGATGGTTCAGCACGTTGAACGAGAATGCGCCCTTGATCTGGTCGTCGGTGATCTCGACCGGCTTCAGATCCCACCAGCCATCGCGGCCAATGCTGATCTTCGGACGCAGGTACTGCGGCGGCTTGATCGTCCCGGTCCCGTCTTCCGCGATACGCACCCGCACCATCTCCTCGCTGCGCGCCTTCCAGAAGGTGCTGGACTCGCCAGAAAGATTGGCGTCGCCTTGGACGGCCGCAAAGGTGGTGGTCGACTCCGTCCGTATGGCGTTGCCGTGACACACTAGGCTCAGCGGCTCGGCGGCGGCTGCGCTCGGCGCCACGACCAGTGCGGCCATGGCCGCCAGCGAGCGCAACCTCATCGTTAACTCCCCCTCACCCGCCGCCAGAGTGGCGCAACTATAGCCCAAGGTGAAGCCGTATGAGCGATGCCTATGCTCCTCGAGGCCGCCCTGACGCGCCCTAACCCGAACCGGTGCGACGAATACGGTCAGCCCAAGGCGCTACGACATTTCGGCCGGCACTTTGCGGGACGCGATACCTATCCCGATGGCGCCGGAGTTATGGAGACAGGTATCGTGTCCCCGAAACAATCCGGCCACCGCCTCAGGGGACGCGGTGGGCGACTGAAACGAGCGTCGGCCGCAGGCCTCCTCGCCACTCCTAAGCCTCCCAAGGTCTGCTTATTGCCTTAGGCCCAGTGTCTCCTCCTGGTGCCAAGCTCACGTTTCCACGGGCAGCCTACCTCAACGATTGGGGCTGATGTTCATCGTGATCACGCGAGCGCCAGTTACTGTGCTCGGGTCGCGGCAAAAATAGGCCACGTTGAATGCCGAACGTTTGTGGTTACCACGGCCGAGGCTGGGCCAAGTACGGTACCGAGCAAGGTCATGCTCGTCGAAGGGGCTCGCAGAAAGGTCGAACAGCACGAGCACTGCGCGACCATCGAACTGTAAGAGCTTCTTGATCTCTGTAGAGTTCGTGACTTCCGACAATGCGGCCTTTCGATCGCTTGGCCGACGCACCGCAAACTCGACAGCGATCCCGCCAACGACGAAGTCAATGCGGCCTTGCCCGGTAAGACAGCCAGCCAACTTGCTCTGCAGTTCAGGGGCGACGCTCCCGAACCAGCCAAGGAGAAACATCCGCGCGAAGGGCAGGAGTTCGCGTTCGCTGAATTCGTGAAAGCGGTAGGTTTTTCGGAAGTCGCCGTCGAAAAGGGCGTCGTATAGGACCTCGAACGCCCCGACGATACTTCGAACCGTGACCGACACCTGACCATCCCGCGTTGCAACGATGCAGCTTAGCCCCCGACGCAGCTCGAGCGAGAGTCCGCTTACTGCGCTGGGCTCAACGTCTCCTCATGGCGCATTTCTGACCCAGCGGCCCAGCATCCAGGGACACTTCCCGCCCCCAAATCTCACCCTCAATGCGAGCCTGCGGGTCCGAGCAAGTCAAGGCCGCGCCCTTGGCGCGCCGCTCCGCGGTCGCCCTTTGGGCGAGCCTTGAGTTGCTCGGACCCGCAGGCAG
>Ga0136846_1233883_pt1 | contig 12472 bp, 11 predicted proteins | sample HopSoiMetagenom2_FD_96841 | JGI IMG/M metagenome (GOLD analysis project Ga0136846, IMG submission 96841) | Grasslands soil microbial communities from Hopland, California, USA - 2 Assembly 2016 (version 4) | ecosystem: Environmental > Terrestrial > Soil > Grasslands | place: USA: Hopland...
CGCGTCATTAACGCGGCCATCGCCGCGCTGGTGACACACAAGTTCAATGTCATCGGCCGGCTTATCATCATGGATGACATCACCGAGCGCATTGAGCTTGAATCTCAGCTGTCTCAGTCGGATAAACTTTCATCTATCGGCTTGCTGGCTGCTGGCGTGGCGCATGAAGTGAACACGCCTTTGGCTGTGATCTCCTCCTATGCGCAGATGCTTTCGAAGCAGCTGCAGGGCGATCCCCAGAAAGGCGCACTGCTCGAAAAAATCACTCGCCAGACCTTCCGCGCATCGGAGATCGTGAACAGCCTCTTGAACTTCTCCCGCACCAGCGGCGCAGAATTTGCCGAAGTGAACCTGAACAAGATCATTCTCGATACCCTCACCCTGCTCGAGCATCAGTTCAAGATTTCCAGGATTCGCGTGCAGGATGAGCTTTACGAAAACCTGCCCCTTATTCAGGGGAACGCCGGGCGGCTGCAGCAGGTTTTCCTGAACCTGTTTCTGAATGCGCGTGACGCCATGCCGGGCGGCGGAACTTTGCGCATCGCCACCACCAATGGCGACGGAGTGAGCGTCGTAGTCTCTGATAGCGGCAGCGGCATCGCCCCTGAGCACATCGCCCGCATTTACGATCCTTTTTTCACCACCAAGCAGGCGGCGCGCGAAGGCCAGGGAAAGGGCACCGGGCTTGGCCTCTCCGTTACTTACGGGATTATCCAGGAACATTCCGGCAAGATTCGCGTAGAGAGCCAGCCGGGCGAAGGCACAACCTTCTTCCTGGATTTCCCCTTCATCAAGAAGGCTGTAAATGTCTGAAGCGGCTGTGATCCAGCATCGAAGCACGCTAGGCGACGCGCCGGGTTCCCTCGGTGCCGTCCTCATCATCGATGATGAGGCCGCCATTCGCGAATCTCTGGAAACCTTGCTCGAATTAGAGGGTTATACAGTCACCTCCGCTGCCAGCGGCGAAGAGGGCCTGGCGCGTATCGGCGAGAACTCATACGACTTGGTGCTGCTCGACCTGGCTCTGCCTGATCGCAGCGGACTCGATCTGCTGGCCGAAATCCGCCACCACGACCCTTCCCTCTCCGTGATCATGATTACCGCTTACGGTACGGTCGAAAACGCCGTGCTGGCCATGCAGGCTGGTGCCGCCAATTTCGTCCAGAAGCCCTGGGACAACGAAAAGCTGCTGGCCGATGTTGGCGCCGCAGTGATGCGCCGCCGTGCGGAAGAAGAAAACGTTCAGCTGAAGCGCGCGCTTAAACAGCGCTACAACTTCGAAAATATCGTCGGCAAAAGCGAGCCCATGCTCAAGATTTTCGACCTGGTTGGCCAGGTCGCGGCCAGCCGCTCCACCATCTTGTTGCAAGGTGAGAGCGGAACCGGCAAAGAACTCATCGCCAAGGCCATTCATCTCAACTCTCCGCGCAAGGATCGTCCATTCGTACCCGTGAACACCGGCTCCATGCCGCCCGACCTGCTCGAGTCGACCCTGTTCGGTCACGTGAAAGGCGCCTTCACCAGCGCCATCGCCTCAAAAAAAGGTCTTTTCGAGGTCGCCGATCGCGGCACTTTATTCCTTGATGAAATCGGTACCATGGGCCTCGACACGCAAAGCAAAATTCTGCGCGTCCTGCAGGACCGCAAGTTCATGCACCTGGGCGGCATACATGAGATTCAGGTGGATGTTCGCATCATTGCCGCCACCAACGTCGATCTGCGCCAGCATGTGCGCGAAGGCAAATTCCGCGAAGACCTGTTCTATCGCCTGAACGTGATTAGCATCGACCTGCCGCCCCTCCGCCAGCGCAAGGAAGACATTCCCCTGCTGGTCGATTTCTTCCTCGCCAGGTATTCAGAAGAAAATGAGCGCCCGCGTCGCCGCATCACGCCTGAAGGCCTGCGCCCGCTACTCACCTATTCCTTTCCCGGCAATGTCCGCGAACTCGAGAACGTCGTGGAACGCGCGGTTGTGCTTTCTTCCGGAAGCGAAATTGGGCCTGAGCTGCTTCCTGATCACATCGCCGGGCGGGGTTCGGCTTTCCCCATGCTCGAACATCGCACTGACGCCTCGCTGTTCGACATCATGGAAGACTGCGAACGCCACATCATCATCGATATGCTCGAGAAATGTAACTGGAACCAGACCGAGGCCGCCGAACAGTTTCGAGTCCCGCTCTCCACGCTGAATCAGAAAATCAAGCGCCTGAATATCGAGATCAAGAAAAAAGGGCGCGAGTAACTCATCCCCCAGCCATTCGAAGTCTCACTGCACACCGCGGCTGACAAGAATATCCGCCCCACACCATCTCTCTGCTATAGTTCCGCAAAGGAGCGCAGCGGATGGGGGCGGGCAATCTCTTAACCAATCTTGAACTGATCTCTCCAGCCGACTTCATTAAGCAAAAAGTTCAGTCTGTGCAGGATTACGCACTGCTGGCCGCGCAGGCCGTCGGCAACCTGTTCCGCCGCCCCCTGTACGTCGCTGACATGGTGCAGCAGGCCGACCTCATCGGCTGGGGATCCATGCCGATCATCATTCTCGCCGGTGCCGCCAGCGGCGCCGTGCTGGCCCTGAACAGCGCCAGCACCCTGCAACGCTTCGGATCACTGGGGTTGATCGCTCAGCTGGTCTCGGTGGGAATGGTTCGCCAGCTCGGCCCCATCATCACCGGGCTGATGGTCGCAGGCCGCAATGCTTCCGGCATGGCCAGTGAACTCGGTTCCATGATGGTGACCGAGCAGATCGACGCCATGCGCGCTCTCGGCACCGATCCGACCAAGAAACTTGTAACCCCGAGAGTCGTAGCAACTGTGTTCATGCTGTTTTTCCTGACTATCATTTCTGATCTTTTTGGCCTGGTCGGCGGCGCCATGGTCGCAGTCCTCATGCTTGGCCTGGACTCCCACCAGTTTTGGACCTCCTCCTGGCAGATACTCGCATTTCAAGACGTATTCACCGGCCTGGTGCAGCCGATCTTTTATGGTTTCATCATCGCAACCGTCGGCTGCTTCTATGGCATGACCGCCAAAGGGGGAACGCAGGGTGTAGGGCGTGCCACCACCCAGGCAGTGGTCGTTTCCTCAGTCATGATCCTGGTCACTGACTTTTTCCTGACTCGCGTGCTCATCGTTCTGTTGGGATTCCGCTGACCCATGGAAACACCTGCTCTCCCCATCGAACGATTCCACGGGCCTCCGGCCGACTCCGCGCAAAACATTATCGTCTTTCAAGACGTCGTGCTGGCTTTTGAAGACAAGCCTGTGCTCGATGGCATTTCGTTCTCTCTGGCGCACGGCGAAACTAAGGCCATTTTCGGCGTTGCCGGCTCCGGCAAAAGTACTCTACTCAAACTCGCCATGGGCCTGGTACGCCCCGATGAAGGCCGCATTTTCGTCCTTGGCAATGACATCACCCGGATGCGCGAAGAAGAGCTGTTTGAATTACGGCGTCAGATCGGAATGGTTTTCCAGGAAAGCGCGCTGTTCGATTCTCTTACCGTGCGCGACAACGTAGCCTACCGCTTGATGGAAGAGGGGGACGTCAGCGAACAGGAGATCAACACCCGCGTCCGCGAAGCTCTCAGTTTCGTTGAACTCGAGCACACCATCGATAAACTTCCTTCCGAGCTCTCCGGAGGTATGCGCCGCCGGGTCGCCATTGCGCGCGCCATCATCACCCATCCCGAGATCTTGCTTTACGACTCGCCTACCGGCGGTCTCGATCCGGTGACCTCAACCACCATTATCGAACTGATCGTCAAGCAACGCGACGTTTACAAAACCAGCTCGCTCCTGGTCACCCATCGCCTGCAGGACGCGTTTGTAATGGCTTCGCACTACTTTGACAAGCAGGCCAACAGGATGCTGCCTCTGTCGCCGGGTGCAAAGGGCGATGTGCCGATCGGTTTCTTGATCTTGCGCGATGGCAAGATCATCTTCGATGGCGACGTGCAGCAGTTGTCACACAGCCGAGACGAATATATCCGGGAATATATCTCGTAGCTTGTTTATGCTTTCGCGCTCTCCGCCAGCGATTTGCGGAATGACTCGGCGCGCTTCGCCATGCGCTGCAGGCGCTCGCGCCCTTGTTTGCTGCCGGTGACCACCTTTTCCGTGTTGCGGAAAGCTTCGGGTGCATTCATGCGCTCACGCACTTCCTTCAGGTAAGGCTGAATCTTGGCGAACACGAACCACAGCTCGCCATTGGCATCAAAAAACAGGTCTTCGTTCAAAGCGCCACGCAACACCATCGCTGTCGCCATCTCCCAGTATCCACCCACTTGCCTGAGCCAGGCATTCTCCTGGCTTCCAAACTTTTGCGACACTGCAAGTATGTCTTCAGCGCTGCTCGGCCAGAAGTTCGCGAACCATGCGCGAGCCTTACGCATCTCGGCTTCGCGCCGCAGGTCATAAAGTTGCATTATCAGTTGGGCGTCTGCTGCGGTTGCTTTACGGGGCATTGTCTCTCCTGATTTCTTTTATAGAGTTGGAGATTGTCCGGGTGGCTCTTTTGCCACTGACGGAGGCGGGTCCGCCGGCCGTTCATAATCGCATTCCTTGTTCGGGCACGCAATCACCGGCCCTGCTTTCAAAGTCTTTTCCACCAGGAACTCATGGCCGCAGCTCGGGCACTTCTCTGCTATCGGCTTGTTGGCCGAAGTAAATTTGCACTTCGGATAGTTCGAACATCCATAAAATGTGTTGCCTTTGCGCGCCCGCTTCTCTACCAGTTCGCCGTCTTTGCACAGCGGGCAATTCACGCCGATAAAGTTCTGCTTCACGTACTTGCACTCCGGATAGCCGCTGCACGCCGTGAATTCACCGAACCGCCCGTGCCGGATCATCAGATTCCGACCGCATTTCGGACAAAGTTCATCCAGCGGAATATCAGGTACCTTCTTGCCCTGATCCAGCCGCCGGGTGGTCTTGCAATCAGGATATCCGGTGCAGGCCATGAACTGGCCGAAACGCCCGCGCTTCAATACCATCACCCGGCCGCAGTTTTCGCAATATTCTTCCTGCGTAGTTTCCTGCACGTCGGCCGTGTCCAGGTCCGGCAGGTTGATGGGATTTTCCTTGGTGAAGGTGCAGCTGTTCGAATCTTCTTTATCGTAGGTGCTGCACGCGTAGAAGGAACCGTGTTTGCCCCACTTGATTACCAGCGGTGAGCCGCAGCGCTCGCACTTCTCGTCCGTGGGCTTTTCCATCCGCTTGATGTTTTCCATATGCTTTTCGGCATAGCGGAGGTCTTTAGCGAACCGTTTGTAGAACTCAGCCAGGGCATCTGTCCACTTCTCCTTGCCCTCTTCAATCTCATCCAGTTCTTCTTCCAGGCGAGCGGTGTACTGCACGTCAAAAATGTCGCGGAAATTTTCGACCAGCAGATCGGTAACCACCAGCCCGATCTCGGTCGGAATAAACTTTCCGCCGATCTTTTGTGCGTACTGCCGCTCCTGGATCGTGCTCAAGATCGCCGAATACGTGGAAGGCCGCCCGATACCGCGTTCTTCCAGCTCTTTCACCAGCGAAGCCTCGTTGTAACGGGGTGGAGGCTCGGTGAAGTGCTGCTCCGGCTTCAATTCCTTCAAGGTAAGCTTCTGCCCCGGTTCAAGCGGCGGCAGCTTGTGCTTGAGTTCTTCGTCCTCTTCGTCTTTGCCTTCCTTCGACTCTTCGTAAACTTTCAGAAATCCGTCAAACTTGAGCACCGATCCGGTCACCCGGAACCAGAACGTTTCAGCCCCTGACTTGGCATCGATGTCAACCGTGGTCTGATCGAACACCGCAGGCATGATCTGCGAGGCTACGAATCGCTGCCAGATCAGCTTGTAAACCTTGAACTCATCCTCTTTTAAGTATTGTTTGATCTGGTCCGGATGGCGGATGACCGAGGTCGGCCGGATCGCCTCGTGCGCCGCCTGTGCTTCCTTCTTCTCTTTATATGTATTCGGCGATTCCGGCAGATACTGCTGCCCGTACTCGCTGCCGATATATTCGCGTAGCTCTCCAATCGCATCGGGCGAAACCCGGGTCGAATCGGTACGCATGTAGGTGATAAGGCCGACCGATCCTTCCTCGCCCAGGTCCACCCCTTCGTACAGGCGCTGGGCTATCATCATGGTCCGCTTCACGCTGAAGCGCAGTTTGCGGGAAGAATCCTGCTGCAGTTTGCTGGTTGTAAACGGCGGAGCAGCATTGCGCCGGCGCTCTTTTTTATCAACCGAGCGCACCAGCCAGTCGGCTTTTTCGAGCGCCGCGCGTATCTTCTCCGCTTGCTCGCCGTTGGCAACTTCAATCTTCTCTTCGCCCTGGCCCACCAGGCGCGCGTCAAAGGCGGGTGGTTTCGATCCGGCAAGATGTGCGTCCAGCGTCCAGTATTCTTTTTTCTCGAACGCTTTTATCTCGCGCTCACGCTCTACGATCAGGCGCAAAGCCACAGTTTGAACGCGGCCTGCGGAAAGCCCCCGCCGCACTTTGTCCCAGAGAAGCGGCGAAACCTGGTAACCCACCAGCCTGTCAAGCACACGGCGTGCCTGTTGGGCATCGACCAGGTGTTCATCGATGTCCCGCGGATGCTCGAACGCTTCCTGCACTGCCCGCTTCGTGATCTCGTTAAAAGTCACCCGCCGGATGCGTACAGCGTCTTCTTTCCTCTTCTTTTTCGATTTCGAACCGTTACCCAGTTCTTCCGCCAGATGCGCGGCAATGGCCTCGCCCTCACGGTCCGGGTCGGGGGCGAGATAAATCATGTCCACAGATCCGGCCAGCTTCTTCAGCTTGGCCACAACCTTTTCTTTCCCCGGAATTATGACGTACTCGGTGTCGAAGTCCTTTTCGATATCCACGCCCAGAGTGCTCTTGGGCAGATCTTTCACATGCCCCAATGAGGCCTCGACTGTAAATCCTTTGCCAAGATACTTCTGGATCGTTTTCGCCTTGGCCGGCGATTCAACGATAACTAGACCCTTAGACAATATGTCCTCTTTTATCGATTTCTGGTTTTGAAGCTAGCACGAATCGGCAATCGCAACAAGTTGAGCGTAATGCTTCGGCTTCCGGCGTGTGACAGCTGAGAACAGAGAACTGATCACTGAGCACTAGAAACTTTTCACAAAGTTTTTTCCCGGAAGCTGCTTTATTTTGCCCGAAAGCTCCAGCTCAAAAAGCGCCGCGAATATTTCTGATGAAGAGATTTCCGGCCCCAGTCGCTCAACGATTTCGTCAATGTGAGTAGCTTCATCCGCTTTCAGCGTGACAATGATCTTTTTTTCGTGCGGCCCCAGTTCGCTTTCCGGGAATAGAGATGCATTCTGCAAGTCTGCGGATTCAGCCCCGCCCTGCGGCTGCAGCGCAAGTCGAACATCTGCCGGCAGTTCCTCCCATACGTCTTCCCAGGTAGCGATCAGCTTGGCGCCCTGTTTGATCAGCGTGTTCGGCCCCCAGGAATTCTTGTTAGTGACGTTTCCGGGAACCGCATACACATCTCGATTTTGCTCAAGCGCACAACGCGCCGTGATGCGTGTGCCGCTGTACTCGGCTGCTTCCACGACCAGCACCCCCAGCGACATTCCGCTGATGATGCGGTTGCGGATCGGAAAATTCTGCGGCGCCGCAAAGGTCCCCAGGGAAAACTCGGAAATCAATGCTCCGCCCAGGGTAAGTATCTGCTCCGTTAAACGATTGTGTTCCTTCGGATACACCACATCAACTCCGGTTCCAAACACCGCCACCGTCCGGCGTTTGGCGTTCACCGCCCCCCGATGGGCCGCAGCATCCACCCCTCGAGCCAGTCCACTGATGATGGTGAGGCCGCGCGCGGCGAGATCGCACGCCAGCCGCTCCGCCATTCCGATTCCGTACGGAGTCGGATGCCGCGTCCCCACCACCGCAACTCCCGGCTGCGCAACCGCCTCCACATTTCCCCGCACATAGATAATGATCGGTGGATCGTAGATCTGCTTCAGCCGCGCGGGATAAAACGCATCTTCGAGACATAAGCAACTCACTCCTGCCGAAGCGGCGCGCACCATCTCCTGCTGCGCAAGTTCCATCGATTTTCCGTTGGCCAGCGCCTGCGCCGAGACCACCGGTATCCCGCTGGCCTCAAGTTCGGTGAGGGTCGCCTCAAAAACCTGTTGGATTCCCCCAAAGTGCTCCGCCAGTTTCCTTGACCGTGTCGGTCCGAGCCCCGGCGTCAGAGTCAGCGCCAGCCAGTGCAGGCCGCTGTTTTCTGTCGCCCGTTCCATCGCCAGCACTTCTTGCACGCTTCACCTCAGGATGTGCATGTTATTGACAACCCATCCCTTACTCTGCAGCGCGCTTGAAGTCAAGGTTGGCCGACACATGGCTTTGTTAAAATGAACATCGATAAGGCATGAGCCGACTGCGCATTTCCAGCATTTCGTATCTGAACACCGCGCCCCTGATGTGGGATTTCGAGCATGGCGATCCCCGGGAAGACTTTGATATCTGCTACACCGTCCCTTCACTCTGCGCGGCCGCGCTGCAGAAGGGCTCAGCTGACATTGGAATCATTCCCGCCGCCGCCTACGCAACCATTTCTGGCCTCTCCATATTCCCGGGAGTCGCCATCGCCTCCCGCAGGGCCGTACGATCCATTCTTCTGGTCAGCAAAGTCACCCTGCGAGAAATCTCATCGGTCGCGCTCGACTCCTCTTCGCTGACCTCGGTCGCTCTGGTCAAAATTCTTTTTGAGAAGCTCTGGAAAATGAAACCGGCGTTCTCGAGCGAAGCGCCGGACCTGGAAAGAATGCTGGCACGCAATGATGCTGCCCTGCTCATCGGTGATCCCGCCTTGCGGGTAGATCGCTCCCGCTTTCGCACTCACGACCTCGCGGAAGAGTGGTTTAACTTTACTGGTAAACCGTTCGTGTTCGCTTTCTGGGCGGTGAGGTGTGCATCGCTGGCGAATTTCAACAGCAATCTTGATCTGGCTGCGGTTTTTCAGCGCTCTCGCGATCACGGATTGCTGCCCGTCAATCGCGAAAAGATCGTTAAAGCTTGGGCGCCCAGGGTAGGTATTGGCGAGGCCGCAGTCAGAAATTATCTGACTCACAACATTCATTATGAACTCGACTCCGCTTGCCTTGAAGGTTTGCAGCTGTTTTACCGCTATGCCCATGAATGCGAAATCTTCCCTGAAGCACCGCAGCTGCATTTCCTCGAAGCTGCTCAGCGCGTAGCCGGCTGACTTCAGGCCACTCCTCGGTCGGAAATCGCTTCTAACCACGACTATGCTGTCTCCTGCTCTGCTGCTGCTGGCTGTTTCCACTTTCATGCGCTGGGTTGCGCGACTGGGAGGGCCGGGCCTGGTCTTGCTGGGCCTTGCCGATAACTCCATCATTCCCCTGCCCGGCAGCATGGATGTGCTCACCATCTGGCTTGCCGCCCACCATCGTTCTTATTGGTGGTACTACGCCCTGGTGGCGACCGGTGGCGCTGTGCTGGGCGGATACCTGACTTACGGACTGGCCAAAAAAGGCGGCAAAGAAGCGCTAGAGAAAAAGCTGTCGAAATCAAAAGCTGAACAGGTTTATCGAAGATTTGAGCGCTGGGGATTCTGGGCCGTTACCGTTCCCGCCATGCTGCCTCCGCCTTTTCCTATCGTTCCTTTTCTGCTCGCGGCCGGAGCGCTCCAGTACTCTCCTAAAAAATTTCTGGCTGCTCTTACGCTTGGCCGGGGGATTCGCTTTACCGCCATCGCCGGCCTGGGCGCAATTTACGGACGACACATCGTCAACTTCTTTTCACGCTATTACACGCCCGCACTGATTACTCTGATTTCATTCTCGATCATCGCCGGAATCGTTGCGCTGGTGCAGTACAAGCGTATGCGCCACACCTCAGCCCACCCTCAACCTCGGGCCGCCTGACCGCAATCGAGATTTGGTACCCCCAATCTCGCTGCTTTACAATCATTTTGAGGATCGATGTCTCTAACCAAACAGCAGGCCTTGGATCTCTTCCGCTCCGATGATCTCATCGCTATCGGCATGGAAGCCGACTCGGTTCGGCGCAAGCTGCATCCCGAGGGCGTGGTCACCTACATCATCGATCGCAACATCAACTACACAAATCTTTGTACGGAATTTTGCAGTTTTTGTGCGTTTTATCGGCCGCTGAAGGGGCCGAGAGCCAAAGAGGGATACATCCTGGAGTTTGAGACTATCTACGAAAAGATTCGGGAGACGGTAGAACTTGGCGGTACCGGTGTCCTGATGCAGGGCGGCCTGCATCCTGATCTGAAGATCGATTGGCATGAACAGATGCTGCGCGGCATCCGGCAGCGCTTTCCAAAAATTCATCTGCATTGCTATTCAGCCTCCGAGATCATCGCTATCGCCGAATACAGCGGCCTGACGATTCGCGACACCATTGCGCGTCTGCGCGACGCCGGGCTCGATTCCATTCCTGGCGGGGGCGCGGAAATTCTGGATGACGAAGTCCGTTACAAGATCGCGCGCCTGAAATGCCTGACCGATGATTGGATCAATGTACATCGCGAAGCGCACAAGCTGGGCATGCGCACGACCGCCACAATGATGTTCGGCGTGGGAGAAAAATTTGAGCACCGCATCAATCACTTCCAGCAGCTTTACGATCTGCAGGAAGAGACGGGCGGCTTCACGGCATTCATCCCGTGGAGTTTTCAGCCGCAGAACACGGCCCTCGGCGGACGTCACTGGGACGAAGCCACTGCTGTCGAATACCTGAAAGTTCTGGCGATCTCACGGCTTTATCTTTCCAATTTTCTTAACGTGCAGTCGAGCTGGGTAACGCAAGGGCTCAAAGTCTGCCAGATGGGCCTGCGCTTCGGCGGCAACGACGTCGGATCGGTGATGCTCGAAGAAAACGTTGTGCGCGCTGCAGGCGTGACCAATTGCACTACCGAAGAAGAACTGCGCCGCATCATCCGCGATGCCGGATTCAGGCCGGCACAGAGGGACACGCTGTACCGCACATACTTCCTGAATTGAACGGAGCTTGCGAGCGGGTCATCGCAGCGGCTTTACGTTACTCCTTATCCATTCTAAGATTCGCGCCAATCGAAACTGGCGCCGCTCCATAGATCCCTCGATGAACTGGTAAGCGACCGGGGCCTCAACATCAATGTAGAGACCGTTTCGCCGCAGAAAAACATCAGCGGCGGTGAAAGCAATTCGCTTGTTACCGTCAATAAAGCCGTGGTTGTTAGCAAGTGACTCCATCAGCGCGGCGGCTTCTTCTTCGATGGAGTTGTAGTAACCGATTCGCGGACGAAAAACTGCGGCCTCCACGGCGCCCTTGTCGCGGACGCCATGAAGGCCGCCGAAAAGTTCGATGAGGCGGTGCTGCATGGCGTAGACTTCAGCTACCGTGAGGTAGTCCGACATTTATTTGGCAAGGCGTTCAAGCAGATCGCGATTCCGCGCCACCGATTGCTCGAAAGCGTCCATCACTTCACGCCGGACAAGGTGCTGCGAGGGCACTACGTTACGCAGGTAGAATCTGAGAGCCTCCTCAAGCACATGACGCCTGGTTTGCCCATTCTGCTCAGCGACAGCAACAAATTCATCGTACAGCTTGGCGTCAATTTCAGGGGTAAACTTCCTGGTCGGTGGAGTGGACATAGCATTCTTCCTCGCTTTCTAAATTTACGCCTATCTCAAAGCAAAGTCAATATGAATCTTGATTTATCCAACCCACTTATGCATAATCATTTATGTATTATCTCAGACGAGATATCCGACCCAAACAAGCATTAAAACCGAAACTCAGCGCATGCCCGGTTGGGGTCCGATTTGTGCCCCAGTGGTGCACGCTTTTGTGCGCCAGGGTGGGGCACATTTCACCGGAAAGCCAATCCTCGGAAAGCTAATGACCTCGCGCTAAAGCCGATGAAAAGCGCTGCGCTCGGGACGACGGGACAAGAGTCCAATTCCCGGTTCTTCCATGCCCATGACGATGGCGCTCAAAACGCCGCACCACCCAAAACCGGCGGGTGGGCAGGTTTTTCAGCAAGCTGGGGAGCAGCTTTCATAAGGTCCCAAGCCTCGCGATATTGCAGCAGCCGGCATTTTGGCGATTCGGGGCGGACACAAACTGCATCTTTGCCCGCGATCACGGCGGCTGGGAAGATGTACCAGCAGTCCCTTGGGAACACGTAGGCGGCGAGGAAATCAATCTCCTCGGCTGAGTAGGTTCCGTTGGCGCCGCGCGTCGTCTTCACCCGATATGAAAGCCCCGAGTCCCGCACTGTATTTACAGATTTGACCTGGACGCGCCAAAACATCTTCTCGGAGCGGACAATTACGTCGTAGCGGTCGCTGTCTCCCCAGGGTTTAGCGACGGCGAAGCCCATACTGGCGGCTTTGCGCATAAAGGCGAGTTCGGCGAGCTCTCCCAGATTCTTTCTCTGTAGTTTGGCTACATGCTGAAGTTCAGATTCGATAGTTTCTTTGGAAAATCCCAC
>Ga0136846_1225684_pt1 | contig 12469 bp, 14 predicted proteins | sample HopSoiMetagenom2_FD_96841 | JGI IMG/M metagenome (GOLD analysis project Ga0136846, IMG submission 96841) | Grasslands soil microbial communities from Hopland, California, USA - 2 Assembly 2016 (version 4) | ecosystem: Environmental > Terrestrial > Soil > Grasslands | place: USA: Hopland...
GTACGGGCGCGGGATCGCAAACTGCGTCGACGGCGCTCTCGAGCTCGAGGGTGACGCGCAGCAGAAGGCGGGCGTGAACCAGTCGTCGGTGCACACCGACTTCATGATCGGCGGCCCCGACGTCGCGGTCGACGGCGTGACAGCGGACGGCGAGGCAGTGCCGATCATCCGCGACGACGCCTGGCAGCTGTTCTAGGCGCTAGCCGATTCGCGCCTCGGTCAGCGCGAACCTGACGAGCGCGCGCGGCAGGCGCTGCGCCTTCGCGATCGTCTCGTCGAGCGCGCCGGCGAACCACTCCACATCGTCCTCCGACAGCATGAGCGGCGGGATTCCCTTGAGCACCGGGATCTTGTGGCCGGCCACCTGGCTGAGGATGCGGTGCTCCTTGAACAGCGGTCCGATCACGAGCTGCGCGAACAGGCCCGGCTGGGCGCGGTCGACGAGCCGGTACGAACGCTGTCCCGACGGCGGCTCGCCGAACTCGATCGCCCACAGCAGTCCAAGGCCTCGAACGTCGTGCACGACGTCGAAGCGCTCGACCAGCGGCCGCGTCAGCGCCAGCAGTTGCTCTCCGAGCCTTGCGCTCCGCTCGACGAGACGCTGTTCGTCCAGCTCGTGGAGAGTCGCGAGCCCGGCGGCCATTGCGAGCTCGTTCGGCGCGAACGTCGAGCCGTGCGAGAAGGCGTGCTCCATCGAGTCGAACACCGCCTCGTGCACGGCTCGCGACATGAGGAGCGCGCCGACGGGGACGTAGCCGCCCGACAGCGACTTCGCGATCGGCACGAGATCTGGCTCGAGATCCCAGTGCTCGAAGGCGAAGAGCTTGCCCGTCCGACCGAGGCCCGTCTGCACTTCGTCGACGCAGAAGAGCGTCCCGTAGCGACGACACAGCTCCTGCGCTCCGCGGAGGTAGCCGGGCGGCGGCAGGTTGACACCCTTCCCCTGCACGGGCTCGACGAGGAAGAGAGCCACGTCCTCGGTCCGGAGACTGCGCTCGAGCGCATCGAGGTCGCCGAACGGCACCTGCTCGAATCCTGCGAGCAGCGGTCCGAACCGCTCCGTTACCTCGCCGTCGCCGTTCGCGGAGAGCGAGCCGAGCGTGAGCCCGTGGAAGCCCTCCTGCGTGGAGACGACACGGCCTCGTCCGGTGGCCGCGCGGCCGAGCTTCAGCGCCGCCTCGACGGCCTCGGTGCCGGAGCTCGTAAAGAGCACGCGCTCGAGGCGCTCGGGCGTTCGGCGGAGGAGCTCCTGCGCGAGGAGCGGCGGCAGCGGCGAAGCGCCAAGTTGAACCGAGCCGGGTAGGTCGAGCTCGAGCGCCTCGACGAGCGCGGCGCGGACGCGCCGGTTGTTGCGTCCGACGTTGAACATCCCGAAGCCGCCGAGCATGTCGAGGTACTTCTCGCCGTGGGAGTCCCAGAGATACGCGCCCTCGGCGCGCGACCATTCGCGGTCGAACCCGATCGTCCTGAGGACGCGCGAGAACTGCGGGTTGATCGTGCGTCCCCAGAGGTCGACGTCGGTGCGATCCCGCGCCGCGAGGAGCTCGGCGAGGCTGAAGCGGGCCACGAGCGGACTCTAGTGCGACGGCTCGCCGATGAGCCGGGTTCGTCGGTGCTAGAACGCGGTCATGCCAACCTTCCTCGTCGTGCTGTTGCGCTCGGGCCCGGAGTGGGACGCGTCGCTGCCGCTGGAGGAGCAGTCCGGCTGGCCGGAGCACGCGTCGTTCATGGACGGGCTCGTGGAGGAGGGCTTCATCGTCCTCGGCGGGCCCCTTTCGGACGAGCATCGCGTCGCGCACGTCGTGGAGGCCGAGTCGGAGGCCGCAATCCGCGCGACCCTCGCGCGCGATCCGTGGAGCGAGACGCATCTTCGCGTCGGCTCGATCGACCCCTGGACGCTCAGGCTCGACGCGCGAAGCACCCGCTCTTCGTCCGCCTGAACGCCCTCCGGACGCGGCAGTAGACTCGCTCGGTGGTCCAGGCCGGTGCCGTCCCGCACGCGGACCCGCGCGGGTTTCCCGCTGCGCGGTTGCGCGCGCTCGCGGAGATCGAGGACACCCACTTCTGGTTCCGCGGACGGCGCGTCCTGCTCTTCCGCCTGCTCGCGCGCGAGCTTCGGCGGCCGCATCGGCACATCCTCGACGCGGGCTGCGGGACCGGTCGGCTGCTCGCCGACCTCCACGCGCTCGGCCACGACGTGGCGGGGGTCGACTCGCTTCCGGACGCCGTCCGGCGCTCGCGGCGCGCGTGCCCGGACGCCGTCGTGCGCGAAGGCTCCGCCATCGACCTACCGTTCGAGGATGCGGCGTTCGACGGGGTCGTCGCGCTCGACCTGCTGGAGCACGTGGAGGACGACGGCCGCGCCGCGTCGGAGCTCGTGCGCGTGCTCACCGTCGGCGGCTGGCTCTTCGTTTCCGTTCCTGCGGGGCCTCGTCTCTGGAGCTTTCGCGACGTCGACGCGGAACACCGACGGCGCTATACGCGCCGCGGCTTGCGCGATTTGCTCGTCCGCGCCGGCCTCGAGGTGGAGCGGCTGACGGCCTACCAGTTCGCGCTCTACCCGGTCCTCGCGGCGGCGCGGATCGTGGGACGCAACAGCCCACGGATGCGGGATCGGGAGGAGCGGCCGCGCGGCGTCGTCAACTCGCTGCTCGGAGCGGTGAACGTCGGCGAGGCCTGGCTCGCTCCGTTCGTCTCCTGGCCGTGGGGAACGTCCCTCGTCGCCGTTTGCCGCAAGCCGGCATGAGCGATCCGTTCGAGCTGCTGCTCTTCTCGGTCGACCCGACGCTCGTGCGGCGCGCGGTGGCGGCCGGAGTCCGCGGCATCGTCGTCGACTGGGAGTGGCGCGGCAAGGACCTCCGCCAGGCCAATGCCGGCACCGAGATCAACGCGCACACGCTCGACGACCTGCTTGCCGTGCGGGCGGCGACACCGGCGCTGGTCGTCTGCCGCATCAACGCCTTCGGGCCGCAGACCTCCGACGAGATCGAGCGCGCCATCAAAGCCGGTGCGGACGAGGTGCTCGTGCCGATGGTCCGCTCGCCGATGGAAGTGAGCGAGGTGCTGCACCTCGCACGCGGGCGCTGCGGCGTCGGCATCCTCGTCGAGACGCTCGCTGCCGTGGGCGCGGCGGCGGAGCTTGCACGCCTGCCGATCTCTCGCGTCTATGTCGGGCTCAACGATCTGGCCATCGAGCGTCGCACGCCGACGATCTTCACGGCGCTTGCCGACGGGACGGTCGCCCGCGTTCGCGACGCCTTCGGCGACGTGCCCTTCGGCGTCGCGGGGTTGACACTTCCGGACGCCGGCTTCCCGCTTCCGTGCCGGCTGCTGATCGGTGAACTGATCCGGCTCGGCTGCGGGTTCAGCTTCCTTCGGCGGTCGTTTCATCGCGACACCGCGGGCCGCGACATCGGCGTCGACGTGCCGCGCCTCGAGGGTGCCCTCGCGCAGGCGCGCCAGCGGACAGCCGCCGAGATCGAGCGCGATCGTGCCGAGCTTGTCGGCCGCGTGCACGGGCTCGACGCGGAGCTTGCGGTTGTCTGAGCTCGGGGGGAAGCGCGTACTCGTCGTGGGCGCGGCCGGGTTCCTCGGCGCCAACGTCGTGCGCACGCTTTTGCCGCTCGCAGCCGAGGTGCACGCGCTCGTGCGTCCGGCCGGGTCGCGCGTCCGGCTCGACGGGCTGCCCGACCTCGTCGTGCACGAGGCAGACGTGCTCGACCGGGACGCCGTCGCGGGAGCAGTCCGAGCCGCGCGCGCCGACCTCGCCGTGAACCTCGTCGCGCCCTCGGGTCATCCCGCAACGTGGCCGGAGCGGCAGCACATGCTGGCGGTGAACTGCGAAGGCACCTGCAACCTGATCGACGCCCTTGCCGGTAGCGACTGCACGCGGCTCGTGCACGTCGGCAGCTCGCTCGAATACGGATCGAAGTCGCAGCCGATTCGCGAGGACGAGGTGCTTGCGCCGACGACGTTCCGCGGCGCGGCGAAGGGAGCGGCGACGCTGCTCTGCCTCCAGGCGGCCGCGCCTCCCGTCGTCGTCGTTCGGCCGTTCTCCGTCTTCGGACCGTGGGAGCCTCGGCGGCGCCTCGTCCCGTCGGTCATCTGCGCGGCGCTGGAGAGGGAGGAGCTCCGGCTGACGGCGCCGGGTTACCGCCGCGACTTCGTCTACGTCGACGACTTCGCGGAGGCCGTTCTCCTCGCGCTCGAGGCGGGGCCGGACCTTGACGGTGAGATCGTCAACGTCGGCTCCGGCAGACAGACGGCGAACGAGGAGGTCGTCGCCGAGGTCGAGCGGCTCGTCGGCCGCGAGTTGGCCGTGCGGCCGGGCGCATACCCGGCGCAGCCACCCGACACCGGCTTCTGGGTGGCGGACGTCAGCAAGGCCGAGCGCACCCTCGGTTGGACGCCGCGGCACTCGCTCGCGGACGGTCTGGCCGCGACGATCGAGTGGTTCGCAACCGCGGGAACGGAGGTTGCGCATGCGGCCGTCTGAGTCCGTGAGCGTCGTGGTGCCGGTGTTCCGCAGCGCCGCGACGCTCGACGATTTGCACACGCGCCTCGCCGAGGCGCTCGCGGCGGAGCCCGACCTCGAACTGCTTTTCGTGGACGACGCTTGTCCAGCAGGGTCGGCCGAGGTTCTCGAGCGCCTTGCCGCCGCGGACGATCGTGTCCGCCACATCCGGCTGCCGGCGAACGTGGGCCAGCACCGCGCGATCCTCGCCGGGCTAGCGCAGGCGCGCGGCAACTGGATCGTCGTGCTGGACGCCGACCTCCAGGACTCGCCGGAGGCCGTGCCCGCGCTGCTCGTGAACGCGCGCGAAGGCGGCGCCGACGGCGTCTTCGCGGGAAGGCGAGGACGCTACGAGTCCCTGGCGCGCCACGCGACGTCGGGCGCGTTCAAGCGGGCGCTTCATCTGGCCTGCGGCGTTCCGGCGGACGCCGGCGGGTTCGTCGTGCTGAGCGCGAAGCTCGCGCGGCGGCTCGTGGCGATGGGTAAGCCGCCGGCGACGCTCGCGGCCATGATCGGCTGCGCGGGACTTCCGATCCGCTCGCTGCCGGTCGTCCGCGCGCCGCGTCCCGACGGGCAGTCCGCGTACGGCGGCGTGGACCGCGCACTTGTCGCGGGGCGCACGCTCCTCTGGGTCGCATCGTGGAAGCTGCGCGCGGCGCGGGGGTCGGCATGACCGACGGCGTCGACCGGCACAACGTCGTGCAACGTCGCTACTTCGAGGAGCGCGCGTTGCCGCGGATGGTGCCGCGCACCTCCCGGTACATCAACCGCCAGGTGGACGAGCTCGTCCGGTTCGCGTCGCTCACCCGCGAGGACAGCGTCCTCGAGATCGGCTGCGGCATGGGCCGGTACACCCTTCCTCTCGTCGAGCGCGGCTACGACGTCGAGGGGCTCGACCTGTCGCCCGTCCTGCTCGAGCGGTTGGCGGAATCGGCGGGCGACGGCGACCTGCACCTGCACGCCGCCGACATCGCCGATCCACCCGACAACCTGGTGGGTCGCTTCGATGCGGTGATCGGCTTCTTCACGCTTCACCACCTGCACGATCTCGAGCTCTGCTTCCGGGGGATGGCGCGGGTGCTTCGGCCGGGCGGGCGGTTCGCCTTTCTGGAGCCGAACCCGCTGAACCCGCTCTACTACGTCCAGATCACCGTGACGCCGGGGATGAGCTGGCAGGGCGACGGCGGCATCGTCCACATGCGTCCGCACTCGGTCTTCGCCGCGCTCGAGGCGGCGGGCTTCCACCGGTGCGCCGTCGAGCGGTTCGGCTTCTTCCCGCCGTTCGCCGCCGAGAGGCGGCTCGGCGCCCGCATCGAGCGCGTGCTCGAAAGTTTCCCGCCCTGGCGTTTCGCGCTCCCGTTCCAGCTCTTCCGCGCCGAGCTGCGCTAGTGGGCCAGGCGATCCGCGCGGCTCGACTGACGCTGACTCGGGCGTCGGCCGTTGTCGTTCCGTGGCTCCTTGCCGGCGCGGGGCTCGCCGTCGTCGGCGGCTTCATCTCGCTGGAGCGGCGAGTGAACCCATACGACGAGGCGTGGTTCCTGGAAGTGATCGCGCGGGTCCGCGGGGGCGACGTTCTCTACCGCGATGTCTTCTTCTCGGCGACGCCGCTCTCGGTCGACCTGGGGCGGATGCTCGCGGCGGTCTTCGGCACCCAGATCCTCGTCGTGAAGACGCTGACGACGGCGTCCTTCGTGGCGACGACGCTGATCGCCGTCGCCATCGTGCGCAGGTTCGGGCTGTCACGCCTCGGCGCGGCCGCGGTTGCCCTCGCGCTGCTCGTGCTCGCCGCGCCGCTGCCGCAGTCGCCGTACACGCCGCTGGCGATGACGTTCTTCATCGGGTGCGAGGCGTTCGCGCTCGCCCGGCTACGCGCGGGGCTCGCCGAGCGATCGGTGCTGGTCGGAGCGGCGCTAGCGGCCGGGCTCGCGCTTGCGACGAAGCCGAACATCGGGTTCCTCGCTCTCGGGGCGCTCGTCGTCTCGATCGCGCTCAATCCCGTCGCGCGGCGCCTGCGCGATGCCGCGCTGGCGGCCGCGCTTGCCGTCGCGGTCGGACTGGCGGTCTTGCTCCCGTCGCTCGTCGACGGAGGCGCGGGAGGGATGTTCGACTACGGGCTCGCCGGTCGCGGCGCGTACCTCAGCCGCGGCACCGTGTCGTACCTGCCGGCGCTGGGCGACGCTTTCCGCGCAATCCCGTCGGCGCTCGCGCATCCGCAGCGGCTGTACGCGGAGGTCCTCGTGTACCTGCTGCCGCTCGTTGCCGCGGCCGCGCTCGTTGCAGCGCTCGTCGCGACCCGCGGGCGAGCGCGTCGCGAGATCGCTGCCGTCGCCGTGTTCTCCGCGGCCGCGTTCGCATCCGCGTATCCCCGGTTCGACGTGCCGCATCTGGAATGGATCGCCGCGCCGCTCGTCGTGGCAGTTGCGTGCGCATGCCCGCGGCTCCGTCCGGCGCCGGCGCGTGCAGTCGCCGCCGCGCTCGCGCTTCTGCTCGGAGTAGGACTTGCCGTCGTCGTCGGCGGAGCGGTCAAGGTGGTGGCGAAGGGCCAGCGCGAGTACGCGGACCTGCCGCACCTCCGGGGCGCGCTCGTCGACGCCGGCGGCACACGCGTGACAGCCGATCGCGCGACGCGTCTGGCGGAGGCGGCCGGCGGGTTGCCGATGTTCGTGCTCCTGCCGGGCGCGAGCCTCGCCTACCTCACGAGCGGCGTCCGGAATCCGACGCCGTACGACTATCCGCTGGCGACGACCTTTGGCCGCGACGGCGCGGACGACGTGGTCGCCGCCGCGGCGTCTGGGCGCCTTCGCCGTGCGTGCATCGCGCGGCCGAGCGGTGCGGAGTGGGCCGGTCTCGAATCGCTCCGCCCGACGCAACTCGAGTCCCGCCTCCGCCGCGCGCTGCACCGAGAGCGAGACCTCGGTTTCTGCGTCGTCTTCGGTGCGAGAGGATAGGCGCCGATTGGCCGCGAACCCGACCATCTCGATCGGCATTTGCACGATGCGTCCGCAGTACGTCGAGCGCGCGATCCGCAGCGTCCTCGAGCAGGAATACGACGACCTCGAGATCGTGATCGCGGACGAGACGGGAACGGCGCAGGGCGTCGTCGAGTCGATCGGAGATCGGCGCATCCGCTATCACCGCAACGAGCGGCGCATGGGCGTCGCCGGGAACGCACGCGTCGCGTTCGACCTCTTGCGCGGCAGGTACGTCGGGCTGCTCGGCGACGACGACCGCCTGCTCCCCGGGTACCTCGAGCAAACGGTCGGCCGGCTCGACGCGGACCCGGAACTCGGCGTCGTGTTCACGAACTACTACTGCGAGGAGGACGGCAACCTCTACCGCAGGTCGACCGCGCTGCGGGATGGGCGCCACGACGACTTCCTGCGCTCATACGTCGCGACGCAGCGCGTGCCGATGAGCGCAACGCTCATGCGGCGACAGGTCTGGGAGGAGGGCGAGCGCACGCAGCCGATGCCGGACGACGTCGCGCCCGACCTGTTCGTGTTCACGCGCGCCGCGCTTGCCGGCTGGCCGTTCTCGTTCGTCGACCTACCGCTGATGGCGTACCGGCTGCACGACGGGATGACCTCGCGCGACGACGAGTACCGCGACTTCTCGATCGCGGTGTGGGAGCAGTTCTCCTTCGACGACGCGTTCTGCGAAGGCCACCGGCGGCGGCTGCTCGCCGAGGGCTACGTTGCGCGCGGCGCAGCGTCGGTGCGCGCGGGAAAGGCGGAGGAGGCACGCGCGGATTTCGATCGCGCGTTGGCCGTCGATCCGGACGCGTTGCGGCGGCATCGCATCGCGTACGGCGCGCTCGCACGTCTCCCCGCGCTCGTACCGGTCGTCGAGCGGGCGCGTCGGGCCGTCCGGCGCGTCAGGCCGGGGCGCGAGTACACGCACATCGATTGCGACCACCCGGTGTCGCAGCCGCGCGCGGGCTAGCCGGCGCGGCCGCGCGCAGCCCAGGCGCGAGCTTCGAGGACGAACGGCGCCGAAGGAAGCCGCTCGCGGCAGAGGTCGCGAAGCTGCACCCGGCGCGTCTCGTCCAGACTGGCGACGTACGCGCCGGCGGGACCGACACCGAGCGTGAACGGCTCCCACCACTCCTCGAAGGTCTGATGCTCGACGCGAATCGCGAGCGCGGTCTCCTCGATCTCGCGTAATCCCGCGGACTCGAACAGCTCGGTGAGGTGGCCTTCGCGCGCGCCCGCAAGCTGCGACTCGTCGTCGACGTTGGAATCGAGCTCGCGTGCAGCATCCCAGTACGGGCTCAGCGGTCCGCGGCCGCCGAAGTGGTCCCAGACGCTCGCCGCCACGACGCCGCCGATGCGCGTCACCCGCGCCATCTCGCGAAGACCGGCGATCGGGTCGGCCATGAAGTGGACGACGAGTTGCGCCAGCGTGACGTCGAACGTCTCGTCCTCGAAGGGGAGATCCTCGGCCGCGGCGCGTTGCACGCTCACACCCGGGTGGCGCTCCTGCGCGGCCGCGACGAACGGCTCGGACGGGTCGACAGCCGACACGGCTTCCGGTCCCAGGCGCCGCGCCAGCTCGGACGTCAGTGCGCCGGGCCCGCAGCCGACGTCGAGCGCCCGCTGGCCCGGGCTCACCGCTGCGAAGTCGGCCAGCGAGGGCGCAAGCGGCACGGAATATCTGCCCATGAAGCGGTCGTAAGCGTCGGCCCGGCTGAAGAAGCTCACGCGCGGAATCTACGCACTCATGCTCGACCGTCGCGCAGCCGATGACACTCACATGAGCGCTGCGCCCGGTCGTGTCCGCCTTTTCGGCTCCTTCGCCTTCGCCCTCGTCACGATCGGTGCGACCGTGCTGCTCGGCAGGCGGTTCACGCACACGAGTTGGCCGCTCCAGCACGCGCATCTCGGCCTCGTCGCCGCCGCGGTCGCGCTCTACTTCATGAGCTTCGTCTTTCGCGCGCTCGGCTGGCAGAAGCTCTTTCCCGCCGCCTCGCGTCCCGATCGCGCCCGGTGCCTCGCGGCCTGCGGCGCGTCCGCGGCGAGCGGCGCGGTGCTGCCCTTCCGGCTCGACTATCTGGTGAAGATCGGCACGCTGCGCAGGATGCGCGGCGTCAAGCTCGGCTTGGAGGCGATCGCTCTGTCGATCATCTCGCTCGGCCTCGTGGACGCGATCGCCTTCCTCCCGCTGTCGATCTCGGCGACCGCCACGACGTCCTCCAGCTTCCGCTTCCCGCTGACTCTCGTCGTGCTCTTCGGCCTCGGCGCGTGCGGCCTGCTCGTCGGCGGCTCGCACCTCGGGCGCCTGCCGTTCGTCGCTCGGCGCGAGCGACTCGCGAAGCTCGTGGCACGCGTGGCCGACCGCCCCAGGGGATCCACGCGCGAGCAGATCGTCGCCTGGTGCTTTCTGTGCGGCTGCTGGACGTCGCGAGCGCTCGGGAGCACGCTGCTGCTGGCTGCGCTCGGCGTCGGCTTCTCTCCCACGCTCGCACTCGTCGTCCTCTGTCTCGCCGCCGCCGCCGCGCTCCTCCCGATCGCCTCCGGCGGCGCGATCGCCAACGTCAGCGCGACCGCCGCCGTGCTGCTCGCGCTCGGTGTGCACAAGGAGCAGGCGATCAACTTCGGCATGGCGTCTGGACTGCTGCTGTGCGGATCCGCTGCCGCCGCTGCGCTCATCGGCGTGGCGACCTCGGTCGTCTGTGGACGTCGCGCGCAGATGCTCGCCCGCGCTCCCGCCTAGACATCCTCCGTAGCAACGCGAGGCGCCCCGCCGGAACGACGGGGCGCCGTGGACGAGACGCTTCCTAGGGTGCGGGAAGCGGCGCGGCGTTCGCGGAGTTGAACGCCTGCACGCCGGCCTCGTTGTCGCCGTCGAACGGCGTGATCGGACTGTTGACGCCGAGGCAGAAGTCGTCGGCCGTGTGGTCTGCGAACCAGACGCCGATGCGGTTCAGGTCGACGCGTTGCCGAACGCCGTTGACGATCGTCGACGCGAACGCCTCCTGGACGATCAGCCTCAGGTTCTGATGGGCGGCTCCCTCGCCGTCCGTGCTGAAGTCGCCGATGTACTCCGCCGCTCCGAACGGCGAACCCGCCTGCTGGAGCAGGAACACGGCGAAGTCGGTGTTCGAGGGCAGCCCGCGGGCGGCGAGTTCGAGCCGGTCGAAGCCGTGCTTCTCGGTCGTGAGCCCCACCTTCACGTCCAGTTGCGCGTTTGGCATGCAGGCCGCCAGTTGCGCAGACGACGGTGTGAGCTCGAGTTGCTGAACGTCGTCCGCCTGCTTCACGTGCTGCGCACGCGCGAGCGATTCGCTAGTTCCGCGAGTCGCGCCGAACGCCGCCGCCGTCATCGTCGCCACCACGGTCACGACCGCCGCTGCGACCAGAAGATGCTTGTGCCGATGCATGTCTTCGTCCTCCCTGTGTGGATGGTTGCCGTGTCAAGGAAGGACTCCGCGCGGTCGGCGGTATTCCCGCGGCCGTCGTTTTGCCGCAGGCGCAGCGGGTAGCCCGCGCGTAAAAGGAGGTGACGAGATGTCAGAGAGCAAGTCCACGACCGATCACGACGAGATCAGGCGCTGGGTCGAGGAGCGCGGCGGTCGACCGGCACGCGTGAAGGACACCGGGAACGACGGCGATCCGGGGATCCTGCGCATCGACTATCCCGGTCGCGGCGACGACGAGTCGCTGGAGGAGATCTCCTGGGACGAGTGGTTCGAATGGTTCGACAAGAACGGGCTCGCGTTCCTGTACCAGGAGGAGACGGCCGAGGGGAAGGAGAGCCGCTTTTCGAAGCTGGTCAGCCGGGAGGCTGCGTGAGGCAGGCGTGCCGGTTCATTGCCCGGGTCGCGCCGGGCGTCGTCGGATCGGCCGAGGCGGTGGCCTTCCTGGTCGTCGTCATGGCGATCTGGCTCGCGCTGGGGCCGTTCGTCGGGTTCTCTGACGCGTGGCTGCTCGTTCCGTCGGCGGTGGCGTCGATCGTCGCGCTGCTGCTCGTCCTGCTCCTGCAGTACAGCCAGAACCGCGACACACGCGCGCTCCAGCTGAAGCTCGACGAGGTGATCCGCAGCGTGTCGGACGCGCGGACGCACCTCGTGCGGCTGGAAGGACGCTCGGACGAGGAGCTGGAGCAGATCGAGGCGGAGTTCGAGCAGTTGCGTGAGGAGCAGGACGCGGCGTAACGCCGCTAGCGGCCGGCTGCGGCGTCGAGCTCGGGCGCTACGAGCGGCGACGCTTCGGCCGGCTCGCAGATCCACGTCTCGTGCGCCGGGCGCTCGACGATCCGCAACCCCGACGTCCGCAGCATCGCCTCCACACAGCCCGCGTTCGGGGCCCACCAGTTCGTCGGATCGTCGGCGAGGCAACGCTCGATGAACGCCATCACCGGCCAGCCGGGCTCGAGCATCGCCTCGCGCGCATGGATCCCGAGGTCGGGCGGCGTCTCGAGCGGAGCATCGCCCGGCATCGTCAACGTCTGGAGGACGAGCAGCCGCTCGGTCTTCTCCGCAAGGGCGTCGAGCGCGAGCAGAGGGTGCCGGAGGTGGTACAGCACGCCGAGGAACAGGACGAGGTCGAAGCGCGCGTCCTGCCTTGCCACGTCGTACACCGACAGCTGCTCGAACCGCACCCGCTCCTCGACGCCGAGCTGCTCCGCGGCCCAGCGCGCCTGGCGCAGGTAGTGCTCGTCGGCGTCGATCCCGAGGACGTCGGCGCCGCGCCCGGCGAGCTCGAACGAGTAGTAGCCCGCGTTGCAACCGACGTCGAGCGCCGTCCAGCCGCTCAGGTCCGACGGGAGCGCAGGCCCCAGCTCCTGCCATTTGAAGGCGGGGAAGTCGCCGAGCGGATGGTCTGCAGCCGTTTCGTGCCCGCTCGGCAGATGCAGGTTGTGGAACCACGGCGCGAGCTCGCGGATCCGGCGGGAGACGGAGTCGTTGCCGAGGGTGCGCTCGCCCGTCGATTGCAGCGTCATGCGGCCGCCGCGGAC
>Ga0136846_1232003_pt1 | contig 12468 bp, 11 predicted proteins | sample HopSoiMetagenom2_FD_96841 | JGI IMG/M metagenome (GOLD analysis project Ga0136846, IMG submission 96841) | Grasslands soil microbial communities from Hopland, California, USA - 2 Assembly 2016 (version 4) | ecosystem: Environmental > Terrestrial > Soil > Grasslands | place: USA: Hopland...
AGAACTTCATCTCGAAGAGCCCTCGCGGGGTGGACATGTACTTGTTCGAGGTCACCCGGCTGACCGTGGACTCGTGCATGCCGATCGCCTCGGCCACGGTCTTCAGGTTCAGCGGGCGCAGGTGCTCGACGCCGAAGGCGAGGAAGGCGTCCTGCTGGCGCACGATCTCGGAGGAGACCTTCAGGATGGTGCGGGCGCGCTGGTCCAGGCTCTTCATCAGCCAGTTGGCCTGGGCCAGGCAGTCGGAGACGAAGGTCCGCTCCTGGTCGCTGCGGGCCTGGCCCGAGACGCGGGCGTGGTAGCGCTGGTCCAGCAGCAGCCGCGGCAGGGTGTCGGAATTGAGCTCCACCAGCCAGAGGCCGCCAGGGCCTTCGCGCACGAAGACGTCGGGCGCCACCGCCGTCGCCGCCTCGCCGCCCGGGAACGCCGCGCCGGGCCGGGGCGTCAGGCCCCGGATCTCGGCGATCATCTCGCGCAGGTCCTCGTCGTCGACGCCGCAGAGCTTCTTCAGGGCGGCCAGGTCGCGGCGGGCCAGGAGGGGCAGGTTGTCGAGCAGGGCGGCGATCGCGGGATCGTAGCGGTTCTGGTCCTTCAGCTGCAGCATCAGGCATTCGCGCACATCGCGCGCGGCCACGCCCACAGGGTCGAACCCCTGGATGACCTGCAGCACGCTCTCCACCCGCGCCTCGGCGCAGCCCAGGCGCTCGGCGGTCTCGGCCAGGTCGAGGCGCAGGTAGCCGCCCTCGTCCACGCCGTCGATCAGGACGCCGGCGATCACCGTCTCGGCAGGCGAGAGGCCGGAGGCGGCCAGCTGTTCGTGCAGGTGCTCGGAGAGGGTCTTCTCGCGGCTGAGGGCGCCTTCCATGCCCTCGCCATCCCCGTCGAAGCTGCCGCCCTTGCCGGCGCGGGACCAGTCGATGGCGCCGCCGGCGTCCGCCGCCTCGGGCGCATCGCCGGTGGCGCGTTCGCCGGGCGAGGATTCGTCGTGGGTGGTGTCCAGGTCGGCCCGCGCCTCGGCGTCGGCAGCCTGTTCGGAGACGGCCGGGCCGTCCAGGTCGGGCGCGTCATCGGCGGCGGGCTCGGCCTCGTCGCGGGCCAGCAGCGGATTGCGCTCCAGCTCGGCGTCGATGAAGGCCTCGACCTCGAGATTCGACATCTGCAGCAGCTTGATCGCCTGCTGCAGCTGGGGCGTGATGACCAGCCCCTGCCCCTGCCGAATTTCAAGACGTGCGCTTAGCGCCACGAACCGCCCCCTGGCCTGTTTCTTGCTTCACAAGCTAGAGGGCGATCCCCACTGAGTGGTTAACGGGCGCAGCTTAGGCGGCGACCGGGCGTCGCACGGCGCCTTCCAAGTCCCATTCGAACTCCGGATAGAACTGGGCCATCAGGCGGTCGACATAGGCCACCAGGGTCCCGAACCCCTCCGCCCGGCGCTTCAGCTCGCTGGGGAAGAACGGGGTCAGGATGGCCGCGAGCAGGGCGAAGACGGTGGCGTCCGCCCCGCACGGCCGCTTGCCGAACAGGTAGGGCTTGTCCTCCAGGATCGCCGCCACCGCGGCCATGGATCGCACCGCCAGGGCCACGACCTCCAGCTCCGAATGCCGGCCGATCCCCACCGCGTGCACGTTCTGGCGCACCTGCTCCAGCACGCCCTCGCGCACGGCGGGCGGGGCGCCGTCGAAGAACTGCGCCGGGCCCTTGGCGAAGTTCTGCGGGTCCAGCCAGCGCGACTGGGTCATGGCCCAGGAGAAGTGGTTCTCCATCATCCGCTCGATGGCCCAGGCCTCGGCCCGCTCCCGCGCCGTCAGGCCCTCGTCGAAGTCCAGGCCATAGGTGCGCTCCAGGTAGCCGCGGATGAAGGTGGAGTCGCCGATCCGCACGCCCTCGTCGGTGTCGATGAACGGCACCTGGCCCTTGGGCGCCTCCTCGCGCATCCCGCGCCGCTTCTCGTAGGCGAGGCCCGCCATCTTCAGCTGCACCTCGGTCTTCATCACATAGGGGCTGATCTCGGGGAGGCCGAACCCCGCGCCGACGCCATAGAGCGTGATCATCGTCCTCTCTCCGTCTCTCTCGTGTTGACAGGGAGAGGATGGCAGGGGCTTGCTGACAGCATTCTGTCAGCAGAACGAGTCGCGAACGCATGCGCAGGGCCGACCGGCTGTTCCAGATCATCCAGATCCTGCGCCGCACGCGCCGGCCGATCACGGCCGACGCGATCGCCGAGGAGCTGGAGACCTCCAAACGCACCGTCTACCGCGACATCGCCGACCTGATCGGCCAGCGGGCGCCGATCCGCGGCGAGGCGGGCGTCGGCTATGTGCTGGAGGACGGCTTCGACCTGCCGCCGCTGATGCTGACGCCGGAGGAGGTGGAGGCCGCGGTGGTGGGCGCCCAGATGGTGGCCGCACGGGGCGACGCCGCGCTCAGCCGCGCCGCCCAGGACCTGATCGCCAAGATCGGGGCGGTGATCCCCGAGGCCCTGCGCCCGCTGGTGCTGGAGCCGGCCACCCACGCCGCGCCGAACTGGCGGGCCACCCCGGACAATGTGGACATGGCGGCGCTGCGCGGCGCCATCCGCGCCGGCCACAAGGTGGAGTTCACCTACGAGGACGAGCAGCTGCGGGTTTCCCGCCGCCGGGTCTGGCCGTTCGCCATCGGCTATTTCGAGACCAGCCGGCTGCTGGTCGCCTGGTGCGAGCTGCGCGGCGACTTCCGCAGCTTCCGCACCGACCGCATCTCGGCCGCGGCCTTCCTGGAGGAGCGCTATCCCGACCGTCCGGCCTCGCTGCGCGCCCGCTGGCGGCGGCGTCGGGAGGAGCACCACGCGGCGATGCGGGCGCGCCAGGCGGCGGCGGCCGAGTGAACGGCTCCGTCAGAAGTCCAGCGCGACCGCCAGCCCGCCGGCGGCCAGGCCGAACAGCACCACGGCGAGGGCGACAAGTCCGAGCAGGCGCGCCGGGAACGACCGGACCACGATCGCCAGCGAAGGCACGCTGACCGGCGGCAGGGTCATCAGCAGCGCACCCGCGGGTCCGACGCCCATGCCCAGCGCCAGCATCGCCTGGATGATCGGCGCCTCGCCGGCCGTGGGGATCACGAACAGCATGCCCGCCACCGCGAAGGCCGCCACCCAGACCAGCTGGTTGCCGATCTCCGGCCCGATGGCCGGGAAGAGCCAGGCCCGCGCCGCGCCCAGCAGCAGGACGATCACCAGGTATTCCGGCACGATCCGCAGGGCCATGCTCACGAAGAGCCGCAGCCAGCGGCGGAAGGGGCCCTCCCGTGGCGCAGGCGTCGCCGTCGTCGTGGCGATCTCCACCTCGACCTCCACCTCCGCCGCTTCGGCAGGCGAGGTCATCCGATTGGCCGCATAGCCCAGGCCGAACACCATCGGCACGCCCAGGGCCAGGCGCAGGGCCGTCCACTTCCAGCCCAGCACGAAGCCGATGAAGACCAGGGTCGCCGGATTGAGCACCGAATTGCCGAGCCAGAAGGCGATCGCCGACCCCGCCGCCGCCCTCTGGCGCCGCAGGCCCACCACCACCGGCGCGGCGCAGCAGGTGCACATCATCCCCGGCAGGGCGAGCAGGCCGCCCGCAAGGGCGCTGCCGAACCCTCGCCCGCCCAGCAGCCGGCGCACGCCGTCCGCCGGCAGCAGGGCCTGGACGCCCGAACCCAGCAGGAGCCCCAGCACCATCGCCTGCCAGATCGCCTTGGCGTAGGCCCGGGCGTAGGCCACGCCCGCGTCCAGGGACGGCGCGGGCGGACGGTCGGCCGCGCCCATCAGGATCGACTTGCCGATCGCATGATGGGCCGCCGCCACGAAGGCCCGGTTCCAGTAGGGCAGCCACTTGACGTAGAGCAGCCCCGCCACCGCCACGACCCCGAACGTCGCCGCGGCTGCAAGCGCCCGGTTGTCCCTCTGTATCGCCGCCATCCGCCGTCCGAGCCCTGATCCTTGGCGCGTCCGGTAAGGGCGCGCGGGCGGACCGCTTAGGGCGCCGGGCAAGCGGGGATCAAGCGGCTTGTGTGGCCGCGCTCAAGCCGCGTTGCCGACCGGATAGGCCTCGGCCAGGGCCACCGCGCCGGTCTCCAGCAGCGACTTCAGGTTGGAGACGATCTTCGGCCAGCCGCCGGACACCGCCGTGACCAGCTGCGAGGGATCGCGCTCGACCGTATGGGTGATGGAGAGCTTCACCGCCCCGCCGGTCGGCTCCAGCTCCATGACGCAGCGCGAGGGTCCTTCCGCGGTGAGTTCAGGGCGGCTCCGCTGGGTCCACTGGATGACCAGGCGATGCGGCGGGTCCGCCTCGAGGATCTCGCCATCGTCGAGGACCTGGCCATCGCCGGCGACGAGCTTCCACGGCGAGCCGGCGGTCCAGGCGCTCTCACAGTGGTTGCCGAACCAGTACTGCTTCATGAACTCGGCGTCCGTCAGGGCGGACCAGAGCTTCTCGGGCGTCGTCCGGATATAGGCGACATAGATGAACTGCGACCTAGCCATGGTCTTTCTCCAGGTTTTGCTTCAGGTTTTCCAAGGCCTTGAGGCGGGGCGCCTCGAACTTCGCGATCCAGCGCTCGTAGATTTCCTGCAGCGGGACCGGGTTGAGGAAGTGCAGCTTCTCGCGACCGCGCCGAACGGCGACCACCAGGTGCGCGGCCTCCAGCAGGCCGAGGTGCTGGGTCACGCCCTGCCGCGTCATCGCCAGGTGCTCGCAGAGCTGGCCCAGCGTGCGGCCGTCGTGGGCGTACAGCAGGTCCAGCAGCTTGCGGCGGCTGGGGTCGGCCAGGGCCTTGAACAGCAGGTCGGTGTCGTCGCGTTCGGGCATGGCCATAGGCAAGCTATTTCTTGCCTTTTTATATGCAAGCGATCACTTGCGCGTCAAGCCCGAACTGAGGGTCCGGCGTCTGGACCTATTTCGCGGGCCGCGTAACGCCGTAGCCGGTGAACTCCTCCTCGACCTCGGGCGAGGCGGCGTGGGCGGCGGCGAGGTCGGCCTCGCCGTCGGCGGACTGGCCCAGGCGCAGTTTCGCGAGGCCCCGCCCGTATAGCGACGGCGCCAGGCGCGGTTGCTGCCGGATCGCCGCGTCATAGGCCTCGATCGATTCCTTCAGGCGCCCCAGGCGCAGCAGCACGAAGCCCTCGCTGTCCAGGATATGCGGCGAAGTCGGCGCGACCTTGAGCGCGGCCGTGCAGTCGGCCAGGGCCGCATCCAGGGCCAGGCCCACGGTCGCCTGGTTCCAGCACAGGGCGTTGAGCGCGCCGGGGCTGCCGGCCGCCTTGTCGCGCAGGGCGGCGAAGTCCTTGAGCGCCAGGTCGGACTGGCCCGCCTTCGCATAGGCCATGGCCCGTTGGCTGAGCGCGCCCCGCCACGTGGGGTCGGTCTTCAGGACGCCGCTCAGCACCTGGATCGCCTCGGGATAACGCCCGGCGTCCATCAGCACCCGCGCCCGCGTCGCCACGATCTCGGGCTCCTTCGGGTCCAGCTTCTCGGCGGCGGCGACGTCCGCCAGCCGCGCGGCGGTGTCGGTCTTCGGCCGGTTGGCGGCGCGGGTCAGGAAGACCATGGCGGTGGGGCGTTGGGCGATGGCCGCCGCAAAGCTCTTCTCCGCCTCGTCGCGCCGGCCCATCTTCACCAGCAGGGCGCCGCGGTAGATGGCCGGCATGGGGTCGCTTGGCGCAAGTCCGGCGGCGACGTCCACCTCGGCCAGCGCGCGGTCGTAGTCGCGGCGCGCGGCGTAGACCTGCAGGCGTAGGAAGCGGATCGGAAGGTTCTTCGGGTCCAGCCGCAGAACCTCGTCGGAATCGGCCAGCGCATGGTCGAAGTCGGCGAGCTGGCGATAGGCCTCCGCCCGCGCGCCCAGGGCCGCGTAATTGCTGGGCGCCAGATAGGCGGCATGGGTGAAGGCGTCGACCGCATCGAGCGGCCGGTCCTCGCGCATCGCCAGGGCCCCGAGGCCGGCGTAGGCCTGGGCGTTGCGCGGCTCCAGCGCCAGCGCCTTGTCGTAGTCGGCCTTGGCGCCGGCCACGTCGTTCTGCCCCAGCTTCACCAGGCCGCGCGCCGAATAGGCGCCGGAGAGGGTCGGATCGAGAGCGATGGCCTTGTCGAAGTCCGCCATTGCCTGGGCGTGGCGCCGGGCCTGGCCGAACTTCGAGCCACGCATGGCGTAGTCGAGCGCGGTCTTCGGCTCCTGCGCCTCCCAGGCGGCGACGTCGCCGGCCGTGGCGACATAGGTGGCGGGCGCGGTCAGGAACACCCGCGCGCTGCCCATTTCGGCCAGGGCCTCGGCCGCCGCCTTGGCCTCGACGGCGGGGAATTCCGGCGCCAGCGCGCGGACCCGCGTCTCCACGGTCAGGGTGTCGCCGTCCAGGCCGGTGTGGCGAAAGAAGGCGCGGCCCGCGACCTGCTTGTCCACGTCCGGCCCGGTCACCTTGAAGCCGGCGCCCTTCAGCGGAAGCTTCACGGCCAGCTTCAGCGTCGTCGACGACGGGAACGGGACCGCGTAGGGGGCGTCGTCATGCGGGCCGGGCGGATCGCGCTTGAAGTTGGACGGCGCGCCGACCGAGGCCTCCGGCAGGAACAGCACCGAGCCGCCGCCGGCGCCGTACCAGCGCAGCTTGGCCACGCCCTCCATCTTCAGGCGGCTCTCGCCGGTCTCCGGATCGCGGCTGGCGCTCACCGACTTCACCTCCAGCCAGGGGAAGCGCCACCACATCGCCTTCAGCATCTCGTCGCGCTGGGTGGTCGGCAGGTTCGCCGCGATCAGGCCGGGCCAGAGGCCGGCCTCGCCGCGCATCACCATCTCGCCCTTGGCCGGCGCCGCCGCCTCCAGGCCTCCCGTCGCATCGACGGAGACGGCGATCTCGCTGTCGGGCTTCTCGCGCGGTGTGCGGACCAGCGGGATCAGCTGCGCCCCTTCCGCGCGCAGCGGCAGGGCCCAGCCGAACGGCGGGATGTCGATGGCGTCCAGGCCGCCATCGCCGGCGCGCGTGCCATCCAGCCAGTAGACCTTGCCGCCGATCTCGGCGCGCACGATCGCATGGTTGAAGGCGCCCATGCGCGGCAGACCCTGGTCCAGGCGCTCGCCGCCATAGGCATTGACCAGCGCCGGCTCGGCCTTGATCCCCAGTTCGCGCAACAGGGCGACCAGCAGCACCGACTTGGCCTTGCACTCCCCGAAACGCCGCGCCCAGGTCTTGTCGGCGGCGACGGGCGTATAGCCGCCGTCAGTGAGCAGGAGGCCGAGGTAGCGCACCTGGTCCTGCACCAGCTTCAGCGCCAGGGCGGCCCGCGCCTTCGGGTCAGGCGTCGCGGCCCGGATCTTCTCGACCTCCGCCCGCAGCGGCGAGTCCGGCGCCAGTGTGGCGGCCTTGTCGAACAACGGCGCGACCGTCGCCGCCACCTCGGCCCAGGACTTGAACCCGGAGAACTCCAGGTCCCGCGACGGCCAGTAGCGGCGCGGCGCGCCAAAGGGGACCTTCGGCTCGGGAAGATCCTTCAGGTCCAGCGTCAGCTCGGTGGTGTCGCCATGCCGGGTGACCTTGGGCCGCTGCAGGTCGTCGCCGACGCGCCAGGCGACGGGCTGGGCCGAGGGCCAGCTGGCGCGCAGGCTGAGCGCGTCCAGCTGCGAGAAGCCGCCGAGGGCAAAGGCCATGTCGGTCCGCCCGGCCAGGATCGGGTCGAGGTGGGTCATGGTATAGGCCACGTCCAGCACGTCGCCGACCCGCAGGTCCTCCGGCTGCAGGGTGGCGGTCAGCCGCCCGTCCACCACCTCGGTCAGGTTGGTTTCGCGGCGGATGACGCTGAAGGACTGCCGGGCCAGGACGTCGATGGGCTTGCCGTCGCGAATGATCCTCACCCTGTGGACCGTCACGCTGTCGCGCGAGGGGTCCCAGGAGATGCTGATCGTGCCCATGGACATGAGGCCAAGGGAGGTGCGCACCTGCGCCGCGCGCTCGAGGTAGACGGCGTCGCCGGTCGGACCGAACCGGAGCTGTTCGTCCAGGCGCACCACGCGCACCGCCGGACCCGTCGCCGGCGGCGGGCCCACCGCGGTGAGCTCAGGGCCCGGCTTGACCCAGTCCGCCGGCGGCGCGACCGCCAGCTTGTCGGCGGCCCAGGCCGCCCCCGAGACGGCGAGCCCTGCCCAGACACCCACCACAACGCCCAACGCGAACCGCAGCATCCGTCCCCCAACGCAAGCTCGGCCGACGATAGCGCCTGCACTCCCAGACTGAAAGCCGGCCGCTTGCAGGCCCGCGTTGTGGGGCATGCGCCTATGTGAAGGGGCCAAACCTCTAGACCTGGACCATCGGCGGTGGTCGTCTGCCGCCCGACCCTGGGGAGGGACTGCGATGGGGTTCTGGCTGGCGAATGCGGTGGGATGGGCGATCGCCTACCTGCTCGGCTCGATACCCACCGCCTATGTGGCCGGACGGGTGCTGAGGGGCATCGACATCCGGGAGCACGGGTCGAAGTCCGTCGGGGCGACCAATGCCTTGCGGACCCTGGGCAAGTGGCCGGCCCTGGTCGTGCTGCTGGTCGACCTGGGCAAGGGCGCGGCGGCGGTCGCCGTCGTCCGGCGGCTGCTGACCTGGGTCTACGCCTCCCCGGCGCTCGCGCCGCCCGCAGGGCTGGAGGCGCAGGCCTGGACGCCGTGGGCGGTCTGCATCGCAGGCCTGGCCGTCCTGCTGGGACACAACCGGTCGATCTGGCTGAACTTCACCGGCGGCAAGGCCGCGGCCGCCGGGCTCGGCGTGCTGCTGGCGATATCCTGGCCCGTCGGGCTTGGCGCCGCAGCGGCCTTCGCCGCGGTGCTGGCGGTATCGCGGATCGTCTCCCTGAGCTCGATGCTGGCGGCGCTGACGGCCATCGCCCTCATCTGCACGCTGGACCAGCCGCTGGCCTATCGGCTGCTGGTGATCGCGGGCGGCCTCTATGTGGTCGCGCGCCACCGCGCCAACATTCGCCGGCTGCTGGCGGGGATCGAGCCGCGCCTCGGCCAGGGCGCGCCGCAGCCGAAACCCTAGGCCGAGCCTGGCGCGTTCCTGCTTTGCGGCCGACTGGATCGGCGGCCGAGAGGCGTGAGGCGGCCATGATCGAGCGACTGCTCAAGAAGCTGGAGTTGAGAGACCCCCTGCATCCGGACGAGCGCCGCGCCCTGGAAGGCAGTTTCGGGCGCCCGCAGCAGGTGTCGGCGGGCACGGAGATCGTCGCCCAGAGCTCCAGCCCGGACGCCAGCACCCTGCTTCTGGAGGGCGTGACCGGCCGGGTCAGCACGCTGCAGGACGGATCCCAGCAGGTGACGGCGCTGCACATCGGCGGCGACTTCGTGGACCTGCACAGCTTCCTGCTGCGTCGCATGGACCACGGGGTCGTCGCCCTGACCGACTGCGCCCTGGTCAGGATGCAGCACAGCCGCCTGCGCCAGCTGACCAGCCAGTATCCCCACCTGGGGCGGCTGCTCTGGCTGTCCACGCTGCTGGACGCGGCGATCCATCGCCAGTGGATCGTGGGCATCGGCCGTCGCACCATTCTCGGCAACACGGCCCACCTCTTCTGCGAGCTGTTCCGGCGCCTGCAGGTGGTCGGCCTCGCCTCGGACCGCGACTTCGAACTGGAGCTCAATCAGTCGCAGCTGGCCGATGTGCTGGGAGGCTCGCGCGCGAGCATCAACGGCGCGGTCCAGACGCTGCGCGCGCAGGGCCTGATCGCGTGGAAAGGCGGGTGCCTGAACATCCTCGACTGGTCGCGCCTCGCCGACCTGGCGGAGTTCGATCCTACCTATCTGCAGCTCGAGGCGATGCCCGTCTGAGAGCGCTCCGCGCGGCTCAGCTGAACCGGTCGCCCAGGTACACGCGCCGCACTTCCGGGTCGTCGACGATCTCGTCGGGACTGCCTTCGAACAGCACCTCGCCCGCGTGGATGATCGAGGCGCGGTCGATGATGTCGAGCGTCTCGCGGACGTTGTGGTCGGTGATCAGGATGCCGATGCCGCGCTGCTTCAGGTAGCTGATCACCTCGCGGATGTCGGCGATGGCGAGGGGGTCGATGCCGGCGAAGGGCTCGTCCAGGAGCATGAAGCTGGGCTCGGACGCCAGAGCCCGCGCGATCTCCACCCGGCGCCGCTCGCCGCCGGACAGCGACACCGCGGGGGCGTTGCGAAGATGCTCGATGTGCAGCTCTTCCAGGAGCTGGGTCACGGTGGCGCGGGCGGCGCGGTTGTCGCGCTGGCGCAGCTCCACCACCGCCATCACGTTCTCCCAAACGCTCATGCCGCGGAAGATCGAGGTCTCCTGCGGCAGGTAGCCGACGCCCATGCGGGCGCGTTGGTACATGGGCTGGGCGGTGATGTTCTCGCCGTCGAGGTAGATGGCGCCGTAGTCGGCCGGGATCAGGCCGGTGATCATGTAGAAGCAGGTGGTCTTGCCGGCGCCGTTGGGGCCGAGCAGGCCGGCGACCTCGCCCCGCGAGAGGCGCAGGGACACGCCCTTCACCACCGGACGGCCACGGAACGACTTGCCGATGTTGTCGACGACCAGCCCCTCGGTGGGGATGGCGGCGCGGGCCTCGACCCGTTGCGGCGCGTTCACTGGGCGCCGCTCGGCTGCTGTTGCTGGGCCTGGTCCTTCTTCTTGGACGGATAGAACACCCCGCGCGGCCGCTCGGCGGTGTTGCGGCCCGCCGCGTTGCCGGTCAGGTGGCCCTCGCCGGTCTGGGTGTTGAACACCATGCGGGTGCCGCGCAGCACGTTCTGGCCCTGCACCGCCACCACGTCGCCGGTGAGGGTGACGGTGTCGGAGGAGGCCTCATAGACGCCGTGGTCGCCGCGGGCGCGCTGGTCCTTGTCGGTGAGGTAGTAGACCGAGCCGTCGGCCTCGATGCGGATCAGGTCGCCGCAGGCGCCCGTGCCGGTGGCGCCGGCCTTGCCGGGCTTGGGCTCCATGAACGCCTTCATCACGTCGGCGCGCACGCGGGCGGTGCCCTGCAGCGCCTCGGCCTTGCCGCGCCAGATCGAGATGCAGGCCTTGTTCTGGACCTCCAGCTCGTCGGCGGTGATGTCGATCGGGCCATCCGAGTGCGGGCCCAGCCGCTGCGCGCGCGCGGGGGCGCCAAGCGTCAGGGCCGTGCCGGCCGCGAGGGCCAGGACGAGGACGGTGCTGGTGAAGAGGGACTTCATGACTGCCTTCGAGCTGGTCCGGTTCTGCCGTTACTTCTTCGGTTGAATTCGCGTGTGCACGCCGCCCTGGAAGACCATGCGCTCGCCCTTGCCGTAAACGCCATAGGACTTTGCCTGGATTTCTCCAAGACCACCGGCGCCCTGAATGGGGCCTGAACCGACCACTTCGCCGGTCTTGGTGTCGAACAGGGACGAGGCGGTTTCGAACGTGCTCTTGGTGTCCTGCATGTGCACGCCGCCGGAAAGCTCCAGCTTGCCGTTCTGCTCGTGGAACACCCCGTCGGCGCCGTTCAGCCGCATCTGGTCCGGCCCGCCCTCGTCCAGCACCAGGGCCGGGTGCTTGAGGATCACCCGCTGGTAGTCGAGCCGGTCACGGGTCGCCGATTCGGCGGTGAGCACGAACGGACGGCCCTTGTCGTCGCGGCCCACGAAGCGGGGGGTCACCAGCCGGATCGGCTCGTCGGTGCTCTTCGCCTGCTTGGGCTGGGAGGTGTAGGTGGACCAGGCCACGCTGCCGGCCAGGCCCAGGAAGATCACCGCGATGGTCGCCGGCAGGGCGACACGCAGGGTGCGGATCAGGCGCGAGCGGCGGCGCCAGCGCTCGAAGTCCGTGCGTCGAGGCTGGACCGCGCGGGGCGGCTGGCCGGGGACGGGGCTGTGGGCGAGCGTCATGCCGGCCTCACGTATGCGCGAAGATGTCGACGTCTTCCCACCCGGCGACGTCGAGCAGGGCCCGGTGGGGCAGGAAGTCAAACGCGGCGCGGGCCAGATGGTCGCGCCGCTCGCGCGCCAGCATCTCGTCCAGCCGCTCGCGCAGGGCATGCAGGTGCAGCACGTCGGAGGCCGCATAGGCCACCTGGTCGTCGGAGAGCTTGGCCGCGCCCCAGTCCGAGCTCTGCTGGGCCTTGGAGATGTCGATGCCCAGGAGTTCCTTGGTCACGTCCTTCAGGCCGTGACGGTCGGTGTAGGTCCGCGCCAGCTTGGAGGCGATCTTGGTGCAGTAGACGGGCGTGGTCACCACCCCAAGGTGCAGCCAGAACATGGCGATATCGAAGCGGCCGAAGTGGAAGATCTTGGTCACCGCCGGATCGGTGAGCAGGCGCTTGAGGTTCGGCGCGTCGTAGTTCGAGCGGTCCAGGCGCACCACGTGGGCGTCGCCTTCGCCGTCCGACAGCTGCACCACGCACAGCGGGTCGCGGCCGAGCCGCAGGCCCATGGTTTCCGAATCAACGGCGACCGCCGAGGCCCCGGCGAGCGCGTCCGCCGGCAGGTCCGCGTCATGCAAGA
>Ga0136846_1229998_pt1 | contig 12467 bp, 12 predicted proteins | sample HopSoiMetagenom2_FD_96841 | JGI IMG/M metagenome (GOLD analysis project Ga0136846, IMG submission 96841) | Grasslands soil microbial communities from Hopland, California, USA - 2 Assembly 2016 (version 4) | ecosystem: Environmental > Terrestrial > Soil > Grasslands | place: USA: Hopland...
CGGCCAGGCGCCGACCGGCGAACGCGATCCGTTCGGGCTGCGTCGCGCCGCCCTAGGCATCGTGCGCATCCTGGTGGAGAAATCGCTCGCGCTCCCGCTGGACGATTTCGTCGCGGTGGACGTGAAGACCTTCATCCTCGAGCGCTCGCGCGGCTACTTCCGCGAGCGCGGCTATACGGCGAACGAAGTGGAAGCCGTGCTGTGCCTCGCCCCCGGGCGGCTCGACCTCGTTCCAAAGCAATTGGAGGCAGTGCGTGCCTTTGCCGAGCTGCCGGAGGCCGAAAGCCTCGCCGCCGCCAACAAGCGCATCGGCAACATCCTGAAGCAAGCCGAAACCGTGCCGGCGGGCTTCGATCCGGCATTGATGGTGCTGCCGGAGGAAAAGAGCCTGGCGAAGACTTTCGATCGCCTGCAGCCGGACGTCGATCGCGCCTACGGCGCGCTGGACTACACCGGAGCGTTGAAGGCGCTCGCCACCCTGAAGAGCCCCGTCGACGCGTTCTTCGACAAGGTGATGGTGATGGACAAGGACCCGCGCGTGCGCGCGAACCGCATCGGCTTTCTCGGCCGGCTGCACGCCACGATGAACCGCATCGCCGACCTTTCCAAGCTCGCCACATGAAGCTCGTGATCCTCGATCGCGATGGCACGATCAATCACGACAGCGACCATTACATCAAGTCGCTCGATGAGTGGCGCCCGATCAAGGGGTCGATGGAGGCGATTGCGCGCCTTACGCAGGCCGGCTATCGCATCGTGGTCGCCACCAACCAGTCCGGCATCGCGCGCGGCCTGTTCGATACGCGGGCCCTGTTCGAGATCCACGATGCGCTGCAGCGCGCCGCCGCCCAAGCCGGCGGGCGCGTCGACGCTTTCTTCTTCTGTCCGCACACCGCGGATGCGCGCTGCCAATGCCGCAAGCCCGAGCCGGGCATGCTTCTCGAGATCGCCCGGCGCTTCAACGTGTCGCTGAAGGACGTCTACATGGTGGGCGACGCGCTCAAGGATACGCAGGCCGCCGCCGCAGCAGGCGCACGGCCGGTGCTGGTGCTGACCGGAAAGGGCAAGAAAACGCGCGAGGAAGGCAATCTTCCGGCCGGCACCGAGGTGTATCCGGATCTGGCCGCCTTCGCCGAGCATCTCGCTCCATGACGTGGCTGCGCTCGAGCGCCTTTGGTTTGGCGCTCGTGCTGATCACGCCGCCGCACGCGATGCTCGCCCTGTGCACGTTCCCGCTGCGGCGGCTCCTGCGCTACCGGATCATCGCCGGCTGGTCGCGCCTGGTCGTTTACCTGGCCAAAATCATCCTGGGCATTGGCTGGCGCGTCGAGGGCGCCGAGCACCTGCCGGCACAGCCGGCGGTGATTCTCGCCAAGCATCAATCGGCGTGGGAGACGATGGCTTTCCAGATCATCTTTCCGCCGCAGGTGCACGTGCTCAAGCGCGAGCTCCTCTGGATTCCGTTCTTCGGCTGGGGCCTCGCGCTGATGAGCCCGATCGCTATCAACCGGTCGCGAGGGGTCGCGGCATTGCGTTCCATGGCGAAGAAAGGACGCGAGCGCCTCGGCCAGGGATTCTGGGTGGTGGTTTTCCCCGAAGGGACGCGGGTGCGCCCTGGCGAGCGACGGGCGTACCAGCTTGGCGGCGCCTGGCTCGCGGCGGCGGCGGAGGCGCCGGTGGTTCCGGTCGCGCACAACGCCGGCCTACTCTGGCCGCGAAACGCTTTTTTGAAACGCCCGGGCACGGTGACGGTGCGCATCGGTCCGACGATAGAGTCGAAGAACCGCGATCCCAAGACGGTGAATGAACTGGCGGAGAAATGGATAGAAGAGCAACAGAAGGCACTTTGCTGATTGAGCTCGGCGGGCGAACGGTGGAATACCGTTTCGCGCGCCGCCGCCGCCGCACGCTGGGCATCACGGTGGATGCGCAGGGCCTGCGCGTGGCGGCGCCGCTGCGCGCACCGTGGCGCGACGTCGAGGGATTCCTCCATGAGAAAGAACGCTGGATCCTGAGGAAGCTCGACGAGTGGTCGCGCCTGCCGCGCGGCGTGCACCTGCACGGCATGAGCGGCGAGATGGTTCCGGTTTTCGGCGTGTTGCACGTGCTCGACGTCGGGCACGGACGCCGTCACGTCGAGAACCGCGACGGTCGCTTGATCATCACGGTCGGCAAGCGCTCGCGTCCGCTCGATGCGTTGGTGGGCTGGCTCAAGCACCAGGCGCTCGACGCATTCCGGCCGCGCGTGGCGCACTACGCTGCGCAGATCGGCGCCGAGCCGCCGCGCGTGCGCCTGTCGAACGCCCGCACGCAGTGGGGCGTGTGCACGGAGGATGGCACCATCCGGCTCTGCTGGCGCCTCGTCCACCTCGAGCGCGCCCTCGCGGACTACGTCATCGCGCACGAGGTCGCCCACCTCGTCGAGATGAACCATTCGCGCCGCTTCTGGGCGCTGCTCGGCAGGCTTTATCCGCAGTGGCGAGCGGCGCGCGAGCGGCTCGAGCTCGCGGCCGCGACCCTTCCCATCCTTAAAGGACCACGATGAGACTGCTCCACACCATGCTTCGCGTCGGCGACCTGCAGCGCTCGGTCAAGTTCTACACCGACGTGCTCGGCATGAAGCTCCTGCGCACCACCGACCGGCCGGAACAGAAGTATTCGCTCGCCTTCGTCGGCTACGACGAGGAAAACCGAGCCTCCGTGCTGGAGCTCACCTATAACTATGGCGTCGACAAGTACGATCTGGGCGGCGCCTTCGGCCACATCGCGGTCGCCGTGCCCGATGTCAAGAAGGCCTGCGACAAGGTGCGCGCCTCGGGCGGCAAGGTCACGCGCGAGCCCGGACCGGTGAAAGGCGGCACGTCCGTGATCGCATTCGTCGAGGATCCCGACGGCTACAAGATCGAGTTCATCGAGAGCCGCGCGTAATCCTCCGGCGAGAGATTCTCCGGCCGCAGCCTGGGGTCAATCCCCGCGCGCTCGAAGTCCACTCCCGACAGCGCGTTGCGCAACTGCTTGCGGCGCGCGGAGAAGGCGCGACGCAGGAGATCTTCGTCGATCCTCAACTGGGTTGTTAAAGGCGCGAGGCGCACGACTGCAGACTCGACCTTCGGCGGCGGCCGGAACGCGCCTTTCGAGACGTTGAAGAGCTTCTCCATGCGAAAGCGCGCCTGCAGCGCGACCGAAAGGCGCCCGTACTGCGGCGTCGACGGCGCCGCCACCATCCGCTCGACGACTTCCAGTTGCAGCATGAAATGCATGTCGCGCAGGCGCTCGGCATAGCGAGCGAGGTGAAAGAGCAGCGGTGTCGAGATGTTGTAAGGCAGGTTGCCAACCACGCGCAGTCCGGAGGGGAAGCGTGCGAAGTCGAACTCCAGGGCGTCGCCTTCGTGCACGGTGACGCCGGCCCTCTCGCGTAGACGGGCGGCAAGATCGCGATCGATCTCGATCACGTCCAGCTTGCCCGTTCTTTCCAGCAGCGGTCCGGTCAGCGCCCCCTCGCCCGGGCCGATTTCCACCAGGGCGTCGGCAGCGGTGGGGGAAACGGCATCGACGATGCGCGCCAGGACGCGCGGGTCGTGAAGAAAATGCTGCCCGAACCGCTTACGAGGCCGATGCGAGCTCGACGGCAAGCTTGAGCGCCTCCGCGAGGCTCGTGCTGTCGGCGCGGCCGGTGCCGGCAAGATCGAGCGCCGTGCCATGATCGACGGAGGTGCGCACGAAGGGCAGGCCGAGGGTGACGTTGACGCCGCGGCCGAAGCTCGCGTACTTGAGCACCGGCAATCCCTGGTCGTGATACATGGCGAGGACTGCGTCGGCGTTCTTCACGCGGTCGGGGACGAAGAGCGTATCGGCCGGGATCGGGCCCGTAGCATCGATGCCCTCCTTTACCGCGCGCTGGATCGCGGGCGCGATGACATCAACGTCCTCGCGGCCCATATGGCCCGATTCGCCGCTATGAGGATTGAGTCCGGCGACCAGGATGCGAGGCCGGGCGATGCCGAAGCGCCGCCGCAGGTCGGCGTTCGTGACGCGGAGGACGGCAAGCACCCCCTCGGCGGTGATGGCGCGCGGCACGTCGGCAAGTGGCAGGTGGGTCGTCGCCAGCGCCACGCGCAGACCGCCGCCGACCAGCATCATCACGACTTGCGGCGAGCGTGCCTTTTCGGCGAGGTACTCGGTGTGGCCGGTAAAAGGGATGCCGGCATCGTTGATCACGCTCTTTTGTACCGGGGCCGTAACCATCGCGTCATACTCGCCGGCGAGGCAGCCGCTGATCGCGCGATCGAGCACCGCCAGCACGTAGCGGGCGTTCGACGGATCGAGCTTGCCCGGCCTCGGCGGCCGCGCGAGCGGCACGTGCTCGATGCGCTGCACGCCCGGCAGGATGGAGCGGTCGCCAATCACGACCACATCGGCATCGCGCGCGATGCGGGCGCAGATCTCGGGCCCGATGCCGGCGGGCTCGCCGGAGGTGAGCGCTACGACGGGCTTATTGCGGTTCAAGCCGCAGCTCGACGTACGTCTGGTCGCGCACCTGCCGCAGCCATTCCGTGTACGCCTCCTCGGCCTTGCGATCGCGAATCACCTGGCGCGCCTGCAGGCGCTTTCTCTCCGGCGACACGTCGCTCGAGCGGCGCTCGAGCACCTGGATGAGGTGGTAGCCGAAGGGCGTGCGCACCGGCTGGCTCACTTCGCCGACCTTAAGCTCCTCATAGGCACGCTCGAACTCCGGCACCGTGTCGCCGGGAAACACCCAGTCGAGCTCGCCGCCCCGCGCCGCCGTGCCGTCGTCGGAGTTGGCGCGCGCGAGCTCGGCGAAATCCGCATTGCCGGAGACGATGCGCTCGCGCAGGTCGAGAAGCTTGCGCCGGGCATCGGCCTCGGAAACCATCTCGTTGGTGCGGATGAGGATGTGACGGATGCGCGTCTGGCGCACTGGCGCCTCCGCGCCGGCGCCGCGCTTTTCGTTCAGCTTCAGGATGTGAAAACCGGCGGGGCTGCGCAGGACCTCCGACAACTCTCCGGGCTGCATGGCGGCCAGCGCGCTGGCAAAGAGCTCCGGCAGTCGCTCGTGGCTTCGCCAGCCGAGGGCACCGCCCTGCAGCGCGTCCGGCGCGTCGGAGTAGCTCGCCGCGACGCGCGCGAACGGCGAGCCGCCCTTCGCATCGGCGAGCGCGGCCTCGGCGCGATTACGGGCCTCGCGGATGCGCTCGGGGCTCGCCTGCTCCGGCACCCGCACGAGGATGTGCGCGATGTTGTACTCGGAGCCTTCCGGACGCGCCTTCATCTGCTCGAGGAAAAGGTCGACCTCGCTTTCGGTGACCTGCACCTTGTTGTCCACCTCCCGCTCCCGCAGCCGCCCCATCACCATCTGCTGCCGGATGTCGTTGCGGAAGGCGTCGAAGCCCACGCCGTCCTGCTCGAGCGCCTTGCGGAAGTCGGCGAGCGTGAGCTTGTTCGATTGCGCGATGCGCTCGACCGCGCGGTCGATTTGCACCTCGTCGATGCGAAGGCCCGTCTCGCGCGCCATCTGCAGCTGCGCCTTGTCGAGGATCAGCCGCTCCAGCATCTGGCGCTCGAGCACCGGCCGCTCGGGCGCCTGCGTGCCCTGACGGGCAAGCTGGCGCTCAGCCATGCCGACGGCCTCGTTGAGCTCCGAATAAGTGATCACTTCCTTGTTCACCACGGCGACGATGCGGTCGACGAGCGTGACGGCGTGCGCGCTGGCGGCGCACGCCGCGGCTAGGGCGGCAAGAAATAGCTTTTTCATCAGAACACCTGTTCGAACGGCAGCCTCGAGCGCGACGTGGGCGGCGCGAGCGCGGGGTCGGTGCGATTCAGCACGGAATAGCCGGGCACGTCCCTTCTCAATAGCTGCACCGCTTCGGCGGTGCCGACCTGGCCGACGCCGGTGAATTCGATCTGGAACACGAGCGCCGTCGAGGTGACTTGCGCCGAGGCCTGCAGTTTTTGCATCACGAAGCGGAACACCCAGCAGCCGGCGTTGTATTCCGCGCCGGCGAGTCCCTCGACGAGCCGATCGTCGAGTAGGGAGTAATTGTAGCGCCCGACGCCATACCAGCCGCCGTGGATCGGCCATTGGCCCGAGATGTCCACCTGGCGGAGGGTGGCGGTCTGAAAGCGGTAGCTCGCGTTCAGGACCTTCGCCACCTCGGGCGTGTATCGGAACGACACGCCGTACTTTTCCGTCGTCGAGCGATAGGGGTTGTACTGCGTGGTGAAGTCGAACACGGTGGTGCGCGTGCGGGTGCCGACCGACGCGAGCACGTCCGACTCGCTCGAGGTGCGAAGCGGACCGCCGGGCGAGAGCGCAACGCGCTCGTCGCGGAAATAGAACCGCTGGCCCAGGGTGGCTCTCAGCCGCTCCTGGCCGTCGTCCTGCAGGATGCGGGTAGTCAGTGCCGCCGTAAGCTGGTTAGCGTCGCCGAAGCGGTCGCCGCCGACGAAGCGGTTCTCGGTGAAGAGCTGTGCGTAGTTGAAGTCGGCGAGCCCCGTGTCGAAGACCGGGATATGGTCCTGATTGCGGTAAGGGACGAAGACGTAGAAGAGCCGCGGCTCCAGGGTCTGCGCGACGGTGCGGCCGAACCAGCCGGTATTGCGCTCGAAGACGAGGCCGCTGTCGAGGGAAAGCCAGGGCACCATGACCGATGGATTGGGTGGCTCGCCGAGCGTGGGGTTCTCGAGCTGGTAGTTCACGTAGCGGAAGCCGCCTTTTGGCGTTATGTAGTACCCCGGCGAAAGCTTGGGAATCGCAAACGTCGGCGCGAGGGTCGCGCGGCCCCCCTCGAGGAGGGTCGGGTGCGAAAACTTCACGTATTCCGCCGGCAGCGAGGTATCGGCGTGCCCGCCGACGTCGTTATAGGTCAGGGCGCCGTTCAGCTGCGGCAGCCGCGCGTAAGGCGGAATGATGGGCGCAAGCGGATCCTGCAGCGTCTGGAATTTCTGCACGCGAGCCGTACCCGAGAACGTACCGCCGCGCGGCAAGGGAGTGCCGTTGCTCACGTAGACGTCGGCCGGCAGGATGCGTTGCGAGACCTGCTTCACCTGGCTCGCGAGGTCGACGAAGTATTGATCGTCGGACACCCGGGCGTAATCGACCTGCGCCACCGTGCCCCGCCCCAGGCTTTGCGTGTGAATCCAAGAGGTGCCGGTGCGCGTGGCGCCGAATACCGGATCGTTGGGCAGCGTCTCGTAGCGCAGTTCGCCCGCATAGGGCGCACCGAGATAGCGGTAGTGGTTCTTAAGCTGGAAGCCGCGGCGGGCCATGTACACCGGCGTCACGGTCAAGTCCTGCTCCGGCGCGATGTTCCAGTAGTACGGAACGCCGATTTCGAGGCCGCGCGTGTTGGTCTGCGAGTAGTACGGGGCGAGGACGCCGCTGCGGCGCCGGCTCTCGAGCGGAAACGTGGCGTACGGGAAAGCGAACATCGTCTGATCGAAAAAACGAAGGCGCGGCTGCTTGGCCTTGCCCTCGTCGTTGTCGTAGTCGAGAGTGAGCTCCTGCGCTTCGAGGAACCAGTCGTCCTGTCCGGGCTGGCAGGTGGTGAATCGGGCGTTGAAGAGGCGAAAGCGATTGCGGCCGAGAAAGTCGATGCGGTCCGCCGTGCCGCGCGCGGGCCGCTCGCGCTGCAGCTGAAACCCGGGCTTCTCGAACGTGCCCGTGTCGTCGAGCGTGTTGTAGATGACGCTCGGCCCAAAAAAACGGTCGGGGCCGCTTTGCAGGCGCACGCCGCCGCGTCCTTCGAGCTCGCCGAACTCCCGGTTGTAGCGCAGGTAGTCGCCGAAGATGGTGTTCTCGCCCTGGTGGATCTCGGCCGAGCCGCGCGCCGACATCTCGAGGTCGCTCACGCCCTCGATCCGTTGCGCGTCGATGGTGGTGGCATCCGACTGCGCCTGCGCGTTCGCGGCCACGGCGAGCGCGACGGCCAGCGTCGCGAGGCCGCGGTCTACAAATGCGGACATGCGGCGGCGGTAATTTCTTAGCCGGATGTTAGGATTTTTGAATGATACACGCCGACCCACGCCGCTCTAGCCTCGAGCGGTGGATCGCGGAGCAGTTTCGCGGTGCGCGCTTCAGCCTCGCGCCTGCTTCCGAAGACGCGAGCTTCCGGCGCTACTTCCGCGCCACGTTCGAGGACGGCCGCACCCTCATCGCCATGGATGCACCGCCCGACAAGGAGGATTGCCGGCCGTTCGTGCATGTCGCGGCGCTACTGAAGGAGGCGGGCGTCCATGCGCCCCAGGTGCATGCGCAGGACCTCGATGCCGGGTTCCTGCTGCTATCCGATCTCGGCACGCGGACCTACCTCGCCGAGTTGAACGCGAAGAGCGCCGACGGCCTCTTCGCCGATGCCACCGACGCGCTCATCGCCTGGCAGCGCGCGTCTCGTCCGGGCGAGCTCCCGCCCTACGATGAGGCGCTGCTCCGCCGCGAAATGGGCCTCTTTCCGGAGTGGTACTTGAAGCGCCACCGCCAAATCGAGCTCGACGCTGCGCGGGCCCAGGCCCTCGAGTCGGTGTTCACGCAGCTGGTGAAAAGCGCGCTCTCGCAGCCGACGGTGTTCGTGCACCGCGACTACATGCCGCGCAATCTGATGGTGTCGCAGCCCAATCCCGGCGTGCTCGACTTCCAGGATGCGGTGATGGGCCCGATCACCTACGACATGGTCTCGCTCATGCGCGACGCGTTCCTCAGCTGGGACGAGGAGCGCGTCATCGACTGGACCGTGCGCTACTGGGAAAAAGCCAAGCGCGCCGGCCTGCCGGTCGACGCCGACTTCGGGGCTTTCTGGCGCGCCTTCGAATGGATGGGTTTGCAGCGCCATCTCAAGGTGCTCGGCATTTTCGCGCGCATCAACTATCGCGACGGCAAGCCCAAGTACCTCGGCGATACCCCGCGCTTCATCGCCTACGCTCGGCCGGTGGCCAAGCGCTATCGCGAGTTGGCCCCGCTTCTGAGGCTACTCGACGAGATCGAGCAGTGAAGGCCATGGTGCTCGCCGCGGGCCGCGGCGAACGGCTGCGGCCGCTTACCGATCGGATACCCAAGCCGCTCGTCACCGTGGCGGGCAAGCCGCTCATCGCCTGGCATCTCGAGCGGCTCGCCGCGGGCGGCTGCCGCGAGGCCGTCGCCAACGTTTCGCATCTGGCGCAGCAAATCGTCAACTTCCTGCAGACCTCCGGTTCAGGCGTGCGCGTCGCCGTGTCGCGCGAAGCCGAGCCGCTCGAGACGGCGGGCGGCATCGCGCAGGCGCTGCCGCTCCTGGGGCGCGAGCCCTTCCTGCTCGTGAACGGGGACATCTACTGCGAGATCGATTTCCGCAAGTTGCTCGCGCACCGCCTCGGTGACAATCTCGCCCACCTCGTGCTGGTGCCGAACCCCGCGCATCGCGCGCAAGGCGACTTTTCGCTCGATGCAGGCGTGATCGGAAACGGCGGCACGCCGCGCTACACTTACGCAGGCGTAGCCGTGATGTCGCCTCGGCTCGTGGAAAGCGTCAAGCGCGGCGACAAGGCACCGCTTGCACCGCTCCTGCGAGCGGGCGCCGACCAGCGGCTCATCACCGGCGAGCTATTCGGCGGACTATGGCAGGACGTCGGTACCTTGGAGCGGTTGGCCGAGCTGGAGAAGCAACTGTCGTCACGAGATGAAACCCGGTAACCCCGTTTCCGTCTTTGCGGCGCGCCGCGCACGCCTCGCCGCCCTGATGGGCGAAGGCGTGGCATTCATCGCCACGGCGCCCGAGCGCGTGCGCAACCGCGACAGCCACTACCCGTACCGCTTCGATAGCTACTTCTACTACCTCACCGGCTTCAACGAGCCGGAGGCGCTGCTCGCGGTGGTGGCGGGCAAGACGCCGCGCTCGATTCTTTTTTGCCGCAACCGCGATGCCGAGCGCGAGATCTGGGACGGATTTCGCTATGGCCCCGAAGCCGCGCGCGAGCTTTTCGGCTTCGACGAAGCGCATCCGGTCGGCGAGCTGGACGCAGCCGCGCCCCGGCTCCTCGAAGACCAAAGCGCGCTTTACTACCCGCTCGGCTCGGAAGCCGAGTGGGACCAGCACGTCATGCGCTGGCTAAATGCGGTGCGCGCTCGCTCGCGTGCTGGCATTGCCGCGCCTGCGCGCCTGCACGACGTACGCGTGCTACTCGACGACATGCGCCTGGTGAAGGACGAGATGGAAGTCGCGGTCATGCGCCGCGCGGCAAAGATTGCCGCGGGCGCCCATCGCCGCGCCATGCAAGCAGCACAGCCCGGGCGCATGGAATACGAGATCGAGGCCGAGCTTCTGCATGAATTCCGCCGCAACGGTGCGCAGTTCCCGGCTTATTCGCCGATCGTGGCAAGCGGCGCGAACGCCTGCGTGCTGCATTACGTGGCGAACGACGCACGCCTGCGCCAAGGCGACCTCCTCCTGATCGACGCCGGTTGCGAGCTCGACGGCTACGCCTCCGATATCACCCGCACGTTCCCGGTCGACGGGCGATTCAGCGCGGCACAGCGCTCCGTATACGAGCTCGTGCTCGCTTCGCAGGCGGCAGCGATCTCGGCGGTGCACGCGGGCGCCGGATGGAATGAGCCGCACGATGCGGCAGTCCGTGTGCTGGCGCAGGGCATGCTGGACCTCAAGCTCTTGTCCGGCTCGCTCGATGAGGTGCTCGAGAAGGAAACGTACAAGCGCTTCTACATGCACCGCACCGGGCACTGGCTCGGGCTCGACGTGCACGACGCCGGCGATTACAAGCGCGGCGGCGAATGGCGCAAGCTCGCCCCGGGCATGGCGCTCACCGTGGAGCCGGGTCTTTATATCCGGCCGGCGGACGATGTGCCGGAGGCGCTGCGCGACATAGGCATTCGCATCGAGGACGATGTGGTCGTAACGGACGCCGGCTGCGAGGTGATCACCGCCGAAGCGCCGAAGCGCGTCGATGACATCGAAGCCCTGATGCGCGATGGCCGCAACCGAAGCTGATGTTCTGATCCGCGGCGCGGGGCCGGTCGGCTGCACGCTGGCGCTGGCGCTGCGCGGCTGCGGACTGAGCGTCGCGCTGCACGATGCGGGCGCGCCGAGGCCAGCCTTCCGGCCCCTCGCGCTCTCACATGCGACGCGCTTGATGTTCGAGCGCCTCGGCGTGTGGCATGAGATTCCAGCCACCGCGATCGAGCGCATCCTCGTCTCGCAGGCCGGCGCTTTCGGACGCACGCGCCTGGATGCCGCCGATGCCGGCGTGCCGGCCCTCGGCTACGTCGCGGAATATTCCGACGTCGTGCAAGCGCTACGGCTAGCGGCCGCCGACCTCATCACCGCCGAAGCGCCGGCCGCGCGCTGCATCGTACACGCGGAAGGAAGCGCGCCGGAATCGGCTACGAAGCGATACGCGCAGGACGCGCTCGTCGCGCTGGTGCGCACCGAGCCCGCCGCGGCCGGCACCGCCCATGAACGCTTCACTGCCGAAGGCCCGCTCGCGCTCCTTCCGCACGCCGCCCGCTACGCGCTCGTGTGGAGCATGCGCCCGGAGCGCGCGCAGGAGCTCGCGGCAGCCGCCGACGACGAGTTCCTTTTTCGCTTCGCGAAAATCGCCGGACCGGGCGCCGGGCGACCGGTGGCCGTGCAATGGCGAAGCCGCCAGCCGCTCAGCTTGAACGTACGCGAGACGCGCGTGCAGGGCAACGAGGTGTACATCGGCAACGCGGCGCAGACCTTGCATCCTGTTGCCGGACAAGGACTCAATCTCGGATTGCGCGACGCATGGGAGCTGGCGGCGATTTTGCGCCGGGAACAACCTTCTACCCGCGCGCTCGAGCGTTTCGCAGCGCAGCGCCGGCTCGACGCGAACGCGACCGTCCGCTTCACCGACTTCCTCGCCGGCGCTTTCGCCGGGTCGAATCCGTTTTTTCGCGCCGCGCGCGGCGCCGCGCTCACTGCGCTCGATATTTTTCCGGCGCCGCGCCGCTTCTTCGCGCGGCGCATGATCTTCGGCGCACGCGCTATTCCCTGACAAAAGATTTGCGGATAAAATCCGCTTCCCTTTTCGCCCAAGCCATCGAATGAAAATCGGCGATCACGTGCTGCCCGACTCGGGCACTGCGGCAGTACTTGTCGCTCCGATGGCCGGGATCACCGATCGTCCCTTCCGGCGCCTCGCCCGTCGCTACGGCGCCGCGCTCGCCGTGTCCGAAATGGTCTCCGCGCGTCCGGAGCTGCGCACGTCGCGAAAGACGCAGCTGCGCCTGGATCATGCCGGCGAGCCGGGGCCGGTTTCCGTGCAGATCGCGGGCTCCGATCCGCAGATGCTCGCCGACGCGGCGCGCTTCAATGCCGATCGCGGCGCGCAGATCATCGACATCAACATGGGCTGCCCGGCAAAGAAGGTCTGCAACGTCGCCGCCGGATCGGCGCTCCTCTGCGATGAAGCATTGGTGGCGCGCATCGTCGAGACAG
>Ga0136846_1233195_pt1 | contig 12467 bp, 14 predicted proteins | sample HopSoiMetagenom2_FD_96841 | JGI IMG/M metagenome (GOLD analysis project Ga0136846, IMG submission 96841) | Grasslands soil microbial communities from Hopland, California, USA - 2 Assembly 2016 (version 4) | ecosystem: Environmental > Terrestrial > Soil > Grasslands | place: USA: Hopland...
CAGCCGCCTACTACGACAACTTGGGAGCGGCAGCAGCTCATATCGGCAAGTCCGATGATGCCGTGAATGCCTACAAGCAAGCCGTGGAGCTCAACCCCGCAAATGCCGGACAGTATTACTACAACCTGGGCGCGCTGCTGACCAACGCAAACATGGCCAATGACGTCAACGTCCGCAAACAGGCCATCGACGCATTCGACAAAGCCATCGCCGCCGATCCCAACCGCGCCGACGCATATTTCTGGAAGGGGCAGAACTATATGGGAATGGCGTCCACCGACAACGCGGGCAAGATTGTGGTACCCGAGGGCACGGCAGAGTCGTATCAGAAATATCTGGAGCTGCAGCCGGCTGGTCCTCACGCGGAAGAATCGAAGCAGATGCTGGCTGCGCTGAATGCCACCGTCGAAACCAACTACGGAACGAAGAAGGGGACCAAGAAAAAATAACATTTTGGCGAGATGATCTCAGGGCGGCTGCGGCCGCCCTTTTTCATTTCTGGCACCGCGGTTACGAAGGGCCATGAACAAGCTGTTATTCCTAGAAGCGCAGGTGCGATTTCGCTAGAGTTGAAGTGGATTCTTCCAGTTGGGAAGATCCGCAAGGCGAAATGGCTGCAACCGGTACAGCTCCAATTCAGGTCTCGCTCGACCCGATCTCCGCGAACGCGGCGACGGAAGAGTTGTTGACCGCGATGCTGCAGGCGAATTCGCGCATCAGCGACTTCATTTTTTCGCCCGGCCGCACGCTGCAGGTGCAGGTGAGTGGCGAATTTATTGCCGCAGAACTGCCGGGTTTGCGCGTGTTCACCGCCGACGACACCCGCCGCGTCGCCTCTGACCTCATCGGTAGCAACAAAGCCGCCATCGCGATGTTGCGCGAGCAGGGCTACTGCGACGTTTCCTACGGATTGCCGGGGCTGGCGCGCTTTCGCGTAAATATATTCATCCAGCGCGGCAGCTGTGCGGTGGTCATGCGAGTCATTCCAACCGTGGTTCCGGACTTTGAAACTCTGGCACTGCCCTCGCAGCTGCGCGAGATTGCCGCTTTGCGCGATGGACTGGTGCTGCTGACCGGGCCACGGGGTGCGGGTAAGTCGTCAACTCTGGCGGCATTGCTCGACCACATTAATGCCACCCAAATCTGCCATATCATTACCATCGAAGATCCCATCGAGTTCCTGCACAATCACAAGAAAGCTACCGTGCACCAGCGCGAACTGCACAGCGACACCCCAAGCGTTTCGCATGCCATGCGAGCGGCGCTGCGGCAATCGCCGAATGTGATCGCCGTGGGCGAACTCAAAGACCGCGAAACCATGGAACTGGCACTCGAAGCCGCCGAAACCGGCCATCTGGTTCTTTCCACATTGAACACACTCGACGCGCGCCAGACCGTGGAACGATTTCTGGGAGCGTTTCCGGCATCGGAGCAGGCGGCCACGCGCGAGCGCCTGGCGCGAATGCTGCGCTATGTGATTTCGCAGCGGCTGGTTCCCCGCCAGGAAGGCAGCGCGCGGGTTGCAGTTTTTGAGTTGCTCAAAGCGGGATCGAAAGTGCTGGACGGAATCCTGCGCGGGAACGCGAGAAAGACGGAAGCGTCGCGGCGGGCGGCAGATCTCGAAGACTTTGATTCTGAAATTGAAAAGCTGGTGCAGGCGGGGATTGTCAGCCCTGAGATTGCGTTGGCACACGCCGTCGATCCACGTGAGTTGGCGAAGAAACTGGGAATCGAGCAATAATCTCGCGGTGACATTTACATCACCGCTTCGTTCCTACCTCAGCATTCGCTTTTCCCGCATATCTTTCCTATCATTTCGGGATGGCTGTTGTTTCCGTTCCATCCAGTGTTCTGAGTTTTGAAGACGCGCGGCATACGGTTGAAGAGCACGCCTCGCAGCTCCAACCCGTGCCGGGACGCGAACTGCTCGCGGTGCTTGACGCCGCCGGCCGAGTGCTGGCCGAGCCGATCCATGCCGACCGTAACTTCCCGCCATTTCCGCGTGCCGCGCGCGATGGATACGCGATTCGCGCGGCCGACACGGAAGGCGATTCGTTCGAATTGGAAGTCGTGGGTGAAGTGAAAGCCGGCGCGGCGAACACGCTCACGGTTGAAAGTGGGCAGGCAGTCTCGATCATGACCGGGGCTGCGGTTCCCGCGGGTGCCGACGCGGTGGCCATGGTCGAACACACTTCGCGCACCGGAAATCGAGTGCGGGTTGAACGGCGGCTTGGTTCCGGAGAAAACATTGTCCCTGAAGCGGCCGAGGCCAAGCGCGGAGACCAGTTGCTCGCGCCGGGAACTCGCGTCGGGTATGCCGAGGTCGCCGTGGCTGCGTCGGTGGGGCGATCGCGCCTTGTTGTACATGCCAGGCCGCAGGTCGCGGTGCTCTCCACCGGCGACGAAGTTGTGGATATCGAAGTTCCACCCGGCGCCAGCCAGATTCGAAACTCCAACAGCTACTCTCTCGCCGCTCAAATTCACGCGGCGGGTGGCGAGTCGGTGACCCTGCCCATTGCCCCCGATGAGCCGCAGCGCCTGCGAGAGTTGCTGATCGAAGGGCTCGAAGCCGACCTGCTGTTAATCGCCGGCGGCGTGTCGATGGGTAAGTATGATCTGGTGGAACAGACGCTTTCCGAACTGAAGGCTGAGTTCTTCTTTACCGGCGCACAAATTCAGCCGGGTAAACCCATCGTCTTTGGACGAGTTCCACTGGCCGGTTCGTCACGGTATTTTTTCGGACTGCCGGGCAATCCCATTTCAACCATGGTGACATTCGAACTGTTTGCGCGGCCCATGCTGGAGGCCCTGGCGGGCATGAAACCCAGAGCGCTGGCCTTTGTGCATGCGAAGCTGAGTACAGCGATCCGCACCAAAACCGGGCTTAAGCGGTTTTTGCCCGCAATACTTTCCGGCGAGTTCGAGAATGCGCGCGTGGAATTCGTGAAATGGCAGGGCTCTGGTGATATTGCTTCGGTCAGCCGTGCGAATTGCTTCGTCGTGGTCCCGCCCGACCGCGAGCGGATCGAAGCCGGAGAATGGGTGGCGCTGCTGCTAAGATGATTTTTCCTCGGGTGAATGCATTTGGCGGATAAGCTCTCGCATTACGACGACTCCGGCAGCGCGCGCATGGTTGACGTCTCGGCGAAACCGCAAACCGCGCGTGAAGCCGAAGCCAGCGCATTTGTGGCGATGACACCGGCCGTACTGAAGTCGCTGGCGGTGAATCCGAAAGGCAATCCGCTGGAAGTTGCGCGTCTGGCAGGAATCATGGCGGCGAAGAGGACTGCCGATCTTATTCCGCTGTGCCATCCGCTCCCGCTGTCGCACGTTGATGTGGAATTGCGGCAATGCGAGAATGGAATCGCAATCTCTTCCAGGGTAAGAACCACGGCCGAAACCGGCGTCGAGATGGAGGCGCTGGTCGCCGCCAGCGTGGCCGCGCTCACGGTTTACGACATGTGTAAGGCGCTCGATAAGGGCATTGAGATTCGCGAAGTGATGTTGCAGCGGAAATCCGGCGGCAAGAGCGGCGACTACCTGCGCAAGAAGTAAGTTGGTTGAGTTCCAAATATGCAGAGCAACGTAAAACTGCTGCTGGTCGAGGACAATCCGATGGTGCTGGCGATGCTGCGTGATGCGCTGGCGCCGCTTGCCCACGTGACCACTGCGGGGGATGGCGCGGATGCGTTGCTGAAAGCGGTGGACGACGCGCCCGACTTGCTGGTCAGCGATTACCGCATGCCGGGGATGGACGGACGCCAGTTGGTCGAAAAGCTGCGCAGTCGCACCAGCACTGCCGGAATTTCGGTTGTCCTGCTGGCCACGAAATCAGACATCGCCGACAAATTAGCGCTGCAGGACCCCGCCGACGATTTCGTGGAAAAGCCATTTTTTCTGAGAGAAGCTATCCAGCGGATCAAGCGCTTGATCGACAAGATTGCTCTCGAGAAAATGTCGAAGTCGTCGTCGTCGGATGGCGTCGTGCGCGGCAGCCTGGCTCAGATGAATGTCATCGACCTGGTGCAGTCGCTCGAAATGGGGCGTAAGAGTTGCCTGCTGACGCTTACCAATGGCGACGATAAATGCGAAATGTATTTCAGCGAAGGCCAGGTGCCGCACGCAGTCTATGGCTCGCTGAAGGGAGACCAGGCGGTATTCAAGGTGCTGCTCTGGACCGGCGGAAATTTCCAGATCAATTTCGAAGGCAAGACCAAACAGCAGTCCACCACGCTCAATACTCAGGGGCTGCTGATGGAAGGATTGCGATTGCTCGACGAATCCAAGCGCGACGAGCCCGTCAGTGAGGAGGAAGAGGATGTCCTCCTCGACTCCTGAAACCTTTCGTGCCGCAGTGCTCACGGTGAGCGATTCATGTGCGCGCGGCGAGCGCGTCGACCTCTCCGGCCCGGCTGTGGCGCGAACTCTGCAGCAACATCACTTCGCGATTATCGAAACCCGCGTGGTCGCGGACGACCACGGCGGCATCCAGAAGGCGATTGTGGAACTCGCCCGTAAAGCCCGCCTTGTAGTAACTACCGGCGGCACGGGAATTTCCGCTCGCGATGTAACTCCTGAAGCCACGCGCTCGGTTTGCGGGCGCATGCTGGATGGAATTTCAGAACGCATGCGGCGCGAAGGAGAAAAGAAGACCATGTTCGCGCTGCTGAGCCGCGGGTTGTGCGGGGTTTGCGGGACCTCGGTTGTGTTGAACCTGCCGGGCAGTCCGACGGGAGCCGTGGAATCGCTGGAAGTTGTGATTGATGTGCTGCCGCACGCCATCCAGATCCTCGCGGGCAAAACCGAGCACATGTCAAACTAGAACTGTTCAACACCGTTGATTCCCGTGCGCAACATCTGATTCCAGGTGAAAACAATCCAACACATTCTGGCCCGCTACACCGCCTTCCTGTGGGCGATTCTCAAGCCGCTGGGAGCGTGGGGGGTTTTTGTAGTTGCGGGATTGGACGGTGCCGCGCTCGGTCTGCCGGTGGACGTGGTAGTCGGCGGCTATGTTGCGCAGAATCACAGCCGCTTGCTTTTGTACGTGTTCATGGCGGCGGCGGGCTCGGCGCTGGGGAGCCTGGTCATTTACATCATCGGGTACAAAGGCGGCGAAGAGCTGCTGCGCAAACGGGTGTCAGCGGCGCGCTTTGAAAAATTGCACGCAGCATTCGACAAGCATCCTTTCTGGAGCCTGATGTTCCCGGCCATGCTGCCTCCGCCAACTCCGTTCAAGCTGTTCGCGCTGGCAGCGGCGGTTTCGGAAATGAGGTTGAGTCATTTCCTGATGGCAATCTTCTTCGGACGCGTCGTCCGCTTTCTAGTGCTGGGAATTCTGGTGGTGAAGTTCGGTCCAGGCGTGGTCAATACACTTAGAGTTTTTTCCAGCCACCACTTTCACTGGCTGGTGATTGCGGTGGTTTTGGCGGTTGTGACCTGGCTGGTGATACGGCAACGGAAGAAGCGGTCCCTGCGCGCGCCAGCACTCTGAGGGTTCAACCCCCAGAGCGATGGCACGTCTGCTCCCGAATTAAGAGCGAACTAAGCTGCGGCCGCCGGTCCGCTCCCGTGCACTTTTTCCGAAACCGCATGCACGATGGCCGGGACCGCGAACATTGCCGACGTGAAAACCAGATCGCTGACCAGCGTGCGCTGGAAAAATGGGATCGCCAGAGTGTAGGAAGTCATCAGCCCGGCCCAGTTCTTTGGATACATGTTGTAGCAGGCCCACACCGCGAAATTGCTCAGCAGGAAGAACGAGACGGAACTGGCCAGCGCCGCGGTAATAATCCATAAAGGCTTTGCATGTTCGCGAAGTCTGGTTCCGAGCGCGAGCACAGCGCCATACCACGCCCAGGTCACAAAGTGGTCCCACATGAACGGGTAGTGGTAAATCAGCCTGGTCAGGACGACGTCTGAAGCGGCCAGCATGACGAATGGAAACCAGAGCTGCCGGCGCGAACCGTAAGCGCCAAAAAACAGCAAAGAAGCCGCCACCGGCGTGAAATGCCACGGATGCGGCTGGATATTAAGGATGAGAAATCTCGCCGCAACCGCTAGCACCACGAATAAATAAGCCAGCATGAATCACCTCAGAGACTTTTGATTTTGCGGGTTAGGCGCGGAAACGTCAAGTGAGGGATGCCCGCGATTTGCCTGCTTTTCAACAAATTCAACGTAATTAAGCATATCCAGAGTAGAACCCCAGCAAAAGGCCGGTCGTGCCCTGCAACCTGTAGCTGCAAACCGACCATCGAACCCGGGTACTCAGAAAGTCTCAGGAGGAAAATCGATGAAGAAACTGATTCTGTGTTTGGTCGTGATTTGTGCGGCGTCGGCATGGGCGATGGCGGACGATACAGCTGATGCCAAGGGCAAGTCGGACACGCGCACCGTAACCGGATGCCTGGCGAAGGGCGACAGCGCGAAAGAGTTCGTGCTGAAGGCCAGCGACGGCAGTTCGTGGGAAATTCGCAGCAGCAAAGTCGCACTTGCCGAGCACGTAGGACACACGGTCACCGCAACCGGCGTCGTGTCGAATGCCACCGCGCATAACCTGAAGGAAGACACCAAGGACATGGCGCACGACACCGGCATGAAGAAAAGCAACAACGAGCACGGACACATGAAGGTCACCGATGTACAAATGGTGAGCGAATCCTGCTCGCAATAAGTGCGCAGTATTGAGGATAGAAGGGCCGGCGTTTGCCGGTCCTTTTTTATTTGTGCGGGATTCGCTCAGCTTTGGACGTGGGTAGATTCGCCACTGTTTCGGATCTCGACGAAGCGATACACTGGCGGCGTCATGCGGCGTGGCACCGCGATTCTCGCGTCGGGAATATTTCTGGTGCTGGCGCCGGGGACTGTGGGTGGCCTGGTGCCGTGGTGGATTTCACGCTGGCAAATGCGGTCGCCACTATTCGCGATATTTGCATTCCGCGTGCTGGGTGCGATCCTTATCGTTGCCGGTCTGCCGGTGCTGGTGAATTCATTCGTGCGATTCGCTGTTCAAGGCCTGGGCACTCCGGCGCCGATCTTTCCTACAAAACATCTGGTAGTCAGCGGGTCCTACCGCTATGTTCGCAATCCAATGTATGTGGGCGTGGTCGCGATCATCTTGGGCCAGGCATTTTTGCTCGGGAATCCAAGAGTGCTGGCTTATTCGGTGATCGTGTGGCTGGCATTTCATTTATTCGTGCTCGGATATGAGGAGCCGAAGCTGACGCGAACGTTCGGCGATGAGTACCGCAATTTTCGTGAACACGTTCCGCGATGGATTCCGCGAGTCAGCCCCTGGCGCGGATAGGGTACCTCCTTGTCGTCTTCCTGAGCTGGCGGGGCGGGTGGCCCAGCCTTTGATCTCATCGAAGCCACGGTGAAATGGGTGCCCCATTTCTTCGCGCGCTTTTCGCGAAGAGTGGGCACGATGTAGCCCGCAGTACAGGCTTTGACTCCGCCAGAATCTTACGTTACAAGCAGCATCGTACCCGCCCTTGCAAAAACGCAAGGACGGGGCACCCTTTTTTCTGTTGTATGCCAGTAGAGTCAAAAGCCTGGGCCATCCGCCGATCCATTTACATCAAGCATTGAACCGAGTTGCGATTCGGCTCAGCAATGCACAGTGCTGCCGCGCGGAGCTGATCATCAGTCGCACTGCCTAGTTCAGGCATGAGGAAGACCGTTCTGCCCAGCGTGTCTGCGATAGCGAGCATCAGTTGAAACACAGACTCAGCTTTCTGCGAGGAATCCACATCCTCAGGCAGGACATTCATTCGGACCTCCGTGATAGGTGAAAAATGACAATTCACAGTAAACCCCTGCAGCATTACTTCTAGCATTACCGAACGCAATCGTTGTGATGCAAAAATGGAATCTACGTCCGGGAGCGGCTTGGGTATGCCATTCTCGGTATACACAACGACAAAGGTGCGAGAAACATAGTCCAAGAGTTCCTGCCACTGCTGTGAGCCAACGTCAAAAACGGTGATTGACAGCAACGTACGATTGTCTGGTTCGAAGACTTTTCTGTAGTTTGACGGTTCCATTCATCACCGATTATGGGCGGGTGGCCCAGCCTTTGATCTCATCGAAGCCACGGTGAAGCCGGTGCCCCATTCTTCGCGTGCTTTTCGCTCATGAATCGCAACGGGAAAATCTATTTGACCCGATTCAGATATGCATCCGCCCCGCTCTCGCGCAGGATCAGATCCTTCGCCCGGCCGTTGCTGTCGGCCTCAAAAATGATCTGCGCGTCACTTCCCTGAAACACATAATCACGAGCGCTCTCTGGTAATAGCAGGATCTTTTGGTCTCTGATCTGCGCGAACAAACGGTCGCCTTCTTGTGCGATGGTCATGCTGAAATCACCCACCTGGTAGGTTCCGATGTAACCGCCGTACAACATTGGATCGACAGCGACCGCTTTGTGCTCGTGTTCCGGAAGTCCCAATACAATCCGGAGGAGGCGGGTTGCGAGTCCGGACGCGTCAGTACCGTCCGAATTGGTAAGCACCACTACGCCATCCCGCGAATCCGGTGCGATCAGGATCGCCGCGCTGGTTCCCTGCTGCGACCCGCCGTGGCCCACATCCCGGACGCCGTCTATGATTCCAAATTGCCACCCAAGCCCGTATGCCATCCTTCCGAGCCCATCCGACGGCGTTTGCTGCGTCCACATGATTTCCCGCGTCGCGCTCCGGATCGTACGATCTCTAAGGATCGCCACCTCAAATCGCGCCATGTCCGCTGCGGAAGAGAGCCAGCCCCCGCCGGGGACTTTATAACTGGAATCCAGAAACTCCGCGTTCACAACGGCGCCGGAAGTATCTTTCGAGTAAAAGCGCGTGCGATGCGGAATAACAGCAAAGCGATCGTCGGGACGCGTTTGCAGCATGCCGGCGGGAACCAGAACACTCTCGTGTACATAGTCCGCGTACTTCTCGCCCGACGCTCCTTCGATTGCGCATCCGGCCAAGGTGTAGCCCTGCGTGGAATAGTTGAAGTGTGTTCCAGGCCGGGCCACCAGCGGATCGTTGGCGAAAAACTTCAAGCCGCCTTCGATTCCATCTTCGAAGTGAAGTATATTGCCAACTTCGGGATCGGTGTGGGATTTGGAGTAGGGAAGCTCCGGCACGTTGTAGTACCGGATCCCGCCAAGATGCCCCAGAAGTTCCCGCGTGGTGATTGGCCACGGCTTCTGCGGAAACGCCGGGCAGTACTTCTGCACCGGAGAATCCAGATCCAGCTTGCCGTGCTCCCAGAGGGTCATTGCTGCCGTGGCCGTGATTGGTTTCGAAATCGAACCAATGCGGTATAGCGTTTGAGGGGTCGCCCGAACAGAGTTCTCCAGGTCAGCCATTCCGAAGCCCGCTGACCACACGAACTCACCATCCTGTACAACCGCCACAGAGATGCCCGGCACCTTGCTGGCCACCATGAAGCTCGAAATTGTACCTTCAATGCTGGCTTGCTTCCCGGCTGAAAGCTTCCCGGTTTGAGCTACTGCGCAACTTGCGCCCAGCAGACAGGCGAGAAGCCGCACAAGCGCCCTCGCGATGTTTGGACGGTTCTGATAGCGAAGTCCACCGGTATTGCAGTATCCCTCTTGATTCATCTCTCACTTCCGCCACCGTCGCTGCTTCCGGCCGATGCCATTTGTAATCGTTTCCGACCCGGTCACCTATGCGCAGTTTCCCATGTTATCCCGAAAACGATGGCTTACCCCGGTATGACCCTTATTTGACCTATGTTTTTCTGCAGGCCTGAATACTACCGACTAAGTGCCGGTAAGTGTCCCGCCAATCGGCGCGAACTATGGACGTGGCGAATTGCCAATCATCCACCGCCGAGCGGGTACGTTAGCGGGCAAGATATTCGTGTTTATGGATATTCAATGATGTCGTCTCAGAACAGAGAGGGTCTGGTCGGCGTTCTTCTTGATAGCGGGATCTTTCGATGTTTCGCGTGCCTCTATCACGTAACGAATAGCTGTGTTTACGGTTGTCCATGGCGGGCCCAGTGAGCCTTCGATTCTCCATTGGCTAGCGCCCGTCATCTTCTCTTCGATTAACGTTTTGCCATCCGGCCCGTACCATCTCATCGGAGTCGGCCCGAAACCCAGACGGTAAATAAAAAATGCAGGTTCCTTTTCAGAATCTGTAGGCGCGGTGTAGTGCAATGTGGAATCAATCCGCCCGACAAGCCCCGACTCAACAGCGACTTCGACCTTGTCGCCCTCAACTGATGCGTGCTCGACCCAGTAGCGATTAGAAATCACGGTGATGTTCGAGTTCTGCAAGGCGGGGCCGGGCTCGATGAACAAACCAGAAGCTCTCTGTCGGCCATCAGAAGTTAAGAGAGCACCTTCGCTCGCCATGTGCCACAAGTTCTCAACGATCTCTACTGCCTGGAAATCGACAGCGGTACAGGAGGCTGGCGCCTGCTTGGGCTCTGTTTGCTGCGCCTGAGTCGATGTCATGGTTATTGCGAGAAATATTGCTATAGCAAAGACCAGTACTCGCTTTGCACTATTATTTTGTACGGCTGTCATTTGCATGTTCCTCCAGGGGAGGCGGATGGACCAGCCTTTGATCTCCTTGAAGCCACGCTGAACTGGGTGCCCCATTCTTCGCGCGCTTTTCGCGAAGGGTGGGCACGATGCTGCCCGCAGTACAGGTTTTTGACCTCGCCAGATCTCACGGTACAAGCAGAATCGTACCCGCCGTTGCAAAAAACGCAAGGACGGGGCACCCTTTTTCTCTGTTGTGCAAGTAGAGTCACAAGCCTGGGCACGGGCCGACGGCGATCACGGAAATGGTCCGTCGATGTCAGCGGCAATTGGCGTCTGACGTTCACATTTGAAGGCGAGGACGCGGTACTCGTGGATTATCAGGACTACCACTGAGGTTTCATATTATGCGAATGCGCAATCCGCCTCACCCTGGCAGTGTACTCCGGGATTTCCTGGGCGCATGGTCGGTCACAGAGGCCGCCAGACATCTGGGCATTACCCGAGTCGCCTTATCCAGAATACTGAACGGAGCTGCGGGCATTTCGGCTGAGATGGCCCTGCGCCTGTCGGAAGCGCTCGGCACCAGTCCGGAACTGTGGCTCGGAATGCAGAGTCATTATGACCTGTGGCAGGCGTCGAAGCGGCGGCGCAGGAGAGTCATCCCGCTCGGTTCAAAGGTGCCCAAGGTGAAGATTGCCAGAGACGTGGTAAGAGGCGCCATTCTCGCGGACAATCGGCCATCTCGTTAATTGCCGGGCTAGCCGTGCGTCGCGTGAAATGATTTCAGGCACCTCTGCGACGTTTCCAATTCCCCGAAGCGGCTGCCTTCCTGCTCGAGCAGGTAATATTCGACTCCGCCAACACTTTCTGCGGCTTCAAAGATCGCCTTCCACCTGGCATCACCTTCGCCGAACAAAACCTTGTAACCTTTGGCCGGATCGGAGGACCAATCCTTCAGATGCAGCGAGTGAATGCGTCCTGGGTTCGACTTGATCCATGCGACCGGATCCGATCCTGCCTCAATGCAGGTGCCGACATCCAGCTGCAACATCACCGATGGCTTGGTGTTCTTTGCCAGAATTTCCATCGGGCGCACGCCACCAACCGGAGTGAACTCAGGGTTGTGATTGTGATATCCGGGCTTCAGGCCTGAAGCTGCGAGATTGTCGGCGGCAGCGTTCAACTCGTCTGCGATGCCCTTCCATCCGTCGAGCCCGGGCTTAGGATGCGAACTCGCCATCACCACGTACTTGCATCCCAGGATGGAATTCAAGTCCTGCGTCTTGTGAATATTTTCCGCGCTGAAATATTCCTGATTGTTGTGGGTGGAATAGCAGCGCACGCCGAGGTCGTCGAGCAATTTGCGCATCTGCTTGGTCTGGGCTTCGCTCCATTCAAAGTAGGGCGAATAGAACTCCATGCACTGGTAGCCCTGCTTGGCCACAGCGCGCACGGTGCCTTCAAGGTCCTGCTTGAGCGCCTCGCGTACCGAGTAGAGCTCGAGACCGATGGGGACCGAAGATGCGGAGCCATGAGCTTTCAACGCCCACGGCAGCACGGCTGACAACGCTACGAATGACCGGCGGGTTAATGACATGGAGGAGATGTTACTCCGGGATGGCGGGAATTTCATCCGGCAAAATCGAGCGCACCGGTGCGTGAATCAAGCCTTCGGAACTTTGAGAGAAGGCATGTCGCGCGCGGCAAGAGCAACGCTTTCAGGACGCCCCAGATCGCGCCAGTAAAATTGCTCCGCGCGAAAGGCCGAGATATTTTCGCCGGCAGCGGCCATGCGAAGGTAAGAATCGATGATTGAGAATGCATTGTTCTCTGTCAGCATGCCCAGCAGCTGCGGCGAAATGATATGGATGCCGCAAAATGCCAACGCATGAGTTTCTGCCGCACGACGAACCATCTCGGCTTTACCATCGCGACCCGCTCTTCGACCGCAGAG
>Ga0136846_1215076_pt1 | contig 12465 bp, 7 predicted proteins | sample HopSoiMetagenom2_FD_96841 | JGI IMG/M metagenome (GOLD analysis project Ga0136846, IMG submission 96841) | Grasslands soil microbial communities from Hopland, California, USA - 2 Assembly 2016 (version 4) | ecosystem: Environmental > Terrestrial > Soil > Grasslands | place: USA: Hopland...
CACGAACGGCACCGTGGTCACCCTGACTGCCACGCCCGACGCCAGCTCGGACTTCACGGACTGGACGGGGGCGGGGTGCTCGGGTACCGGCACGTGCGTGGTCACGATGAGTGCCGCGCGCTCGGTGACGGCGACGTTCACGCTGCAGACGCGGGACCTCAACGTCTCAACCGACGGCACCGGCACCGGGTCCGTCAGCTCGAGCCCTGCGGGGATCGACTGCGGCGCGACGTGCTCGGCCGGCTTCGATTACGGCACCAGCGTGACCCTGACGGCGACCGCGGACCTCGGGTCCGACTTCACCGGCTGGTCCGGGGCGGGGTGCACCGGCACGGGCGACTGCGTCGTCACGATGGACGCGGCACATTCCGTGACGGCCACGTTCGACGTGAAGCCGAACAAGACGCTCGACGTCTCGGCCGACGGGACCGGCAGTGGGTCCGTCGGCTCGAGCCCGGCAGGCATCGACTGCGGCGCGACGTGCACGCAGGACTTCGCGTTCGGCACGTCGGTCACCCTGACGGCCACCCCGGCAGCGAGCTCGGACTTCACCGGCTGGACCGGTGCGGGCTGCTCGGGCACCGGCACCTGCAGCGTGACGATGGACGCCGTGCACTCGGTGACCGCGACGTTCACGCTGAAGACCGAGTCGCTTGACGTCAGCCTCAACGGCACAGGCACCGGCTTCGTCAGCTCCAGCCCTGCGGGGATCGACTGCGGCGCGACGTGCGCGGCCGGCTTCGACTACGGCACCAGCGTGACCCTGACCGCCACGCCCGACGTTGGCTCGATGTTCGTCGGATGGACGGGCGACTGCACGGGTGTCAGCGGGTGCGTGGTGACGATGGACCAGGCGCGAGCGGTGACGGCCACGTTCACATCGGTGGCGCATCAGCCCGACGGCCGGATCGGCACGTCGAGCAAGGTCGCCAAGATGGTCGGTGACAACGTCTACAACGCCACCGGCAAGAGCCAAAGCAAGTCGGGCAAGGCCAAGCACAACAAGACCAAGACCTTCTACGTCTCGGTCCAGAACGACGGCGATGCGACGGACACCATCGCGCTCAAGGGCTCCAAGAGCGCGAAGGGCTTCACCGTCAAGTACTACGCCGGCAAGAAGGACGTGACGAAGCAGGTGGTCCGCGGCACGTACCAGTTCCAGAATCTCGCCGCGGGCGGAACCGCAGCGTCGATCAAGGTCGTCGTGAAGGTCAACTCGACGGCCAAGATCGGCGCGGTCCAGAAGCTGACGATCACCGCCTCGTCGGGGGTCTCTGCGATGGATGTGGTGAAGGCGAAGGTCAAGGCGGTCCGATAGAGCGGAACATCGCTCGAGGGAACGCTCGGGAGCCGGGGGCCGCAGGCCCCCGGCTCTCGCGTTTCAGGAGCGTGCGGCGGTTTGACCCTTCCGGGGAGCGTGTGTGACGGTGGGGACTCGGCCCTCGTCGGGGGCATCCGCGAAGGAGGGAGCATGCGTCGCGTTCTCATCGCGAGCCTCGCGCTCGGACTGGCATCGTTCACGGCGATCGTGGCAACCGCCATCGACGCCGGGGCGAAGGATCGCTGCACGATCACCGGAACGCCGCATCACGACGTCCTCGTCGGCACGAACGGCCGAGATGTCATCTGCGGCCTCGGCGGCAACGACACGCTCCGTGGCGTCGGCGCCAACGACGTCCTGCGCGGCGGCGGGGGCAACGATCGGATCTGGGGCGGGAACGGCCGCGATCAGCTGCTCGGCGGGCTCGGCCGCGACCGGCTGTACGGAGGCTCGGGCAACGATCTCGTCCTCGGTGAAAACGGTGACGACATCGTTCGCGGAGGGCCCGATCTGGATCTCGTGAACGGTGGCCGCGGCGACGACCGTGCCTACGGTGGCCGCGGGAGCGACATCGTGACGGGGGTCATCGGCAGCGACGCCGTCCATGGCGGCGCGGGCAACGACCGGTGCCTCGACGCGTTCGACGGCGTCCGCGGCAACGACACGGTGTTCGGCGGGCCGGGGATCGACCACTACCAAGCCGACCCGGGCGACTTCCACCACTCGGCCGAGGTGCGCGGGCCCTGCATCCCTGAGTAGAACGACCCGCGGCGGCTGCCCGCTCGACGCCATCGCGGTGCAGCGTGGTGCGCTTCTGTGCGATGCTTCGCCGACCATCACGGCCGCCATCACGGCCGCCATCACGGCCGGAGGAGGGGGGGACGCGCAGATGGGCGAGCAAGCCGACGCGCTGCTGGAACGACTCGTCGGATCTCTTATCGGCACCGCCGAGTTGATGAACGTGTATCTCGGTGAACGCCTCGATCTCTACGCGCCGCTTGCGGAAGGCTGGCTGACGTCGAGCGATCTGGCGGCTCGCGCCGGGATCGTCGAGCGGTACGCGCGCGAGTGGCTCGAGGAGCAGGCGGTCGCGGCCTTCATCGAGGTGGACGACCAGTCGGTCGCCGCGGCGGATCGCCGCTACCGGCTGTCGGCGGAGCACGCGCAGGTGCTGCTCGATCGGGACGCGCCGACCTACCTCGCGGCGTACGGGCGGATGATGGTCGCCGCGGCACAGCAGCTCCCCGCGCTCATGCAGGCGTACCGCGACGGCGGCGGCGTCGGATGGGCGCAATACGGGCCCGACATGAGCGAGGGGCAGGAGTTCGGCAACCGGCCGACGTTCATCAATGCCCTCGCCGAGTGGTTCGGGACCATCCCCGACGTGCACGAACGGCTGTCGTCGGGCGCACGCATGGCAGATGTCGGTAGCGGCGGCGGCTGGACGTCGATCTCGTTGGCGAAGGCATACCCGAAGCTCTCGGTCGACGGGTTCGATCTGGACGACGCCGCCGTCGAGCGCGCGCGTCGGAACGCCGAAGCAGAAGGCGTCGCCGACCGGGTGCGATTCCACGCGATGTCGCCGGCCGACGCCGACCACGACGGCCACTACGACCTCGTGACGGCCTTCGAATGCATCCACGACATGCCGCAGCCGGTACCCGTGCTCCGGTCGATGCGCGAGATGGCGGGTCCGGACGGCGCCGTGATCGTCATGGACGAGAACGTGCAGCCGGAGTTCGTCGCACCCGGCGACGAGATCGAGCGACTGATGTACGGCTTCAGCACGCTCGTCTGCCTGCCGGACGGGATGTCGCACGAAGGCTCCGTCGGCACGGGCACGGTCATGCGGCCGTCGGTGTTCGAGGGGTACGCGCGGGAAGCCGGCTTCTCCGGGGTCGAGATCCTGCCCATCGAGGGCGGCTTCTGGCGGTTCTACCGGCTGTCTGCGTAGCGGCTCTGGCCGTATCCGTGCCGGACCTCGCTTCCCGCCGGCCGGGCCGTCTCGCCGCGCGGCCCGGCCGGCAGTCTCGCTTCGTCGTTACGGCTGCGAGCCGTCGTGTGTACAACCGACCTTCGGCCGGCAGCCCGCGGGCAGATGACTCACCTGGATGTGCGTCGTGTCGACCGGGATGAACAGCGATCCTGCGTGCGCCGGCGCGACCGCTCTCGAGGACCAGATCGAGCTGACCTGTGCGGCGATCACGAAGATGGCCGTCGCGAGCGCGAGGGCCACGAACGCGGTGACCAGCTGGCTTCGGCGGCCGGTTCCGATCGTCTGGGTAGACATCGCTACCCCTCCTTCCGTCGGCGGGCTCCTTGCCCGCTCCGGCTCGCAGGGTGCCCCGCAGACCTTTCGGAACGCCTGCGGGTTCGGCTGCGGTTCGGCTGCGGTCCGCGCGCACCTGCCGCCGTCAGCACGCCGGCTGGTACGCCCTGTCCGGGAGGACCTCTTGCCATTCCTGCAGGGTCAGGTTCCGGCCGGCGACGGCGCACGCTCGCGAGAGCCAGTCCGCCGGATCGACGTTCCACACCCACGCGGCGCCGGTGTCCGAAACGACGACGACCCGCGTTCCGCCGGGCGCGTACATCGCGGCCGCGAACGTGCCGGGCGTTGGGCCGGGCAACGGGTCGCCGAGCGTCGACCGGCTGGCCACGTCCCACAGGAGCACGTTGCCTGCATCGTCGGCGCCGACGGCGGTGGTGCCGTCGGGGGAGACGTCCACCGTGTCGACGCTCCCGAGGAGGCCGTCGAACGGCGAGCCGAGCGGCGCCCCCGAGGGCAGCGCCCATAGCCGGACGACACTGGTCTGGCTGCCCGTCATGACGCTTCGACCGTCGTCCGAGACGGCGGTGCTCCAGATGGCGGCGTCGGCCGGCTGGGTTCCCACTATCTGTCGCGCGCCCGTGTCCCAGAACACGAGGTCGCCGCCACCGTCCCATCCGGTCGCGATCACGAGCTCCGATCCGTCGGGCGTGAAGCTGACGTCCTCGGCGGTGAGATGCGTATGGATCCGTTCGGTGAGTCGCGTGCGAGGACCGAGCGACCAAACATAGACGCTTCCCCCGGACGGGGCGCTGCCCGCGCCAACGACGAGCGTGCCGTCGGGGCTGAAGCGGATCGCGACCAGGCGTTGCCCCGGCTCGATCCCTCTGAGCGTCGCCACCCGGTGCCCGGTGGCGACGTCCCACAGCTCTGCGTCGCTCGGACGTGCCTGCCCGACAGACGTCACCGCCAGCGTCCTTCCGTCCGGGCTGAAGGCGACCGCTTGCGGGCTCCCGTCTCCGTACGGGATCGTACGGACGGTGGTGAGGTGATCCATGTCGATAAGGCTGACGTAGCCAGACCTGTTGAATCGGTCGCCCGGTGAGCTCGGGACCGCCAAAAGCTTGCCGTCGGCACTCATCGCGAACCACGGCCATCCCGGGAAGCCGGCCCCCGCACTGAACGGTCGATCGAGCCGTTCGCGCCCGGACAGGTCCCACACAACGACGTCTCCGGTCCGATCGGTCGTGTATGCGGTGGTGCCGTCCGGCGACACCACCGGGCCGCGGAGCGGGATGTTGCCCGTCTCGGCAAGCCGCGATCGGACGGTCGCGGTGGCGACGTCCCAGACCACGAGGCGCGAATCGTTCCCGACCGTGACGACGGAGCGTCCGTCGGGTGTGAACGTCGCACCGACCGCCTCGAAGTTCGTCTTGTACGACCCTTCGTGCCCTCCGGACCCAATCCGTACCCGGCCCGTGTCGAGATCGAGGAACGCCACGGTTCCTTCGTTGCTGGCCTCATCGTTCTGCACCAAGGCGGCGATGTGGCCGTTCGGGCTGACGGCCACGGCTTGTCCGCGCGCCCGGGGGAAGCGTTGGACCGGTGTGAGATCCGGCGTCCACGCGATCGTCGGTCCGTTGTCGCGTGTGGTCACGAGCAGCTTCCCCTCACCGGCGAACGCCATGGCGAACGGCGAGAGCGGACGGCTGATCGTTGGGAACGTCGCGCCATCGTGTCCGGGTACCGCGACGGGTCGTCCGACCGGTGCGAACGTAACCGGGTCGTGCCGGATGAGGGATTCCGTGAGGTCTTGGCGGTGCTCCGCGGTGATCAGGTCCGTGCCGCCGGGATCGAACGCCATCGCATCGATCGTCCCGGATGCCGGCGCGCGATCGCGCACCGCCAGGGCCGACGCATCGATCGCGACCAGATCACCGTCCGTGGTCGCGACGGCGAGGGTGTTCCCGTCGGGGCTGAACGCGGCACGGTCGGTGCCGGATCCGACGTCCACCGCGCCGATGACCGCCCCACGCGCGGCATCGAAGAAGGTGACCGTCGGCCCCGCGTCACCGATCGCGAGCGTTCTTCCGTCCGACGACCCGACGATCCACTGTGTTTCGTCGCCGGCGGGGGAGGGGCCGCTTGGCGCGTACATCCGACCGACGATCGCCGGGGTCCGTTCGAGCGCTGCGAACAGTGCGCTCCTGGTCTCCGGTGAGTCGCTGATCGCCACCGCGTTGCGTGCCATCAGCAGCGCGAGCTGCGGGTCTCGTTCGAGCCGAGACTGCGAGGCGAGTCGACCGGCGTCCGCCAGGGTGAGCGCGTCGGTCGTGCGGTCGCGTTGGGACAAGGCGACGTCACCGATGACGAGCGACGCGACGAGCAGCACCGCCACGCCGATGAGGAGACCGCGCAGACGCCGGTTCGTTCTCTTCGATCGAACGGCGTCCCCCTCGGAGGCGCTCTGGCTCGCCTGGAGGAACTGACGCTCGAGATCGTTGAGGTCGGCCGCGTGCACGCCGAGCCAGTCCCATGCCGCCGTCAGGCGAGCGCCGCGGTAGAGGTCGGCGGCGTCGCGGCCGCCCTCGTCCCAGGAATGGGTCGCCTCGGTGACATGCCGCTGGAGTGCGCGGCCATCCGCATCCTCTTCGAGCCACGTCCGCAAGCGAGGCCACTCGCGCAGCAGAGCCTCGTGGGCGACCTCGGCGGTTCCCTTCGAGACGGTCACGAGCCGGGCGTCCGCGAGGATCGTCATCGCTCGGGCGGCATCGCGATCACGATCCAGATCGAACTCCGTCAACGGCGCTTGCCGGCCGACGACCTCAGCGCTTTCGCCCGGCGCCGCGAGTCGAAGGAGGATCCGCTTGGCCGCTGCTTGTTGCGTCTCGTCGAGGCGCGCGTACGCGTCTTCGGCGAGCCGTGCGACCGCTCCCTCCACGCCTCCCGCTCGTAGGTAGTCCTCCAGTCGGAGCGTCTCGTCGCGCCGATGGGTCCAGAGCTCGAGCAGCGCCGTAGACAACAGCGGCAGCCCGCCGGGCTGTCCGACCGTGTCCGACACCAATGCCTCGATGAGATCCCCTTCGACGATGAGGCCGGCCCGCGCCGCCGGCAGCTCGATCGCTCGACGCAGCTCGTCGGCGTCCATCGGTCCGACGAGGATCTGCTGGGCGGCGACCAGCGATGCGAGCGCTCGGTGGTCAGCGCAACGTCCGTAGAAGTCGGCCCGCATCGCGAGCGCGACCGTGACGGCGCCGTCCGGGGTGGCGGCCCGCGTGATCCCATCCAGGAACGCCGTCCGCTCATATGCGTCGGAACATGCCGTGAAGGTCTCTTCGAACTGGTCGATCGCGAGCACCGTGTGGCCGGGGCGTTCCGCCAGGGCGTCGCCCAAGGCGGCGAGCGGATGATCACCCGGCCGGATCATCTTCACCGTCCATCGATCGCTGCCGGGGATCGCTCCGGACTGCAGCGCATGCACCAAGCCCGCCCGCAAGAGCGAGGACTTCCCGCTGCCCGACGGACCGATCAACGCCAGGAAACGCGAGCCGACCAAGCGACCGATCGCCTCCGCGACGACGGGTTCACGGCCGAAGAAGAACTCGGCATCGGTGGCCTCGAACCGCGCGAGCCCTTTGTAGGGGCAAACGTCGATCGTGCGCTCCGGCTCGGGCGCCGCCGTGCGATCGAGGCCGGGGTCGTGCGCGAGGATGGCCGCCTGCAGCCGCTGCAGCTCCGCGCCCGGCTCGACACCGAGTTCGCCGACGAGCACCTCCCGCGCTCGTGCGAACGCACGCAGCGCCTCTCCTTGCCGCCCCGCGCGATACAACGCGACCATGAGCTGCGCCCATCGGCGTTCGCGCAGCGGTTCTTCGCGCACCATGGCCTCGAGTTCGGAGACCAGTCGGCCCGGGTCGGGCGCGCCGAGCCTCGACTCGATCAGATCTTCCGCGGCGGTCCTGCGGAGCTCGTCGAGCCGGTCGCCCTCGACGGCGCCGAGCCCGGTGTAGCGATACTCCTGGTAGGCCGTTCCACGCCACAGGTCGAGCGCCCGCGCAAGCGCCGGCTCCGCCTCATCCGGATGGCCCGACTCCAAGAGTCGGTGGCCTTCGGCTGCGAGCTCCTCGAACTCGACCGAATCGATCTCATGACCGTCGCGCTCCAGCGCGTATCCGCCGGAACGGAAGACGATCACGTCGCCGTTCGCCCCCGCGGCTCGCCCGGGTTGCAGGTCGCGACGGAGCCTGGACACGTACGACGTGAGCGTCTTCTCGGGTGCTCGCGGCGGACTGTCGCCCCACAGCTCGTCGACCAGATCGTCGACGGGAACGACCCGGCCGGCGTGGGCGACGAGGCACGCGAGGATCGTTCGCTCCTTGGAGCCGGCGATCCGCAAGGGTGTCCCGCCGGCCTCCGAGACCTCGAGCGGTCCGAGGACCAGGAAACGCATAGGCGGAGGCTAGTCCGGGTGCGGTGGACCAGCTAGCCGAGCATCACGAGGCCACTCGGTACAGCCGCCAGCGATCGGGGATCCCCTTGAGCTCGTGCTCGCCCGCATCCTCGAACCCGAGGCCCGACCCGGGAACGAGGTCCTTGACCGTCTGCGACACGAGCACCTCGGAGGGCCCGGCCTGCGACGCGATGCGCGCGCCGATCGTGACGGGCAGCCCGCCGACCTTCTCGTTGATCACTGTGCACTCGCCGACGTGCACGCCGGCGCGGATCCTCAGCCCGAGGTCGTGCACACGGTCTTCGATCGAAAGGGCACATCGGACGGCCCGGGCCGGGCCGCCGAACGTCGCGTAGAACCCGTCGCCGGCGGTGTCCACCTCGTCGCCCTTCCACCGCTCGATCTCTTCACGAACGATCGCGTGGTGTCGCTCGACGAGTTGTTTCCACGCGGCGTCGCCAAGCGCGGCCTGTCGTTCCGTCGATCCGACGATGTCCGTGAACAGCACCGCGGCGAGCACCGACTCCGGCTCCGTCGAGGGTGGCTCAACGCCGATGAACGCCCGGAGCTCGGCGAGCTCAGCCGACATCGTCGCGTCACTCCACGGACCCGCGGGGAGCTCGCGGATCTCGGCGCCGGGGATGAGCGAGGCGATGTACTCGCATTCGGATCCGTCCGGGGCCGCGCGAGGGAGCAGCAGGGTCGGGCACCGGACCGCGGGCAAGACGCCGCGGACGTCCGTCTCGTACCAGATCGCCGCCATCTCTCTGGCGACGTCGGGCGTGCAGGCGTTCCGGGTTTGCCGCGACTCGTATTCCGCGAACTCGATCGGCATGTCGTTGCCGACCGCCCGCTCGTGCTCGAGATGAGCGACGCCGTATCCCGCCGTTCCCCACGTCTCGAGGGTGCGCTGCTCGGCGGCGTGATAATCGGGCCCGGCTCCCCACGGGTAGTCCGGCGACCATGCCGACCGCGCCGAGGGCTCGATCCAGACGAGGGCTCGCGCCCGTCCCGGATCGGTCGCAGCCAACATCGCGTGTACGGCGCCGCTGCTGAAGAGGCCGACGAGCACAGGGTTCGCCGCGCGGGCCGCGTCCAGCACCACGCGCAGGTCCTCGACGCGCTGCTCGATCGTCGGCACCGGCACGTTGCGGCTCGAGAGCCCGACACCGCGGTGGTCATGCATGATGACGCGGCCGAACGTCGACAGCTCACGGAGCCACGGTCCAATGATCGGGGCGTCCCACGTCATGTCGATGTTTCCGGGCCAATCGGGTTGCCAGACGATGTCGATCGGCCCTTCGCCGAGCGTCTGATAGCAGAGGTAGATGCCGTCGGACGTGATCGCGTACCGCGTGTCGATCTGATCGGTCGGCGGCCGCGCGCTCATGGCGGCAAAGTCTCGAGCGTTCCCCGCCGGCCAGCAACCTCGCGTGAGGACCGGTGTGCGAGAGATCGATGGATGTCCCAACGTACCCAGCGGGGTCTTGCGTCCGCGCACGAACCACCCGGACGAAGCACCTAGCGCGCTCTGGGGCCGCTCGGCATACTCAGACCATGCCGCGGCGCGAGGGCAAACGGCGTCTCGCGACGATCTTGTTTATCGACATCGTCGGTTCCACCTCGATCGCCTCCGAGCTGGGCGACGCGGGATGGCGCGCGCTCCTCATCCGATTCGGGGCGGTCGTCCGCGGCCGCCTCAAGGCCGAAGGTGGTCGAGAAGAGAACTTCACGGGCGACGGCTTCCTCGCCACCTTCGACCACCCTGCGCAGGCAGTGCGTGCCGCAGAAGGGATGGTCGAGGACGTTCGCTCGATCGGGATCGAGATCCGCGCGGGCGTCCACACCGGCGAGATCGAGACGATCGATGGGCATATCGGTGGCGTCGGGGTGCACGCCTGCGCCCGTGTGATGTCGCTCGCGGGCGTGAGCCAGGTTCTCGTCACCGCCACCGTCAAGGATCTGGTGGTCGGGGCACCGTTCCGTTTCCGAGAGGAGGGCGTCCATGAACTACGCGGCGTCCCCGGGAAGTGGGCGTTATACGCGCTCGAGGAAGTGGGCGACCGACCGGTGCCCGGGCCGATCGATGCGACGGAGGCTGCCGAAGCTCGCACCGTCACGGCGTCGAACGTTCGAACGGCACGACGACGACGGTGGCTCGTTGTGGCCGGAGCGTTGATCGCGGTCGCGGCTGTCGTCGCCGCGGCGGTCGTGGTCACCTCCCGGAAGCCTCCGACGATCACGATGATCCAGATCGATCCGACGGGTCAGATCACGAAGACCATCGCCGACGGCTACTTCAGCCAGCATCACCAGGACTCGCTATGGGATCAGAGTGGGACGATCTGGCAAGGCACCTCGACCCAGGTCGTCGGCCGTGACCCGGTGACCGGAGCGGTCAAGCTCACGCTGGGCCTCGACTCCGAGATCGAGAACGGCACGTTCGGGCTCGGCTTCGGCTGGGCGTCCGTTCCGAAGACGAACGACACGAGCAGCATCGAGAAGGTCGATCTCGTCAGCGGCCAAGTGGTCGCGAGCGTCGACGTCCCGGGACCCGTGCGCTCGATGGCGACAGACGACCGATCCCTTTGGACCGTGACAGAAGGTGGCGTCCTCGCGCGTATCGATCCCGCGCATATGCAGGACGTCAAGGAATGGAACACCAGCGCAACGGCGGCCGGCGCGCTGGTGCCAGCGGCGGGATATGTGTGGATCTGCGATTGCGAGCACGGGAGGATCGTCCAGTTCGATCCCCGTACGGGCCGCGAGACCCGCGTGATCCCCTTGCCCGAGCACGGGCTCATCGTGAACGTCGCCGAAGGCGGGACCGATACGGTCTGGGTGCTGGACCCCCAGGGGTCGACGTTGACGCGGCTCGATCCAAAGACCGGCGCCGCCCAACAACCGATCGGGTTGGGAGGGAATCCGGTTCAGGCAACGATCGCGTTCGGAGCGATCTGGGTGGCGGCCGGCGCGAACGTCTACCGGATCGACGAGAAGACGCTTCGCCAAACGACGATCCCGATCCCCGATCCCGCGTTCGCCGGCAGCATCGCTGCGGACGCCGAGAGTCAGACGATCTGGGTCGCGAACTGCGGCTGCCCGCGCTGACCAAGAGTGTGAACCGACGCGTCACGCGTGCGACGTGATGATGCCGTTCGTGATCGCGCCTTGAGCGTCGGGCTGGCTCCATGACGCAGAGATGGTTCGCTTCGTCTGATCCGGCATCGTGCAGCTCGCATCGAACGAGGTGGCGTGCACGTTCGTGACGGTGCCCGTGCACATCGCGCCGCTCGGCAGGTACTCCATCTGGAACGTCGTCGATGCCAGCTTGTTGGGAGTGACCAGCAGGTCCACACGCACGAGCACGTGTTGCGCGCCGTCGCCGGTGCCCGCCATCGACACGATGCCCCGCGTCACGCCCATGTTGCTGAGGATCTTGCCGCTCAGCGAGTCCTGGAACTCCGCCGGGTTCCAGGGCTTCGGCTGGAAGCGGAGGGGACCGAGCGCCAGCGCGCCTACGACGGCGATGGCTGCCACGCCGGCGAGGACGGGAACAACGCGGATGGCGATCGGCCGCGGCTGCGAGCGATGGAGGACCCGCCACGCCGTCAGCCCGCAGACCGTCCCCACCGCGACCGCGTCGATCGCCAGCAGCCATGTGGTGCTGCGGTCGGTGCCGCTCCCGATGCTGTGGAACGTCGCCGCGGTCCACACCGCGAAGTTCACGTAGTGCCATCGGCGCCAGGTCCGGTAGCTGAGCGTGGTGCTCCGGTAGTGGTTCGTGATCGCGAGCGCGAGCAACAGCTCGGCCGCGACGATGCCGAGTCCGATCCAGATCGGGCGGTACGTCGCGATGAACGGGATGGCGAGCGACCAGATCGAGAACGGCAGGTACGAGTCGATCGCCACGGTGACGATGTGCAGCACGACGAAGGTGCCCGTGAGGATCCCGGTGAACCGATGCACGTCCTCCAGGGCGAACCGGGGCCAATGCTTCATCGTCTTCTTGCCGGTCATCAACAGGCCGATCGAGACGTTCAGCGTGAGCAAGACGTACGCGGCGACTCCGCCGGCTCGCGCGGCGTACCAGTCGATCGGGCTCGAGGTGAGGTGCATCAGGCCGCCTCCCGCATTCCGCGCTCCCAGGCGAGCGTCGTCCGGGTCGCGCCGTCTTCGCGCAGGAACCGCGCCGGGATGCCTCGGGCGTCCAGCCAGGCCGGGCCGTCCTCACCGAGCAGGAACCCGGCCTTCGCCGCGACGTCGGCGGCGACGCACGTCGCACCGCACGCGGTGACCTCCGTCCACGGAGACCGCGACGGGCGGCCGGTCCGCGGGTCGATCAGGTGATGCTGGAGCTCGCCGCCGCGGAGCCATCGACGTTTGGTGCGGCCCGACGTCGCCAGCGCTCCTTGCCGAAGCTCCACG
>Ga0136846_1229149_pt1 | contig 12464 bp, 11 predicted proteins | sample HopSoiMetagenom2_FD_96841 | JGI IMG/M metagenome (GOLD analysis project Ga0136846, IMG submission 96841) | Grasslands soil microbial communities from Hopland, California, USA - 2 Assembly 2016 (version 4) | ecosystem: Environmental > Terrestrial > Soil > Grasslands | place: USA: Hopland...
GTGCTCACCATCGACCCATCTTCTTCCGTCTCGGGCGGCTCCATCCTGGGCGACAAGACCCGCATGGAAAAGCTCTCGGTGCATGAGCGCGCCTACATCCGCCCCAGCCCTTCCAGCGGCAACCTGGGTGGCGTGGCCGAAAAGACGCGCGAGGCCATGCTGGTCTGCGAAGCCGCCGGTTACGACGTGGTGATTGTCGAAACCGTCGGCGTGGGCCAGAGCGAAACTGCCGTCGCCAACATGACCGACATGTTTGTGCTGATGCAGCTGCCCAACGCAGGCGACGACCTGCAGGCGATCAAAAAAGGCGTGATGGAGCTGGCCGATCTGGTCATCATCAACAAGGCCGACATCGATGCCGATGCGGCGATGCGGGCCGAAGCGCAGATCACTTCGGCCATGCGCCTGTTCGGCCTGGTCAACAATGCCATGGGCAGCGAACAGGCCGCCAGCTTCGATAAAAACTGGCACCCGCAGGTCATCCAGCTCAGCGCCCTGCATAACAAGGGCGTTGATGTGTTCTGGCAAGCGGTCACGCAGTTCAAAGCCTTGCAAACTGCCAACGGCCAGCTTGCCGCCCGCCGCCAGCAGCAGTCGCTGGCCTGGATGTGGGAACGAATTGACGCAGGCCTCAAGCAGGCCTTCCGTCAGGACCCGCAGGTGCGCGAGCGTTTACCCGGCTTGCTGGCCGAAGTGGCGCGCGGTGAGGTTGCCGCATCTACAGCCGCCAGGAGCTTGCTGGCCCTGGCATCCAAGGGTTGGAACGCGTGAAGAAAATCGCCGTTCTTTGCGCACTGCTTCTGCAGGCCTGTCTGGCTTGGGCTGGCGGCATGGTGGCCGGTGAGCCGCAGAGCTTTGTCTTTACCGACAAGGGCTATTTCGCGGACAAGCCCGTCACGGTGCATTACTACAAGGCGCGCGGCGCCGGACCCGACGCCAGGGTGATGGTGGTGATCCACGGGGCTGAGCGGCAGGGCTCGCGTATGCGCGACAACTGGATGCCTTTTGCGGAAAAACATAAACTGATCGTGCTGGCTCCGGAGTTCGATGAAGCGCGCTTTCCCTCCAGGCTGTTCAACATGGGCGGCATCGAGACCCGCGACCGCAGCAAGTGGTCATTCCAGCTCGTCGAGCATCTCTTCGACTTTGTCCGCGCCGATGAGGGGCTCACTGCAAGCGATTACCTGCTCTTCGGCCATTCCGCCGGCGGGCAGTTTGTACACCGATTCATGCTGCTGGTTGAAGCGCCGCGCGTCTCTGTCGCCGTGGCAGCCAATGCCGGCAGCTACACCATGCCCCGCTATCCAGGCTTGGTGGACGACAAGTTTCCTTACGCGCTTGACGAAAGCATCGTCACGCCCGACAAGCTCAAACAGGTTTTTGCACGCAAGCTGATTGTGCTGCTTGGTGAGGCCGACACACAGACTGACGCGGCCAACCTTCCCAAGGCCAGGCAGGCCACGGCCCAGGGCGTGAACCGCTTTGAGCGCGGCACCCACTTCTTTGAGCAGGCCCAGGCGCAAGCGCAGAAGCTGGGCACACCCCTGGCTTGGGAGCGCGTCACTGTGCCGGGCGTAGGGCACGACTCGCGCCGCATGAGCCAGGCCGCTGCGCGCCTTCTGTTTGAACCCGTTAAATAATTTTCATCGTCCCACCATTGCGGAACACACCATGCAAGAAATCCTTGAACAACTCGAAAAGAAGCGCGCCGCAGCCCGTCTGGGCGGTGGGCAAAAGCGGATTGATGCGCAGCACGGCAAAGGCAAGCTCACCGCGCGCGAGCGGCTGGAGTTGCTGCTCGACGAAGGCACGTTTGAAGAGTGGGACATGTTTGTCGAGCACCGCTGCACCGACTTCGGCATGCAGGACAACAAGATCCCCGGCGACGGTGTGGTCACCGGCTACGGCATGATCAACGGCCGCCTGGTGTTTGTATTCAGCCAGGACTTCACCGTGTTCGGGGGGGCTTTGAGTGAAGCCCATGCCGAGAAAATCTGCAAGGTGATGGACCAGGCCATGAAAGTCGGCGCGCCCGTCATTGGCCTGAACGACTCGGGTGGCGCCCGTATCCAGGAGGGCGTCGCTTCGCTCGGCGGCTATGCCGATGTGTTCCAGCGCAACGTGATGGCCAGCGGCGTGGTGCCGCAAATCAGCATGGTGATGGGGCCTTGCGCCGGCGGTGCGGTCTATTCGCCTGCCATGACGGACTTTATCTTCATGGTCAAGGATTCGAGCTATATGTTCGTCACCGGCCCTGAGGTGGTGAAAACCGTGACGCATGAGGAAGTGACTGCCGAAGAACTGGGCGGCGCCACCACCCACACCACGCGCAGCGGCGTGGCCGACCTGGCGTTTGAGAATGACGTCGAGGCATTGCTGATGCTGCGCCGCCTCTACAACTACCTGCCGCTGAACAATCGTGAAAAAGCGCCGATACGCCCCAGTGCCGACCCCGCCGGCCGCATGGACCTGAGCTTGGACACCCTGGTGCCCGAGAACCCGAACAAGCCCTATGACATGAAAGAACTCATCGTCAAAACGGTAGATGACGGCGACTTCTTCGAGATCCAGCCCGAGTACGCGAAAAACATCATCATCGGTTTTGCCCGAATGGAAGGGCAGACGGTCGGCATCGTCGCCAACCAGCCGCTGGTGCTGGCGGGCTGCCTGGACATCAAGAGCTCCATCAAGGCCGCGCGCTTCGTCCGCTTCTGCGATGCCTTCAATATCCCGGTCATCACCTTTGTCGACGTACCCGGATTCATGCCCGGCACCAGCCAGGAATACGGCGGCATCATCAAGCACGGCGCCAAGCTGCTGTATGCCTATGCAGAGTGCACCGTGCCCAAGATCACTGTCATCACCCGCAAGGCCTATGGCGGCGCCTATGACGTGATGGCCTCCAAGCATCTGCGCGGCGACGTCAACTTTGCCTGGCCCAATGCCGAGATCGCCGTGATGGGCGCCAAGGGCGCAGTTGAAATCATCTTCCGCGAAGACAAGGGCGACCCGGCCAAGCTGGCCGCGAAAGAAGCCGAATACAAAGCGCGTTTTGCCAACCCCTTTGTGGCCGGGGCGCGCGGCTTTATCGATGATGTGATCCTGCCGCATGAGACACGCAAGCGCATTTGCCGCTCACTGGTGATGCTGCGCGACAAGAAGATCGAGAACCCGTGGAGGAAGCACGGGAATATTCCACTGTGAACACCGTGAAAACCAAGATGCGTATGGCCAGTTTGATGCTGGTTTTCCCGGTGTTTGCTTCTGCGGCGCAAGCGGCAGATGGTGCTTGCGATACCCCCGTTGGCAAAGACTTCACGAGTGCACCGCCCAGCCAGGTCGCCTTGTCTGCTGCACGCCTGGACGGCATGATCGATGCATTGGACGAGTCGAAACTGGAAGTGAGGGCCTTGTTGGTGCTGCGCGACTGCAAGCTCTCGCTCGAACGCTACAAAGACGGGCTGAGCCGTCAGTACAACCACTCGATGTGGTCAGTCACCAAATCCTTCTCTTCCACACTGGTCGGGGCCTTGTTGCACCAAGGAAAGCTCAAGTCGGTGGATCTGCCCATCGCAGATCTTGTGCCCCAACCCTCGCGCCTCAACGACAACGATTGGGACAAGGCAAAGCAGATCAGCTTGAAGAACGTGATGCAGATGAGTTCGGGCTTGAACTACAAGCACGATCCTTGCTGCCATCCCATCTACGACCCTCTGAACGACCGCCTGGCTTTCGCGCTTTCGCCCCCGTTCATCGCACCACCAGGAACCCGGTTCAACTATTCTGATGCCGATGTGTCGATGACGGGCGCGGTTATCGCCGCCGTGGCGGGCAATGACTTGCTGAGCTTTGGCAAGGCTACGCTGTTCGAGCCGTTGCAGATGAGCAACTACGAGTGGATGTTTAGGGATCGCGCAGGCCGCTATCCCGGCGGTTGGGGTTTGCGCGTTCGACCGATGGACATGCTGAAGCTGGGGCAGCTCTATATGCAGCAGGGCGAATGGAACGGCAAGAGAATTTTCGACGCAAGTTATGTGCAAGAGGCGACTCAGCCTGGGCCCAACAAGAGCTATGCCTTGCACTGGTGGATCGGAGATGCCAAATTTGCGGGCACGCCCTATTTCTATGCCAGCGGTTTTAAGGGGCAGCGCATTTTTGTGTTCCCGGCGTGGCATCTGGTCGTCGCGTTGGTGGCCAGTGTTGACGACGAAAAAACCTTGGCCGGTATCGTGGTGCGAGGCGTCATCGATGCGGTCGCCAAGGGAACGGATGCGGATACCGGGAGCGACGCGGTGTTGAAAAAAAAGGAAGCCGCGGGCTTTCACGGCAGCATCCAGGCCAAGCAAGCCAATCAGGATGCCCCTCGGCGCTTCTGATGAAATTGTCTCTTCAACTGTCCTATGCGCACTCCATGAACGGTGGTGCCGTCAAGCCCTGGTGGATTTTTAACGAGCCGCGCAAGCTGCTCCTCGCCGATAACCAATGAGAGCTTCATGATGTTCAAAAAAATACTGATCGCCAACCGCGGCGAAATCGCCTGCCGCGTCATCCTCACTGCCCGCAAGATGGGCATCCAAACCGTCGCGGTATATTCCGACGCCGACAAGGACGCACGCCACGTCGAACTGGCGGACGAAGCCGTCAATATTGGCCCCGCGCCCAGCCGTGACAGCTACCTGCAAGCCGACAAGATCATTGCCGCCTGCAAGCAGACAGGTGCGCAGGCGGTGCACCCCGGCTACGGCTTTCTGAGCGAAAACGCGGGCTTTGCCAAGCGGGTCGAGGAAGAGGGCATCATCTTCGTCGGCCCCAAGCACTACTCGATTGCCGCCATGGGCGACAAGATCGAATCGAAGAAGCTGGCGGGCGCGGCGGGCGTGAATTGCATTCCCGGTGTCAACGACGCGATTGAAACGGCCGAGAAGGCGGTGGAGATCGCCAAGGGCATTGGCTACCCTGTGATGATCAAGGCCTCGGCCGGCGGCGGCGGCAAGGGCTTGCGGGTGGCCTTCAACGACAAGGAAGCGTTCGAAGGTTTCACGAGTTGCCGCAACGAAGCGCGCAACAGCTTTGGCGACGACCGGGTTTTCATCGAGAAGTTTGTCGAGGAACCCCGCCACATTGAAATCCAGTTGCTGGGTGACAGCCACGGCAATGTGGTCTACCTCAACGAACGTGAATGCTCCATCCAGCGGCGCCACCAGAAGGTGATTGAAGAAGCGCCATCACCCTTTATCAGCGACGCCACGCGCAAGGCGATGGGCGAGCAGGCGGTGGCTTTGGCCAAAGCGGTGAAGTACCAGAGCGCCGGCACGGTGGAGTTTGTGGTCGGCAAAGACCAGAGCTTTTACTTCCTTGAAATGAACACCCGCCTGCAGGTGGAGCACCCGGTGACGGAATGCATCACTGGGCTGGACCTGGTGGAGCTGATGATTCGCGTGGCCGCTGGTGAGAAGCTGCCGATCGCGCAGAAAGACGTGCAACGCAATGGCTGGGCGATTGAGTGCCGCATCAACGCTGAGGATCCGTTTCGCAGTTTTCTGCCTTCTACAGGCCGGCTGGTGCGCTTTCAGCCACCCAAGGAGACGATGTTTGCGGCCGATACTTCGCAGCTGTACGGCGTACGCGTCGACACCGGCGTGCAGGACGGCGGCGAGATTCCGATGTTTTATGACTCGATGATTGCCAAGCTGATCGTGCACGGCAAAGACCGCAAGGAGGCGATTGCCAAGATGCGTGAAGCGCTCAACGGCTTTGTCATCCGCGGTATTTCCAGCAACATCCCTTTCCAGGCGGCTTTGCTGGCGCATCCGAAATTTGTGGCAGGTGATTTCAACACCGGTTTCATTGCAGAGAATTACAGCAAGGGCTTTCATGCGGAAGATGTGCCGCACGACGATCCGTCCTTTCTGCTGGCGCTGGCGGCTTACGTCAACCGCCGCATGCTGGGCCGCGCAGCAGGCATCAGCGGGCAGTTGCCGGGCCATGGCGTGACGGTAGGGGAAGAGTTCGTGGTGGTCGGCCTGGGCGCCGCCGGGCAGAATACCCAGCACCCGGTCACAGTCCGAAACTATCAAGCCAAATCGGGCTCCGGCACAGTCGATACAAGGACTGGTAGCTATGAAATTTGTAGCAACTGGCATCTGGGCGGTGCGCGCATCCGCGGCACGGTGAACGGCCAGCCGTTTGCTGCGCAGGTTGAGCGCGGCGTCGGCCGCAATCCCCTGGCCATCCGCATTGCGCACAACGGTACGCGGCTGGATGCGCTGGTGCTGTCGCCACGCGCGGCTCAACTTCACGCCTTGATGCCCTACAAGGCGCCGCCGGACATGAGCCGCTACGTGCTGTCGCCTATGCCGGGCTTGCTGGTGGATGTGGCGGTCCAGGTGGGCCAGAAGGTGCAGGCCGGTGAACGTGTCGCCGTGATCGAAGCCATGAAGATGGAGAACGTATTGTTTGCCATTGCCGATGGCGTGGTTGGCAAAGTGCTGGCCGCCAAGGGCGAATCACTGAGCGTGGACCAGCCGATTGTGGAGTTCCAGGCATGAGTGCCGGTCGTCCTTTCAAAGTGCTGGGCATCCAGCAGATCGCCATCGGCGCCACGAGCAAAGACCGGCTGCGCACGCTGTGGGTCGACATGCTGGGCCTGGAGGTCACCGGCAACTTTGTCAGCGAACGCGAGAACGTCGACGAAGACATCTGCGCGATCGGCAGCGGGCCCTTCAAGGTCGAGGTTGACCTGATGCAGCCGCTGGATGTAGACAAGAAGCCCGCCGTGCACGCCACACCGCTAAACCATGTGGGCCTGTGGATTGACGATTTACCAAAGGCCGTTGAGTGGCTGACGGCGAAGGGCGTGCGTTTTGCGCCTGGCGGCATCCGCAAGGGCGCTGCGGGTTTTGACATCTGCTTTCTGCATCCCAAGCCCAACGACGAGTTTCCGGTTTCCGGCGAAGGCGTGCTGATCGAAATGGTCCAGGCACCGCCTGAGGTCATCAAGGCGTTTGCGGCCTTGGGCTGAACGCCAACTCAGTCTTTTTTGCCGTAAGTGTCGCGCTGGGCACGGGCCCGGGCCAACGCCGCCTCAATGATCGCGCGCTTGCGGTCTGCCACGGCGGGCTCGGCCTCGGAGCGTGCTGGCTGGGCTGGCGACGGATCGGCAAGAGGCTTTCGGGTTTTTCCGGGATTCTTGTCTCCCGAGCTTATGCCGCTGGCGTGCCGGGTTTTGTGGAGTTCATAGCGCGCTCTGGCCGTATCTGCCTCTTGGGGTGACCAAGCGGCCCAGCCTGTGCGCTCGCCGGTGACATTTTCCAGGCTGATGCAGTCCACGGGGCATACCGGGATGCACAGTTCGCAACCGGTGCACCACGGCTCAATCACCGTGTGCATCATCTTGTTGCTGCCCATGATGGCGTCGGTCGGGCAGGCGCTGATGCACAGGGTACAGCCTATGCACCAGTTCTCGTCGATGATGGCGATGGCGCGCGGGCCTTCGGCACCATTGGCGGGGTTGAGCGGCTGAACGGGTTGGCCGGTGATAACCGAAAGGCGCTGCACGCCTTCAGCGCCGCCGGGTGGGCATTGGTTAATGGGAGCCAAGCCTTCCGCGATGGCTGTGGCGTAGGCCGCGCAGTCAGGGTAGCCACAGCGGGTGCACTGGGTTTGCGGCAGCGCGGCGTTGATGCGCTCGACAAGGTGAGACGCAGGGGGAGACACGGGGTGAGAGGCGGGGTGAGAGGTCACCTGCCTATTGTCCTACCAGTCTGGGGGCCGGCAAGCGCCAACAAACGGCCCTGCCGGACACACGAGTTCAGGCTGGCTTGCTGCGCGCTGTCTTCCTGGCTGCCGGCTTTGCAGCGGCCTTTGCTGCAGGTTTTGCGGCGGGTTTCGACGCAGGCTTTGCTACCTTTTTAGGAGCTGCCGCCGCACGTTTGGCCTGGGCTGGAGCCCGATTATTCTCAAGGATGAAGGCCTTGACCTGCGGGTAGACGATGTCGCGCCAGCGGCGGCCGCTGAAGATGCCGTAGTGGCCCGCACCTTTGACTTCGAGGTGTTTTTGCAGCGACTTGGGGATGTTGTAGCAAAGGCTGTGGGCGGCCTCGGTCTGGCCCGAGCCGGAAATATCGTCCAGCTCGCCCTCGACGGTGAAGTGGGCCGTGGTCTTGATGTCTTCGGGACGCACGCGCTCGAGGTCGCCGTCGACGTTCCTGACGTCCCACGTGCCGTTGACCAGCTTGAACTCCTGGAACACCGTCTTGATGGTCTCGAGGTAGTAGTCGGCATCCATGTCGAGGACGGCGTTGTATTCGTCATAGAACTTGCGGTGGGCCTCGGCGCTGGCGTCGTCGCCCTTGAGCAGATCCTTGAAGTAGTCGTAGTGGCTCTTGGCGTGGCGGTCGGGGTTCATCGCGACGAAGCCGGTGTGCTGCAAAAAGCCGGGGTAAACGCGGCGGCCGGCGCCCGGGAAGTTGCTGGGCACGCGGTAGATCACATTGTTTTCGAACCACTCGTAGCTCTTGTTCATGGCCAGGTTGTTCACGGCGGTCGGCGATTTGCGCGCGTCGATCGGGCCGCCCATCATGGTCATGCTCAGGGGGGTGGTCTCGCCGCGCGAAGCCATCAGCGACACGGCTGCCAGCACCGGCACGGTGGGCTGGCAGACGCTGATGACGTGGCAGTTACCGTAAATGCCCTGGATGTGGCGAATGAACTCCTGCACGTAGTTCACGTAGTCGTCCAGGTGGAAGGAGCCGTCGGACAGCGGCACGGTGCGCGCATTTTTCCAGTCGGTGATGTAGACCTTGTGGTCCTTGAGCATGGTTTTGACGGTGTCGCGCAGCAAGGTGGCGTAGTGGCCCGACAGCGGCGCCACGATCAGCACCGCGGGCTCGCCCTTGAGGCTGGTCAGCGTGGCAGGGTCGTCGGTAAAGCGCTTGAAGCGGCGCAGTTCGCAAAAGGGTTTGTTGATTTCCACGCGCTCGTGGATCGTCACATCGGTGCCGTTGACGTCTACCGTACGAATGTCAAAGGCCGGCTTTTCATAGTCTTTGCCCAGCCGGTAAATCAGGCTGTAGCCGGCTGCCACGCGCTGGGCAAACGGGTTTTGCCCAAGCGGCGAGAGCGGGTTGCCATAAAGCTTGGCCGCTGCCTGCGCAAAATCAACAAAGGGCTCCATCAATGTGCGCTGGGTTTCATAGACTTGGTACAGCATTGGGGTCAACCTTGGTTATGGAAATAGCTACGAAAAACGTATTATGTTGCAGTGCAATATAACAGGCGGGGGATGCACTGATTTAGGGATATCTACTAATTCCGGGCGGTTTTCACGGTGTTGGTGCCTCTGCACCACAAGGCGCCACATGGGCTTGTTTTACCGGGATGCCGCCGCCACGTGCAAAATTGAAGGAATACTTATCATTTTGCCCCCAGACGGCGGTCTTTGCCGGCCTTGGGCCAGCCCTTGAACAGGAAAAACAACATGCCCCCTTCGATCGACACCTCCGCGCTGGACCAACTGGCTTCCCTGAAGCAATCTGACCGGATGCCGGTCTTTTTTGTGGGCCACGGCAGCCCGATGAACGCCATCGGCGACAACGAGTACCGGCGCAGCTGGCAGGCGCTGGGCGCGGAGTTTGGCGCCAAATACCCCCGGCCGCAGCTGATTTTGTGCATTTCGGCCCATTGGCTGACGGAAGGCTGGTGGCTGACCGCGATGGACAAGCCCAAAACCATCCACGACTTCGGCGGTTTTCCACAAGAGCTGTTTGACCAGCAATACCCGGCGCCCGGCGATCCGGCAGCCGCCCGGGCGATCAGCCAGCTGGTCCGGCAAAGGGCGTCCGCGCCACTGGGCCTGGACGAAAGCGAATGGGGGCTGGACCACGGCGCCTGGTCGGTGCTAAAGCCGATGTTTCCCGATGCCGAGATTCCTGTCATCCAGCTGAGCATGGACTACGGCCGGGCGCCGGAGGATCACTATGCGCTGGCAAAGCAACTCAAGGCGCTGCGCGACCGGGGCGTGCTGATTGTGGCCAGCGGCAACATCGTGCATAACCTGCGCCAGATGCAGCGCGGCGCGTCGGGTAACCAGGCTTACGACTGGGCGCTGGAGTTTGACCAGACGATTGGCGGCTACCTTCAGCAAGGCAACCTGGACGCACTGCAAAACTTCCAGAAACTGGGGCAAGTGGCCAAGATGGCGCACCCCACCTATGAGCATTACCTGCCTTTGCTGTATGCCGCAGGCGCTGCCGAGGCGAAGGAGCCGATGCGGTTTTTCAACACCAGCTTTCAGGCGGGTTCGATTTCGATGCGCTCGGTGGTGTGGGGTTGAGCTTGTTGAATTTGCTGCAATTTGCTATCAAATAAATAGCCATAAGTGCTTATGGGTTAAGGGCTAGGGGCCAATTTGTCTAAAATTTTGGCTGTCAGGCGGACAGGATATTCAGCCAGCTCCAGCGCTCCCGGTAGGCTTTGGCTTTTTTCTCAAACAGCGGCCGGTGAGGGCACAGGGGATTCGGGCTGAGTGCACCCTGGTAGAGGGCCGCCAGGCCGTTCGGGGCGTAGAGTTCCAGGCCTGAAGCGCCCGGTTTCAGCCCGACGCAGGTGCAGCGCACCAGGAAACGGTCGATGCCATCCGTGGAACGGCCCAGCGCGGGATAAGGAAAGCCGAAGTAGTCCTCATACCAGGTATGGACCCGCGCCTGGTTTTTGGCTTCAACCACGATGTCCTGACCTGAAAAGCAGGCGTCGACCTGCTCGTTGATGCGCGCTTCGGCCGCCTCCGACAGGTCGGAGGGGTCAAAGTAAAACAGGTCGTAGTCTTTGATTTGCGACTCGGGCGGGCGGCTCGAGCGGACATTCCAGACTGTCTGGAAGAGGCAGCCCGCTACCAGCCAGGCGTCGGGCAAGCCTAGCGAGGGCAGGCGATCAAGAATGGCCTGATTGTGGCGGTTTTGCAGCGCATCCCGGATGAACTGCTCCGGAAGCGGAGCGCTTGCGGCGCCGCCAGGCAGGGTCACATTACCTTGGCAATGGACGCGCAGACGTAGTCGATGTTCTTGCTGTTCAGCGCAGCCACACACATGCGGCCGGTGTCGGTGCCGTAGACGCCGAACTCACTGCGCAGGCGCACCATCTGGTCCTTGCTCAGGCCGGAATAGCTGAACATGCCGATCTGGGTGGTGATGAAGCTCATGTCCTGCTTGACGCCGGCAGCCTTCAGGCCGTCCACGAGCTTTTGGCGCATGGCCTTGATGCGCACACGCATTTCGCCGAGTTCCTGCTCCCATTGGGTGCGCAGCGCCGGGGTATTGAGCACGGTTGCCACCACCATGCCGCCATGGATTTGCGGGTTGCTGTAGTTGGTGCGAATCACCAGCTTGAGCTGCGACAGCACGCGGTCGGCTTCTTCTTTGGATTCGCAGAGTACCGACAGGGCACCCACACGTTCACCGTAGAGGCTGAAGCTCTTGGAAAAAGATGTCGACACGAAGAAGCTCAGGCCGGCAGCCACGAACTTGGCGATGACGGCGCCGTCTTCTGCAATGCCGTGACCGAAGCCCTGATAGGCCATGTCGAGGAAAGGCGTGAGCTTGCGTGCCTTGACGGCGGCGATCACCTGGTCCCACTGGGCGGCGGTGATGTCGTAACCGGTCGGGTTGTGGCAGCAGGCGTGCAACACGACGATGGTGCCTTCGGCTGCGGCATTGAGGGCGGCCAACATGCCGTCGAAGTTGACGCCGCGCTTGGCTGCATCGTAGTAGGGGTGGCTTTCAACCACGAAACCAGCCTGGGTGAAAAGCGCGCGGTGGTTTTCCCAGCTGGGGTCGGAGATCAGCACCTTGGCGTTGGGGCTGAGCTTTTTGAGGAAGTCGGCGCCGATCTTCAGGCCGCCGGTGCCGCCAATACCCTGCGCGGTAGCGACGCGGCCGCTCTTGACGGGCTCGCTGTCGACGCCGAAAACCAGGCCTTTGACGGCCGCGTCATAGGCGGCGATGCCGTCGATGGGCAGGTAGCCGCGGGCCTTCGGGTCGGCCATCATCTGCTTTTCAGCCGCCTGCACGCACTGGAGCAGGGGGAGTTTGCCGTTGTCGTCGTAGTACACCCCGACGCCCAGGTTGACCTTGGCGGGGTTGGTATCAGCATTGAACTGCTCGTTGAGACCCAGGATCGGATCACGCGGGGCCATTTCGACAGCGGTAAACAAAGACATGAAAAATCCTCTGGAAAAGTGAAAAAAAGCGAAAGCGTCGGTGTTCAGGTGTCCGGCTTTTACCGGGCCGGGATTTAGGTCACAAGTTGACCGGAAACAAGGCTACAAGAGGTATCAAAAAGGTCATTGCGGGGCGATTGGGGATTGCAATTCCCATTTTCGGCCGAATGTCGTATTCTGTTTGGTTGCCCCGAATTTTAACGGGGCTTGATCGAGGTTTTATGCCAGAAGCTATAGAAGTCATAACCGA
>Ga0136846_1218927_pt1 | contig 12463 bp, 6 predicted proteins | sample HopSoiMetagenom2_FD_96841 | JGI IMG/M metagenome (GOLD analysis project Ga0136846, IMG submission 96841) | Grasslands soil microbial communities from Hopland, California, USA - 2 Assembly 2016 (version 4) | ecosystem: Environmental > Terrestrial > Soil > Grasslands | place: USA: Hopland...
AGACGTGAATATGTCGTGAAACTGTCCTTGGTTCGCAGCCGTAGCGTGTCTTTGGCGTACTGACGCGCCGCTAAAACGACTTTTAGCTTCTCTCTCGCGTCCGTCGGAGTTCTCGGATCCGCAATGATTGCGGTAATTGGCTGGCGGCGACTCAGAATCTTGGCTTCTTCCCAGGCGCCCCGACTGAGGTAACAAGCTGTCGGAGCAGAGATTAGCGCCAAAACAGAGAGAGAAACCGCTATCGCGAGGATACCGCGTCGCATATTCTTATCATGTGTCCTTCGTTCACCTCCACTGCCACTCAGAATACTCCCTCCTCGACGGCGCCAACCGGATCGACGATCTCATCGGCAGAGCCCTCGAGTTCGAACAGCCAGCCCTCGCCATAACCGATCACGGTAACCTGCACGGCGCTTGGGAGTTCCAGGAAAAGGCAAAAAAAAGAGGCATCAAGCCGATCATCGGCATGGAAGCCTATGTCGCGCCGGGCGATAGACGCGCCCGTGACCGGGTCGGTGGCGATCGGGGCAAGCCGTATTTTCACCTCGTCCTTCTCGCCCAGAACTCGACCGGCTACAAGAATCTAGTCAAGCTCTCGTCGCTGGCCTACACGGAAGGATTCTACGCCAAGCCGCGGATGGATCGCGAGCTGCTCGCCAAATACAACGAAGGAATTGTCGTGTCCTCCGCGTGCATGGCGGGCGAGATCGCGCACCACCTGCTCTCGGACGAATACGAACAGGCCCGGAGCGCAGCTTCGTGGTACGCAGACGTCTTCCGTGACCGGTACTACCTCGAGGTTCAGGCGCACGACTCCGAGAACCAGGCGACGCTCAACCAGCGTGTATTCCAGCTCGCCGCGGAGCTCAATCTCCCAGTCGTCGCCACGAACGATGCGCACTTTCTCAATCGCAGCGATCACGACGCCCACGACGTTCTGCTGTGCATCGGACTCGGAAAAGACTTCTCCGATAACAATCGGATGCGCTACGACGAAGGTCTCTACTTCAAGAGCGCGCCGGAAATGGCGTCGTCGTTTCCACAGCGAAAGGACGTCCTCGAAAACACTCTGAGAATCGCCGAAGAGAGCGCGATACAGTTTTCGAAGCAATACAAGGTTCCATCTTTCCCGCTGCCGCCCGAAGTCGAAAGCGAAAACGAGCTGCTCGTTCGCCTCGCTGAGGAAGGTGTCCGCGAGCGTTACGGTGCGGACCTCGCTCCGCATGTCCGTCAGCGCCTCGACTACGAGCTCGGGGTCATCACCAAGACCGGCTACGCGGGCTACTTCCTGATCGTCGCCGATTTCATCAAGGCTGCTCGTGAAAAGGGGATTCCGGTTGGCCCCGGCCGCGGCTCCAGCGCTGGCTCCATCGTCGCCTACTCGCTCAAGATCACCAACATCGATCCGCTCAAGTTCGATCTGCTCTTCGAGCGCTTCCTGAATCCGGAGCGCGTGTCGATGCCGGACATCGACGTCGATTTCTGCTTCGAGCGTCGCGGCGAGGTCATCGAGTACGTGCGCCAGAAGTACGGGCGTGACTCTGTCGGCCAGATCATCACCTTCGGAACCCTCAAATCCCGGGCTGCCATCAAAGACGTCGGCAGAACGCTCGGCTTCACTCCGTCAGAAACCGATTATCTCGCCAAGCTCGTTCCGAACAATCCGAATTTCTCGCTCACGGTCCAGGAAGCTATCGAGCGGATCCCGGAGATCCGCGAGTTCTACGTCGAGAGGAAGGACGACGGCCGCGAGGTAAAGGAGCGTAAGGCGCGCTATCGTCAGCTCCTCGACTACGCGATAAAGCTCGAAGGGCTGTCACGCCACGCCGGCGTGCACGCTGCCGGCGTCGTCATCGCGCCCGGTCCGCTCGACGACTACGTCCCCGTCTGCACCCAGGCCTCGAAGGGGGCCGGCGCCAATAACGGCAGTGAAGATTCGGTGGTGGTGACCCAATACGACATGAACGCGCTCGAGCACGCGGGCATGTTGAAGATGGACTTCTTGGGCCTTACCACTCTTACGGTAATCGCCGACACGCTTCGGTCGATCCATGCGCGCACCGGCTCCGCGCCCGACCTCGACACCCTCGATCTCGACGACGCTGAGACATACAGAATGCTTCGGGCCGGCAGAACCGTAGGCGTATTCCAGTTCGAGTCGCCACTCGCGACCGATTTGCTGAAAGGGATGCGCGCCGACCGCTTCGACGACTTGGTCGCCTCCAACGCTCTTATGCGCCCCGGTCCGCTCGACGCCGGCATGCACAAGGTCTACATGCGGCGCAAACGCGGCGAAGAACCGGTCAAATACATCGTCCCGGAGCTCGAGCCGGTGCTCGAGAGCACTTACGGCGTCATCACCTATCAGGAGCAGGTGATGAGAGTCGCGCAAACGCTGGCCGGCATCTCTCTGTCCGAAGCGGACGTGCTCCGCAAAGCCGTCGGGAAGAAGGACGCCGAGTTGATTCGCGCCGAGCTCGGCAAGTTCATCGAGAAATCCATCGCCCGCGGCTACGACCCGGGGATCGTCGAAGAGATCGCCAGCCAGATCGAGACGTTCGGCCGGTATGGCTTCGTCAAGTCGCACTCGGTCGCTTACTCCGTCATTTCCTACCACACCGCGTGGCTCAAGACCCACCACCCCGCCGATTTCATGGCGGCGCTGTTGTCCTCCCAGATCGGTGATACCGATAACGTCGTCAAGTACATCAACGAGGCCCGTCAGCTTCACGTTCCCGGCGCCAGGGAACCCGGGCTCGAGATCCTGCCGCCCGACGTCAACGAGTCCGGCTACAAGTTCACCGTCGTCGGCGACACCCGGATCCGTTTCGGCCTTGGTGGTATTCGCAATGTCGGGCGCTCGGCGATCGATTCCATCATCGCTGCACGCGCCAAGGACGGCCCCTTCCGCTCCCTGTTCGATTTCTGCGAGCGCATCGACCTGCGGATCTGCAACAAGCGCGTCCTCGAAGCCCTCGTTCACGCTGGCGCCATGGACTCGCTCGGTGGTCACCGCGCACAGTTGGCCGCGGCTCTCGATGTCGCGATTCGCGAAGCTTCCCTTAAGCAGGAAGACATTCTCACCGGCCAGGCGTCCCTCTTTGGAGCGCCGGCTGGCGACGCCGAGCGTGTCGAAACCTCCCACACTCTGCCCAACGTCCCCTCGTGGACCGAATCCGAGCGACTCGCAAAAGAGAAGGAGATCCTCGGCTTCTACATCTCGGGGCATCCCCTCGAGCGGTTCCGCACGGAGGCCGAGATATTCGCTACGCACACGGTCTCCGATCTCGGCAGTTGGCGTCCAGAGCAGATGACGCTGTGTGTCGTCGTGACCAGCATCAAGAGGCAGATCAGCAAGCGGAGTGGATCGGAGTTCGCCCGACTCACCATTGAGGATTTTTCGGGCTCCGCCGAAGTTCTGATCTTCCCTGAGAAGTGGGCAACGCTCAACGATCAGATCAAGACCGATGTGCCGATGCTCCTGAAAGGCGCGTATCCGCGCCGCGACGAGAGCGCCGACAACCCGTCGTTCATCGTCGACTCGGCGACGAAGCTCGCCGAGATGCGCACCAACGGTCAGGTGACCGTCGCCATCGAGCTGGCGAAAGGCGCCTACTCTGGCGACGTGATGTCGGATGTGCGGGCGATCGCCGAGAACTATCCGGGATCGGCTCCACTTGAGTTCCGGTGGACCGACGGCACCGGCTCCCAGGCGCGGCTGCGCTCGCGCTCGCTGACGTTGGCGGCAGATGGCGCGGCGCTCAGCGCTCTGCGTAATATTCTTGGTGAGTCTTCCGTTCGACTTCAACGGGGGAGCTGACCGATGGCATCAGCGACACAGCTCGAGTTCGAGAAGCCGATCGCCGAGTTGGAGCGGCAGATCGACGAGATCAAGAGGACAGCGGGCGACAGCCAGCTCAGCGTCGCCGAGGCGATCGAGCCGCTGGAGCGGAAGCTGCTGGACCTGCGCGAAGAGGTTTATAAAAACCTCACGCCATTCCAGCGCGTCCAGGTCGCGCGCAATCCGAGACGGCCTTTCACGGCGGATTATGTGCGGCTGGCCTTCACGGATTTCATCGAGCTGCACGGTGACCGCGCGTTCAGAGATGACGCTGCCATTATCGGCGGCTGGGCGCGTCTCGATGACGACACCATAATGGTGATCGGGCATCAGCGCGGCCGCGACACCAAGGAGCAGTTGAAGCGGAACTTCGGCATGCCCCACCCCGAAGGGTATCGCAAGGCACTGCGTCTCATGAAGCTCGCGGAGAAGTTTCATGTGCCCGTCATCACATTCATCGACACTCAGGGAGCATGGGCCGGACTTGGCGCAGAGGAGCGCGGACAATCCGAAGCCATCGCCCGGAACCTGTACGAGATGAGTCAGCTGCAGGTACCTATCATCGCCACGGTTATCGGTGAAGGCGGGTCGGGCGGAGCTCTCGCCCTCGGCGTCGCGGATCGTGTGCTGATGATGGAGAACGCGGTCTATTCGGTGATCTCGGTTGAAGGTTGCGCGGCAATCCTCTGGAAAGATGCGAAGAGTCCGGAGATGCGTGAGAAGGCTGCCACTGCGCTGCGTATCACCGCACCGGAGCTCCTCGAGCTCAAGGTCATCGACGAAGTGATTCCCGAGCCCAAGGGCGGCGCGCACGCCGACCACGAGACGGCGGCCAAGTCACTCCAGACCGTGCTGTGCAAGCACCTCGAAGAGCTGCGTAAAATGCGACCGGAAAAGCTGGTGCGACGTCGTCGCCAGAAATTCCTGCGTCTCGGCGCATGGTCGGAGTAAGGCGTGGCGCATCTCGTCGAAGTCGCCTTCAAGGGCAACCGTAAGGAATTTTTTCTCTGGGATTACCCCGATCCACCACCGATTAACGCGGCGGTGATCGTGGACGTCGAGCGCGGTGAGGATCTCGGTTATATCCATTCGCTCGGCGATCTCGCGCAGAAGCGCAACGGCGGCTGCTCCCACGGCTGCGGTAACTCCCTTCCCGAGCGCAAGGCCCTGCGGCTTGCCAGTGACAAGGATCGCGGTCAGTCCAACGATCTGACCCGCCTGAACGAAGAGGCCCGTCGCAAAGCCATGGAGCGCGTACGCGCCAACGGACTCGGGATGAAGCTTTCCGACGCCGAGTGGCAGTGGGATCGCAAGAAGCTCACGCTTTACTTCACCGCCGATAAGAGAGTCGACTTTCGCAATCTGGTACGCGATCTCGCATCGCTTTTTCGCACCCGCATCGAGCTGAAGCAGATCGGCGTGCGGGACGAAGCAAAGCGCCTCGACGGAATTGGTCGATGCGGCCGGCAATACTGCTCATCTTCGTGGCTCCCTGAGCTGAGACCGGTGAACCTCGGCGTCGCCAAAGATCAGCGGCTATCTCTCAACCCGTCGCAGATCTCGGGTGCCTGCGGGCGGCTTATGTGCTGTCTGCGCTATGAGCACGAGTTCTACGTGCAGAGCCGCAAGCGGTTCCCGAAAGAAGGCAAAATAGTTGTCACCAGGCTTGGAGAAGAGAAAGTTCTGGCGGTAGATATCTTCCGCGAGCGCATCTCGCTCCGCGGCGTTGAGGGTGAGCTGCGATCGCTCACCCTTCACGAGTTCAAGCTCGAGACGGAGCAGCTCACCGGCGGAGAAGTTCTCGTCACCAACGGCGAGGAGGAGGAAGCGGCAGAAAGCATCAGCCCGGAGGAGATTTCGCCGGAGCTGATGTACACCGCTGAGCATCCGGTTTTCGTTGCGCCCACCGGCAATGCTCCCACTGCGCGACCCGCGTCCGCCGATATAGCTCCCGGGACGGACGGTCGAGAAGGAGGCAGCTCCGGCAAGCGGCGCCGCGGCAGACGCGGTGGACGTCGCGGTCGCGGTGGCGAGGATCCGAATTCCGCAGGCGGTCAGTAATTGGCCAAGTACTACCTGACCACTGCGATCGATTACGCCACCGCCGATCCCCACCAGGGCCACGCCTTCGAGAAAATCGGTGCCGACGCGATTGCGCGTTATCATCGGCTGAAGGGAGACGACGTCCATTTCCTGATCGGAATGGATGAGCACGGTCAGAAAGTCGCGCAGACAGCGGCCGAGCGAAAAGTCTCGCCCCAGGAGCTGGTCGACGCCGTCGCCGAGAGCACGCGAGAGATCTGGAGTAAAGTCGGCATCTCTTATGACCAGTTCATTCGAACGACCGATCCCGCACATAAAGCGGGCGTGAAGCGCCTCATCGAGCAGATCTTCGAGAACTCTCCCGACGATTTCTACGAGAAGGCTTACGAAGGCTGGTATTGCGTCGGCTGCGAGGCGTTCAAGCAGGATGACGAGATCGTCGATGGAAAATGCATCCTGCACCCGACGCGAGTGCTGGAATGGGTGGAGGAGAAGAACTGGTTCTTCAGGTTGAGTGCTTACACCGATCGGATTCGAAAGCTCGTGTCGAGCGAAGAATTCCTACAGCCGAAATCGCGCCGGAATGAAATCCTGTCGTTGCTCGATTCAGGCATCGAGGACATCTCGGCGAGCAGAAGCCGTTTTTCCTGGGGAGTTCCATTCCCGCGAAAGACCAGCGCCGGCGAGGAGCAGACGATGTATGTCTGGTTCGATGCGCTGCCGAACTATCTGACCGCAACTGGTTTCCCCAACCCCGATTACGAGCAGCTCTGGCCGGCCGACCTGCACCTGATCGGCAAGGACATCACCCGCTTTCACGCTGTGATCTGGCCGGCGATGCTCATGGCGGCCGGAATCGCCTTGCCCAAGCGCATTTGGGTACACGGTTTCGTGCTCGTAGGTGGGTCTCGCGTCAGCAAGTCAGCGGGTGGCAACCTCAATTTGCGTGAGGCGATCGACCGTTACGGGCCCGACGCCTTTCGCTATTTCCTGCTGCGCGAAGTCCCATTCGACGGTGACGGGAACTTTTCCTGGGAGAGATTCGAGGAGCGCTACAATGCCGACCTGGCGAACGCGCTCGGCAATCTGGCGAGCCGCACAATCTCGATGGTGGAGCGCTACTGCGATGGAGTGGTTCCACGCGGCGAGCCCAACGAGATCGATACCGCGGACGCAGCAGATCTGGAGACATACCACGCCTGCTTCGGAGAGCGCGGGTTCCTTCTCCATGAGGCGCTGAAGTCGGTCTGGCAGACGATTTCTCGCGCCAACGAGTACGTCGACCGTCAGGCGCCGTGGAAGCTGGCCAAGGATCCCGCCAGTCGCGCGGCTCTCGAGAACACGTTGGCCTCGCTGGTGAGACAGCTCGCGCGGCAAGCTGTCCATCTTTTCCCTTTCATGCCATGGAAAGCCGACGAGCTCTGGAAGTCGGTCGGCGCGCCTGGTTCGGTCAGCGCGATGAGATTCGATCGCCTTGCGAAACTGGACCCAACGGGGTGGAAGATACAAAAAACGGCGCCGCTCTTTCCGAAGAAGGAGCCGGCGCCGGCCGAGTGACGCCTGCCGCTACTGCCGCGTGGTGATCGCAATCACTCCGCTGATGTTCTGCGAACCGTACTTGACGTTCGCCTCCGACACCCGGTACAACCTGATGGTGGAAATATTCCCTGCCGGGATGCTTGATAGTGTCGTGATCGGACCAAACTCCTGATCGTCAACATAGACCGTGGGATACGGCTGGGACTGGCTCTGTCTCAGGCTCGTCTCCCCGCGGCTGTTGAGGAAATTCGCGCGAAGTTTTTTGATGACCTCGAGCGCATTAGTCGCCCGTGATGCAATGATCTCGTCCTCGGTTATGACCGAAGAGTTCGCGATCTCGCCAGGCCCGAGGCGTGGTGGGGTACAGGCAAATGCCAATGCCGGAATAACAGCGACGAGCAAGCGCGCGCCAACCATAAGCTGCCTCCACTGAATTCTCAGCTAATATCCAACCTGGTACGCCACTAGTCCAGCATAACCAACGCCATAAAAGAAGCCGGCCCGGAAACGTTCCCGGGCCGGCTCTCATTACGAGTTAACCGCTGATTACGGCGTGCAAGCGGGGTTCGTGGAGATTCCGCGAGCATCGAGCTCCCCACGCGGCAGCGGCAGCGCTGCGTTGTACGGATCCGTCGGAAGCTCTTTGCGCAGGTACGTCGAGTTGAGCCTGCCGTATTCGCGCAGGTCGTCCACGCGGCTCCAGCCCTCGAAGAGCAGCGAGTAGCGCTTTTCGTAGAGAACGGCATCGATCGCCGCCGACTTGCTGGCGAACGGAGCGTATGGCGCCAGACCGTAGCTGGTGCGAACGCTGTTGATGTCCAGCAGCGCGTTGGCCAGCTGGCCAGCCTCGATGTAAGCCTGCGCTCTGAGGAGAACGAGCTCCTCGTCGCGAATCATCGGCAGCGGGAGCGCCTGGTTCGCAGTGCTCGCCACGGCGCCGGTGTACGTCCAGGTAGTGGAGATACCGTTACCACTCAGGACCGACCGCGCAACGATCTTGTTTGCACGTGTGTCCCCGGCCTGAACGCTATCGTGAACCAAGGGGTTCAAGCCGATCTTGGCATCGGAGATCAGGTTCGGCTGGTTCTCCGAACCACCCGGCACCATGACGTAGTAGACGCCCTTGACGAAATCCGCAGCCGGAACAGCCCCTGGAGCGGCGCCGCCCAGAGCCTGAGTCAGCTCGGTGATTGCGGTCGGGAAGAGCGCGGGGGTGTAAGCCTTACGATCGAGGCCGCGATAGAAATCGACCTTGCCCTTCCAGGCGCGATTGAACTTGATCAGGTTGCTGACGACCGAGTAGTCGCGGCCGAAAGCCGTAAAGCCCGTCGGCAGCTTCACCGGAAGCTTCGTTGTCGCCGGAACGCTGGCGAAATCGGCGTTAGCGCTGTCGAGAAGCGCAGCAATGTAGTTGAGAACCGCCGTCTTGCACCGAACGTCTGTCACTTCAGATGGGTCGTCGGTCTGGATCGGAGTGCCGACCGTGTCACGCGTCTCGATCAGGTGCCAATACTCCGTCGCCTTCATCGTGCGGATGAATCCGCGATGAGCGGTGATCTCGGCCGGAGTGAAGATCGATGTCGGCGCGGTGTTCAAAGCGATCAGAATGTTGTTCTCAGCGCGAATCGCCGTGTAATAACCACCGAACCCGCGGCCGCCGGCGAAGCTTCCCGGATCGGGGTTGCCTCCCAGGGTCTCGGTCACGTAGCGCGGCTCGGAGGCATCGATGCGGTAAACATCGCGCCCGAAAATTCCGCCCTCGATCGCAAACTGGACGTCATTGATTGTTGTTCTGTCCTGCGCCAGCGCACCGATGGTGATCTGGAGCAGGGACGTACGGGTAAGACTTCCCGTCAGCTGGTCCACAGTAGGCGCGTCAATTGGATTCGCCACCGGGTTGTCCTTGCATGCGCCGAGCGCCAACGCGCCGATCGCGAGTGCAATGGTTGTATATCGCTTCATTGAGTTATCGCTCGGTTTAGAAAGTGACATTGAGATTCATGAAGAACGTTTTGCTCGGAGGATACGGCGTCACGTCCTGGAACCGGCCAAGCGGCTGGTTACCGAAGTTCGAGACCTCGGGATCGAGACCTGTATACTTCGTCCAGGTGAAGAGGTTCCGTCCGCCGAACTCGATCCGTGCCGCGCTCGCCTTGCCGTTGAACAGTGTGCCGGTCACGCCCGTGGGCAGCTCATAACCAAGGCTAAGTTCGCGGAGCTTGACGAAGCCGCTGTTCTCGACATACACCGCTTTGCCCTGGGCGAACGCAAGTGCGCGAGCCGCGGCCGCTGTCGTATCACCCGACAGCGAGCAGTTGACCGTCGAACCGCATTGCGCGGTGGTCACATCGAAATAGTTGTTCGTCAGATTGACACCGAGGCCTCCCTTCCGCCAGTCGAACAGCGAGAAGACCTTAAACTGTCCGAAGATGAGATCATTGCTGAACCCCATCGTGTAGTCAGGAGCTGAGTTACCGACGAACGACAGGACTCGGTTCGCCGACGGGCATGACGTGCCGGCGGCGTTAAGTGCCGTGCAGCCGTTGACCGCCTGGAGCACTGTGACCAACTGACCTTGCTGGGTGAACGCGTTGCCGAAGCGGCTTCCGAACGATCCCGAGGCTGGAATGAAGCCCGGAACCGGCAGGCGCGTCACTTTGCCCTTGTTGCTGGCGTAGGTGGTGCTCGAGATCCAGGAGAAGCTGCCGGTCTGGATCGGCGTGATGCCGAGCTCGATTTCCGTACCGTGCGTCACGATCTGACCACCGTTGATGGTCTGGGTCGAGAAGCCCGTCGATGGAGCGACCGAAGCCGAAAGAATCAGGTTGTCGATCTGCTTTCTGAACTGGGTGAAAGACAAACGCGCGCGTCCGGTGAGGAACGTGAGATCGAAACCACCTTCGGTCTCGCTCGCCGTCTCAGGCTTGATGTTCGGCTCGCCCTTGACGGTCGAGGCACGGAAGCCGGTTACACCCTCTTCGATGAGATTGGTGAGGAAGGTATACTTGCCGCCCAATGGCTGGTTGCCGGCGCGGCCGTAGGCGGCGCGCAGCTTGAGCTCGTCGATCGCAGTCGGAGTGGGAACGCGATAGGACGCTGAGAACTTCGGGTATGCGTAGTACTTCTGGGCGTCACCGTTATTGCTGGTGCGCTCGCTGTTCACACCAGCCGTGAGCAGCAGCCGCTCGGCCAGCGTGAGGAACTCTTCCTGAACGAACCAGGAGCTGGACTTGGTTATTACCTGGGTCTGACCGGTGAAGATCTGCGTCGCGCTGGCAACGTTGGTCACTCCCGGGAAAACGCCGCGACCGGTGTTGGTGACGACATCCACGTTACGACGGACCTGTCCGTAACCGAACGAGGTAGTGGCAGCGAAAGCGTCGCGAATCAGGTGGTGATTAAACGAAGCATTGAGTGTTGCGTTGGCTACATTGCCGTTGCCAACAAACAGCGTACCCGGTAGAGCGTTGACCTGCTCCACATACGTGGTCGCCGGGGCAATGACCTCGGAATGGTCGGCGTAGGTATCGAGACCGCCGGTGAGGTTGAAGTCGAGGGTCTGCCGTTCCTGCGACACGAGGTTGTAAATGCCCTGCGCGTTGGCGAGCAGACGATAGACCTCAGACGGTGTCTTGATAAGCTCGGCGTTCTGGAACGGATTGCTGTTGCTGACTGCGTTGATCGGGTTACGCGGGAACGTTCCATCCGCCTGACGGCGCAGGTCGATGAACGACGGAGTCTGCGAGAACGTGGTGTATGGGTTGATACCGGTGTTGTCGTTTCCGCTGATACCGCGCGCAGTGAGGGTGTGAATCCCTTCAATGTTGGCGCGTGCATGGAAACGCGAGCCGAACCCCTGGCCGAGGTTAACGCGCAGCGACTGCTTGTTGTAATTGTCGTTGCGGGAAAGACCACCCTCGTGCTCTACGGTGCCGGAGAGGAAGTAGGTCGTCCCCGTCGCAGAACCGCCACGAAGCGAAGCGAGCGTCTGGTAGTTGAGCGGGTGCTCACCGTAAAGCTGCTGCTCGTAATCGTTGCACTTAGTGGTCGCGGCGCCGTAACCAGTAGAGTCGTAGCCGGCGTCAACCACTTCCTGAGCCGAGCCGAAGCAGCGGAGCCCGAGCTTGTTCGACAATCTCGCGGTACCGAAGCGCTGGGAGATATCAAAGGTTGGTTTGCCGCCGGCCACACCCTGTTTGGTGGTGATGATGATTACGCCGTTGGTGCCGCGCGAGCCGTAGATCGAGCTTGCCGAAGGACCCTTGAGCACCTGGACGCTCTCGATGTCATTCGGGTTGATGTCCGAAGCGCGGTTGACGTCCTGGTCCTGCGAGGACGAGAAGTTGGTGCGGCTGGCCTGGCTGATGACGTTAAGGCCGCTTCCGATCGTCGAGTTGTCGACGATGACGCCGTCGATGACGTAGAGAGGCTGGAAGCCCGCGTTCAGGGTGGAGACGCCGCGCAGCTGGATCTGGGTACCACCGCCAGGCGCACCGCTGTTCTGGGTGATCACCGCGCCCGGAACCTTGCCCTGAAGCGCGTAGTCCACCGTCTGTGCGGGAACACGATTCAGCTTCTCACCAGAGACTACGGTGACCGCGTTCGCAGCATTGGCGCTGGACACGGTCGTGGCCGTGCCGGTGATAACCTGGGTCTCGAGCTGCAGAACGTCACGCGGCATGCCGACGTTGAGCTCGGTCTGCCCCGCGGGTACGAGGACGGTCTTCTGCGTGTAGCCGATGCGGCGCACACGGACCGTCGAGGAGCCTTCGGGGATGTTGAGGGAGAAGCGGCCCTGATCGTCGGTATAGGTGCCCAACGCGGTTCCAACCACGTTGACACTGGCGCCGACGAGCGGTTCACCGCTGCCTTCCACAGTCACGCGTCCAGTAAGACGGCGGGTCTGGGCGAAGGCGCTGGCGCTGACGAACAACAGCAACAGCAACGACATAACTGACGAGCGTACTATTTTCATGCCTGTCTCCAGCTTGGGGGTGAGGCTCACGGCACAGGCGCAGTAAGCCCGGCAGAGTAGTAGGG
>Ga0136846_1242901_pt1 | contig 12463 bp, 12 predicted proteins | sample HopSoiMetagenom2_FD_96841 | JGI IMG/M metagenome (GOLD analysis project Ga0136846, IMG submission 96841) | Grasslands soil microbial communities from Hopland, California, USA - 2 Assembly 2016 (version 4) | ecosystem: Environmental > Terrestrial > Soil > Grasslands | place: USA: Hopland...
GCCAGGGCTACGCCCTGCTCGAGGTGGCGCTCCGCGTCGTCGAGTCGCATGGTCCAGAGTTCGGCGATGCCGACGTTGATCAGGGCCAGCGCGCGCAGGTCCTCGCCGAGCCCGGGCTCCGATGTGTCCGGGTGCTCGCCGGAACCGAGTAGCCGCCGCGCCTCCTCGACGACGGCGGGCCGGTCACTGCGCTGACGGGCGAGGAAGAGCCGAAGGATGGCGACCCGGACCTGGTGGGACCCGCGCCGGTTGGCAGGTACGGACGTCGCTGATTCGATGGCCAGTGCGAGATACCGCTGCGCCTGCGCGAGCGATCCGCCGTTCAGCTCGTCGGACGCCATCAGCGCGGCGAGCTCAGCATCAGCCTCCACCGCACCGACCGGGAATCTGGTGAGCAGGTCGTGCGCGGTGGCGGCCCGTCCGTCGAGGTACAGCCCGAACCAGTGGTCGGCCAGGAGGCGGGCGGCCACGCTCCATTGCTCCGCCGCCTGGGCGTGACGGACCGCCTCGACGGGCTGCCGGTGTTCGGCGTACCAGGTGGCGGCGGCGGCGTGCAGCGCGGGAAGCTCGCCCGGCGCGCTGCGTCGCAGCTCCAGCTGCAACAGCTCGGCGAACAGCCGGTGGTACCGGAACCAGCGCCGGCGCGCATCGAGCGAGACGACGAACGCATTCGCCTCCTCCAGGTCCTGCAAGATCCGCTCGCCTCCCACGACCCCGGTCAGGGCGTCGGCGAGCGGACCGTTCACCTGGTCGAGCACCGAGGTCCTCAACAGGAACCGCCGGACCGGCTCAGGCTGGCGGTCGAGTACCTCGGCCAGCAGATACTCGGCGACGGTGCGCTCGCTGCCGGAGAACTCGGCGGCGAACCGGTCCGGCTCGGGATGCCCGGACAGGGAGAGGGCGGCCAGGCGCAACCCCGCCGCCCAGCCCTCGGTGCGCTCCAGCAGCTGCGCCAGCGCCGCCCCCGACAGCGTCACCCCGGCGCCGTCCAGCAGCGCGCGTGCTTCGGCGAGCGTGAAGCGAAGATCGGCGGCGCGGAGCTCGGTGAGACCGCCCTCCAGACGCAGACGGTGCAGACCCAGCCGCTGATCGTGGCGGGTTGCGAGCACGCACCGCAGCTGCACCGGTGAGCGCATGAGTAGCAGCTCGAGCTGGCCCAGTGCCTCGGTCGACCGCAGCTCGTGCAGGTCGTCGATCACCAGCCAGACTCGGTCCTCCAGCGAGCCCAGATCCTCCAGCAGCCGCTCGACGATCGCCCAGCCGTCGAGATCCGGTGCCGGCGTCAGGCCTCGCACCCGCGTCGAGCCGGCGGCGGTGGAACGCAGCGCTGCGATCACCGAGAGCCAGAACCGCTGAGCATCGCGCTCCCCGCGTTCCACCCACGCCCAGCCCGTGCGCTCCACGAGACCCGCCTGGTGCACCCAGGAACGCAGCAGCATGGTCTTTCCGCTGCCCGCCGGCGCCGTGATCTGAGTGACCCGTCGGGCTGCGGCGAGCCGGTCGAACAGCGCCCGACGGACGACGACAGATCCCGTCACCAGCCCGCACAGCTCCTCATCGGCCGGGCGCCGGGGCTCGGCGATGAAGAGGGTGCCGGGGGCTCGGTGGGGTTCAGTGCCTTCGATCGGGAGCACGCTGCCCTCGGGGCTCACCCTCGGGTGAGTCATCGTTCCGGGGAACCCCGCGATGAGCAGGGCACCGTCATCGGATCATGGCGCCACAACATGACGGCACCCGTCTCGCGGCGCAGGTGAGGGCCCTGATCTTCCTGGGACGCGTGAGTGGACGGCTCTTCGAGGAACGGACTGCGGTCAACCATCAGGATGCCCTAACGCCGTGAGCCGACACGTCCGCCGGTATGCGACGGTCCGGGATCGGCATCGCCGACCCCTGCACTCCCAGGCGCCGGTGTCGTCCGCGCTCAACGGTACTCACAGCAGGTGCCAGCCGGAAGCGTTGCCACCTGCTGACGGGACACCCAGGAGTGGCAGGCGACGTTCCCGCACCGTCTTGGCGTCTCTCGGAACGGTGGCACGGCTGGAGCAACGGACGATGCGACGCCCCGTTCCGGCAGCATCGAGCTCGAACGACCCGCGGCACGGCGTCGCACGACCCGGGCAGCTTTGCAGGCAGCACGAATCGGCCCATCCCTGCTGGGCGCAGGCGGAGTTGGCGGCTGGCGGCGATGCCCGCGACCATCCGGGCGCGGAGGCTCAAGGCGTCGATCCGAGACTCAGGGGGCGTCATGACACCCGTTGAGCACCCCGCAGTGCGCCAGTCGGCGGCTGGCACCGGTGAGGGCATGGAACCGTTTCCGAGCCGGCTGATGAGAGCTCCGGCGTGGGAGCTGGCCGCCGGGGAGCGGGATTCGCGGCTGAGTCCGGCCGCCGCAAAGGCGGTCGACGCCGGGCTACTCCGGTCCCTCCCGCGCTGCGCGGCTGCCTGCGGCGAAACCGCGTGGAGTCTGCCGGGCCGTTGCGCCGTCGTCGGCCAGGGCGCCGGGCTCGTCCCGGCGCTGTCTCGCAGCTGGTGATGTCGTGTCGGCTAGCAGAACCGGCAAGGACGGGCTGCCGCGGCGAGGGCGGCTCGGTCCTCGTGCTGCGGCACAGTCGCGGGCTGCGGTGCCGCCTCTTGCGGCGCGGGCGCCGCACCGGTCAGTTCCTGGCGGCGAACCCGGATGGTGGCGGCCGCGATGAGCAGGGCGAGCAGCGCGATCCCCGTGGAAACAACGAACCCACGGGAAAAGCCGGCCGCGAGGGCGTGATGGTAGATGGACACAGGGACCGGTGTGCCTGGCTTCGGCAATGGCTGGCCCGCCTTCGCGGCAGCCGCCGCCGCGTGCGCGGCCTGAGTCTTGATGCTGTCCGCGACGGCCGTCCAGGCGACGGTGCCGAGCAGCGCCAGACCGATCGCGCCGCCGACCTGCTGGCCGACGTTGAGCATGCTGGCGGCGACACCGGAATCCTGCTCCGCGACTTTGTGCAGGGCGACCAGTGACAGCGGGACGAACGCCAGGCCGAGCCCGCACGAGGTAAGCAGTATCGGGCCGAGCAGCTGGCCGGCGTAGCCGGCGTGTTCGGTCAGCCGGGAAAACCAGAAGGTCCCGCCCGTGACCGCCGTGATGCCAGTCAGGATCAGAGCGCGGGCGCCGACCCGCGGGATCAGCTGCGAGGCCAGCGCGGAGGAGAGCACGGTCCCGACGGCGAATGGCAGGTAGGCGATGCCCGTCTGGATCGCGCTGTAGCCGAGCACGGTCTGCATGAAGAGAGTGATGAAGAAGAACATGCCGAAAAGCGCGGTGCCGATGCACAGCATGACGAGGTACGCACCTGACCTGTTGCGGTCGGCGAGTAGCCGGAGCGGCAGCAGCGGGTGGGAGCTGCGCATTTCGATCAGCGGGAACGACACGAGAAGCACCACGGCCGCTGCCAGCGAGGCCAGCACCTGCGCGTCACCCCAATGTGATACCCCGTCGGATCCGGTGGCGGCCTTGGAGAGGCCGTAGACGAGCAGCGCGACGCCGCCGGTGGCGGTGACCCCGCCCGCCAGGTCGATCCGGCCCGGCCGGCGGCGCGATTCGGCCAGCACCCGGGGCGCCGCGGCCGCCACCAGGATCCCGATCGGGACGTTGACGAACAGCACCCACCGCCATGACGCGTAGGTGGTCAGTAGCCCGCCCAGGAGCAGGCCCACCGCGGCGCCGGCGCCGGACATCGCCGCGTAGACGCCGAACGCCCGGTTGCGCGGGGCGCCTTCGGCAAAGTTGGTGGTGATCAGCGCCAGCGCGGTCGGCGCGATCACCGCGCCGCCGGCTCCCTGTACCGCCCGCGCGGTGAGCAGCCACCACTGGCTGGTGGCGAACCCGCCGAGCAAGGACGCCCCGGAGAACAGCAGCAGCCCGAAGACGAACACCCGTCGCCGGCCCAGAATGTCACCGGCGCGGCCGCCGAGCAGGAGCAGGCCGCCGAAGGTGACCGCGTAGGCGTTGACCACCCACTCCAGGCCGGTTCCGGAGAAGCCAAGCGCGCGCTGCATATGCGGCAACGCCACATTGACGATGGTGCCGTCGAGCACGACCATCAGCTGAGCGCTGGCGATGACCAGTAGAGCCACGCCGAGGCGGGGATTGGCGCCGCCCGCTGTGGTGCTGGGTGCGGCCGCGCGGCCGGTTTCGGGATGCGCCGATCGGGTGATGGGCGCGAAGGGGGCGCTGCCCGCGCCGGGGGCTGGCGAGGTCACGGTGTCTCCCTTGAATCTTGTAGCACCATCCTGGCGGCCGCGCGAGCTTTCGCGACGGGTGCAGGGTTGCCGAGGGACAGGTGTGACGCCGTCGCCGGATGCCGGTGATAGCGAGGCTGCGTGAGCGTGACGGTCCACGTGCGGGCCCACGCCATCCGGGAACTGGGCCTCGGTCCTGCCGGTGTGGCCGCTGCTCAGAACCCGACCTCCTGACGAGTGAGGACGATGTGGATGCGGCCGGGCCGTTCGTGGTGGATTTCGAGGATCTTCCCGACCTGGCTGTGCTGCCCATAGGCGGCCTGCGCGCGGGCATCTTCCAGCGGCAGGCTGTGCTGATAGATGCGCTCATGGGCAGCTGCCAGCGTGGGCACGAGCTTCTGCGCGCCGACGACGAAGATCACATTCGCCGCGCCCCAGGCGTAGGAGGAGAGCTGACTGCCCGACGCCGAGGCGATGACCAGGGTGCCGTCGCGGGTCACCGCGTGCACGCTGCCCAAGGCATAGTCGGGCTGGCCGGCGATCGCCTTCATTTCCTGTGCCTGGGTCGCGAAGTCGAGCGCGAACATCGCGTTCCGCGCCGACTCCCACCGGCCGCCGGCATCGTTGATCGCGTCCGCGATCCCGCTCTCGGTCAGCGTCATCGAGGCGTTGGTCATCACCGATGAGCCCTCCGGGATGCGGGTCAGCACTGCCTGGCGCGCGGCATCGAGATCACCGACGACCTCGACACTGAAGCCGTGCTCCTCGAGCGCCACCACAGTTGCCTGCAGCGCGTGCTCATCCGGCAGCGTGCTGAACCGGTCAGGTAAGGCAGTTGTGCTCATTTGCTGGTCCTCCTTGATGCAGCTCGCACCGCGGCAGGCACCTTCGCCCTGAAGGCGGCCTGAAGAACACTCGAGCGCTCTGGGCTGAACGCCTCCCGGGCCGAATCCCCGAGCCAGGCGCCTGCGGCCGTGACGCAGGTGCGGGATGACCGGGAAGCGATTTCCGCCTCGGACTTCGAACGGTCCGGGAACCGTCTCGTTGGAATGGCGCCGAAGCATGTGGATCACGCCCCACGGCGGGAGATGCTCGGCCTCGACCCGGTCGAGGTCCAGCGGGTCACGAAGACAGAACGCCATCCGACGCCGGCGCAACCCGGCCCGAAGTGCGCGGCTGTTGAGCAGCGCACCCTTGTCCGTCGGCCTTATCGTTCGGGCGGGGACGCCGCGACCGCGGACTCGAAGTCCGGCAGTACGCCCAGCTGCGCGAACATGGTGGTCATGCCGATATGGCAGTTGAACTCCTGGATCTTGCCGTCGCGCACGTACCAGAGGTCAGCGGTCGGAATGTCGAGCTTGACCCCCGTCGGCTGGATCACGCCGGCGGGCGTCTCGAACGGTCCGAGGAAGGTGCCCCGGATCGACAGCTCGATCGCGACGACGTCCCCGAGCACGTTGACCCGGTGCAGCTCCCGGTGAACGTCCGGAAGCAGTTCGCCCATCCAGACGACCACATCGCCCAGATGCTCACCTCGGTAGCTCTCCTGGCCGGACACACCGCCGATGCCGTTGAACACACCGTCCTCGGCGAACAGGTCGATGAACCCCTGGGCGTCCAGGACATCACCCTCCGCCAGGTGGTAGGCGCGGCGCACGAGCGCTTCGCTGTCGGTTATCAGTGCTCCGGTGCCGGTTGTCATTGTGATCTCCCATCCGGGCATCGATCTGGCGGTTCCAGGTTCACTGCCGGGAGGGTGAGAGGCCGTCACCGGATTCCGGTGGTTTCCGGACAATTCCGCTCACCGGGTGCGTGGAGGAGACGGCGCGATGCCCGACACGGCAGCCGCGCGGCAGGCGCCGGCCGGCAGACGCCGATGGACCGTCACGACCTGGTCGCCACCCTGGACCGCGCCGCCGGCAAACGGGTGATCATCTCGGTTCGTTCGACCGACGTGCCCCTGATGGGGCCGTTCTGGGGCAAACGTTGGCAGCCGCGGCACTAGCCGGCTAGCCGAGTGGCCTGAATCTGCTGGGCATCGAGGTGAGCGGCACGAGCGCACTCATGCATGTCCACGGTCGATCGGTTCTGCGGTGCCTCGTCGCGCGAATCACTGTGATCCGGTGACGCCGGCTCACCTGTCCGGCAGCAAGGCTGGAAGTGGCCCGCCACCCGGCAGGAAATTTCTGCAGTGGATTGACAGGGAAAAGCCCGGCCGGGGGCGCCGCCGAACCAACCTTCACCGAAAGGGAGATCCTCCGTGAGCACCGAGCAGCGAGAGAACCTCGACGCGGTCCTGCGGCAGTCAGCTTTCCCCGTCGACAGCGACGTCAGCGAGCAGCGGCGGATGCTCCGGGAGCTGACATCGGCAGTGCCGCTGCCCGCCGACGTGACCGTGACCGCAGCCGCACTCGGTACCGTCCCGGTCGCCGAGATCACCGTCGCCGGTACCGAACCCCGCCATGTCGTCCTGTACTTCCACGGCGGCGTGTACGTACTGGGGGACGCCTTCCAAGCCGCCGGCCTGGCCTCGCAGCTCGGCCGGCGGACGCGCGCCAAGGTCATCTCCGTCGACTACCGGCTCGCTCCCGAGCACCCGTATCCGGCGGCGGTTCACGATGCTCTGGCGGCTTACGAAGCCCTCCTGCACGACGGCACAGCCCCGTCGGACATCGCATTCGCGGGAGAGTCCGCCGGCGGCGGGCTCGCCATCGCCAGCCTGGTCAACGCCCGGGATCGCGGGCTGCCCCTGCCGGCCGCGGCCTTCGTCATGTCGCCGTATGCCGATCTCACCCTGGCCGGGACGACCATGGAAACCAAGCGCGCGGCCGACCCGCTGCTCAGCCGGGAAAACCTCCAAGCTCGGGTCACCGACTACACGTCGGGACAGGACGCCGCCGTCGGCCTCATCAGCCCCGTGTTCGCCGACCTGTCCGGCCTGCCGCCCCTGATCATCCAGGCCGGAAGCCACGAGGTCCTCCTCGACGACGCCGTCCGCCTCGCGCGACAAGCCGCCACCGCCGACGTCGAGGTCACCCTCGACATCACCCCCGGGGTGCCGCACGTCTTCCAGGCCTATTACCCGATCCTCGACGAAGCGGCCGCCGCACTGGACCGAGCCGGCCAGCTCCTGTCGGCGCATCTCGCCAGCGCAGAACGCGTCACCGCATAGCGACAGGCAGGTCGGAATGGATGACCGACTCAAGAATCAGTCGAGGCCGGACCAGCGACACCATGACTGCAGTCGGTATGGCGGCGACGATGCCGGAAGCGAGCGGGACGGGTGACCGCACCCGGCGTGCCGGGAGCGTCAGCGGCCTTCCACGGCTCATCCCGCTGGTCAGGCGCGTTGCGCCGAATAAGCCGTATCCCGTGTTCCCGGCATGGCAGGGGATGCAGTACATGCTCGACATGTTGAGCGACGCCGTCCGGCTCGCGCCGCCCGACAACGACCGCTGCGCCGGGCTGCGCTGGACGTCACTGCACGACCGCTTCCCCAGCGATCACCTGCCCGGCAGCGACCGGCAACGGGAGGACGACCTGTGACAGCCCTCGGTGCGACGTCGCGGAGACCGATCGCGGTGGTCGGTGCGACCGGCCTCCAGGGCGGGGCCACCGTCCGCGCACTTCTCGGCGCGAACGCCCCGGTCCGGGCGTTGGCACGCCGCACCGACTCCGATGCGGCGCGCGCCCTGACCGAGCTCGGCGCCGACCTCGTCGCGGCTGACCTCGACGATGCCGAAGGTCTCCGCGCGGCCTTCACCGGCGTGGACGGAGTCTTCGCCATGACCACACCCGGATACGACCAACGCACCGACCTCGAGGTGACGCACGGGCACGCGATCGCCGACGCGGCAGCAGCAGCCAGCGTCCCGCACGTGGTCTACAGCTCGGTTGGCGGAGCGGAGCGCCACACCGGGATTCCCCATTTCGACAGCAAACGCGACGTCGAGAAATACCTCGTGACGCGGGGTCTGTCCGCCACCTTCGTACGACCGGTGTTCTTCATGGACAACTTCGCACAGTTCATGACACCGACCATGGAGGACGGCACGCTGATGGTGCGGATACCTCTGCCACCCGGAATCCCTCTACAGATGATCGCCGCCGAGGACGTCGGTGCAGTCGCTGCGGCTGCGGCGCTGGACCCCGACCGCGTCGCCGGAGGTTCCATAGAAGTCGCTGGCGACGAGCTGACCGGCGAGCAGATCGCCGAGGCCTACCAGCACCGCTACGACGTCCCCGCACGATACGAACCTCTGCCGATCGAAGTGCTTGGTGGCGACATCGACCAGCGAGCGATGTTCGAGTGGTTCGCCCACCTGCCGGCGTTTCAGGCCGATTTTGCCGCCACCAGGGCGTTGGCGCCGCGAACGAAGACCTTCGAACAGTGGCTGGTGACCCGACCCGATCTGTGAAGCCGGGTTCACGTGGCGACCGAGGGAATGGTCGCAATCACATCAGATTAAGGGTCCACGCGGTCCTGCCCGGCCCGGTGGATACCGATATGACACGCGGATCCGACGTACCCCAGGCATCCCCAGAATCGGTCGCCCTGGCCATCTTCGACGCAATCGACGACGGGGAGGAGGAAATCTTCCCCGATCCCGCCTCAGCGCCCATAGCTGCCCACTGGCGCGATGGCGCCGCCAAGCTGCTCGAGCGCCAGCTCGCACACGTGGCACCCAGCAGCTCGTAAGTGAAGGGACGAGCTGAAGTCCGGCGCCCCCCAGGCGCGCCATCAGCTCCTCGAGGCTGGCCCCGGTAGCGGCGGCGAGTGTCCCGCCCACGTCTCCTAGGTCGTGGAAGTGCAGCCCGGGCAGGCCAGCGCCAGCGCAAGCGGCGTTCCAGATCGGCCGGAAGTTGGACCGGCGCAGGGTGGCGCCCTTCGGTCCGGCGAAGGCCAGGCCCCGCTCCTCCGGCTGGGCGAATCCGCTCCAGGTGCCAGCGCAGCTCGGGCACCAGCTCGGCCGGGAATGCCATGGTCCGTCTACCCGCCGGCGATTTGCGAGTCTCGGGCAGCAGGTCTCCCGGTCCAGCTCGGCCGTCGTCTCGACTATCCGATCTCGCATGCGTCCAGGTCGATGTTCTCCCGGCGAAGGCCCACCGGCTCACCCCACCGCATGCTCGCGAACGTCGCCAACAGCGCCATCGCGCGGTAGCGGACGGGCAGCGCGTCAGCGATCGCGAACACGACGGGCAGGGAATCGATCTCCCGCTCCGGTGATTCCTCTTTGCCTGCCCCCTCGATCCGGCACGGGTTGCGGCGGACCATCTGATCGTCCACCTCGGTCTCGAAGATCGCCTGGAGCAACCGGTAAGCCTTGGCGACGCAGAATGCCGCTCCGGAAGATCCACCACCCGGTCGGCGCCTACACGGCCGAAGAGAGGAAGGAGTTCGCCGAGATGAACCTCACGGACCACGCCGGAATCCGGCTCACACACGGCAAGCCCAAGGTCAACGGCGTGGAGATCCACTATGCGATCGGCGGCGTCGGCGAGCCGGTGTTCTTGCTGCACGGCGTGCCGAAGACCATGTCGTACTGGCGCCACGTGGTGCCGCTGCTGACCCCGCACTACACCGTCATCGCGGTCGACAACCGAGGCTTCGGCGGGTCCCCGCGCCCCCTGACCGGCTACGACACCGCCACGATGGCCGGTGACGTCGCCGAACTGGCCACCCACCTGGGCTTCGACCAGTTCCGCGTCGCCGGTGAGGACTGGGGCGCGGCCATTGCCTACGCCGTCGCCGCCTTCCACCGGCCCCGGGTGCAGCAACTGGTGTTCCAGGAAACGCTTCTACCAGGATTTCCAGCCGGCGAACACGACCCCTCGCTCGCCGCCGACGACATCCGCACCGGCTGGCACTTCAGCTTCTTCAGCCTGCCGAACGTGCCCGAGCTGCTGCTGGCCGGGCGGGAACGGCCGTTCTGGACGTACTACGCCAGACGTCAGATGTGGGACCCCAGCGCGCTGGCCGAGGAGGACATCGACGAAATGGTGCACTCGGCCGAGCAGCCGGGCGGCACCAGGGCCATCTTGGAGATGTACCGCGCCCGCCAGACCGACGCCGAGCAGAACCGCCCGCATTACGCCGACCCGATCAGCTGCCCGGTCCTGGCCGTCGGCGCGCAGGCCTATCTCGGGGACGAAGTATCCAAACAGCTCGCGCAAGTGGCCCGCGACGTCCGCGGCGCCGTCATCCCCGCGTCCGGTCACAACATCGCGCTGGAGAACCCGGCCGCCCTGGCCCAGGCCTACCTCGACTTCTTCGCAGGTGGCGCAGAGATCGTTTCTGAATGACGTCGGCGTGGTAGTCGGAGGGGCTGGCGTGTCCTGCGGAGTCTGATGTGGGTGGTCGAGGAGCTCGTGCCTGACGGGCTGTGGGAACGGATCGCTTCGCTGTTGCCGCCGCCCAAGCCTCGCCGCCACGCTATCCGGGCCGACGGCCGATCGACGACCGCACCGCGCTGGCAAGCATCGTCTTCGTCCTCAAGACGGGGATCGCCTGGAACCAGCTGCCCGCGGCCCTGTTTGGCTGCTCGCCGGTGAACGGCTGGCCGCGCCTGCGCGGCTGGGCCGAAGCCGGCGTGTGGCCCACCCTGCACGAGCTGCTGCTCGCCGAGCTGCGCGCCGCCGGCGAGCTGGACCTGGACTTCTGCGGCGTCGACAGCTCTCACGTGCGCGTGCTCACAGGGGGCGACGTCGGCCCCTCGCCGGTCGACCGCGGTCGTCCCGGCTCCAAGTACCACCTGATCTGCAACGCCGGCGCATCGCGCTCGCCGTCACCCACACCGGCGGCAACCGCAACGACGTCACCCAGCTGGTCCCGCTGGTCGACGCCGTGCCGCCGATCCGCGGAAGGCGCGGACGCCCACGCCGGCGCCCGCGGGAGCTGTTCGGCGACCGCGGCTACGACCACGACAAGTACCGACACCAGCTCCGCGTCCGCGGCATCACGCCGCGGATCGCCCGCCGCGGCGTCGCCCACGGCTCCGGCCTGGGCAAAGAGCGCTGGGTCGTCGAACGCGGCTTCGCCTGGCTGCACGCCTTCAAGCGGCTGCGCACCCGCTATCAGCAGCACGCCGACATCCACCTCGGCCTACTGCAGCTGGCCTGCGCCCTGATCTGCTACCGCCACCTGCCCTCGGTCGGTGAGGGTCGCCGCGGTCGCGCGGCCGAGTTCACCGGCCGCGCCCGCCACGATGGCCACGCGCGTGTCGTCGCTCATCGTCGACTCTCCTGCGAATCGGGGACCGGATCGCGCCGTGGCTCGCTGGTCATGGGGGCACCTTCTCTGCGAGCCGCGCGGAGCTCAGGTGTGGAGGACGGGGATCCCGACGCCGAGGTCGAGCCGCATCGACTCGATGAGGGCGAGCGTGCTGCTGGCGGTGTAGACGTCGGCGGCGGCCAGCACCCCGGCGTACTTCTGGACGATCGGTGCGGCGGCCTGCTCGGTCACGGTGTCGATGTAGGCCTTCACCCCGGCCCAGGCGTTCTGGCCGTACTTCATGAAGAAGGGGGTCGGGTCGACGGTGGCGATGGCGGTCCGGATGCTCTCGGCCATGTCCGCGAAGTACTGCTGGTGGGTGACGACGTCGTCGCGGGTGCCGAGCCGGCCCAGGTGCCCGCCGATGTAGTGCCGCCACGGGTAGGACAACGCGATACCCGGCGCGTCGATGAAGCCGGGGATGTCGGTCGCGACGTTGACGTTGTAGATGGGCACCCAGCCGGGCAGCACGACGTCGACGAGCATCAGCGTGTCGTAGTCGGGCAGATGGATGTAGATGTTGTCCGCGGCGTGGTTGGTGCCGCGCCACGCGAGTTCCACCCGCTCGCCGCCGACCTGCAGCGTGTAGCGGTCGTCGAAGGTGACCTCCGGCGCCGGTCGGTCGGGGTCGTCATAGCCCAGCAGCAGCCGTCGGGTCTCCGCGTGGCCGACGCGGACGACGTCGCGACCGAGCAGCCCCGACGCGCCTGCGTGGTCGGCGTGGTGGTGCGAGTACACGAGGTGCGTGACCTGGTTGGACACGCCGTTCTCGGTAGCGACCTGGTCGACGGCCCGCTGCAGGTTGCCGCCGATGCTCGCCGGTGCGTCGAGGAGGACCACGCCGTCGGGGGTGGTGAGGAACGCCGACACGTACACGCCGTCGGTGACCCAGTAGAGGTTGCGCTCGACCCGTCCGACGTAGAAGCCCTGATCGTTCAGGGCCGGGCCGAGCGCCGACGGCGGGATCGGCGCGAA